>Ga0315295_10003638_pt1 | contig 13090 bp, 9 predicted proteins | sample YL17G14_0_MG_FD_204453 | JGI IMG/M metagenome (GOLD analysis project Ga0315295, IMG submission 204453) | Sediment microbial communities from Yellowstone Lake, YNP, Wyoming, USA - YL17G14_0 | ecosystem: Environmental > Aquatic > Freshwater > Lake > Sediment | place: USA: Wyoming | collected... | reverse complement strand
AACCTGTTCCGCGACAGCATCGAGCTGCGCAAGCTCTGCTGCAACGTGCGTAAGGTGCGGCCGTTGCGCCGCGCCCAGACCGGCCGCGACGCCTGGATCTGCGGCCTGCGCAGCGGTCAGGGCGCCACACGGCAGCGCGTCGAGGTGGTCGAGTGGGACGACGCGGGCCTGCTGAAGATCAATCCGCTGGCGACGTGGGATGAGGCGGGCGTGTGGGACTACGTCCGCGCCCACGACGTGCCGTACAACCCGCTGCACGACCGGGGCTTCCCCAGCATCGGCTGCGCCCCCTGCACGCGCGCCGTGCGCGAGGGCGAGGACGCGCGCTCGGGGCGCTGGTGGTGGGAGAGCGCCGAGCACCGCGAATGCGGTCTGCATCGGCGCACGGCCGCGCGGCCGGTGGATGGCGGCAACGCGCCGGTTGGCGGCGACGCCGGATGAACCAGCTCGACACCCTCGAGGCCAAGAGCGTCCACATCCTGCGCGAGGCGTACCGCTCGCTCGGCAACGTGTGCATGCTCTGGTCGATCGGCAAGGACAGCACCGTCCTCCTGCACCTCGCGCGCAAGGCGTTCTTCGGCCACGTGCCCATCCCGCTGGTCCACATCGACACCGCCTACAAGATGCCGGAGATGATCGAGTACCGCGATCGCCTGGCGCTGGAGTGGCACCTCAACCTGGTCGTCGGGCAGAACCGCCGCGCGCTCGCCGACCAAGCCACCTTCCCCGACGGCAACGTCGACCGCATCGCCTGCTGCCGCAACCTCAAGACCATGGCGCTCAAGCACACGCTCTCGGGCGAGTGGCCGCGCCTGCGCATGGACCACGCGCTCGGCAGGCTGGTCGAGGACGAGGACCGCTCCCCGTACACCGGCGTCATCGTGGGCGTGCGCGCCGACGAGGAGGGCTCGCGCTCCAAGGAGCGCTACTTCTCGCCCCGCGACGTCGAGAACGACTGGAACGTGGACGACCAGCCGCCGGAGCTGTGGCGCTACTTCAAGACCGACTTCGCGCCGGGCACGCACGTGCGCGTGCACCCGCTGCTCGACTGGACCGAGCTCAACGTATGGGAGTACATCGAGCGCGAGAGCATCCCGGTGACCTCGCTCTACTTCGACGACGGCACCGGCACGCGTTGCCGCTCGCTCGGGTGCTGGCCGTGCACGACGCCGGTGAAATCCGAGGCCAAGAACGTGGCCGACATCATCGTAGAGCTGCGCACCGGCAAGTTCAGCAACATCGCCGAGCGCAGCGGCCGCGCCCAGGACAAGGACGACGGCGGCGGCCTCGAGTCGCTGCGCCGCGGGGGGTACATGTGAGGCCGTCAGCCGCGGAGTCCGTGCCGGCCGACGTCTCCCCGTACGACCTCGAGCGCATGGACATCGTCGCCGTCGGTCACGTCGACCACGGCAAGAGCACCGTGATCGGACGTCTGATGGCCGACACCGGCTCGCTGCCCGACGGCAAGCTCGACCAGGTGAGGGCGATGTGCAAGGCCAACGCGCGCCCGTTCGAGTACGCCTTCCTGCTCGACGCGCTCAAGAACGAGCAAGCCCAGGGCATCACCATCGACACCGCGCGTTGCTTCTTCAACACGCCGCGCCGTCACTACATCATCCACGACGCTCCGGGGCACGTGGAGTTCCTCAAGAACATGATCACAGGCGCCTCGCGGGCGCAGGCCGCGCTGCTCGTGATCGACGCCAACGAGGGCGTGCGCGAGAACAGCAAGCGCCACGGCTACATCCTCTCGATGCTCGGCATCGGCCAGATCTCGGTGCTGGTCAACAAGATGGATCTGCTCGCCTGGGACCAGGCGGCGTTCGCGGCCATCACCGCCGAGTACACCGACTTCCTGGCGCGCGTCGGCGTGCATCCCACGAGCTTCATCCCGATCAGTGCGCGCGACGGCGCCAACATCGTCGCGCGCGCCGCTGGGGCGCCCTGGTACGACGGCCCTACGGTGCTCGACCAGGTCGAGGCGTTCGAGCGGCGCGACGACGACCTCGAGCGTCCGTTTCGCATGCCGCTGCAGGACGTGTACAAGTTCACCGAGGCCGACGATGACCGGCGCATCTTCGTCGGCACCATCGAGACGGGGCGCGTCCACCCCGGCGACGACATCGTCTTCCTGCCCTCGGGCAAGCGCTCGACGGTCAGGACGATCGAGGCGCTCAGCGGCCCGCGGCCCGACGAGGCGTTCGCCGGCCAAGCCGCGGGCCTCACGCTGGAGACGCAGGTCTACGCCAACCCGGGCGAGCTCATGGTGCGCGCCGACCAGGCGGAACCTCTGATCGCCACGCGGATGCGCGCCAACGTGTTCTGGATGAACACCGCGCCGCTGGTGCGCGGGCGGCGCTACGTGCTGCGCATGGGCGCCGCCCGCGTGCCCGTGGAGCTCGAGGCGGTGATCAGCGTGCTCGACGACCAGGAGCTCGAGTCGGTCACCGGCGCCGGGCAAGTGGAGCGGCACGAAGTAGCCGAGGTCGTCTTCCGCGCCGTCCGCCCCGTCGCTTTCGACTCCACCGACGTGCTCGCGCCCACCTCGCGCTTCGTCGTCGTCCATGGCTACGACACGGCCGGCTGCGGCATCGCGCTCGAGGCCCTGCCGGACGCGGCGCAGAACGGCGACAGCGCCCGCCGCTTCGGCCGTGGCGACGTCAGCGAGGAGGAGCGCCGAGCGCGCTACGGGCACGGCGGCAAGGCGCTGGTCTTCGTCGCCGAGTCCGGCGAGGAGGCGCGCGGCGTGGCGGCGCTCGTGGAGCGCCGCCTCTTCGAGAGCGGCGTGCACTCGTACTTCATCGGCGCCGCCGACTTCGGCGACGACAAGGACGTGCTCGGTCGCGACGCCCAGCTCGCCCGCTTGGGCGAGATCGCCTGGGCGATGACCGACGCGGGCGTCGTGCTCGTCGCCGCTCTCGGCGACGTCGACCGCTTCGACCTCGAGCGTCTGCGGACGCTCGCGGCGCCCCACGAGGTGATCGTCGTGAGCACGGAGTCTGGCCGCGAGCTGGGCGACAACGTCAGGCTGGCGCCGGCGACCAGCGCCGCCGCGGCGGCGGAGGAGGCGCTGCGCGCCCTCGCCGCCGCCGGCGTGCTGCCGGCCCTCACCGCCGGCGTGCTGCCGGCGGCGGCGGTGTAGCCGCGGCACTGCGTGGGGCACGGCGACCGGCAGACGCCGTCGTCGCCGTGCCTGGCCGCACTTGCGCAAAGACGCAAACATTGCCACACGGGACTTTTGCTCAGGAATGCAGTACACTCCGCGTCACGGGTCAGGTTGTGGCCCGAGAGTTGGCGGCGTGACCCTTTGCTTCTCCGCCGGCGTTGCCAGTGGAAACGGTGGCAGATGGTCGCGTTGCTTCGTTTAAGCCCTTCGGGGCGGAAAAGGATGCGTCAGATGGCAGAAGGCACCGTCAAGTGGTTCAACGCGGCTAAGGGTTACGGCTTCATCTCCCGCGAAGATGGCGACGATTTGTTCGTCCACTTCCGTGAGATCCAGTCCGAGGGCTTCAAGACCCTCGACGAAGGTGACAGGGTCTCCTTCGATGTCACCGAAGGCCAGAACGGCAAGATGCAGGCGAGCAACGTTCGCAAGGTCTGACGCTGCGCGATAGCTCAAGCTGCGACGAGGGCGGCCCCTTTCCGGGGCCGCCCTCGTCATATCTCGAGCCGTAGACCCCGCACGATGCGCTAGGATGCCGGCCGTGAAGCTCCGCCCCTCCCCCAGCGACGCCCTCCTCGTGGACGACCTCACCTTCGCCGTGCGCTGGAGCGCCCGGCGCCGCACCGTCGGACTCAGCGTGCGGCGCGGCGGCGAGCTGCGCGTGGCCGCGCCCGTAGGCATGGGGGCGCGGCCTCTCGAGGCGATCGTGCGCGACAAGCTGCCGTGGGTGCGGCGCAAGCTCGCCGAGCTCGAGGCGCTCGAGGTGACGGCGCCGTGCCACTACGTCGACGGCGAGCGTCTCCCGTATTTGGGGCGCACGTACCGAATGACAGCGGTCGACCACCCGCCGCGGCCAGTCGCGCTGCGCCACGGGCGTCTCGAGATCGATCAGGCCCTCGACGGCGAGACGCGCGACGCCGTGCTCGACTGGTACCTCGCTCGCGCCCGCGCCCGCCTGCCCGCACGCGTGGCCGCCTTGGCGCCCCACGTCAACGCCGCGCCCGACGAGGTCGTGGTGCGCGACATCGGCAAGACCCGCTGGGGCGTCTGCAACTGCCGCCGGCGCCGGCTCAGTCTCCACTGGCAGCTCGTCACGCTTCCGCCGGACCTCCTCGACTACGTCGTCGTCCACGAGCTCGCACATCTCCACGAGCCCAACCACGGACCCGCTTTCTGGGCGCACGTCGCCCGCGTGCTGCCCGACTGGAAGGACCGGCGGCTGCGCCTGGCGCGGCGCCGGCACCACCGCCTTGACTAGCGCCGCGCACGACGACCTGCAACGCATCCCCGGCGTTGGTCCCGCCATCGCCGGGGACCTGCGCCGCCTCGGCGTCGAGCGCGTCGCCGACCTGCGCGGCCGCGACCCCGAGGCCATGTACGAGGAGCTGCAGCGGCTGAGCGGCCAGCATCTCGACCGCTGCCTGCTGTACGTGTTCCGCGAGGCCGTGTACTACGCCGCAACGCCGCATCCAGAGCGCGAGCTCATCAAGTGGTGGCACTGGAAGGACGGCGGTCTGGCCGACCGCCGCAGCCTCATCGGCGAACGCCGTTCGCCGCGCTCGTCGCCGCGCTGACGGTTCCCCGCTCAGGCCGCCGTGTGGTATCCTCTGCCTCCCGCGGCGTGCCGTGCCGGCACGACCGGCGCCCGTGGGCGATTAGCTCAGTGGGAGAGCGCCCGCCTCACACGCGGGAGGTCGTTGGTTCAAACCCAACATCGCCCACCACCCCACCGCCCCCCGCCACGGCTTCCCGGTGCGCAACGCCGCGCTGCGCTCGCCTATGCGTCACGTAGGGTCGCCCGGTTTGCGTTTCCCCGCTCCCCCTCGTAGTGTGCTTGATTGGCCTAGCCCGAGGAGCGGGGCGCACGTTGCCGCCGGCCGGCCCGACTGGTCCAGGACCAGCGGGCGCTTCGGCACGACGACGGTGTTCGCCTCGCTGGCTGTTCCCGCCGAGCGTACGTCCTGGTACCCCGCCGGCAGTGGACGAGCCCCCCGCGTCACAGAAGGGCCCGTGCGCGGGACTCGAAACGCGGCACAGGTACTGTTAGGTTCATTGGAGGTGGACGAAGTGGCAGACGAGCCGATGGTCATCCCGCCGTCGCCCGAGTTCTCGGAGGGTGCTCACATCAAGAGCATCGCCGAGTACGAGGCTGAGTACAATCGCTCGATCGAGGACCCTGAGGCCTACTGGGCGGAGCGCGCCAAGGACGCCCTGGTGTGGACCAAGGACTGGGACACGGTCCTGGAGTGGAACTGGGATGCCGTGCCGAGCGTCAAGTGGTTCCAGGGCGGCGAGCTGAACGCCAGCTACAACTGCCTGGACCGCTGGGTTGAGGCCGGTCAGGGCGACAAGCCCGCGATCATCTTCGAGGGCGACCCCGGCGACACCAGCACGCGCACTTACAGGGAGCTCCTCGACGAGGTCTGCAAATTCGCCAACGTGCTCAAGAAGCACGGCGTCGAAAAGGGCGACCGCGTCGCCCTCTACATGCCGATGATCTCCGAGCTGCCGATCATCATGCTCGCCTGCGCGCGCATCGGCGCCATCCACATGATGGTGTTCGGCGGCTTCAGCGCCGAGGCCCTCAAGGCGCGCATCGACAACTGCGGCGCCAAGGTGCTCGTCTGCGCCGACAAGGGTCACCGCGGTGCCAAGACGACGCCGTCGAAGGCGAACGCCGACGTTGCGATCGCCGGCGAGACCACCGTCGAGACGGTCATCGTCGTCCAGCGCGTCGACGGCGACGTACCCATGACCGACGGCCGCGACGTCTGGTTCCACGACGAGATGGCCGCCGCCGACATCACCGCCGACTGCCCGCCGGTGCCGGTCGACGCCGAGCACCCGCTGTTCATCCTCTACACCTCCGGTTCCACCGGCACCCCCAAGGGCGTGCTGCACTGCACCGGCGGCTACCTCCTCTGGGTCCACGACACCTGCAAGTACGCGTTCGACCTGCACGCCGACGACATCCACTTCTGCACCGCCGACATCGGCTGGGTGACGGGCCACAGCTACATCGTCTACGGCCCGCTCAGCCTCGGCGCCACCTCCGTGCTCTTCGAGGGTCTCCCCACCTACCCGGAGCCGGACCGCTACTGGCAGGTCGTCGAGAAGCACAAGACGACCACCGTCTACACCGCCCCCACCGTCATCCGCAGCCTCATCGGCCAGGGCGACAGCTGGGTCGACAAGCACGAGATGCCGAGCCTGCGCGTGATGGGCTCGGTCGGCGAGCCGATCGACGCCAATAGCTGGAAGTGGTACTACGACCACGTCGGCAAGGGCCGCTGCCCGCTGGTCGACACGTGGTGGCAGACCGAGACCGGCGGCCTGATGATCTTCCCGATGCCGGGCGCGATTCCGCTCAAGCCCGCCTCGGCCGGCCGCCCGTTCTTCGGCGTCCAGACCAAGGTCCTCAAGGACGACGGTACGCCCGCCGACGTGAACGAGGACGGCCATCTGGTCATCACCGCACCGTGGCCGGGCATGCTCCGCGGCACCTGGGGCGACGTCGAGGGCAAGCGCTTCAAGGAAGTCTACTTCTCGATGTTCAAGGGCGTCTTCTACACCGGTGACGGCTGCTGCATCGACCCCGACGGCGACCACTGGCTCAAGGGCCGCATCGACGACGTGCTCAACGTCTCCGGCCACCGCATCGGCACCTCGGACGTGGAAGGCGCGCTCGTCAGCCATCCCGCCGTCGCCGAGGCCGCCGTGGTCGGCTACCCGCACTCCATCAAGGGCACCGGCATCTACACCTACGTGGTGCTGAACGAGGGCATCGAGCCGAGCGACGCGCTCAAGAAGGAGCTTGCCGTCCACGTGCGCAAGGTCGTCGGCCCCATCGCCACGCCCGACAAGATGCAGTTCGCGGTCACCGGCCTGCCGAAGACGCGCTCCGGCAAGATCATGCGCCGCATCCTGCGTAAGATCGCCGAGGGCGAGCTGGACAACCTCGGCGACACCTCGACGCTGGCCGACCCGGCGGTCGTCGAGAACCTCAAGGCCAACCGCCAGTAGTCGGCAGCGACCACTCGGTTCTCGCACGCAGGGAGGGCGGGCGGCGCGTTCCGCGCCGCCCGCCCTCCCTGCGTGCGCCCTCCCTGCACGGCCCGAGGGCAGGGCCTACTGGCCAACGAGGCTCGCTTCGTGGGTAGGATGTGCTACCTGCGATTCGTCCGGCAACGAGAAGGGAGGCCGTCGCATGACCGGCCTGCTTGCACGGAAGAAGCGTCTCTGGATCGCTCTCGGTGTCTTCGTGATCGCCTGCTCATTGGCGACGGCGTTCGTGCTTACCGCACGCAGCTCGGCTGATGCCGATCAAGTGGCCATCTCGGCGCTGATCTCCGACTTCCAGCAGGCAGAAGTCAACGCCTCGATCATTCCCGGGGATTCGGTGAACGTAGTGCAGACCAGGCTCGATTCCTTGTCGGCCACGATGAACCGGCCGACCACCGATACAGACAGCTCTCCCGTTCAGATCCTTCCCGCACCAGTGCGCGAGAGGATGAACCGGGCAACTGAGGCGCGTCTTCAGAAGTACTGCTCCTCCGCGTACCAGAAGTTGGCAGCAAACAGCACCCCGCTGGCTGATGTCGTCGAGGCAGGGCTGTACAACAATCCCCAGCTCCCTCTCCTAGTTGAGCCGCAAACGGAACTTCTCGCCGCACTCGTCATGAAGAACGACGGACAGACCGCCATCGTGTGGCCATACAGCTGGGGTGGCGATGTAACCACGACGGGCAAGGGTGGCCAGAGCTGGAGAGTCGTCGAATACCGTGTGGTCAAGGAGAATGGGCAATGGCGCGTTGATGGGCGGTCATCGCTCGCGGTCGCCGAGTCTACCTCCCAGCCCTACCAATGGGGACCCTACACGCCGCACACGCCACTCGAAGACGCTGAGCAAGAGGGGACGTCGGTGCTGTACCCCAGCCAGATGATCCCGCGGGACAAGCTCCAAGCGCTGGCCGACATGGCTGTGCCCGACAAGTAGCTCACTAGGCCACGTCCACGCAGGATGCGGCCGGCTCACGGGCTCGCCGTGGGCGTCGGCGTCGCCGGCCCGCTCGAGACCACGATCTGGACGATGCTGCCCTCGGGCGCCTGCGCGCCCTCGGCCGGATTCTGCTTGATCACGATGCCCGCGGCGACCGACTCGCTTGGGCCCGTCACGGCGACGACGACGAAGCCGGCCGCCTCGAGGGCGGCGGTCGCCGCCGACTGCGTGCTGCCGATCACGCCGGGGACGCTGACGTCCGCCGGCGCCGTCGGCGACGCGCTGCCGACCACGCGCAGGTCGACCGCCGTCCCCTCGTCGACCGTCTCGCCGGCGGACGGCGACTGGCCGATCACGGTGCCGTTCTCCTCGCTGCTCTCGACGTACGTGATCGTGCCGGCTTCGAGGCCGACGTCGCCCAGCGCCTGACCTGCCTCCGCGGCGGTCATGCCGACGAGGTCGGGCACCGTGACCGAGGCGCCGCCTCCGCCTCCGCCACCGCCAAACGCACCTAAGGCCCAAGCGGCGACCAGCGCCGCCGCCGCGACGGCGACCACGGCGAGCACCCAGATCCAAGCCTTACCGCCCGACCTCTTCGCCGGCGCCGGCTTCTCGCGCACACGCGCTGACGTCAGCACGCGCTCGATGCCGGCCTCGAGCTCCGCGGCGGTGCCGCGCTCGCCCGGGTCCTTGTCGAGCGCGCGGACGACGATCTGCGACAGGGCGGGAGGCACTTCTGGGTTGAGGAGCTGCGGCGGCGGCACCACACCTTCGAGCTGCTCCTGAGCGACCATCTGCGCGTCGAGACTGTCGAACGCGTGCCGCCCGGTGAGCAGGTAGTACAGCACGAGTCCGAGGCGGTAGACGTCCGAGGCCGGCGACGCCGCCTGCCCGGCCACCTCCTCGGGGCTCAGGTACCGTGCCTCGTCAGGCGGCACGCCCTGGCGCAGGTCAGGCGGCGGGTAGGCCGCCGCCAGGCCGGCGCCCGACACCTTCACGCCGCCGTCGGCGGCACGCCGCACGCTCGCGAGATCGATGCCGCCGTGCACGATGCCGCGCGCGTGGAGCGCGGCCACCCCGGCGGCCGCCTGGGCGGCGATCAGCGCCGCGTCGCCGACGCTCAAGGCGCCGGCGGCGACCAGCGCCTCGGCATCGTTGCCGCCGACGTCTTCGGCGACCACGTAGCAGTCGTCGCCGTCGCGTCCGGCGTCGATCACCGGTACCAGATTGAGGTGCCCCACCGCGCCCACGCGCGCCATACGTGCCAGGAACTCGTCGGGAACTGGCGGGCGGACGACGGTGATCACCACCTGCCTGCCGCTGACGTGACGCCCTTCGAAAGCGGCCACCGCGCGGCCCGTCGGCCGCTGCCGTTTGGCGTGGTAGCGCTGAACATAGATTGGCTCGGCCATGCGACCTCCTCGCGCCGGGGCATGTTGTGCCACACCCTGTTCGCCGTCAGCAGCGGGAATCCGCCCCCACAGCCATGGTGCCCGCGCGCGGACCTCCTCACACGGTCGCCCGGATGAAGCGGCCGTGCTCACCGGGTAGAGTAGGTGTGGAGTCCCGCGCCGGACTCTTCGCATGCCGGCATCAATCACCGCCGACGCCCGGCATTGGCGCGCGGGATCATCCCCGAGTCACCTCGGTGACTCGTCGTGGACGCAGTTCACACGGCGGAGTAGAGCAACCACGGAAGACGGGACAGAAGCATGAGCACGCGCAACCTCGACAGGCTCTTCGATCCCAAGAGCATCGCCGTCATCGGCGCCAGCAACAAGAAGGGGTCGGTCGGCTACATCCTCCTCCGCAACCTCATCGGCGCCGAGTACGGGGGCATCGTCTTCCCAGTGAACGTGGCCGCCCAGGCAGTGCAGGGCATCCAGGCCTACGCCAGCATCAGCCAGGTCCCGCGCAAGATCGACCTGGCGATCATCGCCGTGCCGGCCAAGGCGGTGCCGGCGACGATGCGCGAGTGCGGCGAGGCCGGGGTCGGCGGAGCCGTGATCGTGAGTTCGGGCTTCAAGGAAGTCGGCGCCGCCGGCAAACGCCTCGAGGACGAGGTCAAGTCCATCGCCGAGAGGTACGGCGTGCGCATCGTCGGGCCCAACTGCCTCGGCTACATCCGCCCGGGCAGGAATCTCAACGCCACCTTCGCCCACGTGATCCCGCCCGCCGGGCGCGTCGCCTTCTTCAGCCAGAGCGGCGCCCTCGGCACGGCGATCCTCGACTGGGCGGCAGGCAATAACATCGGTTTCAGCGCCTTCGTCAGCGTGGGCTCGATGTGCGACGTCGACTTCGGCGACCTCATCGACTACTTCGGCGCCGACCCGTTCACGACCAGCATCATCCTCTACATCGAGTCGATCACCGACGCGCGCAAGTTCATGAGCGCGGCGCGGCACTTCGCCAAGAGCAAGCCGATCATCGTCGTCAAGAGCGGCCGCACGGCGCGCAGCGCGCTGGCGGCCGCCAGCCACACCGGCGCGATCGCCGGCGACGACACGCTGTACAGCGCCGCCTTCCGCCGTGCCGGCGTCGTGCGCGTCGACGCGATCAAAGACCTCTTCGACGCCAGCGAGGCGCTCAGCCGCGTCAGCAGCCCCCGTGGCCCACGCCTGGGCATCGTCACCAACGCCGGCGGCCCCGGCGTGATGGCGTGCGACCGCCTCCTGCAGCTCGGCGGCGAGCTCGCCGAGCTCAGCCCCGAGACCGACGCCAAGCTGGTTGCCGCGCTACCCGGCTTCGCCGCGCGCGGCAACCCCGTCGACGTCGCCGGCGACGCCGACGCCAAGCGCTACGCGACCGCCGCCCAGGCGCTGATGGATGAGCCGCAATGCGACGGCGTGCTGGCGATCCTCACGCCACAGGCGATGAGCGACCCGACCGGCACCGCCACCGCATTGGTCGACGTCGCCCGCAGCCACCAGCTCAAACCGCTGCTCACCTCATTCATGGGCGAGATCAAGGTCGCCGAGGGCCTGCGCGTCTTGCGCGACGCCCACGTGCCCGTCTTCGACACCCCCGAAGATGCCGTGCGCGCCTACATGTACATGTACCAGTACACGCGCAACCTCGCCAATCTCTACGAGACGCCGAACGACATCCTCCCCGAGTTCGAGCCCGACCGGGACGCAGTCAAGAGCATCTTCCTGAACGTCGCCCGGGAGGGACGGAGCATCCTCAGCGAGCCTGAGGCCAAGGCAGTGCTCGGCGCCTACCGCATCCCGGCCGTCGAGACCATCGTCGCCACCTCAGCTGAGGAGTGCGCCAAGGTAGCCGAGGGCATCGGCTTTCCCGTCGCGATCAAGATCCTGAGTCACGACATCACACACAAGAGCGACGTCGGCGGCATCGCCCTCAACGTGCGCTCCGCCCCCGAGGCCGCCAACCAGTTCACCAAGATCACTGAGCGCGTCCGCACCACGCGCCCCGAGGCCAAGATCATCGGGGTGGCGGTGCAGGCGATGCGCCGCGGCGGCTACGAGGTGATCATCGGCTCACGCAAAGACCCCACGTTCGGCCCCGCGCTGATGTTTGGCATGGGCGGCACTGGGGTGGAACTGTACCGCGACGTCGTCGTCGACTTCCCTCCGCTCAACCAGGCACTGGCGCAAGCGATGATCCAGGGCACCAAGGTGAGCCAGCTGCTGTCCGGGTACCGCGGCAAGGCGCCGGTCGACATGGTGGCGCTCGAACAGGCGCTGGTGAAGACGAGCTACCTCCTGGTGGACTTCCCCGAGATCGTCGAGATGGACATCAACCCGTTGCAGGTGCGCCCCGAGGGTATCTGCGCCCTCGATGCCCGCATCGTGATCGAGCCCAAGGACGTGCGCAAGATCACCCTTCCGGGCTCGCACCTGATGATCTCCATGTACCCCAGCAAGTACGAGTGGGACGTGCCCGTCGGCGGCGAGAAGGTGAAGATCCGTGCCATACGGCCCGAGGACGAGCCGCTGTGGAGCGACATGATCGAGTCGCTGTCTTCCGAAACCGCCGAGTACCGCTTTTTCGGCCCCGTCCGGGAGATCACGAAGCCGATGCTGGTGCGCTACTGTCACATCGACTACGACCGCGAGATCGCCCTCGTCGCGGTACGTGAGGCCAAGGGCCGCAAGCCTAGCCAGATGCTCGGCGTGGCCCGGCTCATGATCGAGACGCACAACGCCGAGGAGGGCGAGTTCGCGATCGTCGTGCGCGACGACTACCAGCGCAAGGGGATCGGCAGCAAGCTGATGGACGCCCTCATCCAGGCGGCCCGTGACCGCCACGTGCGCGAGATCAACGGCCACGTGCTCGCCGCCAACCCCGGCATGACGCGCTTCGCCGAGAACCTCGGCTTCGACGTGCGCCCCGGCCAGTCGCCGGACGTGCGCCAGCTCGTGCTGCGGCTCTAATCGGCTGCCGCCGGCCGCCCAGCCGACGGCAGCCGCAGCGTCGTCTCGGCCAGCGTGCAGTCGCCGAGGCGACCGGTGAGCATTCCGGCCGGCCGGGCCGGGTACCGCCCGGCCAGACCCGCCGGCAGCCCGTAGGTCAAGTCGACGGCGCGCAGGAGCACCGGCGGGCCGGCGGCGAAGCGCAGCACCGCGTCGATGCCCTCCCGCGGAGGGGCGTAGTAGTCGCCCGCCCAGCGGACCGTGGTGCCGTCGAGCAGCGTCGTGTCGTGCGCGCCCAGCCGCTGCCCCTCTACCGTCGCGGTGAGGCTGCCGACGACAGTGTGCACCAGAAGGCTCATCACCGCCGCGTCGCGCCTGGAGCGCAGTCGCACGGTGCGGTGATCGCCCACGACGGTGTCCGCGAGCACTCTCAGTCGCGGCCCCGGCACGTTCGCGCTGGGCGCCCCCCCAACGAAGGTCTGGCGCGTGCCGAGCTGCGGGAAGTACGACGTGAGGACCAGCGAGCGCCAGCGCTGCCTCACGAAGCTGCGC
>Ga0315295_10003637_pt1 | contig 13090 bp, 12 predicted proteins | sample YL17G14_0_MG_FD_204453 | JGI IMG/M metagenome (GOLD analysis project Ga0315295, IMG submission 204453) | Sediment microbial communities from Yellowstone Lake, YNP, Wyoming, USA - YL17G14_0 | ecosystem: Environmental > Aquatic > Freshwater > Lake > Sediment | place: USA: Wyoming | collected... | reverse complement strand
TCGAGCGTCGCGACGGTCGCAGCACCTACGAGTGGGCGCGGCAGGTGAACAACAACCCCATGTTTGGCCTGGACGCCAAGCTCCACGGCTCCGCCCTTGCCTACTCCGTGGGCAGGCGCTCGGACAATATCTCGGACATGGACATCGACGAGCTGCACATGGTGCTGGTTCCCGAGCTCCTCAACATGACCGACGAGGAGCGACGTGCGTCCCACGAGGAGGCGCGTGAAGCCGCGGCGGCCATTGGGGGACCCGAGTCGGCCGAGCTCGACGGCTACAAGGGGAAGGCTGCCCTGGTCCACGACACAGGGATGCTCATCGGGGTGGCTGACGTCGTGGGAAGCTGCAAGTGGCACACCAAGTTCGCAGGCATGGACATCACGGTGAAGGAGTACGCCGCCGCCCTGTCCGCGGGGCTGGGCAGGACCGTGACCACGGCGGACCTCTTGGCGGCGTCGCTGCGCACGCGCAACGTGGAACGCGCGCTGGAATGCAAGATGGGTCGCCGACGCGAGAACGACACCATCCCGGCCAGAGAGTTCGACCAGCCTCTCTCGCGCGGACCCTGGAAGGGCAAGATCAGCGTGAGCCGCGAGAAGCTCGAGGCGATGAAGACCGACTACTACACCATTCGTGGCTGGGATATCGCGACGGGGATTCCCTACGAAGAGACGCTGCTCGAGTACGGTCTCGACGACATCGCCGCCGAGCTCGACGCCATGGGGATCCTGCCAAGCGGCCGTCCGGCGGCCGCCGCAGGCGAGCCGCCGCTGGCGACCATCCTCGCGGACGAGAACGAGCGGCGTTACGGCGCGGCGCGGGAGTAGCTGACGGGGCCGGGCTGCCTCGGGCCGCCGGCCGCCGGCGTTCTTGAGGGAGCGTGTGACGGCGGGCAGTGGCTGCTGCTGGGCTGAGCCCGCTACCGACGACGTGTTGCCCGTGCTTTTCCAGCCTGGTACAGTTCCTTGGACCTTTAACCGCGTCCGGAGAGACGGAAAGGGGGTGCAGCGCTGCCGTACGCTACGAGGGCTTCGGCGGCGCTTTTCGTATGTCTGAACCAGTATCCGCGCACGAGACGGTCATTCTGACCGGCGAGCAGATGGCGCGCACCATCACGCGCATCGCTCACGAGATCGTCGAGAAGAACCCCGGTGTGAGCAACCTCGCGGTGGTGGGGATCCACACCCGCGGCGCGTTCCTCGGGCAGCGTATTCACGAGCTGCTGTGCGAGGTTGCCGGCTGCGAGTACGCGTCCGGCAACATCGACATCTCCTTCTACCGCGACGACGTTGCCGCGCGCGGGGCGGTGGGCGTCATTCCGCGCACGCCTCAACCCATCGTCAACGATACCGAACTGCCGTTTCCGATCGATGGCGCCACGGTCGTGCTCGTCGACGACGTGCTGTACACGGGCAGGACGATCCGTGCCGCCATCGATGCGCTCTTCGACTACGGCCGGCCGGCGGCGGTGCAGCTCGCGGTCCTCGTCGACCGCGGGCACCGCGAGCTGCCGATTCGGCCGGACTACGTTGGCAAGAACCTGCCCACGGCGCCGCGGGAGCGCATCAGTGTGCGCGTCGGCGAGTGCGACGGCGTCGACGAGGTCGTGCTGGTGCGCGCGAGAGAGGACTGAGGATGCCGAAACGCGACCTCATCAGCATCGCCGACCTGTCGCGCGCCGACATCGATCTGCTGCTCGACACGGCTGAGAGCTTCCTGCCGGTCCTCGAGCGCGACATCAAGAAGGTACCGACCCTGCGCGGGCGCACGATCATCAATCTCTTCTGGGAGGCGTCCACGCGGACGTCGTCCAGCTTCGATCTCGCTGCGAAGCGACTGTCGGCCGATACGCTTGCTCTCAGGGCCTCGGGCTCCGCGGTCGAGAAGGGCGAGACGCTCAAGGACACGGCGATCACCCTGAGCGCCTACTCGCCCGACATCATCGTGATGCGACATCCCTCCGCCGGCGCCTGCCAGACGCTGTCCGCGAACACCGAGGCGAGCGTCATCAACGCCGGGGACGGCAAGCACCAGCACCCTACGCAGTGCCTGCTCGACCTCTTCAGCATGCGTCAGAACCTGGGCCGCGAGCTCGACGGGCTGCGCGTGTTCATCGTCGGCGACATCCTCCACAGCCGTGTCGCACGCAGCGACATAATGGGCTTTCTCAGGCTTGGCATGGAGGTCACCCTGGTGGCACCGCCGACGCTGATGCCGCGCGGGATCGAGGAGATGGGGGTCAAGGTCGAGTACGACCTCGCGAACCTGGGTGACGCCGACGTCATCTACCTGCTGCGCATTCAGCAGGAGCGCATCAAGGCAGGAGCCAACTACCTGCCCTCGCTGCGCGAGTACGCCGAGCTCTACGGCATGACGAAGGCGCGTTTGCGGCCGGGACAGCGGGTCATGCATCCCGGCCCCATCAATCGCGGCGTGGAAATCGCCTCGGATATCGCCGACGACGACGAGAACCTCATCGCCGACCAGGTCTTCAGCGGCCTGGCGGTGCGCATGGCGATCCTGTACCGGACCATCGTGGGCTACAGCGACGGTGCCGGGCACGGGGAGGAGCTGTGATGGAACGCACGTGGTGCAAGCGCCTGCCCGCCGCGGACCTGCTCATCAAGGGCGGTCGCGTCGTCGATCCGCAGGAGGGTATCGACGCCATTTTGGACGTGAGGGTGCATCAGGGTGTGGTGGCCGAGATCGGTACGGACCTCGCCGCGGGCGACGGTGCACCGCTCGTCGACGCCGGCGAGCGACTGGTGCTGCCGGGGTTCGTCGACCTGCACACGCACCTTCGCGCCCCGGGGCGCGAGGACGAAGAGGACATCGCCAGCGGCACGAGAGCCGCGGCGGCGGGCGGCTACGTGGCCGTCTTCGGCATGGCCAACACCGACCCTGCGATCGATACGGCGGCGATGCTGCGCGGCTTCGCCGACGACGCCAGCGCTACTGCGCTCGTGCCGGCAGGCTCCTACGCCGCCGTCACGCGCGGTCTGGCTGGCCAGCAGCTCACGGAGATGGGCGAGCTCGGCGCCGCCGGCGCGGTCGGATTCAGTGACGACGGTATGCCGCTGGCGACCGCAGCGCTTGTGCGCCGCGCTCTGCAGTACGTCAAGGTGAGCGGGCGCTACGTGGCGATTCACGCGCAGGACGAGTCGCTCTTCAAGGGCGGCCAGATGCACGAGAGTCCCGTCTCGGCCCGTCTCGGGCTCACCGGCATCCCCTCGTTGTGCGAAAGCCTCGATGTGAGCCGCGCCCTGGACATCGCCGAATACGAGGACGCGGCGCTGCACATCTGCCACGTGAGCACCGCCGCGTCGCTGGCCGCCATCGCGCGAGCCAAGGCGGCCGGCGTGAGAGTCACGGCCGAGGCGACGCCGCACCACCTGACATTGAACGACGAGCTGATCGAGTCGTTGGACCCCAACCTGAAGATGAATCCGCCCCTGCGCGCCGAGAGCGACCGCCGTGCGCTGGTGGCGGCGCTGAAGAGCGGGCTCGTCGACTGTGTGGCGACCGATCATGCGCCGCATGCCTCGGAGGAGAAAGACGTGCCCTTCGAGGAGGCCCCGTTTGGCTGCATCGGCTTGGAGACGGCGTTCAGCGCCCTGTATGGCGACCTCGTCGTCGGCGGAGCGCTGGATCTGGCGACGCTCGTCCGGCGTATGAGCAGCGCACCCGCGCGCATCGCCGGGCTGGAAGCGCCTGCGGTGAAGGTGGGCGCGCCGGCGAATCTCTGCGTGATCGATCCTGTGGCCGCCTGGATCCCGTCGCGCGACACGCTGCGCTCACGGTCGTGCAATTCCGCCTGGCTCGGGAAGACGCTCACCGCCAGGGTCTCTCTGACCCTGGCCGCGGGCCGCGTGGCGTGGGATCTCAATGCCTAGCCCGGCACTGATCGTTCTGGAGGACGGAGCTGCATTCGCCGGGGAGGCGCTCGCCGGCAGCGGGACGGTTGGCGGGGAGGTGGTCTTCAATACCAGCATGTGCGGCTACCAGGAGATCGCCACCGATCCGTCGTACTGCGGCCAGCTGATCACGTACACGTTCCCGATGAACGGCAACTACGGTGCCGACGCCGAGCGCGACGAGTCGGACAAGGCGCACGCGCGGGCGATCATCGCCCGCGAGCTGACCAACTACCGCTTCAACCGGGCGTCGCGGACGACCTGGCTCGACTGGCTGGCGGAGCACGGCGTGCTCGCCGTGGGTGGTGTCGACACCCGCGCCTTGACGCGGCACATTCGCGACAAAGGAGCGCTGCGCGCCGTTGTCAGCACCGAGACGCGCGACACGCGCCATCTGCGCAAGGCCGCCCAAGGCTTGCCGCAGATGGGCGGCCTCGACCTCGCCCGGGTCGTGACCTGCAAGGAGGCCTACGAGGCGCCGGCCCGCAACGCGCAGCCGGCGTCCGCGCTTCACGTGGTGGCCTACGACTTCGGCATCAAGCGCTCGATGATCGGCTACCTGCAGCAGTGCGGCTTTCGGGTGACGGTCGTGCCGGCACAGGCGAGCGCGCGTGACGTCCTCAAGCGCGCGCCCGACGGGGTGTTCCTCAGCAACGGTCCGGGCGACCCCGCGGCGGTCACGTACGCCGTCAAAGCGGTCGAACGGCTCCTGGGCAAGGTCCCGATCTTCGGCATCTGCCTCGGCCACCAGCTCCTCGGCCAGGCGCTCGGCTTCGCGACCTTCAAGCTCAAGTTCGGGCATCGGGGCGCCAACCACCCCGTCAAGGACCTGAGGACCGGCGTCATCGAGATCACCACGCAGAACCACGGCTTCGCCGTCGCCAACAATCAGATCCCAGGCGCCGAGATCACGCACCTCAACCTGAACGACGGCACCGTCGAGGGCGTCGCCTCGCCCGAGCGGCACGCGTTTTCGGTGCAGTACCATCCGGAGTCGTCGCCTGGTCCGCACGATTCCTTGTACCTGTTCGAGCGCTTCCGCGAGGAGATCGCTCGCTTCCAGAAGGGCGGTGAGGTCTGATGCCGCGCCGCGACGACCTGCACAAGATCCTCATCATCGGCTCCGGACCGATCGTCATCGGTCAGGCGTGCGAGTTCGACTACTCGGGTACGCAGGCCTGCAAGGTCCTGCTCGACGAGGGCTTCGAGGTCGTGCTCGTCAACAGCAATCCGGCGACGATCATGACCGACCCCGCGTTCGCGACGCGCACGTACATCGAGCCGCTCGACATCGCCACGCTGACGCGCATCATCGAGGTCGAGCGGCCGGACGCCCTTCTGCCGACGCTTGGCGGGCAAACGGCGCTCAACCTGGCGATGGATCTCAAGAGCGCCGGGGTGCTCGACCTCTGGGAGGTCGAGATGATCGGCGCCGACGAGAAGGCGATTCACCGCGCCGAAGACCGCCTCGAGTTCCGCACCGCCATGGGGGAGCTCGGCCTGCGCGTGCCGCGCAGCGCCCTCGCCGAGTCCATGGCCGAGGCCGAGGAGGCGGTCGCGAAGCTCGGCCTCCCGCTGGTGGTGCGCCCTGCCTACACGCTCGGCGGCGCCGGGGGTGGCATCGCCTACGACCGCGAGAGCTTCATGCGCATCGTCGAGCTCGGTCTCCAGCTCAGTCCCATCTCGCAGGTGCTCCTCGAGGAGTCGGTGGTCGGCTGGCACGAGTTTGAGCTCGAGGTCATGCGCGACCACGCCGACAACGTGGTGATCATCTGCTCGATCGAGAACATCGATCCGATGGGCGTGCACACCGGCGACAGCGTCACCGTGGCGCCGGCGCTCACCCTCACCGATCCGCAGTATCAGGAGCTGCGCGACGCCGCCAAGGCGATCATCCGCAAGATCGGCGTCGACACCGGCGGGAGCAACGTGCAGTTCGCCGTCAATCCCACGACGGGCGAGGTCGTCGTCATCGAGATGAACCCTCGCGTCTCGCGTAGCTCCGCTCTGGCGAGCAAGGCCACCGGGTTCCCGATCGCGAAGATCGCGGCGAAGCTCGCCGTGGGTTACTCCCTCGACGAGATCGACAATGACATCACGCGTAAGACTCCGGCGTGCTTCGAGCCAACGCTCGACTACGTGGTTGTCAAGATGCCGCGCTGGGCATTCGAGAAGTTTCCGCTGGCCGACCGCGAGCTCACCACGCACATGAAGAGTGTGGGTGAGGCCATGGCGATCGGGCGAACCTTCAAGGAAGCGTTCCAGAAGGCGATGCGCTCGCGCGAGCTGGACACGCCGGCGGAGCTGCCCACCAACACCTCCGATCTGCGCAAGGCGCTGGCGATCCCGACGGCGGAGCGCTACGAGCTCGTGCTCCACGCGTTTCGCCAGAAGATCAGCGTGGGCGACGTCCACGAGCTGACCGGCATCTCGGAGTTCTTCCTCAGCGAGCTGCGAGATATCGTCGAATTGGAGCAGGAGGTCCGGGAAGCGCCGCGGATCACGGAGCAGCTTCTGCGGCGCATGAAGCGCTACGGGTTCAGCGACCGGCGTCTCGGCGAGCTGACCGGGCGGAGCGAACGCGAGATCCGCGCCCTGCGCATCGAAGATCGCGTACTCCCGGTCTACAAGGCGGTGGACACGTGTGCCGCCGAGTTCGAGGCCGAGACGCCGTACTTCTACTCGTCCTACGAGGAGGAGAACGAGGCGCGGCCGGGGGAGCGTGAGCGTGTCGTGATCCTGGGCTCAGGCCCCAACCGCATCGGCCAGGGCATCGAGTTCGACTACTGTTGCGTCCATGCCGCGCTCACCGCGCGCGAGCAGGGGTACGAGGCGGTGATGGTCAACTGCAACCCGGAGACGGTCAGCACCGACTACGACATCTCCGACCGCCTGTACTTCGAGCCGCTGACGTTCGAGGACGTCGCCAACATCGTCGCCAACGAGCGCCCCAAAGGCGTGATCGTGCAGTTCGGCGGTCAGACGCCGCTGAAGATCGCGCGGGCGCTGGCAGATGCGGGGATCCCCATCCTCGGTACGCCACAGGAGTCCATCGACCTGGCCGAAGACCGCGGCCGCTTCGGCCGCCTTCTCGACGAGCTGGGCGTGCAGTGCCCGGAGTATGGGCTGGCCACCACTGCTGCGGAGGCCACCGCGGTCGGCGAGCGGATCGGCTACCCTGTCCTGGTGCGACCTTCCTACGTGCTTGGCGGACGCGCGATGCAGATCGTCTACAGCACGCGCGATCTTCAGCACTACATGGCGACCGCGGTCAGCGCCAGTCCTGCGCACCCCGTGCTCATCGACAAGTTCCTGGAGGACGCGATCGAAGTCGACGTCGACGCCATCGGCGACGGGACCGACGTGTACATCGGGGCCGTCATGCAGCACGTGGAGGAGGCGGGCGTCCATTCGGGCGACTCGGCCTGCGTCATTCCATCGATCTCCCTGGGGGAGGGGACGCTGGAGCTCGTGCGGCGGCAGACGAAGCAGTTGGCGCTCGGACTGGGCGTTCGCGGCCTGATCAACGTGCAGTTCGCCTACCAGAACTACCAGCTGTACGTGCTCGAAGTGAACCCTCGCGGGTCCAGGACCGTGCCGTTCGTGAGCAAGGCGACCGGCGTGCCCATGGCCAAGATCGCCACCCGCGTCATTCTCGGCGAGTCGCTGGCTGCCCTCGCTCCCGAACGGCGCGTCCCCGAGCATGTGAGCGTCAAAGAGGCCGTCCTGCCATTCAATCGCTTCCCGGGCACCGATACCCAGCTCGGTCCGGAGATGAAGTCGACCGGCGAAGTGATGGGTATCGCCGACTCGTTCCCGGCGGCGTTCGGCAAGGCCAGCGCCGCCGCCGGCATGCCGCTGCCGCTCAGCGGCAACGTGTTCCTCTCGGTCTGCGACACCGACAAGTCGGCAGCCACGATTCTCGCCCAGCGTCTGCATTCGCTGGGCTTCAGTATCTATGCGACGCGCGGCACTGCCACGGCCCTGACCAGCCTGGGCATCCCGGTGACCGTCGTGCACAAGGTCCACCAAGGGGAGCCTCACGTTGTCAGCCTGATAGAGCGTGGCGACATCGGTCTCGTGGTCAATACGCCGTTCGGTCGCGGTGCCCGCAGCGACGGGCATGAGATCCGCACTACCGCGTTGCGCAAGGGGGTGCCGTCGATCACGACGCTCGCCGGCGCCTCGGCGGCCGTCTCGGCGATAGAGGCGGCGCGGCGGCCGAAGGCGCAGATTCACTGTCTGCAGGATCTTCACGAGGCCTACCCATCCTCGTGATGGCCATGGAGGCAGCGATGGGTCGACAGAGCACGCAATGGGCCGAGACCTCGCACTGCCGCGTCGCCGGGGTGCGTCGTTTCGGCACCTTTGCGCTGGTCGACCTGATCGCCAAGGAAGTGGCGACGGTGGCCGCTCCAGGGCAGTTCGTGATGGTGACCGTACCCGGGGGCGGCCATCTGCTGCGCCGTCCGCTCTCGTTGCACGCGGTTCACGGTGACCGCGTCAGCCTGCTTGTGGAGGCGCGAGGCGGCGGCAGTGAGCGCCTGGTGGAGGTCGAGGTGGGGGATGGGGTCGACCTGGCGGGCCCGTTGGGCAACGGCTTTCCGCTGCGCGCAGCAAGTGGTGCGCTGCTGATCGGCGGTGGTATCGGCTGCGCCCCGCTGCAGTTTCTCAGCGACGCGCTCGGGGCGGCGGGCGCACGCATGACCGCCGCGTTCGGGTTCCGCGACTATCGCGCCGCTCGGCTGGCGGACGCTTTTGCGATCGAGGACTTGCACGTGGCCACGGAGGACGGCAGCGTCGGTCGCCGCGGCACCGTGCTGGATCTGCTGGGGGGTCTCGACGTGTCGCCGGCGACGGTCGTCTACGCGTGCGGGCCGACGGCGATGCTGGGCGCGGTGCAGTGCTGGGCGGCGGCCATGCGTCTTCGTGGGTACGCATCACTCGAGGCGCACATGGCATGTGGAACCGGTTCGTGCCACGGCTGCGTGATCGAGACCGCGCGCGGCAGGCTACGCGTCTGCGCTGAGGGCCCTGTGTTCCCGCTCGACGAGCTGCGGCCATGAGTGCCCGCGAAGCGAGCACCGTCGACCTGGCGGTGACGCTCGGGCCGCTCCGTCTGGAGCACCCGGTCGTCAATGCCTCAGGGACGTTCGACGTGCTCGAGTATGCCCGGCGGTACAGGGGCGACTACTTCGCCGCGTTTCCTTTCGCTGCCTACGTGCCCAAAACGGTGACGGCTGACGCTCGCATGGGGAACGCACCGCCGCGAGTCACCGAGACGCCTGCGGGGATGATCAACGCCATCGGGTTGGAGAACCCGGGTGTGGTCGCCTGGCTGCGTGAGACGGCGGCCTGGGCGCGGCTCGGCCAGCCGGTGATCGTGAGTGTCGGCGGCAACGAGCCGGCGCAGTACGCTGCCGTCGTCGCCGCCGTCGAGGCGCATCTTGCGTCCGCGCCCGCCGGCACGGTGCCGCGGTTTGCCGGCTACGAGCTCAACGTGTCGTGTCCCAACGTCGCGAGTGGTCTGCAGCTCGGCGCCGATCCAGCCGCCACGGCGGCCGTCGTCGGCGCCGTTCGGCAGGTCACCACTCGCCTGGTCCTCGCCAAGCTGACGCCGAACGTCAGCGACGTCGCTGCGATCGCCAAGGCGGCGGTCGCCGCCGGCGCCGACGGCGTGTCGCTCGTGAATACGTTCAAGGCGCTCGTGATCGACCCTGCGACGCTCCGTCCACTGCTCGGGAACCGCACTGGCGGCCTCTGCGGCCCCGCCATCAAGCCGATCGCTCTGCGCATGGTGGCCGAGGTGGCGGCGGCGCTGCCCGAGGTGCCCATCGTCGGGATGGGGGGCATCATGACCGGTCTCGACGCCCTCGAGTACATCGCCTGTGGCGCAACCGCCGTCGCCGTGGGCGCCGCCAACTTCACCAGCTTCGAGGCGCCTGCCCGCATCGTCGCCGAGCTGCGCGCCGAGCTGGCGGTGCGCGGCTTCGCCTCGACCGCCGCCGCGCGCGGGCACGCCCTGACGCCCTGAGGAACTGCCTTCCCCGAGGCGGGAACGGCCTTGCCCGGCTCGGTCGAATCTGCTTGCCCGACGCGTTGCTCTCGCCGCGGGCGATCACATATAATTCCGCCCGATGTCCGGCTCTCCGAAGCAAGTCTCGACCGCTCCAGCCCGTTCGCTCGACCAGCGAATGGACGCTCTGGGCAAGGCAAACACCGTCCGCAGCCAGCGGGCGGCGCTGAAGGCTGATCTCAAGCACGGCGCCGTCGACATCCGCGACGTTCTCGCGGCTCCGCCCGCCTACGTGCTCACCGCCAAGGTCGCGGACCTTCTCATGGCCGCGCCCAAGTGCGGTCGCGTCAAGTCGGCGCGCATCCTGGAGCAGTGTCGCGTCAGTCCCAGCAAGACCATCGGAGGCCTCTCCGAACGCCAGCGCCTCGAGCTGCTCGCCTACTTCGGAGGTTAGGACCATCGCTGCGGTCTTCGTGGTCTCGGGGCCTTCAGGCGCCGGGAAGGGGACCGTGATCGCCCTGGTGACGCGGCGACTCGGTCACGTGGTCACGTCGGTGTCGGCGACGACGCGTGCTCCTCGGCCCGGGGAAGAGGACGGCGTCGAGTACCACTTCCTGGAGCGCGACGCGTTCGAGCGGGCAGTCGCCGCGGGCGACTTTCTCGAGTGGGTGGAGTACAGTGGCAGTCTGTACGGCACGCTCCGCAGCGAGATCGATCTCAAGCTGGCCGCCGGTAACGACGTCATCCTCGAGATCGAGCTTGTCGGTGCTCGCGCCGTGCGCAGGAGCTTGCCGCAGGCCATGGCGATCTTCATCGCTCCGCCAAGCATGGAGGAACTGGGTGCTCGCCTCCGAGGACGTGCGACCGAGGGCGAGGATGCCATTCGGCGGCGCTTGATGCGGGCGGAGGAGGAGATGGCCGCCGCGGCGGAGTTCGACTACGTGGTGGTGAACGACGATGCCGGGCGCGCCGCCGACGAGGTGGTCGCTCTCATCGAGGGACGACGAAAGGGAAGTTAGTGGACAAACCTCGCATCGACGAGCTCTTGCCGCACGCAGGTGGCTCCAGGTACGCATTGGTCATGATCGCCGCGAAGCGCGCTCGCCAGATCAACAACTACTACAACAGCCTTGGCGAGAACCTGTTCGGCAGCGAGGACTTGGCGCCGCCGCTGATCGACACGCGCAGCACCAACCTGCTGACGATTGCCTTCGAGGAGATCGTCGACAACAAGATCGAGTACGAGTCTCCCTCCTGACGAACGCATGAGCGGCCAGACCCCCAGCTTCGTCGGCGAGTGTGCCGTCCTAGTGGGTGTCACCGGGGGGATTGCCATCTACAAGGCGGTCGAACTGGTGCGTGGTCTCGTCAAGGACGGTGTGCAGCCCGTCGTCGTGACCACCGAGGCTGCGCAGCGTTTCGTGATGCCGTTGACGTTCGCCGCCGTCTCTCAGGCGCCGGTGCTCGACGACCACAGTGCGTGGCAGGCGAGCGGAGGGTGGTTCCAGCACATTCAGGCTGCGCGCGGCGCGCGGGTGATGGTCGTCGCGCCGGCGACGGCCAACACGCTGGCGAAGATGGCCAGCGGGATCGCCGACAACCTGTTGACGGCGATCTATCTCGCGTTCCGCGGACCTGTCATCGTGGCGCCGGCCATGAACTGGGCGATGCTCGAGCACCCGGCGACGCAAGCCAACCTGCGCATCCTGACCGAACGCGGCGTAGAGATCGTCCCCTGTGGGGAGGGAGAGCTCGCCTGCGGTGAGGAGGGCTCGGGACGCATGGCCGACCCGGAGACGATTCGCCTCGCCGTGCGGCGGGCGCTGTCGCGCACCGCCGGGGGGCCGCTGGCCGGCCGCCACGTGGTGGTCACCGCCGGCGGCACGCGCGAGCGCATCGACGCGGTGCGTTTCATCGCCAATCGCTCGAGCGGCAAGATGGGCCGCGCGATCGCCGACGAGGCCTATCTGCGGGGAGCGCGCGTGAGCCTGGTCACCACGCACGCCACCGCGGCGGCGCCGTACGAAGTCGTGCTCGTGGAGAGCGCGGCCGAGATGGCCGCCGCCGTGACCGATCTGGTTGCCGCCGCCGACGTGCTCGTGATGGCGGCGGCGGTGGCGGACTATCGCCCGCGCGACGCCTCGCCCGGCAAGCTCGAGCGTGGCGAGATCGAGACGCTGTCGCTCGAGCTCGTACGTACGGTCGACGTGCTCGCCGCGGCTGCGCGCCCCGGCCTGTTCCGTGTCGCCTTCGCGGCAGAGGCAGGTCCGCGCCTCGACCGGGCCCGGGCCAAGAAGGTCGCCAAAGGCGTCGACCTCCTCGTCTTCAACGATATTCTCGCTGAGGGCGTCGGTATCGGCGCGGACGAGAACGAGGTCACGATCATCGGCGGCAACGGCGAGGTGCACGTGCCGCGCACCTCCAAGGCCGCCTGCGCGGCGGCGATCGTCGCCAGCATCGAGGAAGGACTTGCCGAATGAGTGCCTCACGCGCAGACGTGCTCGCCGAGGTGGAGCGGCGGGTCGCGAACGTCAATCTCCGCCGCCACATGTTGGCGACCGAGGCGATCATGCGCGCGCTGGCGGCCGACCTCGGGGCCGATCAGGACCTATGGGGCCTAGCCGGTCTCGCCCACGATCTCGACGTCGAGGAGACCGAGGACGACTTCTCCCGCCATGGGGCGGCGGCGGCGGCGCGCCTACGTGAGCTCGGGGTGCCGGATGCCGTCTGCCACGCCGTGGCCGCGCACAACCCCTCGACTGGCGCGGTTGCCACGTCGCGCCTGGACGTCGCGCTGCTCGCCGCCGATCAGCTTAGCGGACTCGTTACCGCCGCGGCCCTCGTGCGCCCCGACAAGGACCTCGCCGGCGTCAGCGTGAAGTCGCTGCGTAAGCGGTATCGCGAGGGCGCGTTCGCGCGCGGCGTCGACCGCGCGGCGATCGCCCGCTGCTCGGAGCTCGATCTCGACCTCGACGCGTTCCTGGGCGTTGGCCTGGTGGCGATGCAGAGCATCTCCGCCGAGCTCGGCTTGTAGGGGGGCTGCCTTCGATGGAGACGCGCTTGAGAGCAGAACCCGCGTTCGAGGAAGAGAGCGCCGCCTACGTGTTGTTCCGGCGCGGCGTGGGCTTCCTGCTGCAGCGCCACCCGGCGCAGGCAGCCA
>Ga0315295_10003636_pt1 | contig 13091 bp, 6 predicted proteins | sample YL17G14_0_MG_FD_204453 | JGI IMG/M metagenome (GOLD analysis project Ga0315295, IMG submission 204453) | Sediment microbial communities from Yellowstone Lake, YNP, Wyoming, USA - YL17G14_0 | ecosystem: Environmental > Aquatic > Freshwater > Lake > Sediment | place: USA: Wyoming | collected... | reverse complement strand
GTACGCGGTCCGGTGTGCCGCGGCGGAAGAGGCGGCGAAGATGGACCTCGCCGCGTGCAAGGCCGTCCTCGAGAAGCTCAAGGCCGACGCGAAGGTCAGGAAGTTCAAGCTCGACCCCGGCGAGAAGGGCCTGCTGAAGCTGGACCTGAGCGGGTCCGGGATCGTGGACCTGACGCCGCTGAAAGGCATGCCGCTCGAGTGGCTGCACATTGACGGAGGGGACCAGGACCCGTCGAAGGTCGTCTCGCTTGCCGGCCTCGAAGGCATGCCGCTGAAGGAACTCAGCCTCCAGGGCAACGTCGCGCTCGAGGATCTCCGCGCGATCCAGGGCGCGCCGCTGAAGGTCTTCAAGATCAGCGGCACGCACGGGGGCCAGCCGAAGGTTGCGGACATCAGCGCGCTCAAAGGGATGGAACTGGTCGAGGCCGGCATCGCCGGGCCGGTGCAGGACCTCAGCCCGCTCGCCGGGATGAAGCTGGAGAAAGTCTTCCTCAACTGCGCTTCGAAGGACGTGAACGTCCTCAAGGGTATGCCCCTCAAACAGGTCCACCTGGCGGGGACGGTCACGGACATCAGCGGGATTCAGGGCCTGCCGCTCAAGTCGCTTTCGCTGCACGGCGCCCGCGAGCTGGTGGACCTCAGCCCCCTCAAGGGCATGCCGCTGGAGACGCTGGACCTGTTCGGTACCAAGGCCACCGATCTGAGCCCTCTCAAAGGGATGCAACTGGGCAAGGCCTGGCCCGGGCTGTGGATTCCGCCGGGCGTCACCGACCTCAGCCCCCTGGCGGGAATGCCCGTCACGTTGCTGGACCTCAGCGCGACGAAGATCACCGACCTCACCCCGCTGAAGGGCAGGCTTGAGTTGCAGGAACTGCAGCTCAGCCCCGCGGTAACGGACCTAGGCCCGCTGAAGGGCCTGAGACTCAGGTCCCTCAACGCTTCGGGTTGCGGAAAGCTGACGGACATCGGCGGGCTCGAAGGAATGCCGCTGGAGTATCTCAACCTGATGAACACCAAGGTCGCGGACCTCCGCGCCCTGAAGGGCATGCCGCTCAAGTCCCTCTTCATGAACAGCACGCTCGCCGGCCAGCCGGTCCCGGTGACGGATCTGAGTCCGCTGAGGGGTCTGCCGCTCAGGGAGCTGAACCTCAGTTGCCGACCCGAGCCGCGGGAACTGGATCTCGGTCCGCTGGCTGACTGCCCGCAACTGGGAAGTCTCACCTTCACGCCGACCGCGAAGACGAAAGGCCTCGACGCACTGCGCTCGCACCCGGCCCTTAAGACGATCAACGGCCAGGCCGCCGCCGAGTTCCGGCAGAAGCAAGACGCGGAGAAAGGGAGATGACGGGGCTTTGGCAAAGCCGCATGTGGCACAGCCGCCCGCGCGGCTATAGCCAGGACAGCGCACGGCGCACGGCGCACGGCGCCGGTGCCACATAGCGCGACGTCGCGGTGGAGGGGAAGGGATATGATCCGGAGGCGTCCGGCAGGCGCATCCGTCCTGGTCGTAAGTGCGTGCGCATTCCTCGCCATCGCTGCGAACGCGGTGGAAGACTGGAACCAGTGGCGCGGCCCGTCGCGGAACGGCGTGGCGCCGGCCGGCCCTCCCTTGCTTTCCACCTGGTCCGCGAAGGGCCTGAAGAAGCTGTGGCAGAGCGAGCCGGTGCCGGGCGGGAAGGCGGGCGGGTACGGGTGCGCCTCCATCGCCGGCTCCTTCGCCTACGTCTTCGTCCACGACCCGGGCCCGGTGAAGGACCCTAAGGCCACGCTCAGTCCCAGCGCCGTGTACAGGGACGTGATCCTGTGCCTGGACGCCGCTGACGGGAAGACGGTCTGGAAGAAGGAGTACCCGGGCCAGTTCACCGGGGACGAGGAGACCTGCGCTTCGAGCACGCCGGCCGTGATCGAGGGGAAGGTCTTCGTCGCGGGCTCGAAGGCGCTGTACTGCTTGAACGCCAGGGACGGAACGGAAGTCTGGGTGTCGTCGCCGCCCGAGTGGGGTTCGACCAACTCATCGCCGCTGGTGGTGGACGGCCTGGTGATCCTGCAGGCCGGCCCGAAGCTCGGCCAGGCCGCCTTCGACGCGAGCACGGGCAGACGGGTATGGAACGAGAAGACGATCGCGGCCAGCCGCGGCACGAACGCCTCGGCCGCGGCCTGGAAGAAGAACGGCGTGACGTGCATCGTCTGCAACAACGACAAGAAGACGTCTTGCCTGGAGGCGAAGAGCGGGAAGGTCCTGTGGACGGTCCTCGGCGGCGGGTACGGCACCCCGGTCGTGTGCGGCGACTTGGCCGTCACCGCCGGCGGGAACCGTGTCCTCCGGATGTCGCCGGAGAGCGCCGAGGAGGTGTGGAAGCAGGCGGGCGGGTTCGGATGCAGCGCGGCCGTTGCCGACGGCAAGGTGTACGTGGCTCGGAGCCAGAAACTCTTCTGCATCGGCCTGGAGGACGGCAAGATCTTCTGGACGCAGGCGGGCGACTTCTGCGGCAGGAACTTTGAGGAGTACACCTCTCCGGTTCTGGCTGACGGCAAGCTCTTCACGGTGAGCGATGGCGGACAGACCCTCTGCATGGTCAGGGCCTCGCCAGGTAAGTTCGAGCAGCTCGGCCGGATGGACAAGGCGGGTCTCGCCCTGGCCACCTCGCCGGTCGTCTCGGGCGGCCGGATGTACCTGCGCGGCGAGAAAGCCATCGTCTGTTACGACCTGACGAAGCTCGCGGAGTAAGAGGCACGAGAGGAGACCGGATATGGGACGGATCTGCGCCGTTTCGCTGACCCTCCTGTGCGTGTTCGTAGCGGGGCTGCCGGCGCCGGCCGGCGAGGCCGCGCCGAAGAAGATGCGGATCGCCTGCAACCTGGGCGCGCTGGCGGACTACGGCACGGACCTGCCCTTCGTGGACGCCATGCGGAGCTGCCGTCCGTGGAAGACCATCGCGGCCGACAAGCCGCTGGACTACTGCGACACCAACGCCAGCGTCCCGGCGGACGAGAACGGCTATCCTCTCGAGATCCCGTATGCCAACGGCAAGGGTCCGCCGCAGCGGGTCCTCACCCTCACGCTCGTGGAAATCCCGAAGGCCATGTACCCGAACGGCAAGTTCACGCTGCTGTTCGAAGGCAAAGGCGAGATCCGGCTCGGCTGGGACGGCGGAAACAAGTCCGTCGAGGGCAAGGGCGGGACGACGGAGTTCGAGTTCGGGATCAACATCACGGGCGGTTGCAGCCGCGGCCTGCTCGTGGACCTCCCGCGCTCGGAGAAAGGCGACCACATCCGGAACATCCGCCTGATCCTGCCCGGCTTCCGCGAGACGTACAAGAAGAACCCGTTCCACCCGGATTTTCTGGAGATGCTCAAGCCCTTCTGCGCGATCCGCTTCATGGACTGGGGCTGCACGAACGGCTCGCAGCAGGTCGAGTGGTCCAAGCGGACGAAGAAGAACAGTTTCTGCCAGACCGGCGGCGTCGCTTACGAGTGGATGATCGAACTGGGCAATACGCTGAACAAGGACGTGTGGGTCTGCTGCCCGCACATGGCGAACGAAGAGTACCAGTGCGAGCTGGCGAAGCTGATCCGCGAGGACCTCAAGCCGGAGCTGAAGGTCTACATCGAGTGGTCCAACGAAATCTGGAACGGGTTCCAGCCGGCCATGTTCAACTACGCCGCGAACAAGGGCCTGGCGCTGAAGCTCGACCCGGACCGGAAGAAGTGCAACTACAAGTACAACACCTACGCCGCGGTCCGGCTCTTCAAGGTCTTCGATGAGGTGTTCCAGAACGACCGCCGCCGCTACGTGAAGGTGCTCTCGCCGCAACACGGGATGCCGATCATCACCGAGACAATGCTGGCGGCGCTGAAGGACCCGGCGATCAACCCCGACGGCGTGAAGGCGGACGCCTGCGCGCTCGGCGTCTACTTCGGCTTCGGCGCCAACGGGAAGACGCCGGCGGAGATCCTGAAGCAGGTCGCCGCGGATATCCCCCATCACGTGAACCTGCTCAAAAAGCACAAGGAGATGGCTGACCAGGCGGGCCTGGAGCTCATCAGCTACGAGGGCGGGCAGCACATCGCCGACCCCAAAGCCGCGATCCCGGCGAACAAGGACCCGGGGATCTACCAGGTCTACCTGGACTTCCTGAACGCCAGCGCGCCGTACCTGGCCATGTTCAACCAGTACACGGTCTGCGGGCGGTACAGCAACTGGGGCTGCTGGGGGGCGAAAGAGTACGTCACGCAGCCGCTCTCAGAGGGGCACAAGTACCGGGCGCTGGTGGACTACATCCAGGGCTCCGGCGCGTCCCCCAAAGCCGCGGAGGGCCCAAGATAGCGGGCGTGCGAGGAGACGGCCGGCGAGGAGGCGGCGGCCGGACTGAGGTCACTTCTTCGCGTCCGGCTTGTACTCGCGTTCGTAGCGGAGTTGGGCGGGGATCTTGGCGGAGGCGGCGCCGGCCGCGTCCGGTCCGAATGGCGGCCACGCCAGGTCTTTGGGCCAGAACGCGGGCCTCTCCTTCAGGTAAAGGGAAGGCGGCAGCTTCGTCTCCGCCGGCAGCGGGCCCCAATCCACCTGGCCCTTCACCACGTTGCCCGCGATCAGGGTGTTCTGCGAGGTGCGCGGGTCCTCGTGCTTCTGGAGCAGGATCACGGAGTCGTTGCGCAGGGAGTTCCCGACGATGACCTGGTCATCGTTTACGCCCATGACCACGATGCCGGCGCCCTCCTGCCACCAGCCGTATTTCCTGGGCTGGCCCAGAGCGCAGTTGCGGAAGAGGAAGTGCGGGCCGTTGGTGTGGTGCGAGCGGTCCACGCAGGCGATGTAGAAGACGTTGCCCTCGAAGAGAACCTGGTGCGGGAAGTTCCCGTGCGCGGCGACCTCCGCGGTGATGAAGGCGTCGGTAATGCCGTTGAGTTTCCGGCTGTTGATCCACTTCTCGTCCCGGCACTGGGGGGGCGCGTTGGGCGAGTGGGCGAGGTCGCGGACACGGTCCACGTCGAGGTTATAGGCGAAGACGCAGTAGTTGACCCCGACCTCGGTGGCCATCGTGTGCCGCAGGTCGCGGAAGATGTTGTTCTCGACCTTGCACAGGGTGGAGAGGTCGCGGACGCTCGCTCCGTACCCGTAGCCGCCCCCGCCCTTCTCCTTCGCCTCGTCGAAGAGACAGCCTTCCACGACGACTTGCCGGGAGTAGCAGATCTCCACGTGGTGCCGGCTCGGGTTGAAGCTCTCCACGTTGCGGATGTAGGCGTTGCAGACGCGCTTCAGGAAGAGGGAACTCGCCTTCTCGCCGCGCTCGTCGGGCATCACGATCCGTACCCCTTCGAGGCCCACGTTGCGGATGGGGTTCAGCTTCGCGACGATGGCGTTCTTCTTGTCGCGTTGGACCTGGTCCAGCCCGAGCGCCAGCGGCAGGTCCACCGTGATCCGGTCGGGCTCCACCTTCGTCACGAGGAAGACGCCGCCGCGCCCGCGCCGGGCATCGTCGTAGCTCCACTTCTCCAGGTCTTCCTCCACCAGGACCATGTCTCCCGGTTGGAGCCCCTTGGTGTCGGACACGGGCACCACCGTGGCGCCGGGCGGCACGTCCACCGTCACCTGGCGAGGCTGGTACTCCGGCCCGAGGTTCGCGTACTCGTACTTGCCGCCCGAACCCCACCAAGCGAGAACCGTTCCGTCTTTCGGGGGCTGGAAGACGGTCTGCTTCGGGCCCGCGCCCTTGAGGATCACGTTGCCCTTCCGAACCGTGATCTTCCCGAAGCGGTACGTGCCCGGCGGGAAGCAGAGGATGGTAGGTTCCGCCAAGCCATCCAGCAGCGCCTGGAGCTTCGCGGTGACGTCCCCGGCATCGGGCGTAATGCCCTTCTGCGTGACGTCCGCCGTCTGCCATTTGCCCGGAAAGGGATCCTGCCAGACGACATCGTGGAACCCGCCGGGTGGCAGGCGGCTCTCCAGGGCCTCGCCCGCGACGGCGGGCCGCGCCGCGACCAGCATCAACAGCGCCAGACACAGTCCCAAGGCCCCCAATCGCACCGCTTGCTCCTCTCGGTCCGATGTGTCCCGGTCTTCCGTTTCCTGCCGACGAACGGGGCGTACCAGAAGGTCCATGCCGCGTCAAGACGAGGTGGCATCGCGAGAAGGAGCCGTAACCCGGGGCGTCAGACGAAGGCGGGTGAACTGCGCCAAGCTGGGATTCCTTCTTGCAACGTACTGCAAATAAACTGATTACATGAATAGCCCATGCGAAGGACGTATTTCGTAAACACTACATCATCAGAGGTGTACATCGTATAGTGAAACAGACTTCGGGTGTAGCTTTTATTCTGGTCTTCAGGTCTTCAGGAAGGAGAACGGGGATGACTGTGGCTGCCCGGCCGGCACTCAGGCAAGCCGCGATCGTCTCGCACTTGCGCGGACGCATCCTGAGCGGCGAACTGAAGCCCGGCGACCGGCTGCCGACGCGGGTGGAGATCGAGAAGTTCTTCGAGGCCAGCCCGACCACCGTTCAGCGAGCCCTGGAGCAGTTGATCGCCGATGGTTTCGTCACGCCCGCCGGACGACGCGGGACATTCGTCTCGGAGTACCCGCCGCATCTGTACCACTACGCTTTGGCGTTCCCCCTGCACGCGGACGACCCGAACTGGGTCCGCTTCTGGACGGTCTTGGCGAGCGCCGCGGAAAGCCATGCCTCGAACCGGCCGGTCAAGATCTCCATTTACCGGGGCATCGAGCCGGGGAAGGGCGGCACCGACCGCCAGAGGCTGGAAGGCGATATCGCCAGCGGTCGTCTGGCAGGGGTCATCTTCGCGGCGGATCCCTGGCCGTTGAAGGGCACCGCGGCTCTCGAAACGCCGGGTCTTCCCCGTGTGGCCTTCACCGGGGTGCCCGGGGAGACGAAGGTGGCGGGCGTCTCGCTCGGCGGGAACGCGGGCCTCCTCTTCTTCGAGAAGGCCCTGGACTTCGTTGCGGCCCGGCGACGCAAGCGGGTGGCGTTGCTGACGGTCCCCGGCATGTCCGGGGTTCGCCTCCAGGGCTTCCGGAACGCCCTCGTGGAGCGCGGCTTGACGTACCAGCCGTGCTGGATCCAGACGGCCAGCCAGGCGGAGCCCCATTGGGCGACTCACCTGATCCTGCTCATGTTCCGCGGCCCGCGCGCGGAGCGTCCCGACGCGCTGATCATCGCCGACGACAACTTGGTCGAACACGCCTGCGCCGGGCTGCTCCAGTTGGGCCTCGGCGTTCCCGACGACGTGGACGTCGTGGCGCACTGCAACTTCCCCGCGCCGACCCCGCCCATCCTGCCCGTTGCGCGGCTGGGGTACGACATCCCGCAGGTGCTGGAGAAGTGCATCGGGCTGCTGAGCCGGCAGCGCCGTAACGAGGCCGTGCCCCCGACCACCGTCATCGCGCCTTCGTTCGAGTGGGAAACCGCGGACCGGGAAGCGCCCCGGCCCGTGGGACTGAGCGCTCCTTGAGAGGAGCGCCATCGGAACCGTCGCGCCGTACTGTGTCCTGAGGAGGTCCCCATGCTGGGCAAACGGTTCGTGCTGGCCTGTGGATTGGCGTTGGCCTTGGGTGCGCGTGGCGCCTCGGCCACCGAGACCGAAAACCTGAACCTGGAGATTCTGCCCGCGCCCGGCCCTGTCGTCGTGGACGGGAAGACGGACGACTGGGACCTGACCGCCGGCATCTTCGCCTGCGGCGACGTCGAAAACTCGGCCTCGAGCTACGGCGTCTGGTTCCACGCCATGTACGACGCGGAGCGGCTGTACCTGCTCGCCCGCTGGGTGGACAAGACCCCCATGAATAACCCGGGGAGCAGCAAAGGGGACTACGGGTTCCGGGGCGACTGCCTCCAGGTCCGCGTCATCACGGCGCCGGACGTCACGGCGCGGGAGGTGGCGAACCCCGGCCGCGACGACAACGATGCGCCCAAGGCGCGGACGACGCACCTGACGTGCTGGCGGGACAAGGACGGCCTGGACGTCATTGACGCCGCGTACGGCCGCCGCTTCAACGAAGGCGGCCTCAAGGACGCCAAGACCGAGGGCGCGGCGCAGGCCTTCCTGGAGTGGCCCGACCACAAGGGCTACACGCAGGAGATCGCGATCCCCTGGAAGCTGCTCACCAAGCCCGGCGTCGAGATGAAGCCGGGCAGCCGCGTGGTCATGACCCTCGAGCCGAACTTCACGGTCGGGACCGGCGGACGGCTGACCATCAAGGACCTTTTCAAGCCCGGCGTGGCGCTCGACCGCATCTTCACCTTCATGAGCAACAGCGGCTGGGGCTACGCCGTCCTGGCTGAGAAGGGCAAAGTGGCGCCCCGGCCCGTGCGGCTCGCGGACGGGCGCGAGTTCCCCGTCCGCATGGAAGCCGGCGTGCCCGTCGCCGACTGGACGGGGGTCATCAAGAGCCGTCTGCCCGACGGCTTCAAGTCCCTCAAGTTCACGCTGCCCGAAGACGGCTACGTCTCGCTGAACCTCTTCGCCCCCGACGGGACCGTCGCACGGCAGCTCCTGACGTGCCACTTCTTCACGAAGGGCGAGCACGAGGCCAAATGGGACGGCCTGACGACCATGTCGGTCCGCAGGCCCGGCGCGCCGCTGCCCGCCGGGGAGTACGCCTGGGAGGGCCTCTACCACAGCGGAATCGGCCTGCGCCTGCGCGGCTGGGCGGCCAACAGCGGCCCGGCCCCGTGGCACGGCTGGGGCGCGGACCATGGCAATCCCGTCGCCTGCGCCGCGGCGGGGGAGTTCGTCTACGTCGGCTGGAGCGGCGGCGAGGGCGACAAGCCCCTCGTGGCCTGCGACCTGGACGCCAACATCAAGTGGAAGAACATCCGCGGCGGCATCGCCAGCGCGTCCCTCCTGGCCAGCGACGGGAAGACGGTCTACGCCTACAACAGCATCAGCCAGTACGCCGCGCTCGCCGTCTACCGGCTCGATGCGAAGACGGGCCAGTACACCGAGTGGAGCGATCTGAAGTCCACCGACCTCACCATGAAGCATCTCTGGGGCGACGCCAAGGAAGCGTCGGAGAGCCCCAGCGGCCTGGCGGCGGCCGGCGGCAGCGTCTTCATCAGCTTCAGCAAGCCCAACACCGTCTTTGTCGTGGACGCCAAGACGGGCAAGGTGACGAAGAAGCTTGCCGTCCCCAAGGCCAGCGACCTGGAGGCCGCCTCGGCGAAGCAGCTCTTCGTCGCCTCGGGCGGGGCCGAAGTCCTGTCGGTCAACGTGGAGACGGGCGAGTGCCAGACGGCCGCCAAGCCGGCGTTCGAAGGCAAGGACTGGATCTCGGCCCTGGCGTTGGACAAGGCGGGCAACCTGTACCTCGGCATCCGCGGCGATCACCACTACGTGGAAGTCTACGGCCCCGACGGGAAGAGCCTTCGCGCGATCGGCCGCAAGGGCGGACGCGCGCTCGCCGGTCCCTGGACGCCCGACGGCATGTACAACATCAGCGGCATGGCGGTGGACAGCCGGGGCAAGCTCTGGGTGGCCGAGGACGACGGCGCGCCGCGGCGCGTCAGCGTCTGGGACACCAAGACGGGCGCCCTCGAGAAGGAGCTCTTCGGCGCCTCGTCCTACGGCGCGATGGGAGCAGCCATCAACCCGCTGGATCCGTACCTGATGGCCGGGCAAGGGTGCGAGTGGCGCATTGACCCTAAGACCGGCCGGGCCTCGTGCGTCGGCACCATCGCCCGTGAAGGCATGGGCGTCTCGGGCTACGGATTCGGTCCGGACGGCCGCCTCTACCTGGCGACTTCGCCGAACGGCGGATGCACGGGCAGCGCGCCCGTGCGCATTTACGAGCGGCTCGGCGACGCGAGCTACAAGCTCCGCACCGTGCTGTGGCCGCCGGATGAGAAGAGCAAGGAGATTCGAGTCTGGGCCGACGAGAACGACGATGCCAAAGAACAGCCCGAAGAGGTGAAGACGTGCCGACTCGACCTCGGCGGCTGGATTCAGGGCTGGTACCTGTCCATGACGCCGGACCTCTGCTTCTACGGGACCCGCTACAAGACCCCCGTGACCGGGTTCACGGCCTGCGGAGCGCCGCAGTACGACCTGACGAAGGCCATCAAGCTCGCGGGGCCAAAGGAGGGCCGCGGCGGTATGGGCGCGCAGATGGGGCTGGGCTCGCCCGACGGCAAGTACATGCTCTATAACGGCGGCTACGGCGAGGACCACAGCACGCTCGATTGCTACGACATCGCCGGCGGCCGGCTGCTGTGGACGTATCCGGACAACTTCACCGGCGTCCACGGCTCGCACCGGGCGATCCCGGCCGAGGTGGGCATGATCCGCGGCGCCTACGACATCGTGGGCGCGGCCCAACTGCCGGCGCCGGTCGGCGACATCTGGGTCGTCCCGACCAACAAGGGGGAATGGCACGTCCTGACGGAGAAGGGCTTCTACCTGACGCGCCTGTTTGAAGGCGACCCGATGAAGAACGTGTACCCGGAGCAGGCCGTGCCGGGCGCGATCCTCGACACCTGCCCGCCCGGCGCGGGCGAGGAGGCCTTCGGCGGCTCGATCACGCAGGGCAAGGACGGCAAACTCTCCGTCCAGGGCGGCCACGTCAGCTTCTGGAACGTGGAAGTCGTGGGGCTGGACACGATCCGCCCGCTGCCCGGCGGGAAGATCTCCCTCAGCGAGGAGGAGGTGAAGACGGCGCAGTCCTGGCGCGAACGCTACCTGCAGGCCGCCACGACGGTCAAGCGTCTCGCCGCGCGGAAGGCGACCCTGGCCTTCACGGGCGATCTGGACAAGGACTTCGCGGGCGCGGAGAGCGCCAGGTACGAGAAGGAGGAGGCGACCGCGTGCCAGACTGCCGTCGCCTGGGACGACCGGAACCTCTACGTCGGCTGGGTGGTGAAGGACGCGACGCCGTGGGTCAACGGGGCGGACGCGCCCGAGTTCATGTACGCGCGCGGCGACACCGTGGACCTGCAGCTGGGGACCGACCCCCAGGCGGCCAGGGAGCGCAAGGAAGCCGCGTTGGGCGACCTGCGCGTCTCCATCGGGCCTTTCCAGGGCAAGCCGACGGTGGTGGTCTACCGCAAGCAGGCCACGGAGAAGGACCCCAAGGTCTTCAGCTCGGGCGTGATCAAGGGCTACCGGATGGACAGCGTGCTGGTGCTGAAGGAGGCCAAGGTCGAGGTGAAGGTGGACGCGGTGAGCAAACGCTACACGGTGGAGGCGGCGCTGCCGCTCTCCGCGCTGGGTCTCGCGCCGGGCGAAGGGACGCTCCGCGCGGACTTTGGCGCGACCCACGGCAACAAGGCCGGCAACGACACCGCGCTGCGCAGCTACTGGAGCAACCAGAGCACGGGGCTGGTGAGCGACGAGGTGTTTGAGTTGCAGATGACGCCCGCGAATTGGGGCGAGCTGATCCTGAAACCGTGAGGCTGGCGCGATGCGTTCAACTGCTCTCAACAGGATGGGAAGGATGGACACGATAGGAACGGCGGCCACAGGGATCTCCGGCCGCTATTGCCGTACCTCATCCTGTCTATCCTGTGCATCCTGTTCCCGTGGGGCGGGTTGGCAACCCGCCTTACGTTCCTGTTTTCTTGGACTGCCGGCCCTGCTCTGCCTCACGGCCTGCCTGGTCGTGCCGAGCGACGCGGCGGAACGGGCCTTCGAACCGGCCTTCGACCCGGAGTTGGTGGACTGGTCCCTGACCCGGCAGTTCGTGGACGGGAAGGCGGCGGAGCCCGACGGATCCAAAGTCAAGAAGGTGCTGGGGTTCTACGACGGCCCTAACTGGGACCGGGAGAAGTGGGAGCAGCGGCCGGAATCCGACGCCGGCGAGCACACCTACCAGTACCTCGTGGTGCTGAAGAAGCCGGTCGCGGTGGGCGCGCTCTGTGCGAACGCGGGAGATCCGCCCGGCGAGTACAAAGGCTCGCGCAACGGCGGAGAAGTCTTCTACCTCAAAGCCGACGCGCCTCTCCCCTCGGATTTGCGCGCTGGCAGCGAGGCGTGGGTGAAGGTGGGGTTCGGCGGCGCGCAGCCGTTCCTGCGCTTCGCGACGTTGCCGCCGAACACGAAGAGCCAGGCCTTCCTCTACACCGACGTACGCGCGGCGGGCCCGGCCTGCCTGACCTATTGGCAGTTCTACAGGCCGCGCCTGGTCAGCATGACCCCGGCCGCGACGGGCTACGCCGAAGGTCCCCAGGACGCCGGCGGGCTCGTCCTGGGCGGCTCGTGGCAGACCCAGCGCAAGGGCGCGCCGGTAAGCGCGAAGAGCCCCGCCTGGTACGTCCTGGCGTGGGAACAGGAACAGGCGCTCGCCGGGGTCTTCCTCTATTCGAACGCCTCGCAGTTCCGGCTGTTGAGCTTCACGGGCGGCGTCGGCGAGGACCCCGCGCTCGCGCCGCCCGGGTCCTGGACTCCGGTCGAGTTCACCGCCGAGGCCGACCACAAACACGCCTTCCAACACTGGGATTACCGCTTTCGCTGGCTGGGCTTCCCGGCGCTGAAGACGCGCGCGCTGAGACTCCAGTTCCTGGGCGCCGAACGCGGCGGGCAGGACGTCTGGGTCTCGGGCCTCGGCGCGTTCGTGGACTTGCGCGAGGCCCCCGCGCCGGTCCTCGCCGCCCGGGACGACCGTCCGCCGTTCCGCGTTCCCTGCACGCTTCCTCAAGCCGGCGAGGTGGCCCTGGCGGTCAACTCAACCGACGGCAAGCGCGTGCGCAGCCTGTTCGCTCAGATAGCCCGCAACCGGGGCGCGACGGAGGAGGCGTGGGACCTGAAGGACGACGCGGGCGCCTACGTCCCGCCTGGCAAGTACCAGTTCAGCGGCATCTCTAGCGCCGCCCTGGAACTGCGCTACGAGATGACGCCTTACCCGAACGTGCAGCAGCTCTTCCCCGACCGCGTGCCCTGGATCACCAGCCACAGCGGCGTGCACGGCTGGCTCTCGGACCACTGCCAGAACTGGGCCTGCGCGACGCGCGGAGACCGCGTGTACTTCGGCGCGCCGATGGCCGAGGCCGGGGTCTGCCTCATCGAGTGCGATCTCGACGGCAAGAAGCTCTGGGGCAAGCACGACTTCGATCCGTGGACCGGCGTCAACATGATGGCGGCCGAC
>Ga0315295_10003634_pt1 | contig 13095 bp, 7 predicted proteins | sample YL17G14_0_MG_FD_204453 | JGI IMG/M metagenome (GOLD analysis project Ga0315295, IMG submission 204453) | Sediment microbial communities from Yellowstone Lake, YNP, Wyoming, USA - YL17G14_0 | ecosystem: Environmental > Aquatic > Freshwater > Lake > Sediment | place: USA: Wyoming | collected... | reverse complement strand
GCGAAAACCAGACGTATCCATATCTGCGGACTGAACCTGCAGGAGATTCAAACCACGACAAAAAAGTTGACCTTCTCGACCTTGCGATTTTTGCCTCGCACTGGCTGGAGGAAAATCAGTAAATCTTTTTTGGCCACCGAGAACACAGAGAGCACAGAGGTAAGTACAAACAAAACCAGAACATTTTTACGTTTTAATATTTCTCTGTGTGCTCTGTGACCTCTGTGGCTTTGAAAAAATCTGACTAACTACCAATCACTGAATATCGGCTATGTTGCTTTGGGGTTTGCCGACCAGATATATCCTGTTTTTGCCGCTGCGTTTTGCCTCTAACAGCGCCTCATCTGCTCGCTGGAAGAGTTCCTGTGTTGTCGAGCCATCGCGAGGAAAGCTCGCCAGTCCCCCGCTTATTGCCAGAACCCCCTTACCCCCAGGACCTAACAGAGGTAATTCTGCCTTTCCTAATTCCCTGACAAACCGCTTCGCTATAAATATCGCTTCTTTAGGATGGTCAGCCATCGCCGAGCGTCTCTCGGCTTCAGTGCCGGCCGGCTGCCGTTGTGGGTCATCCCAGAAAACAACCGCAAACTCGTCTCCGCCGATTCTGCCGATAACATCATGCTGACGACAACACCGCCGCATCAAAATAGCTGCCTGTTTCAAAACCTCATCACCGGCACGATGGCCATAAGCGTCATTGTAGCGCTTGAAGTCATCAATATCAAAGACAAGCAGTGTCACCCGCCCATTTTCCCCCCTCGCACGCTCTATAATCTGTCTGGAAAATTCCCAGATATATCTTCTGTTCTTCAGCCCCGTCAAATCATCTTCTGTGGCTAATTTTTCAAGCAGCTCTGTTTTTCTTTTTGTCCTCGTATCAATAGTAGTGGCCAACCCCGCCTCGCTCTTCACAGCCACACCTTGCGAAACGCCGGGTCTGTCACCAACCAGGTGCGACATATAAGATTCCAGATACGAAAAATGGATTGGACAAATCAGATAATCATCTGCCAAACTTCTCCCATCGTAAACCCCGGCAATAAACTGCCTCGCTGCCGGCTCTTCACACATTCGGGCCAGAAGAATAATTTTCGCATCACGGTTGGTCTCTCTTAAGGCCTTCAGAGCCGACCTTAATTTGCCCGATGTCCCGGCCATCACCACACCGATACCTGTAAAATTATTCTTCGCCGCAACAGTAATTCCATCAGGCATATCGCTGTGAACTTCATAAAACTTTGCAATGTCGCCGGCATCTAAAAAGGCCTTGCTGATATCACCTATCAGCAGAATCTTGTGTGTCTTACCATTCAAGCGTTTCACCGTCCCACCATCTAACAGTCTAACCGTTTACCGCCTCATTGCGAGTCCGCCGCCGTTTAGCGGACGAAGCAATCCCAATTCTTCCTACATTCGTCATTGTAAATTAGATATTCATTCTGACCGTTCTACCGTCCAACCCTCAAACCGTCTCACCGTGTAATCGTCTCTTGGCGCCCTCTGTTATTCGACTTTCGGCAGGTTTTCCAGATTCTTCTTGACCTGCTCGACATAAAAGCTGTTGGGATACAGGGTAATGAAGCTCGTAAGAATTGCCCTTGTCTGGGCCAGATACTTTTTCTTTAGCTCCAGATTAGACTCCTGCTGCTGACGCCACTGGCTAATCTTCAAAAGCCCCAGCTCATATAATGCCTGCATTCCGCTATCGGTCTGCTGGAATTCCTGGTGCAACTGGCTTAATTTTTCGGCCTGAAGCTGCTCATCGTCCGTAAGTTTTGCCTGCGCCAGCAGGATATTGTCACGAAGCCCGTCCTTAGCACCTGTCTGTCGCAGTAATTCGTCAAGACGCTGGCCATAATCCATGCTGTAAGGATTGAGCATAACAAACCTCGCCAGGCGTTCAGCCGACCCCGGCTCGCCGATTCGGTTATCAGTCCCTATGAGAGCTCGCAAATGGTTCAATTCTCTTTGCAATTCGCTCAGCTTAAACGCCGTCATTGCAGAATCAGCGGGCGGACGGAACAAGCCGAATAATGAGTCGCTTTTCGTTTGTCTTTCTTCGAGAAGTTTCAATCGCTTCTCCACCATATCCTGTGCCTCAGCAGCGATTTTTTCGGCCTGTTCAAACTTACCCGCACCGGCCCAATCCCTCGCAATCCGCCATCGCGCTTCGAGCGACTCACTGCTTCCAGGAAAGTTCTCATAAAGAGGATACCATATAGGCAAAGACTCATGATGCGGATAATTGTTATAAAAATGCAGCGACTCCTTTTCTCCGAGCAGCTTAATATCCGGGCTGTATTCGCTCAAAAGGGCCTTGTAATAGAGAACTATCGGCATTCGACGGCTTTGGGGACGTTTGGTTATAAACAAATCATACTGCTCAAGCAGCCATTGTCTTTTTGCCTGATACTTTAACTCCTGCGGCACGATAAACCAGTTCGGCCAACGGTCATGACTTAGCTCAAACTGGAGTTCTCTTTTCAGCTCCGCTCTCAGCGATATCGGCTCGGCAGGGTAAAAGAAACCTGCCAGGTACTTCTTGATAGCAGGGTTGGTAATCGTTTTGTCCAGTGCTTCCGTTATGCTGTGGTCGTGAAACAAACTTTCGTTCTCCGGATTATTCTTAACCACATAGAGCTGGTAGTCTAATTCGTCAAAGCCAATCCTTATCTCAAAGGTCGCGATAGCCAGCAAAAGAAAAACACTGGTAACAATCCAGACCAGCCCAGGCCGATAACGTGTGTAATGGCCTATCCCCAGGACTATCGCCGCTATTGCTAAACCGGTAAGCCACGCACAAACCCACGGTGCGAAAGAGAATCCCCACTTAAGAGGTTCTACACCCTTGGCACCGCCGAAGTATCCCCAGTATAGAAGCTGCGGCGCCATACATAGCGCTATTGCAATGAAGCGCGAACGAAAACGCAGCGGACGACACGCCGCTCCAAAGCAGCTTACCAAAAGGCAAATCGCAAGGCCCGGCAGGTTTGCCAACAAAGCCACCCCCATTACAAAAGGCAGGCTGTAGCTAAAGCTCATAAGCTGTGACGTCAAAACCGGCACAACCGCCAGAACACCCATAAGCAGCCCCAGGACAACAATCTGCCAGGGATATTCAAATATGCTTACCCCCGTCAAAATAGACTGGTCCAGCCGCCAGAATTCAGGAGAAGTTATGGCCTCAATGTCGAATGGCCAGAACGTCCCGCTCACTATCTTCGACCATGAAAAACAGCATATACTAAAGGCCACAACAGCAAGAACCCAGCACCTCACGACATTTCTGTGGCTGTAGTGTAGCGTAGGACCAACGGCCAAAAAAGACTTCGGAGGCACTACGGACGTCTTTTCAGTCTGTTTATCATTTGCAGTCATAAAGCGGTTCGTAGCTGTGAGTTCGTAGTTCATAGACAATGACCAACAAACTACTAACTACGAACAATGAACTATGAACAAATTATGTCCCTTCGCCGCTGCTGGCAAGATAAGCAATCTGCTCGGCTGTTGGCTTGTCTATTTCGAGCGACATCGATTTTAGCTTGAGTTTGCTTACCTGCTGCTCTATTTCCATCGGGACATCGTGGACTGCGACGGCGAGCTTGCCCCGGTTCTTTACCACGTATTGGGCCTCTAATGCCTGTGTCGCAAAGCTCATATCCATCACACATGCAGGATGTCCCTGGGCAGCCGCAAGGTTAATCAATCGCCCTTCGGCAAGAAGATATATTCGCCTGCCCTTCTCAACGGCAGTGACGAAGGGCCTGTTTCCCTTGAGGATATATTCATCAACGTGCTTGCGCACATTGCGGTTTACTTTTTTGCTCATCCTTTTTAGAGCCGGTATATCTATCTCAACGTTGAAATGCCCGCTGTTGGCAACAGTTGCTCTGTCTTTCATAAGGCGGAAGTGCTCGGCACGAATAACGTTCTTATTGCCGGTAAGGGTTACGAATACTTCGCCGACCTTCGCTGCCTGCGCCATCGGCATAACCTCAAAACCATCCATAGCTGCTTCAAGCGCCTTGATTGGGTCAATCTCCGTAACGATAACAATTGCCCCCATTCCTCTGGCCCGCATAGCAAAGCCACGACCGCACCAGCCATAACCTGCCACAACAATCTTTTTGCCGGCCAAAAGATATTCGGTCGCCCGGATAACACCGTCAACCGTTGACTGCCCTGTGCCGTAGCGGTTATCGAACAGGTGCTTGGTCGCAGCGTCATTTACCGCAATAACCGGGAACTTTAACTTGCCTTCGTTCGCCAGCGCCCGCAATCTGATAACCCCAGTCGTGGTCTCCTCCATACTCGCAATAATGCGGCCCGCATCTTTCTTTCTGCGAGTGTGTAATTCATTTACCAAATCAGCACCGTCATCAAACGTAATAACGGGCTTATGGTCAATCGCCGCGTTGATATGTTTGTAATAAGTGGCGCGATTTTCCCCACGGACAGCAAAGACCGGTATCCCAAAATCCTTCACCAGCGAAGCCGCCACATCGTCCTGTGTGCTTAGCGGGTTGGATGCGCAAAGAACGACGTTTGCTCCGCCGGCCTTTAGCGTCCTGGCCAGATTGGCCGTCTCGGAGGTTATATGCAAACAGCCAGAAACATTCATATCCTTTAATGGCTTGCTTTTCGCGAATTTGGCGCGAATCGTCGCCAGAACGGGCATGTCATTGTCGGCCCACATAATCCTCTTCTTCCCCTCCGGTGCCACGGATAAATCAGCCACATCATATTTCATTTACATACCCTTTCAAAAACCAGCTTAAGTACTCGAACTGACCGTTTTTTGAGAAAAACTATTGTAACTGCTTATCTTACAGCAACATAGCAACATTTGTCATTCCCGCGCAGGCGGGAATCCACCGGTCGATTCGATAGCTGGATACCCGCTTTCGCGGGTATGACAATAAGAATCGGTCAGTTTGAGTTAAGTAACAAAGTATATCGCAAAAGGGCAAACTTTGCAACTTTTTATTTCCGATAAACTACACTGTGTCCCTCCGCTGATTTTACAAGGGAATATGAGCACACTTCACTTAGCCAGGAAAGGTTGATTCAACTTTGCATTAGTTTATTATAGAGTTTTTGTGTTCTGGCGGCCATATTAAGATGGCAGAAATTCCTTTCCGCCCATATTCTTGCTTCCCGCCCGATACGCTCTCGAAGCTCACTGGCATCTACCAGTTGCCTCAGCGCCCGTGCCAGGTCAGACGGATGGCCTGAGCTTACAAGCAGCCCGGTCTGCCCATCCTGAATATGCACCGAATCCTCTTTCTTGCTGAACCCTGCGGAGATGACGGCTTTGCCGCAGCTCATCGCCTCGAACATTACCGAGCCACCGGAAAGACTCACCAGTATATCCAGCGAACTTAATACCTGCGGCATATCATCCCGCCTGTCTGTGAAGAACACATTTCCATCCAACTGTCTTTCTCTGGCAAATCGCTTCAGTTTGCCGAAGTACTCAGATGAGCGGACTTCCCCTATCACAAAGAACGCCGCGCGTCCTGGTGAACCCTGCACAATTTGCGCAGCAGCTTCAAGAAACATTAACTGCTGCTTGGATGGTTCAATACGCCCAACGATGCCCACTATAATTCCGCCGACAGGTGAAAAATCCCGTCTCAGAACATTAACCTCATTCTTTCGTCCATCGAAAACTTTCAGGTCCACTGCGTCCTCCACCAGAGCAATCTTCTCCGGCGGGACCCCCGCACAAATCAGGTCTCGCTTTACCCTGCGGGATATTGCGACAATCAAGGTGGCTTTGCCGCACCGGTGCTTGCGAACATCCGATGGGCTAATCGGCGTGCGGACATGCAGCACCGACGGCACTTTCAATCTGCCCGCCACCCAGAGCAGGTAGCCATTCAGCCACAAATCTGAGCTGTGGACAAGACCCACATTATGCTGTCTTGCAAATCTAACCAATCGCTCAGCATTTATGTAGCGGTAGAGCCCGGCGGGGAATTTCCGCCAGGGATGCAGCGGGAAAACGGACGCCTTGATACCGGACGCCCGCAACTGCTCAACAAACGGCCCATCCTTACGGCAGACCACAACCGGTTCATAGCCGTCATCAAGGTTGGTGACAACATAGTAAAGCTGCCTCTGGCTGCCACCGATATGGCCGCCACGAGAGAGATAAAGTATTCGCCTCATTCCAGATTCCTAAGACAACCATTTTAAGGACCGCATCAAGTCCTACGGCTGGAAAATTATAACTGACTCCAACCGGAACTTCACACATTTTGTAGCATATTCTGCCCTCAATACACTGCAAATTCGTGTTATCCTTCAGTACCATCTCGTCCGCACATTTCCGGTGACATCTGACGGCCACTATTTGCAGCGGCACCGAAGTTAGGTTGTTGACGCGGAGGTAACGGTAAAGCATAATTTCGGGATAATTGAGGTTTCTGATGTTTACAATAGATGTTACGAAAACAGGTCCAAAAAATAACTGTCGATAGATGGGAAAACCGATGCACAAAACTCCTTTTGCGACGCAGATGTTCAAACGCCCTGTGCAGACCCTATGGCAACTGTCCCAGATAGTAAAATTCTGCTCCAAAATATCGCCGTTTTACAGCACTAACTTTCCCCGGGTAATATCACGGGCTTTCCATTTGTGTAACGAGCACGGGTATCTGCCTGATGAGGCATTTCGTTTCGGATTATTTGACCCGAATTTCCCGTCTGAAGAACTTCCACGATGCATCAGCAGAAAGAATGTGACAAAAATACAAAAACTGCTAAATCCGGCATCATGGGCTTCCCTTCTGAGAGATAAGAGTATTTTCTACCGATATTGCATGGCAGTAGCTGTTCCTATCCCAAAACTATACGCTATCTTTTTTAAGAGTAACGCTGGCTGGTCGTATGACGGTTCAGCTCTGGCAACTCGCGACGACTGGGAAAAGTTTTTCCGCCTCCAGCTACCCTGTGAATTCGTTACTAAGCCCGCACAAGGAGCTTATGGGCAAGGAGTAAACTTCTTCAGCAGAGCTGAAGATGAATTTATAGACGCCTCCTGGCAATCCTATAAAACCGAACATCTCTATGATGCACTGCTGGCAAACCTAAAAGGCGATGCCCTCATAATCCAGGAACAGCTAAAGAACCATCCTGAGCTGATACGCTTCACCGATACCGGTTCTCTCCAGACAGTTCGAATTTTAACCTTTGTTGACACTGGTGGACGCTGTCACATCTTTCACGCACACTTAAAGCTGATTTTAGGCCAGAGTGTGGTTGACAACTGGCAGTGTGGACTGGTCGGCAACGCATCAGCGGCCATCTCTCTGAGTAATGGTTTCCTGGAGCCGGCTGTTATACCAACTTCGGATGGTTCCGTGCCCAGGACTGTATCTACCCACCCGAAAACCGGCGTGCCTTTCAACCAATTCCGTCTCCCATTTTGGCCTGAGGTTTGCTCGCTGGTCAACGACACTGCAATTAAACTCCTGCCGGTGCGGACAATTGGATGGGACATAGCTATAACGCCGAACGGCCCTGTCATTTTAGAAGGAAATATCTGGTGGGACCCATCTAATCAACATCGACGTATGGACGTTGTCCTGGATGCGCTCGGTTGCGGTCCGCACCAGACCAGGACACATAAAACCTGCATTTTGGATATTATTCCCAAAACTCCAATCGTTGAGACTAAACGAAATAAAAAACGGGTTCACAAAACCCATTGGTTTACCGATGCGATTGAACTCCAGGTTCGAGACTTTTTCCGGATAGTTCGATTCTGCCGCACCGTCACGCCGCTTTATAGTCCTGACTATCTCAAGGTCTTCTTACGCGCCCTCCGTTTGTGGCGCAAAGAGAAATTTTCACCAAAGGAAGCATTTCAACTTGGACTACTCAAGCCAGACACTTCTAATACCGAGTCTTCCAAATGCATCAGCATCCCGAATATGACAAAGATACTGTTGTCAATAAATCCGGCGTCCTGGTCTCCTCTTTTAAGCAATAAAGGTATTTTTTACCGCTATTGCACGGTATTAGGCGTCCCCATTCCGAAGTTATATGCCATCTTTTTTAGAGAAACTGCGGGATGGTCCCAAAACAGCCCGGTCCTGGTAACTCGCGACGATTGGGAAAAATTCCTCGACCTCCGGCTCCCGTCGGAATTCGTCATTAAGCCCTCTGAAGGGTTTCTTGGGCGGAGGGTAAATGTTTTCACCAGAACCGATAAAGGATTTATCGATGGCTCCGGAAAACAATATAACACAGAGGACATATATGATGACATGTTTTCCGACCCCAAATACGACAGTTTCGTAATCCAGGAACGCTTGAAGAACCATCCTGAACTGATACATCTAACCGATAATCAGTTTCTCCAGACAGTCCGAATTATAACCTTTGTCGATACCGCCGGCTGCTGTCATATTCTTCATGCACACTTAAAGATGATTTTAGGTCAGAGTGTGGTTGACAACTGGCAACGCGGCCTGACCGGCAACGCAGAATCGACTGTGTCTTTGAGCGATGGTCTTCTGGAACCGGCCGTTACACTTTGTTCAAATGGTTCAGGACTCAGGACTATGCCTACCCACCCTAAAACCGGCGTTTCTTTTGACCAATTTCGGCTTCCATTTTGGTCCGAGGTGTGCTCGTTAGTCAAAGAGACCGCGATCAAACTCCTGCCTGTGCGAACGATTGGCTGGGACGTAGCCATAACGCCGAACGGCCCTGTTATTTTGGAAGCGAACATCTGGTGGAGTGCGCCCAACGAACATCGACGGATGCATATTATTTTAGAGATGCTGTCCGGCAACTCAAAATAGGTTATGCTCTATACGCCTTGTAACATGGATTGCAAAAAAGGCATACATCCTTTAGTCTTTACCCCGCCTGGCAAAACCCGGTAAATACGTTGTGCCACGCCAGGTCAGTGCTCCAGACTATCACCGCATCCTTCCCTCTCCTCTCCTCATCTTCTCCATCATCATCTCTTCTTCCATCATACGCTCATCGTAACCTTCATATAGTGGCGATGGAGTAACCCTCCTGAACCCGGTATCCTGGCCCCCCCATGCCCGCAAAGGCTCTCTCGGTTCTTTTTGCAAATTCTGAATTTCACCATACACAGTCCGCAAGTCTGTGGCCCAATACTTCATATCAACAGGCGTATGCTCGATGTTGGTCCCATCGAAACTGTAAAGCATATCAAAATAATGCCTGGCGAACATACTTTTCCCACCCCCGCCCGACCAGTCATTCACAGACACAACATCCACCAAAACCGCTCCTGTGGTGTAGTCGATTGTCTCGGGCATTGGTAAAACGGTATCCGGACCCGTGCCGTACAGAGGTTGCCCCACGCTGCTTTCCCGATAGGTCGGGATGCGGGGGTTGGCTTCTGCCCTGCCGCCTCGACTTGCCCCAGTTTCTACCCCGACAGGCCGGGGCATGGGGGCAGGAGCAGGGGGTTTAGACTCGACCGGCTTACCTATTACTTCTCCCTGCCCGACTAAAAAATCCTCGCTATGCCAGTAGCCCATCGCGTACTTGCACACCTGCACCGTTACCTTCTTGGCTGCCTCCTGTATACCCTTTGCGAAAAAGTACAGAACTCCCGGAATCTCTACGGTGGCACTTGGACTGGAAAACTCGCTCCATAAAATGGCATTTTTGACGCGAGACTTGTCCGCCAGACTTATGGCGGACTTGTCTTGTTGGGCGACCCCGCTTGCCCCCGCCATAGGATTAAAGACGCCTAAGCGAATTCTGTATCGGTAAGTCTTTTCCGGCTCAGCGGTATCATCATGCGCCCAAAACACCAACGGCTCACGCATCCTGGAAAGGTCTGTTACCGGGGTAATCAGAATCTTACTAAGCTCGTTATAGATATCATTCATCGCTTGTTTTGTTGAAAGCTCTTTGGCCCTTGCCAGACGCTCCTTCTCGATTTGACGCTCATCTGCCCCTCCCTGCTCGCCTCTTGCGGGTCTCCGCCCGCTGTCGGTCGGTCGTCCGCTGTCGGTCAACCGTCCACTCTCACGCAAGCGCCCGCTATCACGCGAACGGTCGCTATCGGTCAAGCGTCCGCGGTCAGACGAAAGTCCTCTGTCGGTAAGGCGTTCGCTGGTGCTTCTTCTTGTTGTTCGTGTTCGGCTGCCGGTAACGGTCTCCATTGCGGCAAGGTCTTCATAATACGCTCCACCAGGACCTTCTCCTAACCTTCCTCCCGGTGTTCCGGTACGCTGCTGTTGCAGTTTTTCCTCGCGGGCCTTTTTTTCCTCTTCCTGGGCCTTACGTCTTTCTTCTATCTGCTGTTGATTTTGCAGCTCCACAAACTTCTTATGCAGCGAGGGAGGATACCACTCTTGTTTTGCAGATGCAATCTGATAAGTCAGAGGCTGCAACAAATCCATCATCACTTCCCGGTTGTCAAACTGAACCATACGCACCTTTATACCCCCTGCCGGCAGCTTGTCGGTATCTTCTATCACTTCAAACAGCTTCCTGAGATGGTCGATCTTTATTCGAGGCACAGTCTGCCAATTGCTCCAGCTGCCATCGGGATTCAACTCCTGTCTTTGCAACTGCACTGCTGCAAAAACAGGCCTCGCGAGGCATGGGTCACGCAATTCCGTGGTAACATCATCACCGGCAAAACACTCGTGAAATCTCTGATATAATCCGGCAGCGTCAAACTTCGCCTCGACTGTCACAAGGTCAATGTCATTCGGCTCATGGCCAACTTTGTCGTAAATACTTTGCTCGGTAATCTCTTCTATGGGCACATAAGCTACCGCCCTTATACGCTCCACCGCCACATCGCTGACTTCACCAATATCAGGAAGACGATATTCCCCCTTCTTATTAGCATATCTCTGTCTCGAACCACTATAGGGCTGTGGCAGATACACCCCTGTGTCCACACCACGGACCGCCGAATCAAGCAGGGCAGTAAAACCTTTAAGTGTAATGGTGGGCTTATTGGGCTCCAGCAGCGCAGCCGTGGGCGGCTCGTCCAGCTTCTGCTTCAAAATATCAGCCTCCTTGCTTATGTAATTGTCAATGGTGCCGGGTTTAAACTTCCTGTTATCAAGGGACACCGCATTGGGGCGATCCAAAAGAACATGGGTAACCAAAAGCCACAGGCACACAAGGCCGACAGCAGCCAAAATTATCTTCTCAATATGTTCTTCAAAAAAGCTCACTATCTTAATCATATCCGTTCATCCCTTTTTGCCACAAAGGCACAAAGACACCGGGTTTTTTTAATTTATAACTTCTTTGTGACTTCGTGTCTTAGTGGCTAAATAAGCTTTTATCCCACATTTAGTATTTCACATTCGCCTTTTTGCTTTTCACTGTCCAGTCGTCTGAGTTTGCCCTTTCAGGGCTGTCTTGACCGATTCCGGTTTAATTTCGTCACACCCTTTTTTATTAAGGACATACTCACAAATTAAGTCCAATTCTACCACAGATTCGTCCCCATAACGGTAAAAACTGTGGGTCTGGTCTTCCCGGTCGATAGACCTAATCTTGCTCTCTAAAATCGTTATCTGATTATGCTTAAAAGGCCGTTCTTGCTCATCGCCCGAGAATCCCTTGAACTTATGCTGTTTGCCGCTGCAAAGTTCCTTCATAAATGGCAAAACTGCCCTGGTGCTGACCACGACAACAACATTAAAATGTATAACATCAATATCGTCATTGCAGTGCCTTCCTGTGCACGGCTCCGTAAGTCCCTGTCCAATCGAGAGGACGTAGCTGGGCCTGTCGCCTTTGGTCCTTTGCGTGGTCCCTCCCACTGAGCCCAATCTTCTGTAATCTCCATACGTCCCTTCGCTTGCCGTGAAACCTACACGCAGAAGCCGTTTGGCCGGCGACGTCAGAACGCTATTCGACCCGGAATTCATAACTCCTATTGTATCAATAACATCTTCAATGACCCAGTAAGCCAACTGGTGATACCAGCAATCCTCAATGGTCTCTTTTCTGCCGACATCATATTTATATTCTCCCCAGAAATCGTATCCGCTCAAACCTGCCGGATTTGCATAAACAGAAGCAGATTCTGCTTTCTGCCGACAAATCTCATCTATTATCGTGGCCTCAACATTGTTAGACATACTCGGTAATCGCCCGTACGGGCTTGTCCTCGAAGGCGATGTCGAAGTCCTCATAAGAGGCCCTCTCCCCGAGCTCGAACGCGGTAATGAGTTCTGCAAACCTCTCTCCAGCTCAGCATCCGTCGGACATTCGCGAGCGTTCACACGGGTAAGACGCTCCTCTATCCCGCTGCGAAAACGCTGGCCAAATTCCTTAAAAATCAATGCAGACAGGTCCTTTGGCTCAGGGAATATCTTATAGCTTAATAACTCTCTTTGAGTGGTTTGCCTGGACAAAAGTGCTACTTGATTGGCATCGTTTCCATAAACCTGCTGCAGCTTTGCCACCTCTTTCCATTGTCCGCGGGGGACAGCTCTTTCGGTTCCGGACCGAATCCTTGTCCCCGTCGAGATACTTTTTTCTGCTATCTGCCCTCTGAGCTTACCACTCAGCAGTTTAGTGGGTATAAAAATAAGCCCTGCGACCACCCCTATAATAACCGGCAGCAAAAGGGCCGAGTTATCCTTAAAAACATTTAGTTTTCCTATAATGCTCTTAAAATTAAGCATAGCCGTTTCACCTCATAAATCTAGGTCCCCCCCTCCCTTTCTTCTACGACTGGAGGAGCTCTCTGGTTCGGTCGTTTTGGTCGGACTTGTGGGCGGAGGCGTATATGTGACCGCTGGTTGAGCAACCACCGGCTGCTCAACTCTGGGGGCATCTTTCCAGACGAATTTGGCATTTAATATGAACCAGTAATCATTGACTTTATAGACTGGTTTGCCGCTGCGGTCGAGCTTCGGTTTTCCGAGCTCGTCTGTGTCACTGACCTTGCTGATAACCTCCTTTGTCATGGGGTCAATCAAAACCTGCTCACCGTCGGCCATCTGCCCGGGCACGGGTTTTGCCGTCTTTTCAAATCTGATATCCTCAACACCTATTCCTGTGGGCATTTCAACACCCAGGCCGACCTCACCTATCTGAAGCTTGAAATGCTCG
>Ga0315295_10003633_pt1 | contig 13096 bp, 29 predicted proteins | sample YL17G14_0_MG_FD_204453 | JGI IMG/M metagenome (GOLD analysis project Ga0315295, IMG submission 204453) | Sediment microbial communities from Yellowstone Lake, YNP, Wyoming, USA - YL17G14_0 | ecosystem: Environmental > Aquatic > Freshwater > Lake > Sediment | place: USA: Wyoming | collected... | reverse complement strand
GTTAGTTAGTTTTATTTTGTCGACAAAACAAAAACAATTTAACTGTGAGGAAAGGAGAAATTCATGAAAAGAGTAGTAATGTTGAGTTTGGTTTTAATCATCGCTTTTGCAGTCAGTGGTTGTGGATACCTTGGAATTGGAAAGTATTCTTGGAACAATAGCATTCCAAGCCCGATTGCAGTTGGAGAGGTTGCTGCAGCTCCAGTAGCAGCTCCGGCTCCAGTAGCAGCTCCTGCTCCTAAAGTTGCCCCAGCTCCAATCATCGTTTATTTTGACTTTGATAAATCAAATATTAAAGCTTCAGAACAAGCGAAAATTGAGCAAGCAGTGAAAATTCTGAAAGCTGATCCAACAGCAGTTGTGAAATTAGGAGGTCATACTGACCCGTTTGGAGCTGACGATTACAACATGAAGCTTGGGCAGAGAAGAGCTGATGCGGTCAAGGGAGCTCTTGTATCTGGTGGAATCGATGCCAAGAGAATTTCTTCGGCGTCATTTGGTGAAACACAGCTCGTCGTAAAGGATGCAAAGTCTAAAATTGACAATGCTCCTAACCGAAGAACTGTAGTGGTCATCAACATTCAGTAACAAGTGATTGCGGGGTAGACAAGTGGTCTAAGTCGGTTGGCTCATAACCAACAAATCGTGGGTTCGAGTCCCATCCCCGCTATTCATTAACCTGGGTGTCATAATATAGAAATATATTATGACACCCTTTGAGAACACAAAACATGGGGGTCTAAATTTGAAAGTAATAAAGTTCCTTTTTGCTTTTCTATTTATATTCGTTCCAACTATTTGGGCAATGGAAAATGAACCTACTTCTATTGATGGCTTTGAAATTGGAGAAGAACCGCCATATCAATTCTTTCTAGAAGTAAAACACGTAAAAACAACCAAAAATATCAAATGGTATGACTCAAGAAAGTATAATCATTCCTATGCCCTAATTGATAATAAACTCTTAGAAGCATGTATTTATATTGATGATCCAACTGAAGAAGTATTTGAAAAGGAGAAGAAAAAGTATTATATTATTCACGGAAGGCCAGATACTGTTGCTATTGAAAAAGATAAAACAACAATGTATTGGAAAGGGAAAATCAATACAATAATTCTTGAATATTCACTAGATTCAATAAGATATTCAGTTATCAATCAAGAGTTGTTTCTAGACTTTATGAGAAGTTTCATGGAGCAAGCTAAAGGGGGTAAAACTGTATGAAACTAATTAGTACCGCCGTTTGTGTCGATTGTGAAGAAGTTTTCTCTTACCAGGAGAAAAATGGAAATAGTCATTGTCCATGTTGTGGATCTCATGCGTGGACCCCATTGGCCAAGTATTTCAAGCCATTACATGAAGCAGTTGAACGGATTGATAAAGATATCCTTGCAAAGAACGAAGCGATTTTAGCTCAGGAAAGAGGAAAACGAATGATTAAAGATTTTGAGCAAAAGTATGGTACTTCATAATAAACAATTAGAATGCGAAAGGGCAGAAATGAACACAAAAGGATTTTGTAAATATGGTCAGTTTGATGAACAGGCTTGTATCTGCTCAAAAAACAAAATAAACCTATACTGCCCTTTCGCATGGAAAATCAGAGAACAAAAATACATAGTGAAGGAATCAACTCGATTCAGAAAGGAGATTTGAATGCAGTCTTTTGAGGAATTGAAAACATTTATTGATTCACACTATAACTCAAATTTTCACTGGGAAAAACTTGATGTAGTAACTCAGAAATGGATACAAGGAATATGTTTATTAATTGATAACCTTCATGTTGACTTTAACAAACATCTCGAGGGTCATTCTAAGTTTAAAGAACCAAAGCATGTTATGGATCATATTAGATTTAAAGAGTCTGGATCATAACTTAATGTGGTGGGGTGGTCAGTATGGGGACAAGCGGTTTGCTAAATCGTCAGGTGTAAAAGCCTTGCAGGTTCGAATCCTGTCCCCACCGCCAACTTTTTGAAAGGAGTGAATAGTGAACAAAGATGTTGCAAAAATCAACTATTTTCGCGATAGAATTTGTTATATTGCAGAGCAAGCTCTACACCTACTAGAGAAAAAATATAAGAATGAAAGAGATGCAAAACTTATAGATCAAGAAGTATTAAAAGCTTCAATAAATGGTGAAATAAAGATAAAAGAAATAACATCAGAGGATATAAGAAAGTTCCTTGCGGAAGTATGGCCAAAAGGTTATGCTCATTCAGTTTTGGAGTTTCTTCTAGATGAAGAGTCAATAAGAACATTTAATCTCAAAGATTCTCACAAAATGGATAGAATAAACAATATTGTAAAAGAAACACAAAAAGATATAAGAAATCTTGTTACTACAAATATGGATTATGCATATCTACAAGATAATCGCGATTTACTAGCTACTCTTCACACTTTTGAAGAAATAGTAAATGATAGAGTTAGAATAGCATTAGAACAAATAAAAGGTATCGAAGAACAAGGAGGATAAATTAATGGAACAAATGGCAACAGAAAAAACGATGAAAGAAGTAGAAACAAGAATGACTCCTGTAAAGGAAGAAAAACCAAAGGAAGAAATAACATTCAATAAAATCATAGGTATTGCTATTGCTATAGTCCTTGTGCTTTCTACAATCACTATTCTTTCGCAGTATATGGTTTCAAAAACTATAGCAACTGCTTTCAAATCAGGAATATCAGATATTATGACAAAACAAGCAAAAGTTGATTTTGCTCCAATAGTAAGACAAGCTATTGAGAAAAGCATTGACGAGAAAAAAATTATTTCAGTGATTGAAACTACAATAACAAAAGTTCTTGATGCCAAACTCAAAGAAAGAGTCATTAAAACACCATTTCATATTGTTGCAAAAGATGAAACATTATGGGGAATTAGTAGATACTATAAAATAGATTTGAAAGCTTTAGAAAAAGCTAATGAAGATATTCTCAAAACCACAAATGGAATTATCTTTCCAGGAATGGGATTGAGATTGCCGTAAAGTTGCTTCTAAACTATTGCGGAGGGATGTCCGAGTCTGGCTTAAGGAGACGGTCTTGAAAATCGTTGAGCTAACTACTCCGTGGGTTCAAATCCTACTCCCTCCGCCACTTCTAATCTGTCTCGGTGGTGAAATTTGGTAGACACACTGGTCTCAAGAACCAGCGGTAAAACCATGTGGGTTCGACTCCCTCCCGAGACACCAAGAGGTAATCAGTGAAAAACAAAGTTCTCATTATGGTATCAGGAGGAATAGACTCTGTTGGCGTTGCTTACATAGTCTTAACTGATCCAAAATATTCTAACTTTGACGTTCATTTACATCATTTAAATCTTATAAATATCGAACGCAGAAGTGAGGCTGAATATTCATCCTTCAAGAATGTAATAAAATATTTTGAAGGAGAGGGATATAAATTTCAGTATTCTTTAAGTACACATGAGTATGATTTTATGAAAAATCATTTTATGTGGGACTTAGATATTGTATGGTTTATGGCAGGCGTTATATGTCAGAATGACCATTCAATTACTCATATAGCAACAGGAAGAACAAAATCAGATACTCTTAATTTTGGAGAAGCAGTTATTGAAAGACGACAACGAGGAGAAAAAATATTTGAGGATCTAGTTAAATCAAAATTAAGAGTAGAAATACCTCAATTTCTTTCTGTTGTAGATAATATGATGAAAAAAGATATTATGCAATTACTTCCAAAAAGTCTTTTATTTTTTACTTGGTCTTGTAGAAATCCAGTTTTAAGAGACCAAGTATATAGAATGTGTGGACAATGTGTAACCTGCAAAGAGATAGCAGAAATTGAAAGGGATCCAGAAAATGAGACCAGAAACTCAAAAAGCATTTGATAATATTTTAGATTCTATGTCCGGATCTGATGGCGGACTAACAGAATATCTAGCTCCTAAGAGTCTTGATAGATATAGAGTATTTATTCAATCAACATCCTATACAAGAGTGCTCGTTCCAGGAAGTAATTTACTTTATGAAGTTGAAGATAGATGATGAATCCGAAGATACTCTATATGATATTGTAATTAATAAACTTAAAAAACCATGGAACACATGCGACACAATTGGAACAATATTAATACATAATAGAAAACAAAGACTACGAAAAGCAAAACAAATGACATTTGATGGTGAAAAAATAGGAAACGATTTACCTATGGAACAAATTGGTTTCTTAATTAAAGGAATGATTTTAGAGTATGAGAGGAAACTAGAAAATGAGACCAGAAACTCAAAAAGCATTTGATAATATTTTAGATTGTATGTCCGGATCTGATGGCGGAGTAAAATTTGCTCTATTTCTTGGAGGTTTAAGACAAATAGATGATAGAGCAAAAAACGGAGACATTCATGCAGAAGAAATTATTAATATAATGCTTCGCTTTAGCAGAGCAGTTGATGTTCTTTCAGAAAGGAATACAGATGAAACAAATAATAGTAACGAAAAAGGAAATCGAAAAAGTAAAAAAAGAATACTTCGAAAAGCATAAAATTGAAGGAACAAACAAACCAGTTATCTTAGATGATAATATAGCCGAATATGTTATTAAAGCGAGAAAGTATCGAGAGCAATGGCTTAAGTCAATAGATAAATCTCATAAAATGTCAAAATGGCATTCAGAAATTAGATCTCCAGCTGGAACTCCAAGATTCTATGGAGTTAGAGAATGTAAAAACTGTGGTTTTGAACAACTAGAACACGCAGCTGGTAGATTTATGGATAACGAATTAAAAAGAAAATGCCTAGGAAAATAATGAAAGCTCTTCCTTGTCATTCATGTTTAGTATTTCCAATTTGTAAAAATAGAACCTTAATTGATATTATTTATAAATGTAGATTAATGAAAAAATACTTATTCAAAGCAAAAAGTATAAATAAACTATACAATAGAATAAACTCCATGTTTAATATTAGAATAGATCCTAAAATGTTCAAACTTATTGTAGATGCTGTAAAGGACGTCGAATCTGCCATAATAACTAGTGCAGGAAATCTTAAAGATCAAGTTGATAAAGATATTATAGATACAATAATAAAAGAGGCGAGAATTGCGAATGAGATCACCAAAAGTAGTTAGCGTAATAACATTAACATGGAAAGAATTTTCAGACGAAGCATTTAAAATATTTAAAGATTCATTTGAATCAATGGGATATTATATGGGTGATATATATGAAGATTATTATGGAAAGAATGAAAGCGATACATATGTGTTGTATATAGCAAAAAGAAAAATGAATAAGAAAGAGTTACTGAAAAGGTTTGACTTTTTGGATCGTGAAGAGGACGTTCCTTATGAGGGATAAAAGTAAAGTAGTAGTTAAGATTTTAGATATGGCATCAATAGAACAAAAAGTTGTAGAATTATTAAGAACAAAAAATGAAAAATACTCAAAGTGTTTAACACAACAAACATGGGGTATTATAGAAACTAAAAATGGAATATATGCTTTAGGAACCGAAGGAGTTGGACCATCCTATCCAATAACAAAAAAGAAACAATTAGATATTCTATGGTATGGTGGCGGGGAAGATTTTTTTGATATATTCCCAACTATAAAAACAAACCTAGATGATGAAGATTTAAAAAGTTTTCCTATCAAAGAAGAAAAAAATCTAACTGACTTTATAAGAGTTTTTGGAGTCAGGCTAGAATCAAATTATCATCAGTGGAATTCTTTTTTAGAACCTTTGGTTTAACTATGTTAAAATGGGTTCTTGAAATAAATTTTATATCTCCATTTCTTGACATAATATCGGGAACTGCAACATTAATTAATTCAGATTTTAAACTTAGTACATATGAAAAAATTATAATTCTTGAGATAAAAAAAGAATCAGGATCCACTAGCTTTAAAACAAAAGAATGGAAAAAAGGTTACATACATAATGAAGAAATCCATGATTTTTTAAGAGATCACTTAAATTCCTATCATGATGGTTTGAAATTAGAAAAAGAATGTCATTTTTGGTTACCAAATTATTTACAAAAGGAAGATATTAATGACTTGTCAAAGATTAAAGAAAATAAAACAAGCAGTAAAAAGAAGACAAAAAGTCCTAAATCAAGAAAAAAAGAGATTAGAAGAATTACGAAGAACAAAAAATAATAAACAAGAAGAATTTAATAAAATTTAATGTGGGCGCTTAGTTCAGCTGGTAGAACGCTGGTTTTACACGCCAGAGATTCATAGGTTCAAATCCTATAGCGCCTACCATATATTTTAGGGGGTGATTAACATGGGGCTGCAAGATTAGAAGGAGTTTATTTTAACACAGATTATGGCAAATATAGATTAATTCCAAGCAGAGACGATCCTATTAGAGGAAAACTAATCAAACTACAAAGAAAAGCTATCTTTCGTTGGGAAGATATTTATACAAAGGACGGAAGATTACTAGAGATAGCAAACACCGAAAAAAATATAAAGATGTTGTTTGACAAATTTAGTTAATCGAAAGGATGCTAAATGGCAGAAGAAAGACTTTACCTTCACTGTAGAGAATGTGCAGCAGAACTGGAAAAAAGTTCTTCTGGTATTTCACCAAAAGATTTTGCAAAATTAGAAATTTCAGTATCAAGAAAAGGAGATAAAAATCTTATTCATATTGATTGTATAAGACATAACAAAAATGTTGGAACTTTCACATTAGAGAAGCTTTTATTCACAACAACAGAATGTGCTCATTGTGGAACTAAAATCGAGGAAAAGAAAGTAATTCACTAGTGGGTTGGTCGAGCAGTGGGGCAGCTCAACGGACTGTAAATCCGCCGCGGAAGCTTGGCAGGTTCAAATCCTCCCCAACCCACCACTTTTGAAAGGAGAATCTAGTGTCTTTAAAGAAACTATGGCGTAAGTTCTTTCCTTATAAAGAGAATATGTTTTATAGAAAAGTCAAATACGATCAGGATGATTATGCCGATAAATCTTGTGGATTTATAGCAACCTTTAGAAAAATTGATTTTAAAGGAAAAGATCTTCTCGAAAGAGAGTATGTTAAAGCCACAAATTTTGGAGAACCTTTTTCAAGTTATAAAGAATATCAAGAAAAATTATCAATCTTAAGAGAAGAAGATCAAGAAAATGAAAATATAGCATTAATTAAAGTTTCTTTTTATGATAAACAAATTTTTGAAGGTCTTACAAGCACAATAGCACAATTAACATCAACAAAAGTAGTAACAACACACTAGGTATCAAAATGGAAAGCAACCAACAAATCTGGATTTTGAAAACAGGAAAATGTCCAGAATGTAACACTAAAGTTTTACTTATGCAAGATAGTGAATATGAAAAAATATATACTTGTACTAATACTAAATGTTTATCAAGATGGACATTGAGACAAGGAGTAAGAACACCAACTTTATTTTGGAAAATATTAGCATTTTGGCCATGGTTTTGTAATGATTGTTTTAATGGGTTTTTACCAAAAGATCATCCATGGAAGAATAGAAAATTTACTATAGAAAATTGGGCAAGAAATGGAACAGATCTTTCTATGTTTTTCGGTTTTATTCAGTGGTTTAATTTAGCAGCTATAATAATATGTCTTTTTATGTCTTTTTCAGAACATAATTAGATAGAAAGTAATTTACTTAAACTATAGAAAAATAAAGAACAAAAATGTGGGGGAGAACCGGACATCGACATGGAAACAAGGGGTTTAGACGCGTGCGAGGAACTGAATAGTGTTCCTTTATTCAAAACTATTCACTAAACATAATAGCAAACGACTATTATCAACCAGAACTAGCCCTAGCGGCTTAGCTCATTCTGCCTACTTATCTCCCCGTAACTAGGTGGAATAAACCAGGGGATTTGGTGTTTAGAGTTTCCATCTTACTTTTTTCACCGAGCGATAAAGGTGGTTGCTAACAAAAATGTTGTTATTCACATTTAACTTGGCGAGAACCATATTTAATATGGAAAGAGAATGACTATGCACGTACATGCTAAATCAGTAGTTTTTGTGGACGGGGGTTCGACTCCCCCCTCCTCCACCAAAGAAAGGAAAAAATGAAATACCTAAAACTTCCAGGACTTGAAAAAGGTCAGTGGTATGATCGAGATACTATTCTATTAGAAGCAGCATTTCAAGTATTAGTAGACTTTATTGAAAAAGAAAAGCCAGGTGAAGTCATTGATTGGGATTATGATGAAGAACATAAAAAAGTATGGGATGAAATACAAAGTTTATATAAATGGTGGAAAGAAGAACGACCTGCAAGAATTGATCCCGTTATGGATGATAGTCTTGAAGCTCCACCATTTGAATTTGAAACAAGAGAAGATGGTTCTTCAGTTTGGAATCCAGAAAAAGAAAAATATGCTGAATTTTGGAAAGCTTGCGAAGAAAGCTCCAGACTTGAGATTATTTGGAATGAAGAAGATCAGAAAAATCTTCATAGACTTATTGATATTCGTAGACATATGTGGACGTAGATATGCAAGAAGAACTAGAACACAAACTAATAATAAAATATCCTAGATTATTTAAAGGTATAACCAAACCATTAACACAAAATTTAATGGCATTTGGTATTGAATGTGGGGATGGATGGTATAATATTCTTGATAAATTATTTGCAAAGCTAAATAAATATAAAGATATAGAATTAATGCAAGTAAAAGAAAAATTTGGCGGGTTGAGAATTTATATTAATGGAGTAAATACTAAATATTCTGATAAAGTATATGATTTAATTGATAAAGCAGAAGCAAAGTCATTTAAAACATGCGAAATGTGTGGAAAACCAGGAAAAAATCAAACTATTAATAACTGGGTTTACACAGTTTGTAAAGACCACAAACAACAACTACTAAAAGATGCTCCTGTCGACTAGCGGTTAGGTCGTTGGCCCTTCAAGCCAAAAATCGTCAGTTCAAATCTGACCAGGAGCGCCAAAATTTTAAGGAGTGAATAATGAAAGAGTGGAAAAGAGCTGTCTCTGAAAAAACTTTTTTTAAGCAAGACTTCATGCAAGGAGAAATATTTGCAGTAGATACCTATTTCTATCCGGAAGATGTAACTTACTATGCAACTGAAAAAGGATTACATATTGAAAAGGTAAACAAAGTTCCTCAGGAATATGAACAAGATAAAAGTAAATGGAATTTTTATGTTGTATTACATACCAGATTTCAATTTCCTGCTTATGAGAAAAGAAAACCAATTGAAACAACTTTAGAAGATATTTTATAAATACACGCCTGTAGCTCAATTGGATGAGAGCGTCGGACTCCAAACCCGATGGTTAGAGGTTCAAGTCCTCTCAGGCGTGCCAAACTCGCGCCCATAGCTCAGGGGAATTAGAGCAATTGGCTACGAACCAATAGGTCGCAGGTTCAAATCCTGTTGGGCGCTCCACCTTTGAAAGGAATGTGAAATGACCAAGCATACAGTTAAAACAAGATTACAAAAAGTTTTTGAAGAGTTAGAGAAAAAAGGTATTCTAGCAAAAATGAATTTTAGTTGTTGTTCAAATTGTGGTGGGTATGAACTAACTACAATTGCTGTTGAAAAAATAAAAAATGGAACTCCAAAAGAAGAAATAAAAGGGTGTTGTTTCTATCATAATCAAGATGAAGATGGATGGAAAGATGGATATAATCTTATGCTTCGTTATGGAAATATGGATTCTTCTGAATTTGGAGATATTGGTCTATCAAGTATAGACGTTGGAAAACTTATATGTTCAGAATTAGAAAAAGAAAATATTGTTTATGATTGGGATCAAGATCCAAGTAAATGTATAGAGATACATAATCCAGATGGAAAGGAATAAAAATGGAATATAATGAACATCAAACTGATGATATTGACGACCTTATGAAAAATAATATTGATAACGTTAAAAAGAGTGATCAAGCTGTAATTTTTATTATTACCCATAAAGATGGAAGTTCAGAATGGGAAACATTCATGATTCAAAAAGGATTTACAATAGAGCAGCTTGCTGGCAGATTAAAACTAATGGCGGAAACTCTTGAAGAAGGTAAAGGAGCAGTCAAACATTAACGGTGCTGTGGTTCAGCCTGGCTTAGAACGCTGCCCTGTCACGGCAGAAATCGAGGGTTCAAATCCCTTCAGCACCGCCATTTTTTAGAAGGGAATATATATGAATTATGAATCGAACAATCTAGCTGAAGAAATAGAAAAATTAAATCCTTATGCTATTATTATTTCTGGATGTGTTGATCCAACTTATTCTACTGAGTGTTTCTTTGAAGTGTTTATACCCAGTATAAAACTTCAATTTGGTAGTTTTGTTACAAAAACATCTTTATGGGATGGAAGTATTAAAGTCTGGATCAAGAAAACAATTGAAGCGATAAATCCAAATTATGAACTTATAAAAGTTAAAGATGTTTATGTTGTTGGAGAAGATATTGATCCAGAAGATTATATAGAAGAAGAAAGAGTAGTTATTGATTATGGTGGATCAATAGAATTAATTTTTCTTGATAAATTAAAATGAACTGTCCATGTAAAGATTGTATAACTTATGTTATATGCAAAAACCGAAGAAAAAAGATGGAAGATCTTTTTCAATTAGGAGATAGATGCCTATTATTCAAAAAATATTTAAAATATTTTTATTCTAAAAAAAATGATACTAAAGACGCACTAAAATATGAAGAATCCTTAGAAAGATTTATAATTATTAGAAATCTTTTTCCATGGACAGGAGAAAATCGTGAATAAAGTCAGTAAACCTAAATACGCTATTGCTTTTTATGAGAAATCTGTTGTTGAAAAAATTGAAATATATTATACAGGAAAACAATTTAGAGCAAAATTAAAAGAATTATTAGAAGATATAGAAGATATAAATGATAAAGAATCTTTAAAAAGAATGTCAACAATAAAATTAATAAGATTAGTAAATAAATACTTAAACTATAATGATGGAGATTCTTGGTGCTTGATGTATGAATTTACAGGTAATAAAGGTGAAATACTAAATGCACCTTTGTATTGCGAAGAAGATGACGATTAATGGGGCCGTAACTCAATTGGGAGAGTACCTGTTTTGCACGCAGGAGGTTGTCAGTTCAATCCTGACCGGCTCCACCATTTTATTAGGGGGTGTAGGAAAAATGGAAAATCCGCTCCAAAAACGGATGGAGTGCTATTAAATTAGGTAGTATGAGTTTTCAAACTATATGGTTGCGGATGCACCGGACTAAGTATCGCACTTAGAAGGGAAGCGCGTTTACCAAGGAATGAAAAGCTAGAAGTAATGCACTAGTTAATACTATATACCGGTTCGATTCCGGTCACCCCTACCAAAATTATTAGGGGAATTGAATGTCTACAATAAATGAACCTAGATCGAATAGTAATTGGAAAAAAGTAAAAGATTTTATTAATTCTATTGAAAATGAGTCATTAGTTACAAGAAAACGTCTTATTTATAATTTACCTGGAGTTCCTCATACAACAGTAGATTTTTATAGAAGATTATTAACAGACATTAATGTATTAACATACATAAAACCAGGAAAATACAAAAAAGTTCAAAATATTCCAGAAAAAACGACAACAACACAGATTCTTAAATTTTTAAATCTTCCTAAATGGAGGCGTTGGTTTACACCATTGGAAATGTTTGTGGATGATATTAGAAAACGTAAATTCCTACCGTAATTCAATCTGGCAGAATAGTCGACTTATAATCGACCTATGGAGGCTCAAATCCTTCCGGTAGGACCAATTTTTGAAAGGAGACAAACGTGAAAGTAGGAATTTTGATTTTAGTATTAATATCTTCATTATTCTTTATTCAACCTATTTATGCAGGAACACAATATACTGTTGATCTTGATGCTCTAAAAGGCATGTCAGATGATGCAAAAGCAGAATACATAAAAGGTTTAGTAAAACAATATACAGATAATAAAGCTACTTCTGTATTACCAAAAGTAACTTCAGATGAAGCAAAAGAATGGGCAACTCTTATTTCTGGAGCTATCAAAACCATTTGTAATGATTTATCTATAAGCGTAAATGCTTTCTTACAAACAGATGCTGGAAAAATTACAGCGTTCTTGATTGCATACAAAATTATTGGGCAAGATATAAAAAATATAGTATTAGGAACAGCAGCTTGGTTAGTTATAACGTTTGTATTAGTCCTTATGTTTTGGTTCTTGGTTGTTCCAAAAAAGGTTATAGCATTAAATGACCAAAAGAAAATAAGCGATATTCGTTATGTTCCAAGACTTGATTTTTCAAGAGAAGCAAGAGGAACAATTGCTGGTATTTTAACTGCTATGTTTACAGCAGTTACTATTACTTGCTTACTATTGGTTTTTTAAATAGAACAAAAATATATATTCTGGAGTAGCTCAGCTGGCAGAGCAGTTGCCTGTTAAGCAACCATGCGGAGGTTCGAATCCTCTCTCCAGAGCCATTTATTAGGAGGAAATATTATGGATGAGTTATTAGAAAATCTAGAAATACAATTAGATGAAAAAATACATAAAATACAAAAAGAATTTCTAACTTCAGAAGGATACTATTTTGATTTGGATGCTGGAAATTGCATTGAAGCGTGGGAAAAAATAGTAGGTTCTGGACAACCTCTAGCCGCTCAACTATTTCTTAACCTATACTGGGGAAAATCTGGAATGCTTATGAAGATGGCAATTCATAGATGCCGTATTGAGTGGTCTCAAAGACTTTTAAAGAAACCAGGAAATTCTCCAGAAAGAATCGAAAAAATAAAAAGAAGATTACAAGACGATAAAGAAGATCTAAAAATTGCTGTTGAAAAAGTACAAGATAAAATAAAACATTTAAAAGAACAAGGGAAAACTCAAGCAGCAAACTATATGGCAAAATATGCAAAAGCCATCTTAACTTCAAATGTACCAACTGGACGGTCATAATATAAACAATAAGGAGGAAACGTCATGTTTAGTGCTATTCTTTGGTTTTTGATTGGTGCAGCTTGCACAGTCATTGTTGGATTCTTTGTATGGAAAAATAACAAAAAGAGATGGGAAGCAGCAGTAGCTGAAGCAGAGGCTAAAGTTGCAGAATACGAAAACAAAATTA
>Ga0315295_10003631_pt1 | contig 13097 bp, 7 predicted proteins | sample YL17G14_0_MG_FD_204453 | JGI IMG/M metagenome (GOLD analysis project Ga0315295, IMG submission 204453) | Sediment microbial communities from Yellowstone Lake, YNP, Wyoming, USA - YL17G14_0 | ecosystem: Environmental > Aquatic > Freshwater > Lake > Sediment | place: USA: Wyoming | collected... | reverse complement strand
ATCAAGCATCCTGTTACCAGAACACCTGCAAGGCTGGATTCCAGGCCCGTGGCTAACGGCTACCTGAGTAGGCTTCTCACCTACAAGACTACGCGACCTTGCCAGGCCGCAACTTATGGATGCCACCGGAGTCCTTACAAAACTTCTCTGCAATCTCTTCAATTTTGACCCTAAAAATGGTGTTCTAAGCTTAAAATCAGCCTCTCTTTTTTAGAAATGATTAATTCAATCAAACAGTTAACTTGGTCCGACCCCACACTCTCTTCTTCTTACCTTTTCACTGAAAATCCATGCCATACTGCTTCCTTCAATTGATTTGACGCATTCCAACCAGTAATTGATCCGCTCTTTCAAGTTATCTTGTTCTGAATTCGGAAGGTATGGAACTGCAAAGACAAGACCCAGTCTTTTTGCGCCCCAGGATTTTGTCTCTCCTGCTGCATGCCGCGCATCAAATAGCGCCTTTTCAATTTTGCCATTTGGTTTCTGAGCACGAGCGCCCATCGGTGACCAAACTTGTTTCGCCTCAATCACGTACTGTTTTCTATTAATTCTTATATACAGATCACCCCTACCTGACCAGCGTTCTTTTTTATGGGACTTTGAAGTTGAGTATTCTTCAAGGGCTATACCACCTGAATCCCAGACAGCAGCCGCGAATAGACTCAATGAGGCTCTTTCATTGTACCACCATGGGACATCTTCCCAACATTGGTTCTCGCAATACTTTTCGATTATTGAAAACCATTTCTTGAATACGTCTCGGAGTTCAGGCAAAGACCCAGACACCATGTTTCGTACTGTGAGGCATGCCCTGTTATCGTTCACAAATATAACTCCATCAATCAATTTATCAGTTGTATTCCAACACACTTATTCCTGATGTTGATAACCCCATCATAAAAGGACCGGATTTTGGCTTCTTCGTTCCTGATTACTATTTCAAATTTATTCGCAAGATTTGGGAGAGCACTTGAGGGGGTTTGACTCTGCCACCTATTGTCTTGCAGTAAAACCAAGTCCTCTGGGAGCTCGGCTCCATCGAGCAGAAATTTCTTGTAGAGTTCTCTTTTGGTCCCATCTTCGAAATCGATCATAAATAGATATCGCGCTGCCAAACAAGGTGAAACTCCATCACATTTTACATCCAATACTTCTCCAGATATCCCTTCCCCTTTCAGATAATCAATCAAAGCATCCATAAGGGGATGACCTATCCCAAGCAAGTCAACATTTTTCTTTCTGGTTGCTATCTTCCGGGAAAAGGTTACATTTTCATATCGGGAGGCTACGTTGGAATATTTTTTCAGTGCCGGTGGAACGATGATCTGGACAAGGTCTCCGGAGGGGATAAAACTTCCTCCTAATCTCAAGATTGCCTTTTCCGTAAAACACCTTAGGTCATCCAGGGTAAATTTCCCTTCAAGCTCTCTGTAATGTTCCAGATTAAAGGTTAAGAGATCCTGGGTGAGCTGTCGCAACGCCTCGCTTGCTTCCTTAGCTTTGAGGATCGCTTCAGAAATCTCTTTTTCGGTTCGTTTATAGTCTCGATTGACGAGAGCCTCCTTATAGAGGTCTTGATAATTTGCTGACGAGCCGAGAAACCCGAGGATTTCTGATCTAAAATCTTCAGTCACCTCGCCTGTCACAGAATCGACCTTGCCAATGGTTTGGGCGATTTCAAGAAGTTTCTCCTCAAGAATCGCATAGACCTTCTCTTCAATGGTTCCTTCAGCTACAAGGCTATAAACCTGAGCTGTCTCGGTCTGGCCGTACCGATGAATTCGGCCGATACGCTGTTCCACGGCCATGGGATTCCAGGGCAAATCGTAGTTGAATAAAATGCGGCAGACCTGGAGGTTGATCCCCTCTCCTCCGGCTGTGGTCGATAGAAGAAATTGAGCGCCGTTTTCATCCCAGAAGGATTCACAGGATGCGATCTTATCCTCCAAGGGACCTCCCTTTAGAATGGCTATTTTTTCGGGAGGGTAATATTTTTCCAGTTCCTTCTGGAGAAAATACAGGGTCTCAAGATATTGGGTAAATATGAGCATCTTTTCGTCCCGGTTTTCCCGTCGGAACTGTTCGATGGCACGGATTAAGGTATCAAATTTCCTATCCGCACGGTCGTCTACCAGGTCGATTAGCTCTTTTACCTTTTCTCCCTCATTTGGGATATTGGCTTCAGCTTCGATGACCTCGTCTTCTTTTTCTGTAGCATCCAGTGCCCAATGGGTCACTTCTTCTTCAAATTTCGGCCTTTTCTTTAGACGCTGCTTTAAGCTTGTAATGTAGGCGTCAGCCTCAATATAGTCTATCCTGCCCCTGGTGAATGAAAGCAGATCGGCAACCACGCTCCGCATTAATTCTTGATATTGCACGATTTTCGAAGATATCTCTGCCTTGGTCAGTCCTCCATGGAATCCGCTTTCCAGGGCCATCTGTTTTCTGGCATAAAGCGCAATCAAACGCCGTCGTAGCGCCTGTTTGATAGCCCTCGGGCTGGAGGACATGATCTTCTGGAAAGTAGCCATGACAAACCCTACGGCCCGTTGCTGCTTGGTGGTCTTATCCTGTCCAAAACCTGCGGCATCGTATCCTTCTTTGAGGTAATCGGTCAGTTTATCGTAAAATCTCTGTTCCCGAATGGAAAGCTGGAATTTCTGTGTGGTGACCTGCCTCCGCATAAAGATCGGGTTTCCCTGGGCATCCGTTACCTCTCTTTTGGTTCTCCGGAACATTACCCGACCTAAAAGACCTCTATTCTCTTGCATGGCTTCGGGTGCTTCAAAGAGTTGATCATCTAAGAGTTGAATCAATGACCAGAACTGGTAGGCATTCCCTTGATGAGGTGTAGCGGTAAGAAATAGCAGATCTCTCGTCTTTCCCTTTAACCTCTCCGCCAACCGATAATTCTGAGTGATATCGATCTTTTTCCCATACTTTTTTCTTGTGAGATGATGAGCCTCATCGAAAACAATGAGATCCCAATCCGGCCCTGGGGCCATCTTTTCCAATCTCTGGATTTTTTTGATGGTATCAATTGAAATGATCGCCAGGTTATGCCGTTCCCAGGCAAGAGGGTTTGCATCAGTGAAATCCTGGCCGAAGATGTCAAAATATATCCGGAAGCAGTCTCTCATCTCATTTCGCCAGTTTTCAACCAGACCTGCAGGGCAAACGATTAATATCCGCCTTGCGTCTCCTCGTGATAAAAGTTCCCTTATGATCATCCCTACTTCAATGGTCTTTCCAAGACCAACTTCATCCGCAACCAGAAATTTTCGTCTCGTCGCATTTACAACCTGATGCGTTAATAGGATTTGATGGGGAAGAAGGTCCGTCCTGCTGTTAGAGAGTTTGCCGCCGGAATTTTCGAGGGGAAACTGGTAGGCTAACTGTTTTAAAAAAAAATCTAAAGGATCGTCGGACTCACCTTTTTGGAATCGCTGTAAGAGGTCCGGTATAGGTTCCAGGAGATGTTGTGGGAAAGTCTCAAGGAATCTCTTACCGTCTTTCTCAAAGACGACATCGACCAAGTATTCCCCATGTCGTTCCTCTACCCGGAGCACCTCTCCTGATTCAAGTTCCGGCCGATAGTTAACCTTAACTTTTGTATGCTCCCTGAGTTCCATCCTGTATCCCAAAGTCTTGAGTTAACTTGACAAATTGAACCCCGTGGCGAAGACAGGAACTCCCCGGATTTCAAGTCTGGTTGGGGTGCCAAAAATAATATCCATGGGGAATTTTCCCATCCGGTATTCCAACCAGAAAGAATCAGCCTTAAAAAGTTTCCCTTTACAGGGAATCTGCACCTCGACCATCTTCCGCTCAAGGGTCGTTGCTGCTGATTGGAGAATTTTGTGGATGGAAAGCGAGATCTTCTCCCGATCTTCTGCCAAATACAAAACCTCATCAATACCGACAACCATAAAGGAAGACAATCTTGGTATACCTTCGGCTCCACCTCTTAGCTCACGGAGAAAGTCGAGAAGACCGATTTTGATTTCGTTAGGAGCAATGCCGTCCTCCTTGTAAATATTCAGGCATCGCTCTTCAAATATCTTATAACCAGGCATCTCACACCTCGATTAAACTGAGCACCTTACTGATTGGCTCCCGAAAGGTGGGGTTTTTCTCTATCATGTATTCGAGTGAAACCCGAATCTGCGGAATGATTGGGCGGAACTCATTCAACCACGGGACGATATTCTCCGAGGCCCCGGCAAGGCCCATTAGATAATGGAGCGCATCGACCAACGGTATTCTATCGAATTTGGCCTCTTCCATCTCCGGAAAGAGAAACTTCTGGTCAATGGTCTTTCTTGTGCTAAGAAAGAGCTTCTGAAGTTCTTTGTATCTTTCGTCGGGAAGTTTTACCTCATAAGTTCTTCCGCGCTTGGCTCGGCCTTTCCTGATCACGCCTGTCTTAATTAGCGCCTCTGGCTCCATGATGCCCCTTGTTGTCTTGTGGACCTCATCACTCTGGATTTCTTTCCGGTCGCAAAGGCAGGTGAGGTAGACGTAGCTGATTGGGTCAATATGCTCTAACTCCGATGGGAGTGGACGCTGGGCAGATACAATCTGCTCCACCATCATACGAATGGCAGTCAGGGCTTCCTGAAGAGGAACCACTTCTCCCTTATAATCAACAATCTGGCCATAATGCCTGCTGTATAACTCAAGGCATTTCCCTATTAAGATGATATTTACGTCTGGCGGGGATAATTTTTCCTTTCCGTATCGTCCAGATTCTATCACCTTGATCTCTTCCCGGGCTTTTTGGCGTATCTCCTGACGCACGCCCGCCCAGGATCGCTTTTTCTCCTCACTGAAATTCACCTTTTTCTTACATACATGGATGAGATCATAGGAAATCGCCTGTTTGTCCATAAGATGCAGTGAGGTTTCAGATTCGCTATGGATGGGATAAATGGCTTCGATTACAAACCCCGCATTGCATAAAGATTCAAGAAGTGATTCCCAGGCGCTTCCCTCGGAATGGTGAAATGTAAAAACCAACAATCCGTCATCAGCGAGATTTTCATTGCATCTTTTCCATACTTCAATAAGGCCATCTTTATAATCTGTAGCCGATTTGCCACGGGTAGGATTCTCGATGATCTCTTCTGCCTTCGGAGTGATCTCAGGAGAAAAACAAGGATAATTTTTAGAAAGAATTAATCGCAGCCAGACGTAGAAAAAGTCTGCAAGTTCAGAGTAATTGACATTGCCAGCGTAGGGGGGGTCGGTAATTACGAAATTGGTTTCACTCATAATAAAATTTTGGGAGTTTCCACAAAAAATCTTTGATTGCTGATTGAGTTCTATAACCTCGTCCCGTTCCTCAGAGATAATTTTCTCTTGAGAAACTTTACGATCAAAAGTTGAATAGCAAAATTCTTTTCCCTCAAGTGCTTTGTTAAAGCACTTGAGAAAAGTGCATTTTCCATACTCAGTCCCCCAAACATTACCCTCAGCAAAGGTCGCTTTTGGTTGAAAATCGTGTCTTGCAAATACACCCTCTGTTTTATCTGCATCTGCACGGTGTCTTGTGAAAACATTGTTACTTTCAATAGTTGTAAAAAACCCACTTAATAGCATCTCCTTCAAAACCTGATCTTCTTCCTCTCCGATGGCCTTGAGGAGTGTGCTCAGGCAAAGCAACTGCCTTGGGTTAAACATGTGATACCAATATTTATAATGATGGGCGATCAATCCGGACTTAGTTTTCTCTCCAATTGGTATTTCACTCTTGGGGTATGGGAGACTCCCTTTCTCCTTTTCCCATCTCTTTTCAGCATCCTGATACCTCTTTAAGTCAGAAGGGGTAATCTTCTTGAAAAACTTCCCATTATTGTCTTTGATATTGCAAATATGGGTAACTTCCTGCTTTCTATTTTTAGAATTCCCTAATAGGTCAGTTTCGTCAAAACCTCCATTTCCCGCACATTCAGGGCAATACCCCTCAATGGCATAGAGTGAAGTTGGAAGGAGTTGGTCCTCAGGAAGTTTTCGAATGGATTTGATGATCTGGTCCTTGGTTCCACAGGACGGGCAGATAAAACTTCCTTTGTCAGATGTATTTCCTTCATGTGCTGAATAGCTCTTTGAGCATAAGGGGCAGCTCACTTCATCCGGAAGTGTTCCCCGGTATTGCCATACGGAGCTGCAATGGGGACAGAGGAGAACTGCCAATGGGACTTTCTTCTTTTCCTTTTTGACCGTATTGACCGGTCCCACCATGATTGTCTTAGAACACCATGGGCACTTTGCATTTTTCTCAATCGGATTATAACGAGCCCAGCGTTTGTTGCTTCTTCTGTCTCCGGACGCATCCCTCGGGTTGTTGACCATCAGGGATTCTTCAGAGATGAGTGATGCTCTCCCTATATCGAGGTCGAATTCCTTGCTGCAGGAATTACATTTGTAATCTGGAAGATAACGAACAGTAGGTGATTTCATGGCAATGATGTAATCCGGAAATAATGGGACTGGTTTCCTGCAGGTAGGATTTGTGCAGATGGCTGATTTGACCCAGAAGTTATAGATTATATCGGCTTCTTCTCTTCCTGCTCCACAGCAGGGGCACTCGGTCTTGTAATGACTCAGGAGTTCTTCTTTTATTGGTTTGCCGCTTAAGGTGGGTCTTTCTTCCAATCTCTTAAAGGCCGCTTTCAAATCTTCAATATTTACAGGTTCAACTTCGGTTTTTACAATGAACCACGCCACGGGATTGAGATCGATACCGGTAACGTGGCATCCCAGGCGAAGCGCTTCAACTACTGTCGTGCCTCCTCCCATAAAAGGGTCAAGGATTCTAACCCCATTGGTGTCAGGATCATGGGTGTGATCTTTATAAAACTCGTCCATGATGTCGGTCCCGGCAGGCTTCATGGCTCCGAGGAGGATCGCCCTGAAGACACAGGAAGCTCTTCGGGCAAACCATTTGTGCATCTGGTAGATAGGTTTGAAGGCATTCCTCTCAGGAATGGCGAGGCGGTTAATCTCAACGATGGGAAAACTCTCTTCAATGGCTCGTTTTGAATTTTCCATGGATGGAGTTACCCACTCACCTTCACTTTCTCCCCCTTGGAGACTGTGTCGTAATTCGCCGTTCACCCTTCGACATGCTCAGGGCGAACGGCTAAGCAATTGATTTTAAATGTGTCTTTTTCCGTTCGTGGTGAGCCCTTCGGCACACCGTTCGCCCTGAGGCTCTCGAAGGAACGAACGGTTCGCTCAGGACAGACCCTGTCGAACCATGAACGGACTTATGACACAGTCCCTTGAGGAGAGGGACGGCTGAGGGTTAGAAATGAATCATCTTAAAACTTTTCTTTTAACCATTGACGATGATGCATTTCAGCTTGAGGATGATTCATTTAGGGGCACTCTTATAATGAGCCCCTCTTCCCAGGCCCTCCCTGACCAACAATCCCAATTCCACCAATTCCCTCGCAATCCTTGAGGCATGTACCCGGCTTACCTTCAGGGCCTTCTGAATGTCTGAATTTGTGATGGTCCCCTTTTCCTCCAATATGTCAAAAATGGGGGCGAGGGTTTTCAGAATTTGCTGCTCACTCTTTGTTAAAGGAACAGGTTCTTTTAGGATTGTATAAACACGGCCACCCTTTTTCGGCAGAGCAAGGATTCCCTTCTTCACGAGATCCTTGAGGTCCCTTGAAGCCTGATAGATATCCACCCCACAAAGGCTCTGATACTGACGGCTTGTAAGACTGTCTCCATGGGAATGACCAAAGAGAAGCGCTCTTTTCTGTTCGGGTTTCAATTTCATATCACGATATCGATCCAGCCATTCCAATTCTTTTTCACTATAAACGGGCTGGTTTCTTAGGGAGATGGAGAAGATCGAATCTGCCTCAATGGAGATATCAGGTGGGTGAAGGCCACTGCGTTCCATTTCTTCAAACATTCTGGGGATCCCCTCACCAGTCTCTCTCATGTAACCCAGATCGGTGAACAACCTGACAATCAATGGATTTCGACTGGCATGGACTCTCTCACGCTTACGAAGCTTTTCTATAGTCACAGGAGCTGGAGGAAGGCCCGGGCTCCGGACCTCCAATCGGTCATCGAACATCCAGACTTCAATAGAGGTGCCTGTTAATGAATAATCACGGTGAGCAACCGCATTTACGATAGCTTCCTGCCATGCAAAGGTGGGATATTCAAGTCGTTCTTGGAAGAACAGGTCATGGAGGACATGCCTTTCCCTGACATGAGGGGATATGGTTTGATAGCCCTCTTCAATGATTTTTATTAGTGGAACTTCAATCCGCACCCTTTTAACGATATTAATTTCTCTGCCATATCTTCTATCAGTTCCTTCATAACGTATGAAGTCAATTCCACATCGGGGATGCCAGCGGAGTGGAGATTTCCCAAAGAGTAATAGAGCGACTAATGGTATCTTGGGTGTTCCATTTTCCCACTCAAGAAGGTGATAACGTGAGAGGAAGTTCTCAATGGTTTCTGTGATTCCCAACAGTTTCGCAGTCTTTCGGGTCAATTCTTCATCAAGATCATTCATTGTAGCTGTGGGGACTATGCGCATTTCGAAAGCCGCTTGCCTTTTGGCCAACTTGATTGCCTCGATTTGGTCTGCCGGGAAAGGGACATTGGTATCCCCAATACGGTATAGATAGCGGCCATCACTTAATTGATGGACAGTTGGAACCCAGTCCTGTTGAAATACCCATATTTTCTTCCCCTCATAATCGACAATCTCGATCTTCGGTTTCAACTGGGGACGAATGTACTTTTTCGGTGATTCTCTTAATATTTGCTCTTTATCTGGCGGGTATTGGGCACCGGTAACTTGACCATCATCTTCGATTCCGAGGATAAGGGTTCCTCCGTCAGCATTGGCAAAAGCAGAAAGTCCTTCAGCTATATCCCTTGCAACCGCCTTCGCTGGACGAAGGCGGAGCTTTCCTCCGGAACGATCATAACAACTTTTTCGTTCTAAAAACTGACCTTCGGTTTGTCCGACCAGTTGGCCGATATTGATCATATCTGATTAACTCAAGTAGTTTCTATTTCGACCCAGGGAGTTATCATTTCCATTAAAGAAAGACCACCGTGCTTGTAAAGTCTGGAGGCAGCATCTCCGGTTGATTTTGTCTTGACCCGGCCTTTAATCATGGCCACATTGTGAACAGTATCTATGAAAACATCGTCGCTTTGGGGCGGATGCGGTTTTTCGCTCAAGGAGACATTCCGGTCGTTTCCGAAATAATCATTTAACTCCCTCTGTTCGGAAGAAGAGGTTCTTGGAAAATCCATTCCTGTGCCGAAAAAGATGTATCCGTGGTCGCTGGTTACAATAATTCTTTTTTTCTCTTTAATCTGTTGGACGGTGTTTACCCAGGCCGTCTCAAAAAGGACGTGGATATTTTCAAAATGGTTTTCAAACTTTGCTCCGCTGTCCCTGTATGTCAGATCCGGGAAAGAGGACCAGACAAGCAGTGGAGATCCCTCATATTCCCCTGAAAGCGCCAAGACATAATTCTGGTGGTATATGGCTGAAATCCCTTTCCCCTTCAACTCTTTCCTCCCCTGTAACTGTGAAGGTCCAATACGACCGCATGGGAATTCACGCTCGATGAAATCAACCGTCTCTGAGGGTAAGGCAGCCAGGGAAGAATTGACATTTGAGACTTTGAGTCCAGATTTCCCTGCGAGGGTTAAAATGATCGGGATTTCCCTTATAGACAAACCATCGAAAACTACAACGGCTGCCTCCGGGTCAGAAAGGACGTTGAGAAGCCTCTTCGTCGGATCTGTTGTTGAAAGAAGCTCGTCATAAATTCTACCCGCAGCAGAGGAGATTAATGACTCGAAACGGTTAATCTCTTCTTCGCCCTTGTGAAGAAAGTCGATCCTGTTGCTATTTGAATAGTGATCACAACTCCATACTTCATTTAGCAGCCAATCTTTGATCCAGGGGAGACGCGGCCCAGGTTCGATTAATTTCTCGAACAAGGCATAGCCTGTTTTCTCCATCGAATCTCCTTTTTACTTAGAAATTTCGTATCAATTTAGCAGTTTGAAATAAGCTTGTTAAAATCCCTCCCCACCTCCCTTTTCCAAAGGGAGGAGAAACATTTCCCCCTTTTGACAAAGGGGGATGAAGGGGGATTAGATAATTTTTTTCAAAGAACTAAAGTGTTACGAAACTTCAATTTCCAGATCGGCCGAGTACTCGGCTCCAGCAAGGACAGGTAGGCTTTCAATCTGCGTTTCGACCTGAGATTTGGGAAATCTTCCACTTTTTGAAATGGTAATCTCAGCCGTCAAATCACCTTGACCACTCAGGGATCCCCTTAATCCGGGTGGAAGAGTGCTAAGGTCGCCGATGTTGTTCTTCTGAAAGAAGATCTTATAGCTCACCTTGGTTATCACTGCCCCTTCACGTTGCTGAAGGCGATGGGCTGTTTCCTGCCGTAGGCTACCAATGCTTGTCTGGGGCGCTATTGCCAGAGAAATATTTTCTCTTTTTGAACAGATGCAAGGTTTTTTCCCACACTTTGGGCAAACAACCTCCGGTGTTGGGACACATTGACAGGGAAGCTGACCACATACCGGGCAGGTCTCTGGTAATACCGGAGGGCACACGCATGGTTTCTTCCCGCATTTTGGGCAGGCTTCTTTAATGGGAGGTTTTTCAAAAGGAGGCGTTATTTTGGCATTAAAAATTTCAGTTTCCGTAAGATTGGGTTTGACATAGCAGAAATTTCCAGCGCTGTGCTGAATGCCAATAAGCCCTTCTTTGCAAAGCTCCTGGATACCCCTTGAAACTGCTGTTAAAGATACAGGGACAGGAAAACCGAGGGTAGCTCTATACTCAGCATCAATCTCTTTGACAAGGCGTTCTATTATTTCTTCAAGTCTTTTTTCCATATGCTCTTTGAACGTGAGAGGGGGGAAATAATCCTGATTCAGCTTTTCAAGAACCTTATCTTTCGAGAAGTCCGCTGGGAGGGGCTCCAGTTCTACTTGGTCTTCAGTTGTTGTGGAACCATACTTCTGCCAGCTTGCAAAAACAAGTCCTGCCTTCTTTATCCTGTCTATGACATTACTTTGATCCCCTTTTGCAATACGCTCATAATCAGCCTGACGTGCGGTCTTTTTGGTGCCTCCTGCAAGATCTTTCGCCGCAAGGATTCTCTTTGCCCATTTAAGAAGATCTTTATCGGTTGAGAGTTGAAATGCGTCATCTTTGGGCTCAAGCAGAAGAATAAGATTACGATAGTCCATCCCATGATAGATAAGGTGTCGTTCCTCTTGTGTTAATCTTCTTCCAGTGAGAATGTAACGGGGACGGGTTTTATCAAATTGCTTCAGTGATTCCTGAACCTGCTGGATCGAAACGAAGACCGTGGTGTTCCCGGATTCTTTGAAAATTTCAGTCTTTAGAATTTCATGGAGTCGTTCCCTGGCCTGGTCGTCTGAATATTGAAGGGACTTAAATTCCACTTTGGCTTCTGAATTCTCTTCTAAATCAAAATAATACCGGTTTTCCTGGTGATGGAAGTAGGAAGCATACTTCTGAAAGCCCATTAATGTCTGTTCAAAAGCATTAATATCGAGAGATGGAGAAAGAATATCCATAATCAACTTTTCCCGTGAAGCGCCGATATCGCTTCCCCTTCCGGTCAGAGTATAGAGAAGGACGGCGGATGCAAATTGAATAGCCAGGGGTGTCTTCGGAATCAATTCATCCATATTCTCACTGGCTCGATTGATTAAGTCTCCACTCGGGTCCAGGTCCTTGAGCATTATTGTAGTAGCCTTGTCTTTGAGAGAGGCGTCAGCAGGGGTAATGATATCATTTGCAGTATGCGTCAACCGGACCATGTTCCCGAGAAAGGATAAAGCTCCACGGACATTTTGAAAACCACCCCGGGCGGGAATCTTTTTAAGGATGATATCCATGAGGGAGGGAGAAAAGGGATAGGTATCCTGGAACCGCTTTTTATGCTCTTCTTTATCATGGGGAGTATGCTTATCCCAGAGTTGGATATAACTCTCTATGATGGGGGAAATAAGACTTCGGTTAAAATCCCTGTAATTTTCAAACAGCCGGTGCAAGATAACATTGCTTTGATCTTTCACATTATCGAATTGGACTACACAGCGGGGAACACGTTTTAAGGTGCTCCCGGGTTCCTCCTTATCGCTGTAGATGCTTGCAAAGAGGGTTACCTGTTTTGAACGGTTGCTGAATTCGGAAAGGACCTGAAGGAAGGCGATATTTTGAGCCCGGAGGGCTGTGTCGCTGATGACTTTGATTCCTTGTTCCAACTCGTCAAATATCAGAATAATCTCTCTATCCCCCAATGCTTTCTGAAAATCAGCCAGCTTGGGATGAGTCTTTCCTTTTGGGGGCTGCTTTCCAAGGGATTCGAAAATCATACCCCAGATGGAATCATACGGGTCATCGGTAAATTTGTTTATTATTACAATCATATCATCAGGAACTTTACAGATTAGACCATTCCCCTTTAACCATTCTTGTCCGATTTTTTTATGTTTAAACAAATTGTAGATCGTTAAAAGAAGGTGAGACTTGCCACTTCCCTTCAATCCCTCAAAGAGAAAAAGGCCAGCCACTTCCTTATCGGAAGAAAACCTCAGATTGATCTGTTCCAGCACCTTGATGAGATCGTTTGTGGGATAGGTAAGAGTTAAAAAATCCCCTGGGCGGGCCTCAAGTTTGGTTTTTGACCCATCTTTCAAATTTGCCAGGTCAATGATCCCCTCTACACCCTCTTCTGAAATGACTTCAGGCCGTGGCTTTAAATATGACGAGTAGCTCATTGAAAGACTCCTGTTCGCATGGTTAAAAGATTGATTTTACCCCCGGAAGTTGACCTATTTATACCAAAAATTTAATTTTATAGCAATTCACAAGTTCTTTTGTGGGTCTTTATTCGTTGGAAATTATTGACTTTTAATCTTACAGATGAATGTTGAGAAATGGTTCAGTATTTTTGAGGATTAGGGGACAAAGGGGTGAGTTTTCATCCGAAGATAGGAGGATGATCTATTCACGGTTGCGGCAGCGAACG
>Ga0315295_10003630_pt1 | contig 13098 bp, 11 predicted proteins | sample YL17G14_0_MG_FD_204453 | JGI IMG/M metagenome (GOLD analysis project Ga0315295, IMG submission 204453) | Sediment microbial communities from Yellowstone Lake, YNP, Wyoming, USA - YL17G14_0 | ecosystem: Environmental > Aquatic > Freshwater > Lake > Sediment | place: USA: Wyoming | collected... | reverse complement strand
CTCCGCTGCTCCCTCCTCGGGCGTCCGCCTCGCGTCGGTCTCGGCGCTCTCGCCACGTCACCATGCCTGGGGCGAGACACTAGCTTCGGGCCGCGCAGTCGGCCGCGGCCGGAGGCCCGGCGCGGTGGACCACCCTGCCGCTCTTCACGACCTGGAGGACGTGGTTGACCGCCGCGTGCCAGCAGAGGTGGGCAGGCGACCGCGCCCCCCAGAGGACCAGGTCCGCGGGGGCGCCTGCGGCGATCCGCCCCGCCGCGTCGCGGCGAAGCGCCCGGGCGCCGCCCCGGCTGGCGGCCCACAGGGCTTCACCGGGCGTGAGACCGTTCTCCAGGCAGGCGAGGGAGAGCGAGAGCCCGAGGTTCTCGGTCATCGCCGAGCCCGGGTTGGCGTTGGTGGCGAGCGCGACGGCGACGCCGGCGTCGACGAGCCGTCGCCCCGGAGCGAAGGTGCTCCCTCGCAGGAGCAGGGTGGAGGCGGGAAGCAGGCCGGCCACCACGCCGCCGCGCGCCAGCGCGGCGATGCCGGCCTGGCTCACGTGCTCGAGGTGGTCGGCGGAAGAGGCCCCGACCTCGGCGGCCAGCTCGGCGGCGCGATCGTCCGCGAGCTGGTCGGCGTGCAGGCGCGGCACGAGCCCGAGGTCGCGCGCCGCCAGCAGCACGCGCCTCGCCTCGTCCACCCCGAAGGCGGTCGAGGACACGAAGGCGTCGCAGCCCTCGGCGAGACGGTCCCGGGCGACTGCGGGAAGGAGGACCTCGATCACCTCCCGCACCCAGCCCTCCCGATCGCGCCCGGTCGGGACGGCGTGCAGGGGAAGGGCGGTGGCGACGACGTCCACCTGGCCGGCGAGGGCCCGGCCGAGCTCCCGGACCACCCGCAGGAGGCGCAGCTCCTCCCTCACCGACTCGCCGTATCCGCTCTTCACCTCGACGGTGGTGACGCCCCAGGAGAGCAGGCGGCGCGCCCGGGCGAGCGCGGTGCGCAGCAGCTCCTCGTCCGGGGCCGCCCGCGTGGCCCGCATGGTGGCGCGAATGCCGCCCCCGGCGCGGGCGATCTCGGCGTAGGTCCTCCCGGATGCGAGCGCGCCGAACTCCTCGGCGCGCTCGCCGTCGTCGCCGAAGACCAGGTGGGTGTGGGAGTCGACGAGGCCGGGGGTGAGGAGCCGGCCATCCGCGTCGACGACCTCCGTGGAGGAGAGGTCGACCGCCGTCGGCAGCTCCGGGTCCGGCCCGATCCAGGCCACCACCCCGCCGTCGATCGCGACGGCGTGGTCCGGGAGAAGCGCGGGGCCCGGCGAGGCGCGGTCGCAGGTGGCGACGAGGGCCCGGCGGACGGCGAGCGTGGCGCGGATGGCGGGGGGCATGGCGCGGGCCTCGGTTCAGGGGGGAATCTTCACGCCCCGCTCCCGGGCGACGACCTGGGCCTCGACGTAGCCGGCGTCGGCGTGGCGCAGCACCCCCAGGGCAGGGTCGCCGCGAAGCACCCTCGCCAGCCGTCGCCCCGCCGCCTCGGTTCCGTCGGCGACGACCACCTGGCCGGCGTGAAGCGAGTAGCCCATGCCCACCCCGCCGCCGTGGTGGAAGCTGACCCAGGAGGCGCCGTTCACGGCATTGAGCAGCGCGTTCAGGATGGGCCAGTCGGCCACCGCGTCGGAGCCGTCCTTCATGGCCTCGGTCTCCCGGTACGGGGAGGCCACGGATCCACAGTCGAGGTGGTCGCGGCCGATGACCACCGGCGCGCGAAGCTCCCCGCGCCGGACCATGTCGTTGAACGCCACGCCGGCCCTGTCGCGCTCCCCGTATCCGAGCCAGCAGATCCGCGCCGGCAACCCCTGGAACTTCACCTTTCGCGCGGCGAGGTCGAGCCAGCGCAGCAGGCTCCGCTTCTCGGGGAAGAGCCGGGCCACCGCTGCGTCGGTCCGGGCGATGTCGGCCGGGTCGCCGGAGAGGGCCACCCAGCGGAATGGCCCCTGGCCTTCGCAGAAGAGGGGCCGGATGTAGGCCGGCACGAAGCCCGGGTAGTCGAAGGCGTTCGCGACACCGGCGTCCCTGGCCCCGGCGCGGAGGTTGTTGCCGTAGTCGAAGACCTGGCTCCCCATCCCGCGGAGCGCCAGCATGGCTTCCACTTGCAGTGCCATCGACTCCTTCGAGCGACGGATCACGAGGGCGGGGTCGGCCTGCCGGAGCCGGGCCACCTCGGGGAGCGAGAGCCCCACCGGCACGTACCCGTGCAGCGGATCGTGCGCGGAGGTCTGGTCGGTGACGAGGTCGGGCGCGATGCCTCGCCGGACCAGCTCCGGGTAGACCGCCGCCGCGTTGCCCGAGAGCCCCACGGAGAGGGGGCGGCGTTCGCGCCTCGCCGAGTCGAGCCGCCGGAGCGCGTCGTCGAGCGAGTCGGTCGCCTCGTCGAGGTAGCCGCCGTCGAGCCTCTTGCGAATGCGTTCCGGGTCCACGTCCACGCCGAGGAAGGCGGCCCCGAGCATGGTCGCGGCGAGAGGCTGGGCGCCGCCCATCCCGCCCAGGCCGCCGGAGAGGACGAGCCGGCCGGAGAGGTCGTCCGAGCCGAAGTGGGTTCGCCCGGCCTGGGCGAAGGTCTCGTAGGTGCCCTGCAGGATTCCCTGCGTGCCGATGTAGATCCAGGAGCCCGCCGTCATCTGGCCGTACATCATGAGGCCGAGCTTCTCGAGCTCCCAGAAGTGCTCCCAGGTGGCCCAGTGGCCGACCAGGTTGGAGTTGGCGATGAGCACGCGCGGCGCGTCCGGGTGGGTGCCGACGACGCCCACCGGCTTCCCGCTCTGGACGAGCAGGGTCTCGTCGTCGCGAAGGTCGCGCAGCGCGGCCACGATGCGCCGGTAGCTCTCCCAGTCGCGCGCCGCCTTGCCGGTGCCGCCGTAGACCACGAGGTCCTGGGGCCGCTCGGCCACCTCGGGGTCGAGGTTGTTCATGAGCATCCGGAGGGCGGCCTCCTGGACCCACCCCCGGCAGGAGAGGGTGGTGCCTCGCGGCGCACGGATCTCGTCCATGCCCAGGCTCTAGCACAAGGTCGGCGCCTGCGCCCGGAGGGTCGGCTACACTCCGGTGCCGTGAACGACCGCGCCTTCATCGCCGCCCTCCGCCTGCTGCCCAAGAACGCCCTTTCCCGCGCCGTGGGTGCCGCGACCCGCTTGCCGCTTCCCGGCCCTTTGGGGCGCGGCGTGATGGGGGCCTTCGCGCGCCACTACCGGATAGACCTCTCCGAGTGCGGCGACCTGTCCGGCTTCAAGACCTTCGGGCAGTTCTTCGCCCGCCCGCTCCGCACCGGTCTTCGCCCGGTGGCCCCTGGCGAGGACGTCCTGGTCTCGCCGGTCGACGGGATGATCTCCGAGGCGGGGGTCGCCGAGGGGGGGCGGCTCGTCCAGGCGAAGGGCATCGACTACGCGGCATCCGCCCTGGTGGGGGACGAGCGGGTGGGGGCGCGCCTCGCCGGCGGGCGCTACGCGACGATCTACCTCTCCCCCCGCGACTACCACCGAATCCACTTCCCGCTCCCCGGGCGCGTGCTCGGCTGGAGATACGTCCCGGGCAAGCTCTGGCCGGTGAACCCGGCCTCGGTTCGCACCGTCCCCGGGCTCTTCACGGTGAACGAGCGCCTGGTGACCCTGCTCGACTCCCCGATCGGCCTCGTCGCCATCGTGGCGGTCGGAGCCACCGTCGTGGGCCGGGTGCGGGCCAGCTTCGACCCGGCCGTCCCGGTGACGAACCGGGCTGGAGCCGTCCCCCAGTCGCGCGACTACGCCGAGCCCATCGCGGTGGCGAAGGGGCAGGAGCTGGGAGCCTTCGAGATGGGCTCCACGGTCATCCTGCTCTTCGAGCCGGGCCGGGTGGCCTTCGCGCCGTCCGTCGCGCCCGGCGCCCGGGTGCGCATGGGCGAGGCCATGGGCGGGCGCGCGGTTTGACGGGCCACAGGCCATCGTCTAGAAACGGCCGCGTGAAGATCAACGGCGTCAAGGGGATGAACGACATCCTGCCCGCGGCCGTGGGGCGGTGGCAGGAGATCGAGCGTGTGGCCCGGGAGGTGTTCGCGCTGCACGGCTACCGCGAGGTTCGCACCCCGGTGGTGGAGCCCTACGCGCTGTACGCCCGCGGGGTGGGCGAGGCCACCGACATCGTGACCAAGGAGATGTACGTCTTCGAGGACAAGGGCGAGGAGAAGCTGGCACTCCGACCCGAGGGAACGGCCGGGACGGTCCGCGCCTACATCGAGCACGGCGCCTTCGTCGAGGGGCCGCAGAAGTGGTTCTACGTCGGCCCCATGTTCCGCCGCGAGCGGCCGCAGAAGGGGCGCTACCGCCAGTTCCACCAGCTCGGCGTCGAGGCCTTCGGGATCGCCGAGCCGGCCATCGACGTGGAGCAGATCGCCATGCTCGCCGACCTCTTCCGGCGGCTGGGCGTCGCGCCGCTCATCCACCTGAACAGCGTGGGAGATGGCGCCTGCCGCCCTGCCTACCTGGAAGAGCTCCGGACCTGGCTGCGCGGCCAGGGCGTCGCGCTCTGCGCCGACTGCCGGGAGCGGACCGAGAAGAACCCGCTGCGCGTCCTCGACTGCAAGGTCCCGTCCTGCCAGCCGGTGCTGAAGGAGGCGCCGCGCCTGCTCGAGCGGCTCTGCGAGGGCTGCCGGGCCCACTGGGACGCGGTCCGGCAGGGGCTCGACGACCTGGGCGTGCCCTACGAGGTGAATCCGCGGCTGGTGCGCGGCCTCGACTACTACGTCCGCACCGCCTACGAGTTCACGAGCGACGCGCTGGGCGCCCAGTCGGCGGTGGCCGGCGGGGGGCGCTACGACGGCCTCGTCGAGACGCTGGGCGGTCCACCCACGCCCGGCATCGGCTTCGGCATGGGGGAGGAGCGGCTGGCGCTGATCCTGGAGGCGGCCGGGCGGCCGGTCCCCGTCTCGCGTCCCGAGGTCTTCTTCGTGTCCGCGGACGAGCCCGGTCGTCGAGAGGCGCTCCGGCGAGCGACCGAGCTTCGCCGGGATGGCATCGCCTGCGACCTCGACGCCCGCGGCGGCAAGATGAGCCGCCAGTTCAAGCAGGCCGAGCGGGTGGGCGCGCGCTTCGCCGTCGTGATCGGCGGCGAAGAGGCGTCGAGCGGCCAGGCCAGGCTGAAGGACATGGCGACGCGCGAGGAGGTACCGGTGGCGCTCGCCGACCTCGCCGCCCGCCTCCGCCCCGCGTCCCGGTAGGCGAGCGGCGTGCCGCAGCCCCCGCACTTCGTCGCCGTCCTCGCCGGCCCCACCGCGTCGGGCAAGACCCGGCTCGCCATCGAGGCCGCGCTGCTCGCCGGAGGCGAGATCGTGAACGCCGACTCGCAGCAGGTCTATCGCGGCCTGGACGTGGGCACGGCGAAGCCGACTGCCCGGGAGCGCGCCGCGGTCCCTCACCACCTCCTCGACGTGGCCGATCCGGGTGAGGGGATGGACGCCGCCAGATGGCTGGCCCTCGCCGACGCGGCCATCGACGGCATCGCGGCCCGTGGGCGGCTGCCGGTGGTGGTCGGCGGCACGGGGCTGTACGTCCGGGCGCTCCTCCACGGCGTGGTGGACGCGCCCGGTCGCGACCCGGCGCTTCGCACGCAGCTCGAGGAGGAGGCCTCGATCCACGGCCGTGCGGCGCTGCACCGGCGCCTCGCCGCCGTGGACCCGGGGGCAGCCACCCGCATTCTCGAGAACGATCTGGTCCGCATCGTGCGCGCGCTGGAGATCGCGGCCGGCGGGCGCACGCAGAGCGAGCTCTTCGAGGCCCACCGCTTCGCACCGCGCCGCTATCGCTACCGGCTCCTCGCCCTCGACGTGCCCCGGGACGAGCTGAACCGGCGCATCGAGGCCCGGGCCGGTGCCATGGCGCGGGGGGGCGTCGTCGAGGAGGCCCGGCGGCTCGTGGAACGGTTCGGCGCGGCCCTGCCCCGGCTCCCCATCGGATACGAGGACGCCATCGCCTGCGCGCTCGGCGAGATCGACGAGGGCGAGCTGGCCGCCCGCATCTCCCGGCTCCACCGTCGGTACGCGCGGCGCCAGGTGGTCTGGCTGCGGCGGGAGCAGGACGTGGAGTGGCTGGGACCGAAGGTCGACGCCGAGGAGGTGGCTCGGGCGTGGCGCAGCGCGCCGTGATTTTGGATCTTCGCGTGTTATAAACGCGCACCGTGGCCACCCGCGTTCCGTTCACGACCGACTTCGAGAAGCCGCTCGTCGCCCTGGAGTCGAAGATCGAGGAGCTGAAGCAGCTCTCCGGCGGCGCCGGGGTCGACTTCAGCGACGAGATCGTCAAGCTGGAGCGCAAGGCGAAGAGGCTCCAGACCGAGATCTTCAAGGACCTCTCCCGCTGGCAGATCGTCCAGCTGGCCCGCCACCCCAACCGTCCCTACACCCTCGACTACGTCCAGGCGCTCTTCACCGACTGGATGGAGCTGGAGGGGGACCGCCGCTTCGGCGCCGACCACGCCATCGTGGCCGGCCTGGCCCGCTTCGAAGGGGAGCCGGTGGTCATCGTCGGCGAGCAGAAGGGGCGAGGGACGAAGGACAACATGCTGCGCAACTTCGGCATGCCCCGCCCGGAGGGCTACCGCAAGGCGCGCCGCCTCTACGACCTGGCCAACCGCTTCCGGCGCCCCCTCGTCACCTTCATCGACACGCCGGGCGCCTACCCCGGCATCGGCGCCGAGGAGCGCGGCCAGGCCGAGGCCATCGCCGTGAACCTCGAGGTGATGTCCTCGCTCGGCGTCCCGTCCATCTCCATCGTCATCGGCGAAGGGGGATCGGGCGGCGCCCTGGCGCTCGGGGTCACCAACAAGATCCTCATGCTCGAGTACTCTACCTACTCGGTCATCTCGCCGGAGAGCTGCAGCTCGATCCTCTACCGCGACGCCACCAAGGCCCAGAAGTCGGCGGAGAACCTGAAGCTGACCGCCAGGGACCTGGCCGGCTTCGGCATCGTCGACGAGGTGGTCAAGGAGGCCGCCGGCGGCGCGCACCGCGACCCTCGGCTGACGGCCGAGAACCTGGGCGGCGCCATCCGGCGCCAGCTCGCCGATCTCCGCCAGCTCACCCCCGAGCAGCTGGTCCGGCAGCGCTACCAGAAGTTCCGGGCCATCGGCGTCTTCTCCAAAGAGGAGTGAGCGGAGTGCCGCTCGTCCCCCCCCACGTCGCGTCGCTGCAGCCGTACGTCCCGGGCAAGCCCATCGAGGAGGTGGAGCGGGAGTACGGGGTCAGCGACGTCGCCAAGCTGGCCTCCAACGAGAACGCCCTCGGCCCCTCGCCGCTCGGGGTGGCCGCGGCGCGCGCGGCCTGCGACCGCGTCCACCTCTACCCCGACGGCAGCGCCTTCTACTTGAAGGCGGCGCTCTCCGATCGCTTCGACGTCCCGGTCGAGGAGATCCTGGTGGGCAACGGCTCGAACGAGCTCATCGAGCTGCTCGTGCGCACCTTCGTCCTGGAGGGCGAGGAGGTGCTGACGAGCGCGCAGAGCTTCATCGCCTACAAGCTCGCCGCCCACGCCCACGGACGCAGGCTGGTCGAGACGCCCATGAGGGAGCGCTTCCACTACGACCTCGAGGCCCTGGCCGGGCAGCTCTCCCCGCGGACCAAGGTCGTCTTCCTGGCCAACCCCGACAACCCCACCGGCACCTGGTTCCTCGAGAAGGAACTGGTCCACTTCCTGGGTGCGGTGTCGCGCGACACGCTCGTGGTCCTCGACGAGGCCTATCTGGAGTTCGTCGAGGCCCCCGGGTTCCAGGACTCGATGGCGCTTCGCAAGCACCATCCGAACCTGGTCGTGCTCCGGACCTTCTCGAAGATCTACGGCCTGGCCGGGCTGCGTCTCGGATACGCCTTCGCCCGGCCGGAGCTGGTGGCCTTCCTGGACCGGGTCCGAGCCCCCTTCAACGTGAACATGGTGGCCCAGGCTGCCGGCGCCGCGGCCCTGGGGGACGAGGAGCACGTGGAACGCAGCCGGGAGCTGGTGCGCGTCGAGCGCCCCTTCCTGGCGGCGGGGCTGCGGGACCTGGGAGCCACGGTGGTCCCGTCCCAGGCCAACTTCGTGCTCGCCGATTTCCCGGGTCGCCCGGGCATGGCACTCTTCGAGGCCCTGCTTCACGAGGCGGTGGTGGTCCGTCCGGTGGCCGGGTACGGCTTCCCCACCGGCCAGCGGATCACCGTCGGTACCCGTTCCGAGAACGCCAGGGTGCTGGGCGCCCTGCGCAAGGTGCTCGGGCGGTGAGCGACCGCAGGCCGTTCATCGTGGCGGTCGACGGCCCCGCCGGCGCCGGCAAGAGCACGACCTCCCGCCGCCTGGCGGCCCGGCTCGGGTTCGCCATGGTCGACACCGGCGCCATCTACCGGACGGTGGCGCTGGCGGCCAGCCGCGCCGGGATCGCCTTCGACGACGACGAGCGGCTGGGCGCGCTGCTCCCGGCGATCCGGGTCCGCTTCGAGCCGCCGCCGCCGGGCTCGGAGGGGGGCGGCCAGCGGGTGTTCCTCGGCGACGAGGACGTCTCCGGGGCCATCCGGACCCCTCCGATGTCCCTCGGCGCGAGCGCGGTCTCGGCGCGGCCGGTGGTGCGCGCCGGGCTCCTCGATCTCCAGCGGCGGCTCGCCACGGCGCCCGGCATCCGCGGTGCGGTGCTGGAGGGGCGCGACATCGGGACCGTGGTCTTCCCCTCCGCCGACGCCAAGTACTTCCTCGACGCCGCCCCCGACGTCCGGGCGCGCCGGCGATTCCTGGAGCTGCAGGCGAAGGGCGACCCACAGCCCTTCGAGGCGGTGCTCGCCGACCAGAGCAGGCGGGACCGGGACGACAGCTCCCGCGACGTGGCCCCGCTCTGCGCCGCCGCAGACGCGAGGCGGGTGGACACGAGCAGCCTGTCGCTCGACGAGGTGGTGGCTCGCCTGGCCGACGAGGTCGAGGCGCGAATGGCCGGCCGCGGCTGAGCGGGCTTTACCGGGCGGGGCGGGGCATTATATAGGGTCCCGGAGGAAACTTGATGCAGGTCAAGGTTGCCAAGACCGCTGGATTCTGCTGGGGCGTCCGACGCACCGTCGACCAGCTCATGGACGTGGCCCACGAGCGGCACACGCCGGTGGTCACCCTCGGCCCCATCATCCACAACCCCCAGTTCGTGGCCCGAACCCGCGAGATGGGGGTGGGAACCGTGGAGCGGGTCTCCGAGGTGGAAGCGGGAACCACCGTGGTGGTCCGGACCCACGGCGCGGTGAAGCCCGAGCTCGACGCGGCCCGGGCGCGAGGGCTCGAGGTGGTGGACGGGACCTGCCCGTACGTGAAGTACCCGCAGGCCATGGCCCAGCGGCTCACGGCCCAGGGCTATCACCTGGTCATCGTGGGCGATCCGAACCACGCCGAGGTGAAGGGAGTCGTGAGCTACGGCCACGGCCCGTGCACGGTGGTGAGACCGGGCGCCGAGATCCCGCCCATCGAGGCCAAGAAGGTGGCGGTCATCGCCCAGACCACCTGCATCGGCGCCGACTTCGAGCGCGTCGTCGGCGCCCTGGCGCTTCGCCACAAGGAGGTCCGCGCGGTGAACACCATCTGCGCCGACACCGACGAGCGGCAGACCGACGCCCGGGAGCTCGCCGCCGAGGTGGACGCGGTGGTGGTGGTGGGCGGGAAGAACAGCGCCAACACCCGCCACCTCGCCGAGATCTGCAAGGGGATCCAGCCGCGGACCTGGCACGTCGAGACCGAGGAGGAGCTCCAGCCCGAGTGGTTCGAGGACTGCGTGCTCGTCGGCGTCAGCGCCGGCGCCTCGACCCCGGACTGGGTCATCCAGGGAGTGGCAGCCAGGCTGGGGGCCATGCCGGGCGGCGACGCTTGACGCAGTGATCCCGCCCGTGTAGCTTGCCTCGCCTTCGCCGCCGGGATCGTCCTGGCGGCCCGTCGAGTCCCTCGATCCCCGGGGACGCGGCGCTGGCCAGAAAAGGGGGCGACGCAGCTTTCGCCGGCGATCCAGGCGCGGTCCCCACCGTGCCGCGGCCGGCCCAAGCCCAAAGGTCCGGGTTCCAATCGAATGGAGAATGAGATCATCAGCACGCCTGTGCAGGACGCCGAGGACTTCGCCGCCATGTTCGCCGAGAGCGAGGCGCGAGCCGGCCCGGTCGAGGAGGGTCGTGTCGTCGGCGGCACCGTGATCCAGATCGCCAAGGACTACGTGGTCGTCGACATCGGCTACAAGTCGGAAGGGCAGGTGCCGCTCGCCGAGTTCATCCCGGTCCCCGGCGCCGAGCCCCAGGTGAAGATCGGGGACAAGGTCCAGGTTCTCGTCGAGTCGCGCGAGAACGACACCGGCATGGTCGTCCTCTCCAAGGAGAAGGCCGACAAGATGCGCATCTGGGACGAGATCTCCGCCGCGTGCGAGCGCGACGAGCTCGTCGAGGGCGTGATCGTCGGGCGCGTGAAGGGCGGCCTCTCCGTCGACATCGGCGTGAAGGCCTTCCTCCCCGGCTCCCAGGTCGACATCCGCCCGGTGCGCAACCTCGACAAGCTCATCGGCGAGAAGTTCAAGTTCAAGGTCATCAAGTTCAACAAGAAGCGGGGGAACATCGTCCTCAGCCGCCGCGTGCTGCTCGAGAAGGAGCGCGAGGAGCTGAAGAAGGAGACCCTCAAGAATCTCAAGGAGGGCGCGGTCCTGAAGGGCGTGGTGAAGAACCTCACCGACTACGGCGCCTTCATCGATCTGGGCGGCATCGACGGCCTGCTCCACGTCACCGACATGAGCTGGGGGCGCATCGGCCATCCCAGCGAGATGTTCGAGGTCGGCCAGGAGGTCCGTGTCGTCGTCCTCAAGTTCGACCCCGCCAGCGAGCGCGTCAGCCTGGGCCTGAAGCAGATCCAGGAGGACCCCTGGCACCGCGCCGACGAGAAGTACCCGGTCGGCACGCGGGTCAAGGGCAAGGTCGTCAGCCTGACCGACTACGGCGCCTTCATCGAGCTCGAGCAGGGCGTCGAGGGGCTGGTCCACGTCTCCGAGATGAGCTGGACCAAGCGGGTCAAGCACCCGTCGAAGCTGCTCAACGCCGGCGAGGCGGTCGAGGCGGTCGTGCTCGACATCGACCCGAAGGCCAAGCGCATCAGCCTCGGGATGAAGCAGATCGAGCCGAACCCCTGGACGCTGCTCGAGGACAAGTACCCCATCGGATCGATCATCCGCGGGGAGGTCCGCAACGTCACCGACTTCGGCATCTTCGTGGGCGTCGAGGACGGCATCGACGGGCTGGTGCACGTCTCCGACATCTCCTGGACCGAGCGGGTCAAGCACCCGGGCGAGAAGTTCAAGAAGGGCGACGTGGTCGAGGCGGCGGTGCTCAACATCGACGTCGAGAACGAGCGCTTCAGCCTCGGCATCAAGCAGAACCAGTCCGACCCCTGGACCACGCTGGCCGACCGTCACCCGGTGGGCTCGCGCCTGAAGGGCAAGGTCACCAAGGTCACCGACTTCGGGGCCTTCGTGGAGATCGAGCCCGGCATCGAGGGGCTGGTCCACGTCTCCGAGATGCGCGACGAGCGGGTCGAGAACCCGCACGACGTGGTCAAGGAGGGCGAGGAGGTCGAGATCAAGGTCATCGACATCGACCCGCACGAGCGAAAGGTGGCCCTGTCCATCAAGGCGCTCTCCCGCGACGGCGGCGACGACGAGTACCGCGAGTACCTGCGCAAGCAGGGCGACGGCCGCGCCCGCCTCGGCGACCTCATGGAGAAGTTCAACCGCCGCAAGGGCTAGCCCGGGCGATGCGCGTTTCCGGCGGGCGGTTCGCGAGGGCGGGCCGCCCGCTTCCCGTCTCCGGTCGGAGCGGCGGGACGGCGCAGTTGCGGGCTCCCGGAACCCGTGGTCTTCTCGGCCGCACATGAGCACGAACGACCCCGGCGAGCCCCTTCCGACCACCCCCGTCTCCCCGGCCGCGCAACCGGCGCCGGCGCAGCAGCAGTGGAGCGCTCCGCCGCCGCCCCCCTGGGCGACGCAGCAGCAGCCGCCGCTGGCGCCGCAGCCTCCGCCGCGCCGCGACCGGGCCGCGCTGGCGGTGGTGCTCTTCATCTTCGGCGGGCTCTTCCTGGTCTTCTTCGCCTTCCTGTGGCTGGCCTACGGCGCGGTGAAGGGGGAGTCGCCCCGGCTCGCCTCCGGACCCCGCATCGGCGTGGTGGACGTGAAGGGCCCCATCGGCATGGGGCGCGGCTCGGTGGAGGCGGAGCCGTTGCTGAAGCTGCTCAAGCGCTACGGCGAGGACTCGGACATGAAGGCGGTGGTGGTCCGCATCGACTCGCCGGGCGGCGCGGTGGCCACGAGCCAGGAGATCCTCGACGGCCTGCGGCGGCTGGCAGAGGACAAGGTGGTGGTCTGCGCCATGGGCAACCTGGGCGCCTCGGGCGCGCTGCTCGTCGCCATGGGCTGCGACCGCATCGTGGCCCAGCCGGGGACCCTGACCGGATCGATCGGCGTCATCAGCGCCTTCCCCAACGTGAACGGCCTGCTGAGGAAGATCGACGTGCAGATGAACACGGTCACCGCCGGCAAGCTCAAGGACGCCGGCAGCCCGTTCCGGGAGTTCAGCGACGCCGACCGGGCCTACTGGCAGGACCTGGCCGATCGCATCCACCGCCAGTTCATCCAGGCGGTCGCCGAGGGGCGGGACCTGCCCGTGGAGCAGGTGGAGAAGTTCGCCGACGGACGGGTCTTCACCGGCGAGCAGGCGGTGGAGCTGGGGCTGGTCGACGAGCTGGGCGGGTTCCAGGACGCCGTCGACCTGGCCAAGGAGCTGGCCGAGATCCGGGGGGACCCGCGGCTGATCTTCCCCCCCGACGAGCGGTCCCGGTTCCTGGAGGAGCTGCTGGGCGGCATGGCCCAGAAGGTGGCCCAGGCGGTGGGCGAGGCGGTCCGCACCGAGATTCACCGGCAGTCGACGTCGGCCGACGGGCCGGGCGTCTACTTCCTGGCGCAGTAGCCGGAGGCACCTTGGAGAAGCCGCTCTGGGCACCCTGGCGGATGGAGTTCATCGAGGCGGAGAGGCCCGATGGGTGCATCTTCTGCCGGTTCCCGGCCGAGGCGGGGGAGGAGGCGGACCGGC
>Ga0315295_10003629_pt1 | contig 13099 bp, 8 predicted proteins | sample YL17G14_0_MG_FD_204453 | JGI IMG/M metagenome (GOLD analysis project Ga0315295, IMG submission 204453) | Sediment microbial communities from Yellowstone Lake, YNP, Wyoming, USA - YL17G14_0 | ecosystem: Environmental > Aquatic > Freshwater > Lake > Sediment | place: USA: Wyoming | collected... | reverse complement strand
CACGCAACCGCACGAATGAAAGGAGACTTTCGCCCCACCCTCGTGCGCCAGCCGCACTAGGTGTTCGTACCGCGGCCTGAAAAACGCCCGCCACATTTTCGGCGACATCACCAGCCCCGTTTGCGTGCCGAAATCGTCACCGAACTGGATGGCATCCACGCCTCGCTGAAGCAGGTACCGGATACGCGCCGCATGGTGTTCCACCAACAGATCGGCCAGCCGGTGTATCTCCGGCCGATCCATGGCAATATCGGCAAGCACGTCTCCGAAATCCCGCAGTGAGTGCATCAACTCGAACAAGCTGATCCAGCCGCTCTTGAGAAAATACCGTTCGCGGTGCCGCTCCACCCGTTCACGCTCGGCTTCAAATACCGGTCCGGAATCCGGCGGCAGCGCCGGGGGACGAAACCTCGCCAGGTGCGACCAGTCGCTCAGGGGCTGTTCGATGGGAAAACCCGACGCTCCGAACACCAGGTGCCCCCGAACCACCCCCCACTCGTCGGTCAGAACCTCGTGGTAGCGCCCCTCGCCGTCGACGGCGTCGTGGGGAGGCTGGCACAGCGGAAACCGTTGCGGCGGGCCGAAATCGTCGACATATCGCGCCCAGAGTGCCGCCAGCCGCGCGCCGTGCTCGTAAGAACCGGCGGGTGAGGCGTGGTATTCGACGGGCATGACACCCGGGTCGCGGAATTCCAGGGCGGCCAGCACGTGCTGGCGCGGTGTCGTGGGATCGGCGCCGGAAGACATTCCGTTTGGACTCACAACATAATGAGCGCGATTGCGGAGTTTTGTCAACCGGATCTCCGGATTGCGCTTCAGCCCAGTTTGGGAGCGCCGAAGGCCCGTTTCAGCGCCAGCGCGACCGCGCCCTGCACCGACAACTGGTCGAGCGGCATGAGCGCCGGGCGGACCCGGATCGCCAGGCTCGGCAATGCCCAGCGCGCCCGCACGATGTCTTCCACCAGCGTCCAGACCTTCGTGATCTCGCCGGACACCAGCACCATCTGCGGGTTCAGCCCGCACACGATGTTGGCGATCCCCAGCGAGATATACTCGGCCGTGAGTCGAAGCGCCTTGAGGGCGCGGCTGTCGCGCGCCGCCGCCGATTGGATCAGTTCCGCGAAGCCCGCCGGGCTATAAGGGCGGGTCGGGTCGAACCGGTTCCAGGTGGCTTCGTCGCACACGTAGCGCTCCCAGCAGCCACGCCTCCCGCAGCGGCACTCCGGGCCCTCGGGGTCGACCGTCATGTGCCCGAATTCACCCGCCCATGTACTGTCGTGCCCCTGGTACAACGAGCCGCCGAGCACAATTCCGGCGCCCACGCCGACGTCGCCGATCTCGAGGAATACGAAGTCTTGCAGTTGCGCGATCTCGGCCGGGTTGAGCCACAGTTCTCCGAGCGCGGCCACGTTGCAGTCGTTGTCCACCAGCGCGGGGAGCCCGAGTTGCCGCTCCACCTCCTCCGCCGCCGCAAAGCCCGCGTATTCGGGCAGCGAGGGAATCAGTGAAATGACCCCGGTCGCCGCGTTCACCATACCCGGGACCCCCATGCCCACCTGCTGGAAGGCCGTCATCCCGGGGCGGGGGTCGGTGGCCTTCAGGTGCTCCACGGTGCGCACCAACTCCCGCATCAGCAGGGCGGGTTTCTTCGGTGTCCGAAAGCTCGTAGTCCGATCGATCTTGCCGTCCAGTCCGGCCGTTGCGACGAACGAGTGAAACGGCCTTACACTCACTCCCAGCACCCGGTACCCGTTCGGATTGAGGTAAAGCTGGATGGGAACCCGTCCCCGGCCGATGGGCGACGACAGCCGCTCCACTAGCGCCTTCTGCTCCCGTAATTCTTCCACGATGTCCGAAATGCTGCTACGGTAGATCCCCATCAGTTCCGCAAGCCGCGCCCGGGAGATCGGCTGATGTTGCCGGACGAGGTTCAAGACGATCGACCGGTTCACGTGTCGAACCGTGGCGGGTTTTGCCGGGTGTACGCGGCGGCCGGTGCTCGTAGAAGTGATCAAACTGAGTCTCCAGGCGGCAACATACCATATTCCGAGGCCCTTTGGTGGTGTCTCCCAACTATTTGCGCCGAGCCCAGATAAGGATGGCGACCAGTGGAAGCCGGTGGAGAACCTGGGGCCGTACGGCGTCGAGAAAGACGGCTACAATAAGGTTGCGTTCAAGCCGGTGACCAGCGGCGGCCTGCGCCTGGAAGTGACCATGCAGCCCAACTGGTCCGCCGGCCTCCAGGAGTGGAAGGTAAAGTAGCGAAAAAGGACGCGGGCGAATGGAAATTCGGTCCATGCAGTGAGGTTTCCATCATGCGAAAAATCGAAATGACACGGCGAGCCTTCGTGGGAGCGCTCGCAGCGGCGCCGCTCCTGGCACAGGACGACGCCTGGGTCGAGTTGTTCAACGGGCGGAACCTGGATGGCTGGCGGCCTCAAGCCAAGACCGACTCCTGGAAGGTGGTTGACGGACAGCTTTGCGCCGACGGGCCGATGTGCCACCTGTTCTACGACGGAGCCGTCCGGAACGCCGACTTCCAGAACTTCGAGCTTGAAGTGGAAGCGATGGCGGGTCCGAACTCCAACTCGGGTGTTTACTTTCATACCGCCTACCAGGATACGGGCTGGCCGGGGAAGGGCTTCGAGGTCCAGATCAACAACACGCAAGTCCGGGAGAGAAAGAAGACAGGATCGCTGTATAACCTCCGCAACATTTATAAGCAGTTCGTCGCCGACAACGAATGGTTCAAGCTCAACGTAGCCGTGCGCGGCAAGAGCATCCAGGTTGGGCTGAACGGCATGCTGGTAGTGGATTACGTCGAGCCCACCCCGCCTGTGATTCCGCCGGGCATGGAGATAGAGCGCCGGCTGGCGCACGGCACGTTCGCGCTGCAATGCCACGACCCTGGATCCAAGGCCTTTTTCCGCCGCCTCCGGGTGCGGCCGCTGCCGGATGATCTGGCCACGCCCGGCGGTGCGGCCCCGGCGGCGGACGACACCTTCAAGCGCATCATCGACCTGGGCGTGCGCGGTTACCCCATGTTGGATCTTCACGTTCATCTGCCGGCCGGCATGACACTGGAGCAGGCGGTGGCCAAGTCCCTGCGGGACGGCATTCAGTACGGACTGGCGGTGAATGCCGGGCAGGGCAATGCGGTCACCGATGACGATGGAGCGCGCAGGTTCATCGAGCGTGTGAAAGGCCGGCCCGTTTTCGTGGCCATGCAAGCCGAGGGGCGCGAGTGGATTCACATGTTCTCGAAGAGTGCGGTGTCGTTGTTCGACTATGTCTTCACCGACTCCATGACCTGGACCGACAACCGCGGCAAGCGCATGCGGACCTGGATCGCCGCCGAGGTCGGCGCCATCCCGGACCCGCAGGAGTTCATGGACACGCTGGTTGACCGGGCGGTTGGCATTCTGGAGCGGGAGCCGGTCGACATCTATGTGAACCCCACCTACCTGCCGGATCAGATCGCCGGCGACTACGAGACGCTGTGGACCGAGGAGCGCAGGAAGAAAGTGATCGCCGCCGCCGCCAAAAACAGCGTGGCCATTGAGATCAACAACCGCTACAAGCTGCCCAGCCCGTCCTTCATCAAGATGGCCAAGGAAGCAGGCTGCAAGTTCACGTTTGGGACCAACAACACACGGGCCAACGATCTGGGCCGCTGCGAATATGGTCTCCAGATGATCGAGGCGTGCAGGTTGCAGGCCGGGGATTTCTGGGTGCCGCTCGCTCCCGGCAGCACCAAGGCGGTGGAGCGCAAGGGCGACATTTTGCGCAAAGCCTGACCCGGGCGGCGCGCGCCGCGCTACCTTCTGCGAGATCGCCGACCGAATCTTTGGCGACGACTTCACCAAGCAGGTCAAGGACATGGGCGTCAAGGAAGTGCTGTCGTCACCACGGTCATCCTGGCAGCGGGCGTACGTGGAACGCGTGATCGGCTCGATCCGCTAGGAGTGTGTCTCGGGAATCGCTTCCCGACGGCCAACATCGCGAAGACGGCGTGCGAACCGCGGACCACTGCTCCCGCCTGACAGACACCAACAACCACCCGGGCATTCAATCGGCAACCGCCGATCTCATGTGGCTGCCGACGGGATTTGCTATAGGGACAATCGGCCCGCTGGGGGGGGTCGTGCAGAGAGCGGCCGGATTCGGCTGTGACGCCGTTGATGCATGGCGTTTGTTCATTAGGGTGCGCCGACGATGCAGTGGAGAATCTCGAGTCTCTCCCTGCGGCCGGAGGGCCATCTCCGGTGCGTGGCTGTCGCTCCCTGTGGGCCGGTTGGCCTTGCTCAGTTTTGCCCACCTCGCTAACCAGTGGCAGGGGACACCTGGGTCCCCTCAATTTCCGGAAGCGGAGATTGGCTTCCAGCGCCCTCAAAGCACAGACTTCTCATCGATCAGCGTGCCGATCCCCAAGAGCGAATCGCTTGTGGGGAAAAGGCAGTTTTCGGGTACATATAGGGTAGGCAAGCAAACGGTTTGGGGTGGGCGAGCCACATGGCCGAACAAGAAGCGTCGCGGCTCATTGAATCGCTGTTTGAATCGTGGGGCCCCTCCCTGGCCCGTTACGCCTACCGTGCCACAGGTTCACGGGAACTGGCTGACGACTTGGTCCAGGAAGCCTTCATGGCGTTGTACCGAGAATTACGCTTGGACAAGAAGGTCGAAAACCCGAGGGGATGGACGCTCACCGTTGTCCGGCACCATATAAGCAAGCACGAGCGCAGCCTGGGGCGCCATGGCGAACAACTCGAACCCTCCGAAAATATGAAGGCATTCCAAACCGGTCCTCTTCTACCCGCCGCTCCCGAAGACGACTTGACCGCCCTGTTCTCGGTCTTGAGTGACCGGGAAGAGGAAGTTGTTCTGCTGAGAATGGAGTCGCTGAAGTACAGAGAGATAGCGGATCAACTCGGCATCAGCATCAAGTCGGTTGGGAGTCTACTTGCACGCGCACTTCGAAAACTGCATCTGGCGGCAAAGGCCAAGGCCATGGGCCGGCCAATCGTAAATCGGACGGACAGACATGTTCCAGAGACACTGCAGTGATGACGTCCTGCTCGCTTGTCGTGATGGCGAGCTGCCCGGTCGCACCAGAAGCGCCGTTGAAAGGCACCTCGAGGTGTGCTGGCTGTGCCGCACCCGCCAGGAAGAACTCGAACAACAGGTCCGGGCCGTCGCGGAAGTTTTTCAGAAGCAGGACTTTCCAGATCCCGGGTGGGTCGAGCAGTCCAAGCGCCGGTTCGCCCGGTGGCGGGCACAATTCGAGCGCAACACCCCGGAGTTTCACGGTTTCACCCCGCTCTCCTGGCTCTCGGGTCAGCGAATCGCGGCGCTTGCCTCGGTGGCGGCAATCTGCTTTGCGTTGCTGGTCGCTGGGTTTTTCGGGTCGCGCAGGATGCCGTCGCCCGCCGATATTGTCGCCAAAAGCCGGTTAGCCGAGCGGGAACTGCACCGGCAAGATCTCCGCCAGGTGTTCCGCGTTGAGATCGCTCAAATCAAGCCCGCCGTGGTCCGGCATGAGAGCCGGCTGACGGTTTGGTCAGAGAAGGACGGTCAACGCTTTGCCTCCCGCTGGGAGGTGAACGGCGCGTTGAAGCACGGCGCGTGGCGTGCGTCTGACGAACGGAGGTACGTCTACAGTCCCGCTGTCAATTCACAACTTGTGGCGTGGAGCGGCGCAGCAAGGGTGTTGTCTATCGTGGAGCTTGCCGAGCGAGACCTGGATTTCCAAAAGCTGGAAGCCGCCTTCGTGACATGGCTGGAAAGCCGCCAATGGCACCCGATTTCGCTCACCTCCGACCTGTCAGTTTTCACCAGCCAGGACGGGGTGAAGCTGACGGCGGAACGTGCGCGCTCGCGGGACGGTCAGCAGGTGCTTCAGCTCGTCGCCCGCCGGAAAACAGCTCGCCTTACGGTGGAGTTAACTGTTGAAGTTGATCCGCTGAGTTATCAGCCTCGTGTTCAGAGAATCCGCTTCGAAACGCCCGGACGGGCTATGGAAGTCGGCCTGTTTGGCGATCGAATCGAAGCGATTCCGCGCGCGCAACTGCTTCCAGCCCTTTTCGAACCGGACGTACACATCGCCGGACGCCAGGCAGGAGCAGAACCGGGCATGCGATCCGTCCGGCGCGCGCCAGCCTTAGACGAAACGGCCAGTCCGATTCTTGCACCAGCGGAAGAGACTGCTCGCGAGATCGAGGTGCACTATGCGCTTCACCGGCTTGGGGCATGCCTGGGAGAGCAGATCGACATTGTGAAGCGTCCATCGAGCCGGATCCTGGTCCGGGCTGTTGTCGAGACCGAGCAGCGGAAAGCGGAATTGGGTGCTGCGCTTCGCGCTCTGCCCTTCGTCGATGTGGAAATCAAGAGCCTGTCTGAGGCTCTAGAAAGCTCTCCGCAGCCCTCGCCGGCAACAGGGCAGGGCAGCGGCATAACTATAGCCGCGCCCAAGCTGCCGATTCAGGAACTGTTGGAGGACTACTTCAGCAAGCGATATGAACCGGCCGAAGTACCGCGGCGGATCGCCGGACTGGCGAATCAGGTTACCTCGCTCTCCGGAGGCGTTCTGGCAGAGGCGTGGGCTATCCGACGGCTGGCGACGGATTTCCCGGCCCGAACGGCAGACGGCTTGCGAGGAGCGCCGCGGTGGCTTTTGGAGAAGATGTTCCAGGACCACGTAACTGCATTGCGGGGGAAAGGCAATCACCTTCGCGAAGCGCTTCAGGGCGTTTTGCCAGGGTCGCTCGACGGAGCGCGTCAGATGTCCACTTTCGAATCAGGCGTAGAGCCGCATTGGCCATCGCCGACAGTCGAGCTCTTGGACGCCGCCATGCGGACTGACCGATTGACGCGAGCGCTCTTTGCCGGTGCTGCGCTGTCTGAAGACAACCCCCGAGCAGCGGCCCGAGAGCTCTTGGATATCTTGGCAAAGCTGGACGGACGTATCGATAACTTAAAGTCTGCCGTAGCAGTGCAGTTCAGCGATCCAACGGGGCAACTGCCGTCAGACGCACGGCTGAAGGGCCTTGCGGCCATCGAAGGCAAGAAAGGGAAGAAATTATGAGGAAACTGAGTCTGATGGTTGTCTCTCTGGTTATCTTCACGGTGACATGTTTCGCCCAGACGGCCCAGATCACCGGATTGATTACGGATTCCAGCAAAGCGGTCATGCCGGCCGTCAAGATTAGCGTCACGAACGCCAAAACCGGCATCGTGCGAAAAGCAGAATCGAATTCAGAAGGTTATTACTCCGTCCCCTTACTGCCGCCCGGATCGTATACCATGATGGTCCAAACCGACGGCTTCAAGCCGATCAGCCGGGAGGAGGTGACTCTGGTTGTGGGCCAGGTAGCACGAATTGACTTCGTCATGGAAGTGGGGAGCGTCAGCGAGCGAGTTACGGTTCAGGCTGCCGCGCCCCTCCTGCAGTCCGAGACCTCAGCCGTCGAATCAGTTGTGGAGAGCCGGACAATCGTGAACATGCCGCTTGTCAACCGTCGCGCCGCGCAACTGGTCAGGCTCAGCGGGTTTGTAGTCCAAGCGCGCGGCAGTCGATTCGCCATTGCCGGAGGACGGGGCGACAATTCCATGTGGCTCATCGACGGTAGCAACGCGCAGAACGTCACGCTCGGCGTCCCGGAACTTGAGTTTGACCCCCCGGTCGAGTCGCTGCAAGAATTCAACGTTGCCGTCAGCAACTACGCGGCTGAACTGGGAAGGACCGGTGGCGCCGTCATCCAGATGATCACAAAGTCGGGCACCAACCAACTGCACGCCTCAGCCTACGAATATCTTCGGAACGATGCGCTGGATGCGCGCAGCTTCTTTTCGGCCGAGAAGCCAAGACTGCGGTACAACCTGTTTGGGGCCAGCATCGGCGGCCCGGTCCAGAAGAACAAGACGTTCTTTTTCTTTAATTTCGAGGGATCGCGCAGTGCGAACGAAAACACAGCGATCCTGAATATCCCCACGGTTGCAGAGACCCACGGCGATTTCTCCCGCAGCAGTGTGGTTGTGCGCGATCCGGAAACGGCCAACCGCAGTCCCTTTCCAAACAACATCATTCCATCTGTCCGGTTTGACCCAATCGGTGCCAGAATCGCTTCCTTCTATCCGGAGCCCAATGTTGCGGGGCGGGCTTCGGGCAGCAGCAACTTCCGCACCAACCGTCGCAACGTCAGTAATCCTAATAACTATGTGACCCGGGTCGATCACACAATTCGTAACAGCGACCGTGTCAACGGCAGACTGTTGAGCTGGATCAGCAATTCGGCCACCTTGCCGGTATACCCAACACCGGGAGTGGATACTGGCAATTCGCGCGGTGAGGGATCTTACTACAACTTGTCGGGCACCTGGCTGCACACCTTCACGCCCGCCTTCATCAACGAGTTGCGGATCGGCTACGACCGTCGGAAGATGCTCAGCCGTGCCGGGGGTACCGGGTCGGGCTGGAACGGGCAGCTCGGACTCAAGGGCGTTGACCCGGACTTTTTTGCCCGCGTCACTCTGGCCGGCTATGAAGCGTTTGGCTCGACGACCCAGGAGCGCCGGCAGGTTCCGATCATCAATAGCCAACTGATGAACCACGCGACGCTCATTCATGGCCAGCACCGGCTGAAATTCGGGCTTGAGTGGCGTTACGCCCGAAATGACGACATGAACAGGACCTTAGCGGGGGGGCAATTCGACTTCAACAACGTTGCCACGGGCAATTCAGTCGCCTCGCTGCTGTTGGGATGGGTGCAGCGCGCGCAACGGGTGGAAGATATGCTCATCCGCAGCCGCGCCAATGCAGCCGGGTTGTTTGTGCAGGACGACTGGAGGCTGACGCGGACCCTCTCTCTTAACATTGGCCTGCGGTGGGATGTCGATCAGCCGAGATGGGAAGAGGCAGGCAACCGCCAGAACTCGTTTGATCGCTCCGCACTGAATCCAGTTTCTGGTACCCCTGGGATCGTCACCTTCAGCGGTGGGAACGGTTTGAGCAAGTACGCTCACAATTACGATTGGAACAATTTGGGCCCGCGCTTCGGGTTTGCCTGGCACTTCCGGGGGAAGTGGGTAATCCGGGGGGGCGGCGCGGTCGTGTACAACCCCCAATACGACGCAGCGACGCCTATGGTTGCATCCCTCGGATTCAGCTCTCGGGGCGATTTCGTATCGCCCGACAACGGGCTGACCCCGGCTCTTCTTTTACGAAATGGTCTGCCGTCCCTCCCCGTGCGTAGCGAAGAAAATCTTTCGGCCGGGTTCGGCGCAGTGCGCGTCGGCCAAAGCCCCACCACCGCGGTGGAATTCTTCGAACCAAACGGGCGCCAGAACGGCTACCTAGAGCAGTTCAACTTGAACATCCAACGGCAACTGGGAACGAATTTTCTGGTAGCGGCCGGGTATTTGGGAACGCTCGGCCACCACCTGTCTGGTAGTTTTGCGCGCACCATCAATCAGGTGCCTCCCGAGCTGATGGGGCCGGGAAATGCACAACTGCGGCGGCCATTCCCCCAGTTTAGCGATGTGCGCGTGATAGCGGCCGATATCGGAAATTCCAATTACCACGGGTTCAATCTGCATGTGGAGCAGCGTTACACGCGTGGATTAACGTTTCAAGCCAATTATACTTGGTCACGCTCCATTGATGACCTCGCGTCCCGCCAGGAACGGGGCTACGGCGGCGGCAGGAGCGCATTCGCCAACTACTATGACCGGGGGGCGGACCGAGGACTGTCCGGCAACCATATCTCTCACCGGCTTGTCTGGAGTTCCGTCTACGAACTGCCGTTCGGGAAAGGCAAAGCCCTCCATGTGGGCAGCGGCCCGTTGGATCAGATTCTCGCTGGCTGGTCCGCCGGGCTCATCGCAGAATTGCTCACTGGCCCTCCCTTGGGTGCCACCGAGGTGGTCGACGGGACGAATTCGTTTGCTGCCGCTCAGCGCCCCAACATTGTGGGCAACCCAAAGCTCCCGGCAAACCGGACGAAGGCAGAGAAACTGGAGCGCTGGTTCAATACCGCGGCGTTCGCGCAGCCTGCGCCATTCACCTTCGGCAATGCCGGCCGCACCTTCGGATACGGACCCGGCGCTATCATTATGGACCTCTCCGTATTCAAGGAGTTCCGGTTGGTTGAGAAACATCGACTTCAATTCCGCACCGAAATGATCAACTTCCTCAATCATGCAAACTTCGATGTGCCGCAGTTAGCTCGCGGCCAGGCCGCTTTTGGCAGAATTTCAGGTGTCGCCTTCGCCCAACGCATCATCCAGTTCGGCTTGCACTATAGCTTCTAACGAACAGGCAGGGGGAATGATGCACCGCTGGTCAGTCACGCTCGCTTGTTGCGCGCTTCTGTTGTCGCTGCATTCCGTGGCCCCGTCCGCCCTTGTTGGCCAGACCAGGGTCGTCATTGATGCCCAGAAAGCAGGAGTGCCGATTTCATCTTTGATCTATGGAGCGAACCATCGGTTTCTCCACAGCGGCTTCGGCATGTGGGATCCCGCTGGACAGCGCTCGTTTCCCAAGTTCGACGCTGTTTACGATGATATCGGTTTCACGTCTCTTCGCTACCCGGGCGGGACCCTCGCCAATCTTTTTCGTTGGAAGCAGGCGATTGGTCCTGTCGATAAGCGTGGAATTCAATCGGTGCATGGAGCAACACGGTACCTCGAGCCGGACAGGGCGGTGTTCGGCGTTGATGAGTGGGCACGCTGGTGTGAGCGGCACTATGCCGAGTTGGTCTACATGTACGGGATCGGATACGGCAGCTCCGATGATGCTGCCGACCTGGTCGAGTACATGAATGCTCCCGTCGGGACAAACCCGAGCGGCGGCGTCGCCTGGGCCGAAGTCCGCGCCGCCAACGGCCATCCCAGGCCATATCGTCTGAGGTACATCGAGATTGGCAATGAGGTGAATCTCGGCAGCGATCAGAAGTATTGGCTGAACGGCACTACCGACCCGCTACGCGCCTATGCTTTCGGCGCGACTGCCTCATTTGAGAAGCAGCCAGTCGGCCTCATCGATGACCAAAACGATTCTGCCTCGTTTAGTGATGGGAGGCCCGGCCAGGTCAAGTATGTCAAATACCCGCCCATGGATGAATCTGACATCAGGGTTTACGTGGGTGGCGAGTTGTGGTCGCGGGTTGCACGGCTCGGCGGCGCGAGACGGGAGAAGATCTACGAGGTCGATCCGCAGGCCGGCACAATCGTGTTCGGCGACGGAGCGGAAGGCGAGATTCCCCCAGCGGGACGGCAGATCGTTGCTTCCTATCGCACGACGCGCGACGGCTTCACGGCTTACTATCGCGCGATCAAAGCCGTCGACCCGAATGTGCGGGTATTCAGTTGCTGGGATGATGAACAGTTCGTGCAACTGATGGGAAATCAGCACCCCTACGACGGCATCGTGGCGCATCCCTATACATGGAACGTTGGCAACATGCTCCGGGGTCTAAGCGCCGGGGACCACCACGATAGGGTGATGCAGCAGCCCGAGATCCATGCGCAGCGACTGCAGAGGCTGCAGACTCTCATGCGTGCGAGGGCCGGCCGTGTACGCGGCAAGAAGATGTCCGTCATCTGCACGGAATACGGCATCGGGGACCGCGGTCCTTCCGGGCGCTACCGGTCATCTCTCGATCAGGGGCTCTGGGCGGCGCAGATGCTGATTCATTTCATGCGCATGGGCATGCCCCTCGCACACAAGCACGCCCTGATTGAGAGTTTCGGACAAGAGCTGATCGGTCCGCCTCCGGATTTCATCCAGACTGCTGCCGCAAGAACCTTCAAGATGTTCACCCACCTATTTGGCTCTCGCCTGGTGGATGTCCTGCTCATTGACAATCCGGAACGAAAGATCTTCGACGGTTCCACTTTGACAATGCTGGAGGCAGCAGCCAGCCGGGACAGGCAGGGCAGGGTTTGCCTGATGGTGGTCAACCGCGACCGCGAGCACGACGTGGCCGCTGCTGTGGAGGTGCGAGGAGCGTCCGGCACATCGCTAACGATCTGGACTCTGAATGGACCCGACTTCGCGTCGTACAATACGGTCGAGAAGCCAGATACAGTTCGCATTTCTGAGGAGACCCGGACGATGACCGGGTCGTCATTCAAACATCGTTTCCCCGCCCACTCGATCACTGCGATCCGTGTTGCCCGCTGACACACCGGGAAGGCGGTGCGCCTGCTGACGGAGCGAGTGTGCCTCTCGCAAATCCCGAACAATCTGAGAACATGGGGTTTGCGCATTCTCCACGACCTCCGCCTAGCGACGTTCGGAGTGCTGCTCGTGCTGGTCGGCGCCCTCTCGTCATGGTTTCGCACACGCGCCGCTCTTCAGTTAGAAAACCGGGCCCTCCGCCACCAGATCGGTGTCCTCCAGCGCTCAGTCAAGAAGCGACCGAGGCTGACCGCAGCAGACCGTATTCTGTGGGCTTGGCTGTGCGGCGTCTGGAGCGACTGGCGATCTGCTTTGGTGATCGTCAAGCCGGAAACGGTCATCGCCTGGCATCGGAAAGGCTTTCGCCTTTTCTGGACATGGAAGATCCGACACGGCCAGGTCGGACGGCCAGCAGTTCCCAAGGAGGTCCGCTGTCCCTGGGCAAGGATGCGCCAGAACCGCGACCGGCGCAACCGCCGGAGACGGGGCGAGTCGTGGCAGTTCCGCAGGTCGGCGGCCTACACCATCGCTACGAACGCCGGGCCGCCTGAGAATGACAGCCGTGGATGCAGTCACTTCGCCGGTAGGAGTGTGTCTGACGGCCAACATCGCGGAGACGGCGTGCGAACCGCGGACCACTGCCCCCCGCCTGACAGACACCAACAACTAACCGGGCATTCAATCGGCAGCCGCCGATCTCATGTGGCCGCCGACCGGATTTGCGATAGGGACCGGTGCTGGTTCATCTCTTTGTTTCACACTATATCGGTTGCTGCGCGCGCCGAAATGATACAATGGGCGGGCTTTGCAGCCGAGCCACCCGGACGGCCGGGATTGCAGCGCGCTTCGATAGGACTTCCTGGGCCCAATCTGCCGAGTGATCGAGTACCGCCGGCTCGTCGGTTCCCGAAGGCGAGGCCATGA
>Ga0315295_10003628_pt1 | contig 13101 bp, 12 predicted proteins | sample YL17G14_0_MG_FD_204453 | JGI IMG/M metagenome (GOLD analysis project Ga0315295, IMG submission 204453) | Sediment microbial communities from Yellowstone Lake, YNP, Wyoming, USA - YL17G14_0 | ecosystem: Environmental > Aquatic > Freshwater > Lake > Sediment | place: USA: Wyoming | collected... | reverse complement strand
CTGGTCCGGGGCGGCGGCCACGGGATCTTTCATCGGCTTCATTATATCTTTCCGTCGCTTGTACAGACGATTGAGAAACGAAAATATTCCTTAGTTTACCTCGTCCCCTTTTTTTGATATGGTGGATATCCTTGTCGATATGCCCAATCTGCTATCATTTTTCTTCTCCCGCAAACGGCCGCGCTTGAGCTACGTTTACAGCCAGGACTACTGGATGTGGCCTGCGGGCAAGCACGTCTTCCCGGTGAAGAAATACCGCCTCCTCCACGAGAGGCTGGCGGCCAGAGGCGTCCGCCGGGAGGATTTCCTCAAGCCCCAGTTGCCGCCCGACAGGGACCTGCTCCTGGTCCACACGCCGAAGTACATCCACAAGTTGAAGACGGGCGGCCTGTCCCAGGCCGAGATCATGACCCTGGAGTTGCCCTTTTCGGCCGACCTGGTCAAGTTTGCCTGGCTGACCGTGGGCGGGACCATCCTGACCTCCGAAGAAGCCCTGCGTAAGGGTCTGGCCCTCCACATCGGCGGCGGATTCCACCATGCCTTCCCCGACCATGGGGAAGGATTCTGCCTGGTGAATGATGTGGCCGTCGCCCTGCTGAAGCTCAAAGTCGAGCGCCGGATCGCCAAGGCTATGATCGTGGACTGCGACCTTCACCACGGCAACGGAACGGCAACCATCTTCGCCAAGGAGAAATCCGTTTTCACCTTCTCTATCCATCAGATGGACGCCTTTCCCGCCGACAAACCACCCAGCAGCGTGGACGTCGGATTGTGGGCCGGCGACGGCGACGAGGAATATTTGGCCGCCTTGAAGGCCTACCTCCCGCGCCTCTACCTCGACTTCGGGCCGGACATCGTTTTCTATCTGGCCGGAGCCGATCCCTTCCAGGGAGACAAGCTGGGCGGGCTCAAGCTGACCAAGGAAGGGCTGAAGGAGCGGGACCGTATCGTCATCGAGAGCGCGCGGCGCCTGCGAATCCCCGTGGCCGTGGTCCTGGCGGGGGGGTATGCCGCTGAGCTGGAGGACGTGGTGGACATCCACCTCAACACCTCCGCCGTGGCGGCCAAGGCTCTGCGCCGGTTCAGCTAGAGTCGGGGTGCGCGGCCGCTTGTCCGCGGCCGCTTGGCAGCGGATCTTTCAGCCGTCCTTCGTCTCGGACTGGAGCCAGTCCAGGTAGGGTTGAGAACCGAGTTCCACGGGCAAGGCGATGAGCTCGGGCACCCGGTAGGGGTGGATCGCCTTCAGCGCCGCCTCAACCTTGTTGAAAAGCTCGCGGCGGGTCTTGATGAACAGGACGTATTCCTTGTCCTCGGAGACCTTGCCCTGCCACCAGTAGGTTGACCGGGAAGCCGGGCCGACCGTGACACAGGCGGCCAGCCGGGCCTCGACCAGGGCGCGGGCGATTTCTCGGCCCTTGTCCTCGTCGGGCACAGTGGTCAGGGCCAGTATGAATTTTGTCATTCCTGCAGGAAGACGTGGGCGAAGACGTTGGCGTCGCCCACCATGTTCTCGATCAGGCAGTATTCGTTGGGCTGGTGGAGCGTATCGTCCAGCTTGGACCAGCAGGCGGCGTTGAACCCGGCCCGCCGGAAGAGGGCGGCCACCGTGCCGCCGCCGATGCCCCTGGCCCGGCCTTTGACCAGGTAAACCTCCTGGATGGCCTTCTTCAGGGCCTGGACCACGGGGGCCCGCACGGCCGTGGGCGGCGCGGCCGCCGCTTTCTGCACTTCCTCGATCTGGACCTTGACCTTGAACTTCCGCTCGATGCGGCCGATCAGAGTTTTGATCTGGCTGAGCACGTCCTCCACCGGAACCTTGGGCAGGATGCGGCTGTCCATGTAGAAGACGTCGTCGCCGGGGATGGTGTTGATGTTGGGGACGTTGGCCTCTTTCTTGGTCGGCTCGAAGGTGGAGATGGGCGGGTCGAAGAGGGGGTTCGCCAGGGGGAAGACCTTGTACAACTTCTCCAGTTCGGTCACCAGGAAACTGGCGGCCTTGAAGCTGTTGATGCCCTTCTCCGGCGTCGAGCCGTGGGCCTGCTTGCCCTGCGTTTTGAACTTCAGCCAGAGGATGCTCTTCTCGGCCACTTCGATGAGCGTGCCGTCCGGGCTGCCCGCATCGGGGACGATGATCAGGTCCTGCTTGCGGAAGGCCTTGGAGTTGTCCAGGACATAGCCGATGCCCTTGTCGCTGCCCGTCTCCTCATCGGCCACCAGGGCCACGGCCAGGTCGTAAGGGGGCTGGAGGCCTTCTTCGCGGAAGGCTTTGATGGCGAACAGGGAGGCGACCATGTCCTGCTGGTTGTCTTCCGTCCCCCGGCCGTAGACTTTTCCGCCCTCCACCCAGGCCTTGAAGGGGTCGCCCCGCCATTGCGACAGTTCGCCCGCCGGCACGACGTCCATGTGGGTCATGACCCACACCGTGCGGGCCGAGCTGCGGCCTTTGTACCAGGCCAGGATGTTGGGCCGGTATCCGGCCGGCGCCTCCAGGTCGGGGGCCTTAAGAAGAGTGATATCCTGGAAACCGCTGCGTTTCAGGAAGTCCAGGAGAAACTCCGCTTTTTTCATTTCGCCTTCGCCCCCACTGGCCGGAGCGATGGCCGGCAGGGCGCAGAGCTTGACCTGGAGGTCGATCATCTCATCGCGGGAGGAATCGAGGCGCTTGGCGATTTTGTCGAAGGCGGTCATGACGGGCTCCTCTCTTGACGCACATGATAGCACTCGACCGCTGCACTGACAAGCCGGCTAAGTTGAAGGGCGGCATCTTTTTTTCCGTGGTCAGCGGCGAGAAGGATGGGTCCTGTCGTGGCACGTCCCCACCCGCCCTTGCGCAAGACCCACCCACCCGCCACCATGCGCTTCGGGCGGGCGGGGACTAGCGCCACACCACCCATCCACTCTGACGATCCGAATCTGTCACGGAAAAAGAGACGCCGCCAAATTGACTTTTGGCCGGCGGGCGCATACATTTAGGGCCGCGATGCGCATCGGGTTCGACCTGCGTCCATTCCTGCGCCAAGAGACGGGCGTGGGCGTCTATTTCCGGAACCTGCTCCGCGAGCTGGCCGCCCTCGACCGCGACAATGAATATTTTCTTTTTTCCTCTTCTTGGAAAGACCGTTTTCCTTCGGCCAAGCTTCCGGCCTTCGCCAAAATGCGTTTCCGGGACGTCCGTCTTCCGGTCAGGGTTTTGAATTTTCTGTGGTACAGGCTGGGACGGCCGAGGCTTGACCTTTTTTTTCGCGCACGGCTCGACCTGACCCATTCGCCCGTGCCCCTTTTCCTGCCCGCCGGCGGCAAAAAGGTCATCACCGTCTGCGACCTTTTTTTCCTGGAGCATCCGGAGCTGGCCGACAAAGAGGCCCGGCGCACTTTCGTGAGGAGCGTGGGCCGGGCCGTGGAGCGGGCCGATGCTGTGATCACCATCTCCGAATATTCACGGAGCGTCATTTTGGAGAGGCTCTCGGCCGATAAGGACAAAGTCCGGGCCATTCCGCTCGGGCTGGACCCCGTGTTTTTTGAGGAGCCGCCGGCGGAGGATCTGGCCGCGGCGCGCCGCTCCCTGGATTTGCCCGATCGGTTTCTATTGTTTGTGGGGGCCTTTGAGCCCAGGAAGAACCTCACGGGCCTGGTCGAGGCCCTGCGGATTATCCACGGCCGGTCGGAGAAGATACCGCTGGTCATCGCCGGAAGGCGCGGCGGCGACTATGAAAACGTCCTGGACGGCGTCCGCCGCTCAGGGCTCGAAGGAAAAATCCGCGCCATCGGCTATGTTCCCGATGCCGACCTGCGCCGCCTCTACCGGCTGGCGAGCGTTTTCATCTTCCCCTCGCTGGCCGAAGGGTTCGGCCTGCCCATTCTGGAAGCCATGGCTTCGGGGCTTCCGGTGGCTGCCTCGCGCACTTCGGCCATGCCCGAAGTGGGTGGCGAAGCGGCGGTCTATTTCGACCCTTCTCAGCCCGAAGACATGGCCGCGGCCGTCATCAGGTTGCTCGACGATGAAGGGCTGCGCCGGAAGCTTGCCGACCGGGGAAAGGCCCGCGCCCGGACGTTCAGTTGGACGGCTACCGCCCGCCGGACGCTCGACCTTTATCGGAGCTTGAGCTAGCCCATGCCGACCGGTTCTTTATCTCATAAGTTCCGAATACTTTTCGTCTCTCATACCGCCGAGCTCAACGGCGCTGAGCGGATGCTGCTCCAAACGCTCGGCGAGCTCGACCGCCGCGCTTTCATCCCGTATCTCGTCGTCCCCCGGTCCGGCCCTCTGCTGATCGAAGCGGAGGAGGCCGGCGTACCGACCGCGGTGGTGCCCATGAAGTGGTGGCTCACGGACCGAAGGCAGGTTTGGAAACAGCCCTTGGCCTGGCTGTGGAATCTGCGGGCTGTCTTTAAGCTTAAAAGGTTGATCCGGGAAAAAGACGTGGCGCTGGTCTGCTCCAACTCGGCGGCGGCCGTAGGCGGGGCTCTGGCGGCGCGGCTGGCGCGGCGGCCGCATGTCTGGATCATCCATGAAATCTTGTCAGGGGAGCGGCCTCTGCTGTCCTTTTTTCTTGGGAACAAGCGGCTGGTGAGGATCATCCGCCGCTGGTCGCGGCGGGTAGTGGTCAACTCCCTGGCCAGCGCTCGGGCTTTTCAAGACGGGGGTCCGGTCGAGGTGGTCTATAACGGGGTGAGCCTTCCTCCTGGAGGGCGGATCCGCAACAGCGGCCTGGGACAGAGGCTCGGACTGAAAAAAAGGGATCGGGTGGTCGGCCTGGTGGGCAAAATCGCGCCGGAAAAAGGCCAGCTTGAACTTGTGCGGGCGGTTGGATTGGCCGGCCGGCGCTTGAAAAGCCTTAAGTTGCTAATCGTCGGCGCGGCCGCCGATCCCCGTACCATGTCTTCTCTCCACCGGGAAATCCAGGGTCTGGGGCTTGAGGACCGGGTCGTCCTGGCCGGCTATGTGGAGGATGTGTTTTCCGCCCTGCGCCTGATGGACGCCCTGGTCTCGGCCTCCCGAATTGAATCCTTCGGCCGGACGGCGATCGAGGCCATGGCCGCCGGAATCCCGGTTCTGGCCGTGCGGACAGGAGGGCTGCCTGAGGTCATTCAAAATGGAAAGAACGGCTTTCTTGTCGAATCCGGAAGCCCGGAGGCCGTGGCCGCGGCCATAGAAAAGTTCTATGCTTTGAAGAAAGCGGAAGTGGCGGCCGTCGTCCGGGCCGGCCGACGAACCGTGGCGAGCCGTTTCCGAATAGAGCCTCAGGTGAGAAAGCTTGAGCGCATTTTCAAGGATGTTCTGAGTGAGGCCGGGAAGGAGCGGCCGGGCCGTGGCTGAGCTTTCGGTCATCATCGTCAACCGCAACGGCGGAGCCCGGCTGGAGGAGTGCCTGGCCTCGGTCGAAAAGGAAGGAGCGGGAAAGGACTGGGAAATCCTGGTCGTGGACAACGCTTCCACAGACGGAAGCCCGGACATAGTCGCCCGGCGGTTTCCTGCTGTGAAGCTTATTCGAAACCGCGAAAACCTCGGGTTTGCCAAGGCCAATAACCAGGGGTTGGGGCTGAGCCGCGGCGAGTTCGTGCTGTTCTTGAACCCCGACGCCGTGGCCTATCCCGGCAGCCTCAGCCTGCTCGTGGAGGAGCTGCGCCGGGATCCGGGCATCGGAGCAGTCGGCCCGGTCCTTCTCTTCGACGAGAATTCTTTTCAAGTCTCCTTCGGAGGGAAAATCACTTTCTTACGGGAATTGGCCCGCAAGAGCGTTCTTAACGCCTGGCGTAAACGTCGCCTCAGCCGACTCAGACATAAACGTCCGGTCGCCTGGGTCAGCGGCGCCTGCCTGATGGCCGGGCGCCGGATCCTGGAGCAAGTTGACGGGTTTGACGAGAAATTTTTCCTTTATTTTGAAGACATCGACCTCTGCTACCGGATCAGGGAGCAAGGCCTCCGGGTGGTTTTTCTCCCCCAGGCGCGGATCTTCCATGCCGGCGGCGCTTCGACTGTCGGAGTTCCATATTTCAGCCGCCTTGAATATCGAAAGAGCCAGCTCTATTTTTATAAAAAGCACAACGCGGCCTCAGCACAAAGGCTGTTGAAGTCTTATCTCCGGCTCTCGGCCCGGCTGGGAGGCCTGTTCGGTTCAAAGAAAGAAGAGGCCAGGACATTCCGCCGGGACTTGCTGGGCCAGCTCAAAGCGAGAAAGACAGGAGAGCGGTGAAGAAGGTCATGAAAAAGATCAGGGTCCTGGAAATGATCGACAAGCCCTTCCTGGGCGGCGGGCAGAGGACTGTGCTGCTCCTGGCGCAGAACCTCGATCGGCGCAAATTCGAAGTCTCCGTCGCCTCGGCCCCGGCCGGACCATTAGTTGAGGAGCTCAGGAAGGCCGGCGTCCGCCATCATCCCCTCAAGCTTGAAAAGACGCTAAGCCTCAGGATCCTCAGCGACATCCGCCGGGTGCTCGAGGAGAACGCCGTCGAGATCCTCCACACCCACGGCGGTGTGGCCGGGCTGTACGGGCGGCTGGCCGCCCGCAAGAGCCGCGTCAAGGTCGTCCACACGCTGCACGGCCTCCATTATCTTCATTACCGAAATCCGATTTTACGCCAGGCTTACATCGACCTGGAGAGGCGCCTGGGCCGCTTGACCGATGCCCTGATTTTTGTCTGCCGGGCCGACCTGGAAAAAGGGAAGGGACTCCGGCTGGCCCCTGAATCGAAGATGCATATCATCAGGAACGGAGTCGACCTCGGCCTGTTGAAACCCGGAGCAGAGGCGAAAAAATTGAGGATGGAGCTCGGGCTTCAAACGGCCGGTCCCTTGGTTGGGACGGTCGCCCGGCTGCACCGGCAGAAAGGCCTGACCTACCTCATCAAGGCCGCTCCGCAGATTCGCGGCTCTTTTCCCGAGGCGAAAATCGTTGTTGTCGGAGGCGGGCCTCTCCGTCAAGAGTTGGAGCAGGAAGCCGTCCGGCGCGGCGTCGGGGATGTCCTGCTCTTTCTGGGCGAGCGGCCGAATGTCCCTGACCTCCTCAACCTCTTTGATGTTTTCGTCCTTCCTTCTCTCTGGGAAGGCCTGCCCTATGTGCTGGTCGAGGCAGCCTATCTCTGCAAGCCCATCGTGGCCACGGCCGTGGATGGAAGCCCGGAAGTCATCGAGGACATGAAAACAGGGCTCCTCATCCCTCCGGCCGACTCTTCTGCCCTGGCCGAGGCCGTTGTGCTGTTGCTTAAAGACAAAACGCTAGCCGGGAGGCTGGCCAAGGCTGCCCGGACGGCCATACCCCCGCGCTTCGGCCTCAAGAAGATGATCGGTGAAATCCAGCAGCTATACCTGGATTTAGTGATGAATTCAGTCGCTGGGCCTTGAGCCTGAAAAGGAAGAGGGAGTGGGAGCGATGTCAGGTCCCGCAGTTGGCAAACAAACGGAGAGAATGAAATCAGGAGTACTCAGCCGGCCGGACGTTGTGAGGCTGTTCTTCGTTTTGGGCCTATTCTGCCTGGCCCTGTCATGCCAGAACGCCGATCTCCGGACCTCTGCGGAGAGACGCCTCTTAGAATTCCTGGAAAACGATTCGGCCAAGACGCTTTTACTCCATGATCACCAGGAACTCCTGGCCTTTCTCAAAGATTTCCCCCGAGATCAATACAATCTCTGTTCGACAAAAAACGGCTTTTCCTTTTTTATCGAGAAGGAAGAACACCTGGACGGCATCAAACAGATTGTGTCAGCGGGCCAAGTATGGGAGGAGGAGTTCATAGAACTGATGGCCAAATACATCAGGCCCGGATCGGCCGTCATCGACGCGGGGGCCTACATCGGCACCCATACGCTGGCTATGGCCAGGCTGGTCGGCCGCAAGGGCCGCGTCTATGCTTTTGAGCCCCAAAAAAAGGTTTTTCGCGAATTGGTCTTCAACCTGATCGAGAATGATATCCATAACGTCACCCCCCTGCGGTTCGCTTTGGGCCAGGATAATCAGATTATTGAAATGGACAGTCCGGTGAATGGGCTTGAGGCGATTGTCAAGGTGGGAAAAGGGGGTGATCAAGCCGGACTCCGGAGGCTTGACAGCTTCAAGCTTCGCCACTTCTCTTTCTTAAAGATCGACGTGGAAGGCTATGAGGACAATGTCTTGGAAGGGGCGCGCCAAACCATCGCCGGTAACCGCCGTCCGCCCATCCTCATCGAAATCATGGGGTCCGCGAATTATTTCTCCGGATCGCCGGAGACAAGGACCCGAGTTGATAAAACTCTCCATAAGCTCGAAGATTGCGGCTATGCGGTCACTCCCCTCAAGCATCGAGATTATCTGGCCCTGCCGGCGCCCGATTATCCTTTGGGTTTGACCCTATCATTCACAGATTCAGGCAATGCCCATCAATTTAAAAGCGGCTGGTGGTCGTCAGCCGAGCCTTGGGGTTGTTGGACCAGGGGATATACAGCTGACCTCGTGCTCCCCATGCTCCGCCTCCCGAAAAAAGACCTGTTGCTGGTCGGCCAGGTGAAAGCTTATGTCGACGAAAAAAATCCGCAACAGGAGGTTGAGGTCGTCATCAATGACCGGCCCATAGACCGCTGGGTGTTCCGAAATGGGGAGATCCAACAAAAAAAGGCGGTTATCCCGGTTTCTCTTTGGCGGGGAATTGCGGAAAAACCCATACTCCGCATAACCTTTCAGACAAAAAATCCTGGATCGCCGGCCGAGTCGAAATCGGCTGCCGATAAGCGGCTTCTGGGATTGGGCGTTCATAAATTGGCCGTCCGAGAATTAAATTTGGTAACAGCTAACTCATTACCGAAATAGATTGGGGATTTCGATAACTGTCACTAAATAAATGTTGACTTGATCGGGGCGGCGATTTAATATTCAGGCAATCAAAGGAATCCTTTTATTTGAAGGGAGGAAGACATGCTCGTTCGCTGGGCCAAGCCCTGGCTTTTGATTCTTTTCTTGGCTCTTGGTCTGTCGTGCATCATCCCGATGCCTCAGCCCCAGGAAGCGCCCCCGGCTCCCGAAGAGGAGGAAGCGCCCGTTCTTGAAGCTCCGCAGCCGGGAGTCCTTCCCCTGCCCATGCCGAAGCATTTCACCCTGAATTTTCAGGGCGCCTATCTCGTTTATGAGCCCCAGTCCGGAACTTTCCAGATCACGGCCGAGGGCAATGTCCTGTCCTACGGAAGGGACTGGGAAGTCCGGAAGGTGAAATCCTATCTCTACCATATTCGCCAACAAACCTGGCAAGGATTGTACTGGCAGGTCAACACCAGCCGCAAAGAGACCTCCAGGATTAAGGGTGGGACATTCGGCTCGGTCCTGGGCGGAACCACCACCAGTCTGCCCTTCAACGTCGATGTGGTCGGAGGGGCGGGGAATGCGGAGATAAAACGGTTTATCATCAGGTTCCCCAAGTCGCATATGGTCTATACGCCCAATACCGACGTGCTCAAGCTCATCACCGAGAACAACGTTCTGTCCACCTGCGGAGACTGGCGGCGCTGCAAGCTGCACACCAACCTGTATCACTTCAAACAAAAAGAGTGGGACAATTTCTTCTGGAAGGTGAACACTGGCAGCAAGAAGGCCTGGCGCTGCCGGAACGGCGTCATCTGCGAGAAAAGGCCGGGCGGCTCGGACGAGCTGCTCAACGTCAAGGTGGGAGTCACCCGCTAGGCGGCCTGACCGGCGGCGTCTCTGCGCCGCAGTTATTTTTTTAAACCTAAATGTATGATATTCTTGGGCGGCGACGTCCATGAGAGTTCTGGTCAGCGGGGGATGCGGCTTCTTGGGCACGAATCTTTGTCTCTACTACCGCCGCCAGGGAGCTGAGGTCATAGCCTATGACAACCTGGCCAAGCACGAGTTCCTGCGCAATCCGTACATGAAGCCCGAAGCTCGCCTCCATAACAAAGCCGTGTTGAAGAAGAATGGCGTTCAGGTCGCCGTGTGCGATATCCGGGACAAGGCCAGCTTGCTCCGCCATTCCAAAAAGTGCGATTATCTCTGCCACACGGCCGCCCAACCGGCCATGACCATCTCCTGGGAAAATCCGGAACTTGACTTCTCCACCAACGTGAGGGGAACGTTCAATGTATTGGAAGTCGCCCGGCAGCTCCAGGTTCCGGTCGCCATCTGCTCCAGCATCCATACCTATGGCCCGGAAAAGATCAATTCTGAGCTTAAAGAAGAAGCCACCCGCTACGTCCGGAAGCCGGCCGCTATAGACGAGGACGAGCCGCTACTCCAGGGGACGGTGACCCCTCTTCATGCTTCCAAGCGCTGCGATGAGATTTATGCCCAATCCTATATCGACACCTATGGGCTGAAAATTGCCTGTTTCAGGTTGACGGGAATTTACGGGCGCTACCAGTTCGGGGGTGAGGATCACGGCTGGGTGGCCAATTTCGTCATCCGCTCTCTCCTGGGACTGCCCATCACCATATTCGGCACGGGCAAGCAGCTCCGGGATATCCTTTTCGCCGATGACGTCTGTGAGGCTTTTGATGCCTTTTACAAGACTCCTGTCCCCGGCATTTATACTATCGGCGGCGGAGAGGGAAACATGATTTCCCTCCTGGAATCCATCAAGCTGATCGAAGAGCTGACGGGGGGCAAGCCGCACGTCCAGTTCGAGCCCGACCGCCGGGGCGACCTGAGGTATTTCGTGGCAGATTCGAAGCGGTTCAATAAAGCGACGGGCTGGAAGCCCCGCGTCCGGCCCAGAGAGGGAGTTGAGAAGCTAATCGACTGGGTGAAAGCGAACAGGGAGTTATTCGCCGATGCCTGAAGCCAAAGAACTGAAAGCGCTCATCTTAGCCGGCGGCCGCGGAAAACGATTGGGGGAATACACCGACGATTTCAACAAGGCCATGTTGGAGTTTGGAGAGAAGCGTCTCATAGAATACAGCCTCAATAATGCGGTCAACCTGGCCGTGCGGGAGATCGTGATCGTGGTGGGTTATATGGCCGAACAAATCATCAATGCCGTCGGCAATCGCTACCGCGACATCCCGGTCAAATATGTCATCCAGCGGGAACAGCGGGGTTTGGTTCATGCCATCGAATGCAGCCGGCCGACGATCGAGCAGGCGGATTTCATGCTTCTGCTGGCCGACGAATTTTTTGTCAACCCCGAGCATACCACTTTCCTCCGTTTTTTCCGTGAGAGTCAGGCCTTTGCGGCCTGCGGCGTGGTTAATGTGGACGACCCTAGTAGGATCGGAAAGACGTATTCTGTGCTGGCCGACACTCAGTCGAAAAGAATTTTCCGCTTGGTGGAGAAACCCAAAAACCCCATGAACAATATTATGGGCACGGGGAATATTCTCTTTAAAAATGACATCTTCGATTATATCCCCCTGACTCCCATTAACCAGCTGCGTCAGGAGAAAGAGCTCCCGGACCTCATCCAATGCGCCATCGACGACGGAAAGCCGGTCCTCTATTTCCCCCTGGCCTCCACCTATGTCAACGTCAACACGCCTGAAGATATTATGGTATTAAAAGAAAAACATTCGAGTCCATGACGTCTTCAAAAGAAACCCTCGTCGTCATTCCCGCCTACAATGAAGAGGAGAGCATCGGCCGTCTCATCGAGTTGACCCGGCCCTGGGCCGACGTCCTAGTGGTCAACGACGCCAGTCGCGACCGGACCGAGGATATTGTCAAGTCTTATCCCGGCGTCGCTTGTCTCACCCATGAAAAAAACACCCATATCCCCCGGGCCGTGCTGGACGGGATGAAGTACGCCCTTGGCCGGCCCTACCGTTATGTGATCACCATGGACGCAGGCCTGAGCCATGACCCGAATGAACTCGGCCGGTTTCTCGACGCACCGCCGGCGGATGTCGTGCTGGGCGTACGGACCGTCCGCACCGATGTGCCCCTTTACCGCAAATTTTTCAGCTTTTCGGCCGGGCTGCTCTTCAACCTGGCTTTCGCCTCCTGGCGGTGGCGCCTTCTCCCCTCTCATTTCCGGGATGTGACCTCGGGCTTCAGGCGCTATTCCCGCCGGGCTGTGGAGCTGCTTTTAAATAGGACTTTTCAGGCCAAATCTTTCGATTTTCACGTGGAAGCCCTGATGTTTGCCTACCGCAACCGGCTCAGCATCATCGAGGTCCCCATCACCTACCGGTTTTCAAACACCTCCTTAAGACCCAAGGTCGTCCTGGACGAATTGAGGATGCTGGCCGGCATGTTTCTCCGGCAGAGAAGATAAGAAACGATAATCCCCCAGGGAGATAAAGCTGTTCGGCATTTTTGGGATTTGACTCGCCGGCCTTCCGTAAATCCTTAGCTCTGGTTTCACCCGGGATACACGATGCCTCTTTTAGATTCAGATGATTTTCGCCTGTATGAAGAACGGCTATTGAAGAATATCCAAAAATACAAAGTCAAATATTTGGTCCTCGAAGGAGGCGGCACTTTTTTCAATGTTTCATTAAATAACTTCAAAAAACTAGCCGGCTTGATCGTGGAAGATTCTGTGGAAAATCGAAAATATGGCAGGTTCGAGATCCTCCGCATCGACAGAACCAAATGGCGGCAGCGAGCCGGGCCGTCTCCCCAAGAGAACCTTCCGCAAGGCCGTTGATAGCGGGCGGCAGGTGGCCGAGAAGTCGGATTGATCCCTGGCCGCCCAGCCGGCCCGCCATCCTCGATTCCGCGGCCCATAATTTGAATGAAGCGGACGCCGGGGGAGCGAATCTCTTTGAGGCGGCCCTTTAAGGCTTTTTCTTGGCGGGGATGAAACGGATGGTCAGCGTTCCGGGATTGCCGACCTGATGATGCTCGTAAGAATACTCTTGGGAAATATCTTTTCCCGCCAGTAGGTCGGTGACGGGCAGTTCGGCATAACACCGGATGTCGGTGAGCCGCAGCTCGGCATCCGAACCCTCCAGGGTGATCTTGCTCGCTCCCGGTTCAATGTTGGTGGTGAACTCCAAGACGTAGGGCGAAAAGGGAACCAGCGGCACCAAGTCCGGGTCGGAGGCGCTTTTGGGGATATTACTTAATATTTTGCCTTGGATGGGCGGAATCTTTTGCCGGGGTAGGGGCCAGACCAGAGGCTTTATCTTAGCCTTAAGCTCGGCCAACGTCGCTTTAAGAGGTTTTCCGTTGGCGTCAGTGT
>Ga0315295_10003627_pt1 | contig 13102 bp, 14 predicted proteins | sample YL17G14_0_MG_FD_204453 | JGI IMG/M metagenome (GOLD analysis project Ga0315295, IMG submission 204453) | Sediment microbial communities from Yellowstone Lake, YNP, Wyoming, USA - YL17G14_0 | ecosystem: Environmental > Aquatic > Freshwater > Lake > Sediment | place: USA: Wyoming | collected... | reverse complement strand
TAAATTTAATAAATAACCAAAGAGCTGTCCGGGAAACCTCTCGGGCAGCTCTTTTTGATTACCATCAAAATATTATTCTTCATTTCGCGGACAGTGACCCCGACAGAAATTTCATTTCCAAACCAAATAATGCGATTTTACACCTCTAAAATTCAATTATCCAACTCGATATTTCAACTTTTTGGCTCATTATTTTAACTTTTGATTTCAGTAGTTCATTTTTTCAGCTCAGTATTACAACTTTCAATCCAGATATTTCAATTATTCAACTCAATATTTAAACTTTTCAGCTCAATATTGTAACTTTTCATCTCGAAATTACAATTATCCAGTTCAATATTTAAACTTTTCAGTTGAAAAACCTCATTATCACCCTTAAAAATTTAATTTCTCACTTAACTTATCTCATTAGCCAGTTTACTTCTTAAATCTTTCATTTCAAATTAAACAGTAACAATCTAGAAATAATCCTTTTTAAGATAAAATCTACAGCTCTCAAGGTTCCCCATAAAAAAAGAAGCATCCAAGCAACTATTAGTCAGCTTGTCTGCCTCAGCTCTATATCTTTCTTTCAGAATAATATTTCTGCTTTCCAAGTCTTACTCCTCAACCGCCACACTCATTACGCCAGTATTTAAGATCAAACTGCGTAATTGCTGCTGATACATGGCGGGTGATTTAAAATTTTTCAAGAAAATATTCGTCCGTAATGATTTCAGATCGTTTTGATATCGAGCTTGATAACCATCAAGTCCAGATTCCAAACTTTGAGCAAGCGCCAAAGCACTTTTAAAAGCATAACTCAAGCCTTCGGCGGAACTCGGACTGATCAAGCCCGCTGCCTCCCCAAGTAGTGCCACGCGTTGGTCGCCCGCACAAATTTGCTGGTTCTGCGTCGGGCGCAAGAGATGGGTTCCGTTGCGCTTCACGATTTTACCAAATTCAAAACCACATCGGCTTAGTTTCTGCTTCAAAAGTTCAAACTTCTCCAGTACTCTTTCCCTGGGTTTCAAAGCCGCTCCCAAAATTAAATAATTCTCTTTGGGAATCGTCCAGGCGTAAAAATCAGTAATCTCACGGTCAAAGATCGCCCCATAATAGTTTAGATTATGGTCAGTCTCGTACCATTCCTGCACTGCCACATATAGCTTGGGACTGGGGAGCTTCCCAAAACCCTGCTTTCGCACCTGTGAAAAAGCCCCATCCGCCCCAACTAGCATTCTGGCTGTTTCCTGATACGCTTTACCCGCTACAGTAAAGTTCACTTTTACCTGCTCACCCTGAAGTTCAAAGGAGCGATAGCATGCATTATTGATCAGCGTTACATTATCCGGGATTAAACTCTCCAGCCACTGATCAAAAGCTTCGCGATCAATATTAAGATAATGTCGTTGGTAGTATCGTTCCAGTGAATTATCAAGATCAATCGTCCGTACTGCAAAGAGTTGTGGACTTAAGAGCACCTCTTTGGGAATTCCCAGCCCAAATCGTGCAAACATCAGCTGAGCATCCGGGGCAATTAAACCACCGCAACATTTCTCTTTTTTCAATTTATCCGTCACTTGGAAATCACGTTTCTCCAGTAACAATATCCGATACTGCTTGCCAAGCAACCTTGATAGAGTCGCTCCAGCTGGTCCACCGCCCACAATAATCAGATCATACATCACTTTCACCTCATTCATGTTGCTGCAAAAATTATTTACTATAAATACTGCTAGCACTGTACTTAAGCTCACCCTTCAACTCTTGCAAGACAAGCTTTTTTAACTCTTCGTAGGATGGTAGTTCCTTAAAGCTCACTTCAGTGGTCGCATGTTGACGTTTACCATCTACATAACTATGCTCTTTAATTAATTGATCGGCTTGGGCAAACCGCTCTGATGTCGCAGCAATGGCATAACTAAGGTTAACTGAGAAAATTGTAATCAAAAAAACTAACAGGATCCGTAATTTCACGATTTTTTGACTCCTTAGTCTTAAATATTTTAAAAACAACCCTTGACTCTGACGTTACGTGATGGTTTATTATGAATTTAGAGGTGATCAGATGAGTTACAAAATTAAAGAAATCTCAGAGTTAGCTAATGTCAGTGTTCGCACCTTGCATCACTTAGTTCATTTTATATAATTAATCCGACTCTTCCTTTACTGTTTGAGATTGTAACAATTCATCCAATTTACTCTTTGCAGACTTGGGATTAGCGAGTACACAAGGTCCAGAGATACAACCACCTTCACAACTCATCACTTCAATCAGATTTCCGGGGGCTTTACCTTTAGCATAAAGTCTTAGCAAGGAGATGTTTTTTCTCGTAAATCCATTAATATAAGTTGGTTTCAAAAACTCTGCCTGACCTGACTCAGTTAATTTTTTCCTTACTGCTCCTGCCACACCTTCACTCACTGGATAACCTCGCCCTTCTTTGCTTGGTAGCCCCAGATCAAAATCAGATTCAACACAACTATCTAAATCTATGCCTTTACCCGCCAAAAGTGCCCCCAATTCCTCAAAAGTCAGCACATAATCAACCTCTGAATTCTCAAGTGCCTCATGTCTTTTTGCCACACAAGGTCCGATAAAGATTCTCACTGCTCCAGGAATTTTTTCTCCTACCAGTCGAGCCGTATAAACCATTGGGGTTTTAGCATGTGAGACATACTTCTCAAAATCTCGGGCATGTTTCTTGACCGCCTCAATATATGCAGGACAGCAGGAAGTTCCCATCATCTTCTCACCGTTTTTAATCCGCTCCAAAAATTCTGCTGCTTCAACCTCGGTAGTCACATCTGCTCCCAGTGCTACTTCTACCACATAATCAAAGCCCAGCTTCCTGATGGCAGTCGCCAACTGATCCATCTCAACCGGAAACTGTCCGGCTATTGCAGGTGCAACCATCGCCACGCATTTTTTCTCTGACTTGAGGTTCTTGATTACCTCGATAATCTGGCTCTTTTCAACCACTGCTCCAAAAGGACAGGCTTTCATACATTTGCCACAGTAGATGCATTTGGAGTAATCAATCTCTTCCCTGCCCAACTCATTTTTATGAATCGCCCCTGATGGACAAGATTCCTCGCAAGGAACAGGTACATAAACAATCGCATGATAAGGACAGACTTTGAGACAGACACCACAGTTAATACATTTGTGACTGTTAATCGTTGCTTTTTTCTCATCAGCAGTAATTGCATCTTTAGGACAGTTCATGATACATGGTTTGGCAACACAGTTGCGACAGACATCGGTCACATAATAATTAACCTGAATACACGCCTTGCAACCTTCATCCATAAATGAAAGGATCGTTGCGTCAGGATTTTCTCGCCTCAATGACTTTTTAGCATAATCAGAAAGTAAAGTCATATCAACCTCTGTTTCATCTTCTAGACCAAAACCAAGCGCCGCAATGATCCGCTGCCGAATGATCTCTCGATCCTTCTCAATGCAACAACGATGCGGAGTCGCCGAGCGTGGAATCAATTTAGCAGGCAACCGGTTAATATCTTCAAGCATTCGATCTGCAAAGAACAACTCTGCTACTGCGGTAAGCACTTTTCGCTTCAAAAAGGTAGTCCGATTATCAACAAACATCTTATCCTCCAATCAAACTAAAAAATCATCAATCCATTATTTCCCTAAGTATTTTTTTACTCAAGGAATTCAAGACTAATTCATACGACATATCAATCATCTCTTTGAGAACCTCATCTGGAACATTGCCCTCCAGGTAAACTGAGTTCCAATACTCTTTATTCATATAGTAACCTGGAATAATATCCAAATATTGCTCACGCAAAGAATGTCCAAAAAGAGGCTCACATTTGACAGTAATGATCGCTTTATTATACTTGTCGCCACCTTGCATCAGAAACATTTTTCCACCGATCATGTATCTAGTTGCGTTCCATTCCACCTTAAAATCTTTGACTGCGCCTTTTTTCGCCAGACAGTATTCATCTAACCACTCATATTTCATTCTCTTAATCTACCTCTCATTTCCATGCTTGAAATGCCCAGTTACCTTAGCTAATTCAAGTTGTACCTCAAAATCTGATTTATTCGCAATCCGCGCTAAAAATCGCGCTGTCTCTTTCTCATTAAGCATTTCAACCAGCTTATTATCCCAATAGATCAGCATTTTGTTTGCTTTGGTTACTTTATAATCAAACGGCTGCTCTTGCAGTCTGTTTCGTTGGTCAATTTTTTCCACATTAACTGCTCCTTTATAAATCCCCCATTCTTAAAATCACACCATCATTATCTACCAAAAAGAATCCCTAAAATTAAAATTTTGAGGATTCTTTAGTAAAAAATTTATTTATCGTACTCCGACTCCCACTAGTGGAAGCATTAGCTCTCTCACAGTATGACTAATTCCATCTGCGTCCAACCCTGCTTGAGCTAAAAGTAACTCAGTTGGTCCTTGAGTAATAAAAAAGTCTGGTAATCCCAAAATCTTGAGTGATACGCCAGTAATCTCTTGCTCCGCTAAAAATTCCGCTACTGCCGAGCCAAAGCCACCTGCGATCACATTCTCTTCAATCGTAATCAAATATTGATGTTTCTGTGCCAACTCTAAAATTAATTTTTGATCCAATGGTTTTATAAAACGTGCATTTACTACCGTACAGTTAATCGCCATCTTTTGCAATTTCACTGCTGCTTCCAACGCAGTTTGTACCATTGTTCCTACTGCAAACAAAGCTACCTGCTGACCTTCACGCAACACTTCCGCTTGACCAAGTGGCACCAGATTGAATTTTCGTTTTGCATCACTCAGCCCATCTCTTCTAGGGTAACGGATCGCAATTGGTAGATTATGATGTAAGGCAGTATAGATCATATCTCGAAATTCATTTTCATCCTTAGGTGACATTACTGTCAAATTAGGAATATGTCTTAAAAAAGAAAGATCAAAAACACCATGATGTGTAGGACCATCTGAACCCACGATTCCAGCTCGATCCAACATCAAAACGACTGGCAACTTTTGCAAACAGATATCATGTAAAATTTGATCATAAGCCCGCTGAAAAAAGGTTGAATAGATCGCCACTACTGGACGTATTCCTTGTTTGGCAAGCCCTGCTGCCATTGTAACAGCATGTTCTTCAGCAATTCCAACATCAAAAAAACGTTCTGGGAATTTCTTTGAAAACTCCACTAACCCTGTCCCATCCGTCATCGCCGCAGTGATTGCTACGATTCTCTGATCAAGTTGAGCCAGTTCGACCAAAGTCGCTCCAAAAATATCGGTATAACTCAAACTAGAATTCCCAATCTTTTGCCCATTATCAAGTTGAAACGGTCCTGTCCCATGAAATTTGGAAGGATTCTGTTCTGCCAACTCGTAGCCTTTCCCCTTGGTAGTGAGCACATGAATCATCACTGGACCTTTACGAATAATTGCATTTCTCATCGCCATCATTAATTCTGAGATGTCATGTCCATTAATTGGACCTAAATAACTAATTCCCAACTCTTCAAAAAACATTCCTGGAATCAGCATATAGGTCAAAAGATCTTCCATCTTCTCCAAATAACGTACGGTGGCACGACCTACTCGAGGAATTTTTTGAATTAAATCTTGAACATCATATTTTAAGCGCCGTAAACGGGGATTCATACGTAACCGATTGAGATACCGCGACAGTGCACCTACGTTTTTAGAAATTGACATTTCGTTATCATTTAAAACCACAATCATATCTGTCTGCAAATGACCCAAATGATTCAAGGCTTCAAAGGCCATTCCACCCGTCATTGAACCATCACCAATAATCGAGATCACTTTATAGTCTTTGCCCATCAAATCACGTGCTTTTGCCATTCCTAATCCTGCCGAAATCGAGGTCGTACTATGACCAGTTGCAAAACTATCATAAATACTCTCTTCGGGCTTAGGAAATCCACTTAAGCCTTGATATTGACGTAAGGTTTCAAATTTATCTAATCGACCCGTGAGCAACTTGTGTACATATGACTGATGCCCAACATCCCAAATCAATTGATCTTCTGGAGTATTAAAAACCGTATGCAAAGCCAAGGTTAACTCGACTACTCCAAGATTAGGGGCGAGATGTCCTCCCGTATGAGCTACAGTTTCCAATAAAAAACTACGGATCTCTTTGGCTATTTGCTCTAATTGTGCCAGTGAAAGTTCCTTTAGATCTGCTGGATTGCTAATTTTTTTTAAGATCTCACCTATCAAGTCTTCTTCCCCTTTCGTAAACCAGAGCGATTCTTCCCTTTTCCTTTACCAGGATGATAATTAAAAAAAGCCAAAATCCTCCCTGCTAAATGTACAATCTGATGGGAACGCTCAATCGCAAATGATTTTCCCAAAGCCTTACCACCCACTGTCAATGCCGCCAACAGTGCTATTGCCAAAGAATTAAGCCAATCTTGAGATAAAACTGTTATCCCTTTGGAAAACTGTAATACAATACTAGCTACAATAGCTCCACTCATCGTTCCTGAGATATCTCCTACTACATCATTACAAAAATTAGCGACTCGATCAGCATTACGGATTAAATAAACTGCCTGCCGTGCTCCACTGACTTTGTCTGCACCCATCGCATGAAAAGGTGCTTCAGTAGCTGCCGTTACTGCCGTTCCTACAATATCAAAGATAATTCCTGCAAAAACTACCACTAATAATAAGGTTAGTGCTACCCACCAAGCCAACGAGAACTGAAAAATCAACGAAATTAACAACGAAATTGTAAAGGTAAGCAGCGCTACCCGCACTGCCCGAATCAGATTTTTATTCAAGTTATCACCTATTCGTAGTTCACTCATTCCTTTCATAAACATTAGTCGGAATGAAGTAATGAAATCCTTCTCTAGTATTAAAAATAATCAAGAAATATTTTTGTAAATCTAATCCAACTTATTTCTCGAAAAAATGAAAATTATTTATCATAAAGCATAGATTAAAACCGACCCCTTAAGGGAGTCGATCATTCATAAGTAGATAAATTAAGGATGGTATTCATCGAGTAAAGATTGTGGCTTAGGTCCAGTAGGTTTTCCCAAACGCCTCCCATGCGTCGCCACACAGGTGGTTACCCTTTAAGGCCTTTTCACTCTGTCGCCAGAAATAAGACTGGATTACCACTTAGTCCACACTGCAATCCCCGATGAAACTTGGTTTCCCAAATAGCCTAGGAGTTTTCCTCCACAAAAAACATTCATCTTCTAGCCTCTTTTGCGGTTTTGAGTTTCTAATGGCAGAGAGTACTCTAACTCTGCAGAAGTTAGACAACTTGATACCCATATCCTCCCAACCCGCTCAAGGCAGGCTACACTGCACCGATACTAAGTATCAAAACCAGTACCACATGCAGGTTTACCCCCAAGCCGTAGTTCACGCTCCGCCTTATCAAAGGCAAAATTCCCACGCACTTGGGCCTCCACGGTGGAGGGGTCAACGCCTACATGCCATTGTAGATCGCCCCATCCCCTTAACCCCCAGCACCAACCCCCGACTGGGCTTCGGATGCCAGCACCAGGGACTTCATCGATATGCCCGCTACGGATTTTTAGGCCCGTCTTCGAAGACAACTTTCCTGACTAGGATACTACACCATCCTTTTAGAACCATTATATCATATTTTTTATGTTAATATATGAAATTTTATTTCCTATTAATCATTTGGCTGCTATCATAGGTTAATTATTATAATTAACCTAAAAACCACATATCACAAAAAACTATCTAGCAAAAAAGCAAAGCAATAATAATTCCAAGCAAAGCTCCCGCAATTACTTCTACAGGCGTATGTCCTAATAATTCTTTTAAACGTTCTTGATGAAACTCTCCTGCTTCAAAAAGTTCGTCCACAATTTTATTCAAGGTTGCTGCTTGTTTACTAGCGGCTAACCTCACCCCAGCCGCATCATACATTACGACCATCGCAACAATAATCGCCAACGCAGTCGCCACACTATCCCAACCTTGAGTTGCTCCAATCGAAGTTGCCAGTGAAGCCACCAAAGCAGAATGAGAACTAGGCATCCCACCAGAGCCCACAAAACGTCGAAAATTGATTCGTCTTTCCTTAATAAAATTAATAACTCCTTTTAAAAATTGTGCTAATAACCATGCAAATAGTGTTGTCCAAAGTACATGATTATATGATATTTCTCTTAGAAAAGTCTGCAATCGAACACCTCTTTTCAAAAATCAACAATAAAAACTTCTCAGATATCTACAAAAAATCGGATAAAGATTTTTCATTTTATTTTAGTACACAGCACGAGCTCAAACTTCAAAAACCTTTTACAAAGTAAAATGAATTAATCTTTCCAATTCTATATCTTTCTTAAGAAGAAAAGCCAATTTTGCGTTCAGGAGTAGTTAAAAAATTTCACAAACTTAGTTAAAACAATTTAAAAAATTCTATTAAAATCACGATTGTTAATTTTTCAGCTCACCCTTAAGCAAAACTCAAATCAATTATGCCGAAAAAACTCGATAAAATCAAGTATATTTTTTAACAAATTATTGTTTCACCAGTGGCAAAATTTACACCTCGCGTTCAATTACATAACGAGACCACGCAATCAGTGCTTCTTTATAAAAAGAATCTTTCAAAGGAGCAATCTCCACTAGTGCTTCCTCTACAATACTTTGGGCTAATTTTTGTGTATAAGTAATCCCACCATTTTGCACCAGGATCTCTTTCAGTTTATCAAGTTCAACTTCAGTCGCTGCTGGATTCGCGAGCCATTTTTCTAAAAATATTCTTTCTTCCGCTGATGCTTGCTGATAAGCATGATGCAAAATCACGGTACGTTTACCTTCACGCAGATCCGAACCAACTGCTTTACCTAATATTTTTTCATCCCCAACAATTCCCAAAATATCATCTTGTAATTGGAAAGCTGTCCCACATTTTCTAGCAAAACGTCCAATTGCTTCAATCATTAAATTTTCATGCACTTGACAAGCAAAACCAATTGCCGCACCCACCATCGCTGCATACTCATATAAAACACCTGTTTTTAAAGCAAGCATTTCAAGAATCTCTGCTTCTGTAATCTCATTGATCCTTCTTTTTCCATAAAGTACATCCAAAGCCTCACCAGTCACCAATCCATTAGTCAGCTCATTTTCCATTCGAGCTACTAATTCAGCCACCACCGGCAAAGGAACTCCTAAACTTTGTGAATCAAGCATCAAACGCACTGCCCAGGCATGTTGTAGATCTCCCGCCAAAATAGCAACGCTCCGCCCCAAACCAATTGCTTCCTGTTCCTGATAACCCCATTCTAATGCCTTTAAACGAAACTCTTCATGTACTGTTGGACATCCACGACGCTTAGCATCGTTATCAATAATATCATCATGCACCAAAGTCCAGGTATGATAGACTTCTACAGCAGCCGCTGCCAACACTGCTTGTGACTCAACACCACCCACTGCTCCACAAGTAAAAAGTAAAATTCCAGGACGAAACCGTTTCGCAGGACGTTCTAAATATGAATATACTGCTTGGCGCAGTACTTCAGGACGAAAACTTTCCTGATAGTGGCTTTGATGAAAAACATCATTTACCCATGCAGAACGTTCTTTTAAAGCCTCAAAAAAATCCGTCTTATTCATTGTTATAGTTGACACATTAATCCTCCTTACCATTCTCTACGAAAGGCTTTGTTTTAGGCTGTTCACCAGTAAATCCAGTCAAAATTTCTAATTTACCTTGTGCTGTATCAAGTTTTTGGGCGCAATATTTACTTAATTTCACACCATCTTCAAATAAAGTCAAACTTTCTTCAAGCGTCAACTCTCCTACTTCGAGTTTATGCACGATCTCTTCCAGCTTGGCATATGCTGTTTCATAAGTTAGTTCTACCTCGTTCACCTGTTTCATCTCCATTCTCATTGCTCAAAACTTCACAATAGATTATTCCTGCCGCTAATGTTACCTTGAGTTTTTCACCAATCACCACTTGCTTTGCATCCTTCAGAAACAAACCATCTTTTTGTTGAAGAATAGCATAACCACGTTCCAAAGTAGCTAGTGGACTTAATGTATTTAGTTTGGCTAATATTTTAAAAAACTTCTCCTGCTGTGAAGTTAAAGTTTGTTGACTAATTCGTTGTAAACGTTCCTCCATTAGATCAAGATCTTGCCTTAGACTCCATAGTTTTTCTTGAGGAAGCTTCCAAACCCTACGATTATTCAGCTTTACTAATTCACATCGTAATTGCTTAAAATTACGCAAAACTATGCTTACAAACCGTTCTTGCAGTTCAAATAAATTTCTACGCCACAACCCTTCATCTGGTACAGCTAATTCTGCAGCTGCCGATGGGGTCGGAGCACGTAAATCTGCGACAAAATCTGCAATTGTAAAATCCGTTTCATGTCCCACTGCCGAAATAATTGGAATCCAAGCAGTTGCGATTGCTCGCGCTACTGCTTCATCATTAAAAGCAGTTAATTCCTCAAGCGAACCGCCGCCTCTACCAATAATTGCCAAATCCAAATCTAGTCTTTTTAATTGTAGCAAAGCCTCCACTAAACTCTCTGATGCTCCTACCCCTTGGACTTTTACTGGAATCACTAGAAGATCAACTTTAGGAGAACGTCGCTGAATAATTTTAATCATATCTTGTACTGCTGCCCCAGTAGGAGAAGTAATCAGTCCAATCCTAGCTGGCAAAAACGGGAGCGCACGTTTTCGCTCTGGAAGAAATAGCCCTTCAGCATTAAGTTTAGCTTTTAATTTTTCAAAAGCCAAATAAAGATCACCTTGACCAGTTTCTTTCATTTGAGAGATATATAATTGATATTGCCCACTTTTTTCATAAATCGATAGTCGCGCCTTTACTGATACTGCCATCCCATCAATTGGCTGAAACTTTAACGTTCTTGCTTCACCCCGGAACATCACACAAGCTATTTTAGCAGTTTGATCCTTCAAAGTAAAATAAAGATGTCCTGAAGAATGTTTAGTAAAATTAGAGATCTCACCCTGAATCCAAACCGTTTCAAGATTAAGACTCTCTTCTAATAATTGCTTTAATACCAATGTTAACTGAGAAACTGTCAAATTCTTCAATAACATTAATTACTCCTTAATATTCTTCGCAAGTATATTTTACCAAAAATTCCTTAATTTCTCCACCAAAAAATATACTTTTAAACAAAGCATTAGTAACTTTTCAAGATTCCATAGTCCAAATAAAAAATCCTGCCTTGAGACAGGATTTAACAATTTTGAGTTATTACTCTTTACTGATTTTTACCTTTGCGCCAGCTTTAATTAGTTTCTCTTCTAAAGTTTTCACTTCATCCGAGGTCAAACCTCGAAAAGTTGAAGTTTCTTCCTTTTGTGCTCGTAGGGTAAAGGCAGCGCCACCCTCATGAGAACTACTAAAGTCACGTATGATCTTTTGTACCTGCTTACTTTGCTTCCCAACCATTACAATCCGAAGTTGATAAGTATCTTCATAGGCATCTTCAGATTGAATAGAAGTATACATTAATGGCGACTTTGACTCTTTTGTCTGCCAAATTGACTGGTTCAAACCCAAAAACGTCCCAACACAAACCAAAATTACTGCTGCCGCTGCCCACGTAGGAACTTTTTGATACCATTTTGAAGCTTTTATTTGCTTACTTGATAAGTCAACTACATTACTAATTGGTGCTTCATTACGGATTCTTTCACGCCAAGCCTCGCCAAAACTTGTTGGTGGTGCGACTGGCTCAAATTTCAAAATATCTAGCATCTGACGTAACTCTTCATAATCCGCTTGACAATTAGCACAACTATTCAAATGCTCTTTGATTCCCGTCTGAATGGTGCTAGATACTTCACCATCAAGATATTCTTCAAGATTTTTCTTGGTTAATTCACAATTCATGCTTGCAACCTCCCTTCCGCCAAAATATTATAACGTGGTCGCTCGGACAATTTCCGGCGAAAAGACTCTCTAGCTCTACTCAAACGAGATTTTACTGTCCCAATGTTACAACTCAAAATCAATGAAATTTCGTTATAATCAAGCCCTTCAATCTCTTTTAAAATTAGAATTGTTCGATGTTCCTCTGAGAGTGTTGCCAATATTTCTTGAATCAAAACGGCTTTTTCTGAATTTTCCACATTTTCTGCTGGACTAAGTTCACCAGAAACTGGCTCATATCCTTTTTCCCGAATCTCCTCAAGCGAAGTATTTTGATGTTTACGACGGCGTATTTCATCTAAACACAAATTAACTACTACTCGATATAGCCATGTTTTAAAAGAAGAATTCCCATTAAACTCATTAATCTTACGATAAATTCGTACCATCGCTTCTTGCCCAACATCACAAGCATCATCATGGTTTCCAAAATAACGATAGGTAAGACTATAGATCATCTTTTCGTATTTACCTAACAGTTCTTCAAAAGCATAGTTGTCTCCTGATTGACATTTTAAAATTAAAGTTTGTTCTTCCACTACTAATTCTCCTCCTGCCTGTTAAATGCTCAGGAAATATGGCTATCAATTAAGCCTCATATTTCTCATTATAACGATTTACAGACAGGGAATCAACCATATATTTTTTGGTTTCCCAAAAGCGATGGTAATTCAAGAAAATCTAATAACTTTTCATTTGCTAATTCTAAAGTTCAAACCAACGTTACTTCCATGAAATCAAAAATTTTCAAGCTTGTTAATTTTCATAAAAAACCCATTTTCAGTTCATCTTTCCAGCTATACCATGAAAAACCTTGCAATCCTTTGTAACTAACCTCGTTAAGTTAATTAGTGAAAAATTTCTATGATACTTTTATGAAAATTTGACGAGTCTTCCTTCACTTTTGTTCCCAAAAACGCTGAAAATTACTGAAAACTTTCCAAAAATCATTTCAAAATGCACTTAATTTACGAATGAAATCGTTTACAAAAACCAAGTCAATAATTTTCATTATAAAAGTAGCTAGTTTAAAGCTCGAAAGGAGAATGAAAAATGCTTATTAAAGGTAGATTTTATCTGATTTTTCTAACCATTCTACTTCTTACTGCTGTTTTTTGTTCAGTAGTAAAAGCTAACCCAGTTCTAACGGATATTCAAAATCACTGGGCTGCCAA
>Ga0315295_10003626_pt1 | contig 13103 bp, 14 predicted proteins | sample YL17G14_0_MG_FD_204453 | JGI IMG/M metagenome (GOLD analysis project Ga0315295, IMG submission 204453) | Sediment microbial communities from Yellowstone Lake, YNP, Wyoming, USA - YL17G14_0 | ecosystem: Environmental > Aquatic > Freshwater > Lake > Sediment | place: USA: Wyoming | collected... | reverse complement strand
ATCCGTGCTGGCATCGTCATAGGCGACGATCGCATCGACCTGGCTGCCGAGATAATCCAGCGTGTCGGGCAGGATCAGCGCCTCGTTGCGGATGCGCGTCATGCCGACGAGGAGATGCGTCTCGCCGAGCAGATCTCGATTGCCGGTGATGATCCGCTCGGTATCGCGGAGCTGCCAGTTGCCTAAATGGGTTGCGATCACCGATGAGACCTCGAAGGACGAACTATGCACGCGGTGCAGGGAGGACTTTTAGGTCTCCGCTACTCGGAGGGCCAAACTGCGCCAGATCGAGCTTGCGCCGCGGCGTACCGACGCCCATAGTGATCTGCACCGGCGCGCCTAGCAATAGGCGCGGACTTAGACCGACGGTAAGATTATCGGGCCGACCACCAGCACGACATCTCTTTCCTGAAATCTGAAGATGCCGAACGGGCCCGCGGACGCGAACTGACGATCCGCTTTTGCTCGCGAGGGGCCCCATCAACGCCATCATTCCCACGTCTAGCCTGCCCATCCCACCGCTGGGTCAACCCACGGATTGCATCAACCTCGGAGACATGCAGCATCCGGGTTTTTTCCAGCGCGGCGGACCCTATGCTCTGAGGGTGATAGTGGAAGCGACCGGCGCCGAACTCGTTGAGCTTGGCGACGGGGAAAGAGAGATCGACGACTTGCGTCCCCTGCATCTGGCGACGCGAACGCATCTCACCTTTTGTGCCAGCCGCAAATATGCCGTCCAGCTGGCGGAGACGCATGCTGCCGCCTGTCTCATCAAGCACCGGCACGCCAGTCTCGTGCCACAGGGCGCGGCGGCGGTCATGACCGATGCGCCGCATCGCGCCTTCGCCATTGCCGTTGGGCTGCTATACCCCGAATCTCTTCAGCCGACAGCCACGGGAGCGGCTGCGAACGCGGAAGGAAAGCTCGTCCATCCGACCGCGGAGATTGCCGAAAATGTCACCATCGAGCCGGGGGCCATTGTCGGCCGGGAGGCGCGGATCGGCGCCGGCACGGCCATCGCCGCGGGCGCCATCGTCGGCTATCGCGTCTTCGTGGGACGGAACTGCTATATCGGTGCAGGCGCGGCCGTTACCCATGCCTTGATCGGCGAGCGCGTGATCCTTCATTCCGGCGTACGCATCGGGCAGGACGGTTTCGGCTATGCCATGAGCGCCGAGGGGCATATCAAGATTCCGCAGGTCGGCCGCGTCATCATCGGAGACGATGTCGAGATCGGAGCCAATTCGACCATCGACCGCGGCTTCCTCATGGATACCGTGATCGGCGAAGGAACCAAGATCGATAACCTGGTGCAGATCGCCCACAACGTCGTCATCGGCCGCCATTGCGTCATCATCGCCCAGTCGGGGATCGCCGGGTCGGCGCAGCTCGGTGATTTTGTCATCATGGGCGCTCAGTCCGGCATTGTGGAGCACGTCAAAATCGGAGACGGAGCGCAGATCGCCGGCATGGCTCATGTCAAGAATGACGTCTTGCCGGGCGCGCGCATGGGCGGAACGCCGGCCCGCCCCTTCAGGGAATGGGCCCGCGAGGTCGCCGCCGTCAAACAATTGGGCAAGAACACCGGCCGCATCCCGCAAGGCTAGCCGCCTTACGCGCTGAACTCGCAACGAGCGCAAGTCGGCGTGTCATGGTCATCGCCTTGGCTCAGCCTGACTCTCCGGCCACGGGCCCAGCGGCGCAAACAGAGTCTGCGCTTCGTCTACTCCTTTGAGCGAGAACGCCCCCAGATTGCGCAGCTCCTGCTCGGACAGGCGGCTCTGGAAGGCATCCGACAATATCAAGTGCTCGCCGAGAGTGGCGCAAAGGTCGGCGATGCGCGCTGCGAGATTCACGTCGCGACCGATGACCGTGTAGTCGAGGCGCGCGCCGGAGCCTACATTGCCATAGGCCGCGTGGCCGAAATGCAGCGCGATCCCGACCTCGAAACTGACCGAACCGTCCTTCTTGAGGTTGCGGCGCGCAACCCGCAACAGACCGGCGCGAGCCGCCGCGAAGGCGCGCAAGCAGGCCTCGCTGTCGGCGTCAGCGCCCGGCCGGAAGATCGCCAAGATTCCATCACCCATGAATTTCAGAACTTCGCCGCCGCGCTCATCGATCGGCGGCACGATGCAGTCGTAATAGTCGTTGACGAGAGCCGTCGCCGCTTCTTCGGAGAGATGCGAGGTGAGCCCGGTGAAGTCGCGCATATCGGCGAACAGGATCGCGGCGCGAATGCGCAACACCTCTCCGCGCCTGACGTCGCCCGAGAGAATCCGAAGATGCGGCTCGTTGCCGACATACATGCGCATCACCTCACGCATGACGCGCCGCAGCGCCAGGATTTCCTGAAGCGCCGCCAGCGTGGGGAGGATCGACCGCAACACCGCAATGTCCTGATCGGAGAAGCCTTGCTTGGCGCGCGTGGCGAAGGTGAAGCCGTTGCGCATGCCGTTCGGCAGCACGACCGGAACGGCAATGTGGTGGGTGTAGCCGGCGGCTTTGAGGGGCGCGACGATGTCGTAGGTGTCGTCCGCCATGTCGGGAAGCCAGGAAAAGATCCATTCGTTGAGGCGATGCGCCTCTGCCAGCGGGCGGTTTCCGGTCGCCTCCGAGCCGCGCTCATGCCCGTAAATATGCTCGCGGGCCGGGCTCCCGAACTCCCAGATTCGAGCATTGGCGGCCCGCTCGGCGTGCCGCAACTCGATGGCGCTGACCGCCTGGTCGAGCGGCACGCCGGCATCCCTGAGCTTCAGGCAAAGGCCCTCGATAATGACGTTGGGATCGCTGATCTCGTGCGCCTCGCCCACCAGCCAGTCGCGAACGGCCAGCGTCAGGCGGAGTCGCTCGTTGGAAAGAGTCGCGGCGGATTCAGACGCGGCAACCACCATGCAAACCGACTCCTTCGCGGCCGTCGCGCTTACGCGCTGAGGCGCTCGAGCACTTCGTCGGAGATTTCGAAATTGGCGTAGACGTTCTGCACGTCGTCCGAATCTTCGAGCGCCTCGATCATGCGCAGGAGACGCTGCCCGGCCGCCTCGTCGGCCGGCACGGTGCTCTTGGGGCGCCAAAAAATCGAGGCGGCTCGCGCCTCGCCGAAGCGCACCTCGAGCGCCTTGGCGATCTGATGCAGCTCGTCGGGATGGCAATAGACCACATGGCCTTCGGCGCTCGATTCGCAGTCCTCGGCGCCGGCCTCGATGGCCGCATCGAGCATCGCTTCCGCGCTGGCCTTGCCGAAATCGAATTCGATCGCGCCGAGCTTGTCGAACATGAAGGAGACCGAGCCCGTCTCGCCGAGATTGCCGCCGAACTTGGTGAAGATCGAGCGCACCTCGCTCGCCGTGCGGTTGCGATTGTCGGTCAGCGCTTCGACGATGACCCCGACGCCGCCCGCGCCGAAGCCCTCGTAGCGCATGTCCTCGTAATTGGCACCGCCCGCCTCCTGGCTCTTCTTGATCGCCCGCTCGATATTGTCCTTGGGCATGTTCTGGGCGCGCGCGGTCTGCACGGCGCCGCGCAGCCGCGCATTCATGGTCGGATCCGGCAGGCCCATCTTGGCCGCCGCGGTGATCTCCCGGCCGAGCTTGGAGAAGAGCTTCGAGCGCTTCTTGTCCTGCGCCCCTTTGCGGAACTGGATGTTCTTGAATTTCGAATGGCCGGCCATGGCGCCCCGCGGTCCTGTTGGTTAGCGGCCTTTCTATCAGGCCGCGACTTATAGGCGTGCCCCGGCGCAAAATAAAGGGCAGCGCGGCGCAACCAGAGGACCAGCCCGACCTTTAGGGAAGCCTTAACCATACTGGCCCGACAACTGAAAGGTTGAAGACCGGACCTGAGGGGGACCGGCCGCGCCTTTCAAAACTCAAGGGGGCAACCATGTCGCAGATCTCCAAGCCGATCGCCGCCAAGCCCGAGGACAAGGTGATGCCGGCGCTCTCGCTCTCGGAGCTCTGCTCGGAAGCCGCCGATCACGTCGCCCGCGCGCGGCTGACCCTGTTCGACGAAAGCGCCGACGCCGACTGCGCGCTGCTGCATCTCGACGAGGCGATTTTCTGCCTGAAGCGCCTCCTCGCCCAAGGCCGGTCCTGCGCAAGCGGTGCCAGCAAGCAGCTCCGCTCGGCCTAGCTCATTCCGCTGATGCTTCGAGACGCGCCCTTCGGGTGCTCCTCAGCATGAGGCCTCACCCTGAGGAGGCGCGTAGCGCCGTCTCGAAGGGTGAGCCCTAACTCTCCGCCAGCCAGAAGGCGGGTTCCGTCTGCGACAGCCTGCCGCCCAGCCTGAGCGGGGCCACGGCGCGCGCCAACCCCGTCGCATCGTCCACATCGATGGCGAGACCGCACAACGTGGCCTCGCCCAGCGAAGGCGTGAAGCGCCCGGACGGAATCTTGGTGAGGAAGCGGGTGAGCGGCTCCTCCTTGTCCATGCCCAGCACCGAATCGAAATCCCCGCACATGCCGGCATCGCTGATATAGGCGGTCCCCTTGCGGAGGATCTGATCGTCGGCCGTCGGCACATGGGTGTGGGTGCCGATCAGCGCGGTCGCGCGCCCATCGACGAAATGCCCCATGGCTTCTTTTTCCGACGTCGCCTCGGCGTGGAAGTCGATGAGGATGGCGTCGGTGCCGGTCTTGAGCCCGCAGGCCTCGATCTCCCGCTCCACGGCGCGGAACGGATCGTCGAGATCGGCCATGAACACGCGCCCCTGCGCGTTGATCACCAGCATGTCGGCGCCGTTCTTGGTCTTGAACAGGCCGGCGCCCTTGCCGGGCGTTCCTTGCGGGAAATTGATCGGCCGGAGCAGGCGATCGTGCCGCTCGATGAAGACCAGCGTCTCGCGCTGGTCGAAGACATGATTGCCCGTCGTCACCACATCGGCGCCGGCGTCGAGCAGCTCCATCAGGATTTGCTCGGTGATGCCGAAGCCGCCGGCGGCGTTCTCGCCGTTCACCACCACGAAGTCCAGGGCATAGCGCTCGCGTAAGCGCGGCAGTTCCTCGACGATGGCGTTGCGCCCGGACCGGCCGACCACGTCTCCAAGAAACAGAACTCGCATGAATGCCGCCGATCCGCCTCGCCGCCCTAAAGGCGTCAATACAGACTCGCGGCACGCGCCGCCAGCGTCGTTGGGCCTAAGACGGGCGGAAGGGTTAGCGGAAGCCTTGCGAAGATGGCAAGGCCGCGATGGCCGTCGGAGCGGTGATCCCGGGTGTCCCTACATTAAGTAGGTGGGCGCCAAGTGACGGAGACCACGGTCTCCGCCAGGGTCGGCTCCCTTAGGATCTTATAGGGCCCTGGGAATGTTGCTCCTAACGCGCCTCGCAGCCCGCCGTCTCGGACTATAGCGAAGGAAATCGGTTAATGCGACTTATCGCTGGCTCACGACCGCTTCGCCGAGTGCACCGGCGCTGGAGCCTCGTTCCCGAATCGCTCGTTCAGCATCTCCAGCCGGTCCGCCGCGGCGCTGACCCGTGCGGCCAGATCGCCCTGCCGCGACTTGACCGATTCGTCGGCGACCGAGCGGTCGCGGCGGGCCTCGGCGAGCGTCGTCTTCATCTCCTGCATCTGCCGCCGGAGCTCCCACAGCTCGTCGGTGACATGAAGCGAGGCCATCAGAATGAGCCGGTCGTCGCCGATCTGGCCGAATTTCCGCTTCATCACGTCGACATAGGTGCCGAGATATTCGGCCAGCTCGATCAGGTGGGCTTCCTCGCCCTCGCCGCAATCGAGCTTATAAGTCCGGCCGTTCAAGGTTACGCTGACTTGACCCATGACCAACCCCCGCTTGGCAGATTTATCCCGGCACCGCCGGCATCAAATCCTTCAATGTCTCCATCAGCGCCTCGAGCCGGTCGGACACTTCCTCGTTGGCAGCCTTAAGGCGCCGCACGCGGTTCTTTTCGGCATCGAGATCGAGCAGCAGCCTGTCGCGCTCATCGCTGAGGAAGCGAAGCTGCTCTTTGAGCTCCGCTACGGAAACGCCGTCCTCGGCGTCGGCAAAGACCTGCCGCAAGAATGTTTCGAGCTGGTCGACCGCGGCATCGAGCCGCTCCGTTGCCTGTTGCAGAGCGTCAAGTTGACTCATCGCGCTGCACCTCCCCGCTCAGGCGCCGCTTTACTACCAGCCGCATATCAAGCTGCTGGACCGACGGGTTAATGTCAATGTGGTGACGGCACGCCCGATGTTCAACAACTTGGACCTCCCTTATTGGTTCCGCTGCACGGCGATTGACAGCGCCGCGAGCCCTGTGATTTGAGACTGACGCTGTTAACGTCTGGTCAACGCGAACGACGCGGCGGGAGCCCGTGATCATGGCCGAAGTCAAGAATCGGTGCCGGCTCTATTTTCAGTTTCCAGCTCAACCTTCGGCAAAGCTCGAAGCTCAACTCGAGCAAGCAATCGCCAGCGCCGATGCAGCTTGCGTTTTGCTTTGCGGTGACGGAACCCCGATCGACGAAATTCATGCCGGACGCCTGGTCGATCTTGTGCACAGAAGCGGGCTCGCCTGCCTCATCGAGAACGATGCCGGCCTGGCCGAGCGCATCGGCGCCGATGGCGTGCATATCGAGGCCGACGCGAGCGCCTACACGGAAGCGCGCACGCTTCTCGGCGAGAGCGCGAGCATCGGCGCCGGATGCGGCATGAACCGCCACGACGCCATGCTGCTCGCCGAGATGGGCGCCGACTACATCGCCTTCGGGCCGGAAACGGAGAGCAATATCGACGCGATCGATCAGTATGCTGATCTTCTCGCCTGGTGGTCCGAGATTTTCGTGGTGCCTTGCATCGCCTGGAACGTCGACAGCGCCGCGGAAGCGGCAAGGCTCGCTGTGCTCGGCGCGGATTTCGTCGCGCCCTCGCTGCGGATTTGGCGAGACGATGATGCGCTAGCGCTCATCGCCGAGATCGATAATGCCATCCGCAATGTCAGGAGGGCTGCGTGAGCTCATTTGGGGTGCGCGCCGCCATCCTGGCCGCGGCGTTGGCGCAGGCGTTTACCGCAACGCCCGCCGGCGCAACGGAAAACCCGTCCTATGCCGCCTATTTCCAAGGCCGCTACCTCACGGCGCTGAAGCTCGCCGAGCAAGAGGCGGCGCAAGGGTCGAAAGAGGCCTTCACCCTGATGGGGGAAATCTATGCCGAAGGGCTCGGCGTGGCGCAGGACTACAGCAAGGCGGCCGACGCCTATGCCATGGCCGCGGATCTCGGCGACGCCAATGCCCAGTTCTCGCTCGGGCTGATGGTTGCCGAAGGCCGCGGCGTGAAGAAGGATCTCCGCATTGCTGCCGATCTGTTCGAGAAGTCGGCGCAAAGCGGCAATCCCGCGGCGGAATACAACCTCGCCCAGATCTATCTGCAAGGCAAAGGGCGCAGCGCCGACGACGCGAAAGCCGCGCAATGGATGCAAAAGGCCGCCGAGGCTGGAAATCCGCAGGCTCAATACGATCTCGGCGCCTTCTATCAGTTCGGCCGTGGCGTGCCGATCGACAAGGCCAAGGCGGCGGAATGGACTGCTAAGGCGGCCGACGGCGGCTTGCCGGAAGCCCAGGTCGAATACGCGGTGATGCTGTTCAAGGGCCAGGGCGTCGCTGCCGACGAACAGCGCGCCGCCAAGTTGTTCCGCCTCGCCGCCGAGCAGGGCAACGCCGTGGCCCAGAACCGGCTCGCGCGCCTCTATGCCAACGGCGTGGTGGTGAAGGCCGATCCCGTTCAGGCCGCCAAATGGCATTTGCTGGCCCGTACCGCTGGCGTCAGCGACTTCTCGCTCGACATCGTGCTGTCGAAGCTCACCAAGGACGAGCGGGCGAAAGCCGAGAAGGCGGCCGACGATTGGCGCAACGGCCGCTTAAGCGAATAGCCTCCTGAAGTCTGCCGCCCTTGACAGCGGCGGGGCGGCGCGCCTTAAAGGCCCCACCCGGATTTTTTTCAAGGCATTCCATGAAGATCAATGGCAACGAGATCAGACCCGGCAACATCATCGAGCACAAAGGCGCCCTTTGGGTTGCCGTGAAGACGCAAGCCGTGAAGCCCGGCAAGGGACCGGCCTACGCGCAAGTCGAGCTCAAGAACGCCGTCGACGGCACCAAGCTCAACGAGCGCTTCCGCTCCTCCGAGACGGTCGAGCGCGTGCGGCTGGAGCAGAAGGACTATCAGTTCCTCTTCGCCGACGGCGACATGCTCACCTTCATGGACACCGATACCTATGAACAGATCCAGATCCCGGTCGAACTCCTGGAGGAGCGCGCGGCCTTTCTCCAGGACGGCATGAAGGTGACCGTCGAGAGTCATGAGGGAAGAGCGATCGGCATAGCGCTGCCCGACCAGGTGACGCTGCAAGTGGTGGAAGCCGAACCGGTGGTGAAGGGACAGACCGCCGCCTCGTCCTACAAGCCCGCCAAGCTGGAGAACGGCGTGCGCGTCCTGGTTCCCCCTTTCGTCGGAGTGGGCGAGCGCGTGGTGGTCGACACCAACGAGCTCACTTACGTCCGCCGCGCCGACTAGAGCCGACGCCGTCATTCCCGCGCAAGCGGGAATCCAGTAAACGGTGGCGCTGGTTATTTTAACAACGACTCTTGCCGGCTACTGGATGCCCGCCTACGCGGGCATGACAATGGAACTGACATGCCTGCATCGGCCCTAATGACCGTCATGCTTGCCGCCGCCCGTAAAGCCGGCCGCAGCCTGGCGCGCGATTTCGGCGAGGTGGAGCAGCTCCAGGTGTCGCTGAAAGGTCCGGCCAATTTCGTCAGCGCCGCCGACACCCGCGCCGAGGAAATTCTCTTCACCGAGCTCTCCCACGCGCGCCCCGGCTACGGTTTCCTCATGGAGGAACGCGGCGAGGTGCAAGGCGCCGACCGCACCCATCGCTGGATCGTCGACCCGCTCGACGGCACCACCAATTTCCTGCACGGCATCCCCCATTTCGCCGTCTCGATCGCGCTCGAGCGCGACGGCGAGCTGGTGGCGGGACTGATCTTCAATCCGGCCAATCAGGAGGTCTTCGCCGCCGAGCGGGGCAAGGGCGCCTATGTCAACGACCGCCGCCGCCTCAGGGTCGCGGCCAGGACCGAGATGTCGGCCTCGGTTATCGCCAGCGGCATCCCGCATAGCGGCAGGCCCGGGCACGAGCTGTTTCTGAGGGAGCTGCAGGCGGTGATGGCGACCTCCGCCGGGGTGCGGCGCATGGGGGCCGCCTCGCTCGACCTCGCCTGGACGGCGGCCGGGAGGCTCGACGGCTTCTGGGAACGCGGCTTGAAGCCCTGGGATATTGCCGCCGGGATCGTCATCCTGCGCGAGGCGGGCGGCTATGTGAGCGACGCCGGCGGCAAGGACGGCATGTTGGACAAAGGCAGCATCGTCGCCGGCAACGAGGCGATCCATAGGCATCTGCTCAAGCTGATCAGGACCGCCGCCGCCGAACCCGCGATCGCGCCCTAGAGCCTGAGGAACCGCGGGCGACCCCCTTGCCTTGTAAGGGGGGCATTTGGGAATTGTCCGCCCTGAGGTTGCCGTTTTGCCTGACATAGTATTCGGTTACTCTCGGATTCGCTTGGTCCGCCCGACTCGAAACGACGGCAGCTGATGGCACCAGTCGCTTACAAGGTGAAGCTCACCCGCCCGCAGGTCTTCCTGTGGCGCATGTCGCTCTTTCTGATCCTCGCCGCGCTGCTGGCGATCATCCTCGACGGCCAGACGCAGCAGCTCCGCAACAGCTTCCTGGCCAATCCCGGCTTGAACGCGCTCATCATCGGCGTGCTGCTTGTCGGCACCGTCTATGCGTTCCGCCAAGTGCTCCGGCTCTATCCCGAGATCAATTGGGTCAACAATTTCCGCATCTCCGATCCGGGCATCACCTCGGACAAGACCACGCCCGTTCTGCTCGCGCCCATGGCCACCATGCTGAAGGACCGCACCGGCCATTTGTCGCTCGCCACCGGAGCGATGCGCTCGCTGCTCGACTCGGTCGCCTCGCGTCTCGACGAGCAGCGCGAGACCACGCGCTATCTGGTCGGGCTCCTGGTCTTTCTCGGACTGCTCGGCACGTTTTGGGGATTGCTGCAGACGGTGAGCTCGGTCGGCGCCACCATCGGCGCGCTCGACACCAATGCGGGCGAGAGCACGATGCTGTTCGATCAGTTGAAGGAAGGTCTGGCCGGGCCGCTCAAAGGCATGGGCACCGCCTTCTCCTGCTCGATGTTCGGCCTCGCCGGCTCGCTGATCCTGGGCTTCCTCGATCTTCAGGCGGGCCACGCGCAGGGGCGTTTCTATAACGAGCTCGAGGATTGGCTCTCCGGCATCACCGAGCTGCAATTGGCCGACGCGCCGGCCGCGGCGGCGGGCGTCGCGCCGCAGGTCCGCTTCGCCCTTCTCGACATGCAGCGCTCGCTCTCCGACCTCAACGACAAGGTCGAGCTCAAGATGCTCAACGACAATACCGGCGACGCGGTCAAGGATCTCGCCGCCGGAGTTGACAAGCTGATCCGGCAGATGCGCGCCGAGCAGAAGGTGGTGCGCGAATGGGCCGACGAGCAGGCCCAGCAGCAGCATGAGCTCGCCGCCGTGCTCCGCCAGATCACCGACAAGGCGAAGCTGCCGGCGCGCGAGGAGCGTAAATAGACATGTCGATGGCGCGCGCCCGCCGCGGACGCTACCAGGCCAATTATTGGCCGGGCTTCGTCGACATGCTCTCCACCCTGCTGCTGGTGGTGACCTTCCTCATGTCGCTGTTCATGCTCGCCAACTTCGTCGTCACGCAGGCGGCGAGCGGCAAGGACACCATGCTGTCGCGGCTGAACCGGCAGCTGGCCGAGCTGACCGAGCTGCTCGCGCTGGAGCGCTCGCAGAAGGCATCGGTCGAGGACAATCTTTCCGCGCTCCAGGCGACCTTGGGCGACAAGGACAAGGAGAACGACCGCCTGACCGGGCTGCTCGGTGCGGCAAGCGGCCTGAACCAAGGCGCCGAGGATCGGGCCAAGGCGCTCGGCGCCTCGCTCGACGAGCAGAAGAAGATCACCAACGACGCCCTTGCCAAGGTCGAGATGCTGAACCAGCAGCTCGCGGCGCTCCGGCTTCAGCTTGCCTCGATCGAGGAGGCGCTCAATGCCTCCGAGGCCAAGGACAAAGAGAGCCAGGCCAAGATCGCCGATCTCGGTCAGCGGCTGAACGTGGCGCTTGCCAAGAAGGTGCAGGAGCTGTCCCGCTACCGCTCCGACTTCTTCGGCAAGCTGAAGGAAGCGCTCGGCGGCCGGCCCGACTTCCAGATCGTCGGCGACCGCTTCGTCTTCCCCTCCGACGTGCTGTTCGATTCGGGCTCGGCCGAATTGAAGCCGGACGCAGGCGGGCAGATCGACAAGCTGGCCGAGGCGCTGAAGACGCTCGAGACCACGATCCCGCCCGACATCGCCTGGGTGATGCGGGTCGACGGCCATACCGACATCAAGCCGATCGCCACGGCGGAATTTCCCTCGAACTGGGAGCTGTCCAGCGCCCGCGCGATCTCGGTGGTCCGCTATCTGATGCAGCAGGGCGTGCCGGCCAACCGGCTCGTCGCCGCGGGTTTCGGCGAGTTCCAGCCGATCGACTCAGGCGATAGCGACGAGGCCCTGAGCAAGAACCGCCGCATCGAGCTGAAGCTCACCGAGCGCTAATCGGTATTGCAGTCACAAATATGAAAGCTATCATGGCCGGGCTTGTCCCGGCCATCCACGTCTTTAATCCTGGAACAGAAATTCGTGGATGCCCGGCACAAGGCCGGGCATGACGACCTGATTTGGATGGGTCCTACTCGGGAGGCTATTCGGGTTCTTTGGCTTTGGCGGCCTGTTGGCTCGCCATGTTCACCACCTGCACGCGGCGGTTCTTGCCCGAGAGCGGATCGTCCTTGGTCTTGAGCTGCTCCTCGCCGAAGCCGATGGCCACGAGCTGCTTCGGATCGATGTGGAAATTCTCCACCAAAAAGGCCTGCACCGACTTCGCCCTTTGATCGGAAAGGCTGAGATTATAAGCGTCGGAGCCCTTGGCGTCGGTGTGGCCAGCGACGAGGAACACCGAGCCTTTCAGCTTCGCATCACCGAGCGCCGCCCCAAGCTGCTTCAGGATCGGCAGCGCCCCGGGCGTGATCTCGGCGGAATCGAACTCGAAGAACACTTCGAGGTCGATCGCCGGCAAATCGTTGTCGTGCACGACGTCGGCGATCTCGTTCCTCTCCTCGACGGTGATTTGCCGCGTCTTCTCCTTTTGCAGGCGGTTCACCAGGTCGCTCTGCCTCGACTCCTTCTCGGCCTGCGCCGGGTCGAAGCCACGGAACTTCACCTTGGGCTTGAGCGCGTCGACGATTTGGCTGGATGAGGGATCCTGGGCGGCGGCCGGCGCGATGAGCGCGGCGCCGCTCACGAGGAACGCGGCGGCGAAGATGGCAATGTGACGGGCTGCTTGCGGCTTCATGGCCTGGTCTCCTTCGCTTTCGCGCATGCCTCAAGTCTCGCGCGGAACCTTATCCGGCTCAAGCTGAACCGCGCCTGAACAACAGGCATTTCGTCATGCCCGGACTTGATCCGGGCATCCATGCCGTTACGCCTCAACGTGCTGAACTGCTGATGGAATGGATTGCCGGGTCAAGCCCGGCAATGACAGAGTGCGCTATTCGGCCGCGTCGGGAGCGAATTGCAGCTCGGCCAGGCGCGCATAGATGCCGCCCCGGCCGATCAGGCTTTGATGCGTCCCCTCTTCGACCAGGCGTCCATGATCGAGCACCAGGATGCGGTCGGCGCGGATGACCGTGGCAAGCCGGTGCGCGATCACGAGCGTGGTGCGGCCTTCCATGATCTTGTCGAGCGCCTTCTGCACCAGCGTCTCGCTCTCCGCATCGAGCGCGCTCGTCGCCTCGTCCAGCAGCAAAATGGGCGCGTTGCGTAACACCGCGCGCGCGATCGCGATCCTTTGGCGCTGCCCGGCCGAGAGCGTCACGCCGCCTTCTCCCAGCATGGTGTCGTAGCCTTGCGGGAGCGCCATGATGAAGTCGTGGGCGAAAGCGGCCTTGGCGGCGGATTCGATCTCGCTCTTGCTGGCCTCCATCTTGCCGTAAGAGACATTGGCGGCGACCGTG
>Ga0315295_10003624_pt1 | contig 13105 bp, 20 predicted proteins | sample YL17G14_0_MG_FD_204453 | JGI IMG/M metagenome (GOLD analysis project Ga0315295, IMG submission 204453) | Sediment microbial communities from Yellowstone Lake, YNP, Wyoming, USA - YL17G14_0 | ecosystem: Environmental > Aquatic > Freshwater > Lake > Sediment | place: USA: Wyoming | collected... | reverse complement strand
CGTGTCGGCGAAGCCTGAGGGAGGGGCGGGGGAGGGAATCGGGAAGAGCACCAGGTTTCTCGACGTGAAGTTCAAGACGGAGAAGTCCAAGTCCGCGGGCACCGCGGGGGGCTTCGGGGCCTACCGGCTCGTCCTGGACGAGATGAAGACGCGCTACGGGATGCTGACCGCCGGTGACACTGACGAACCCGAGAGGTTGAAGACCTATCTCCAGCAGCTCGGCCTGTTCAAGGATACGGCGGACCACTTCGAGTGCCTGGGGAGGAAGTTCACGAAGGTGGCGGATCTCCGCTCCTTCCTCGCGCGACGGGACATCCAGTTCATCGCCCGCTACTTCATCTTCCGGGAACTGCTGCCCGTCACCGCGATGGACTACCTGAAGGAGAAGGACTATGACTACTCGCCCTTCGGACCGGACAAGGCCTTCAGCCTCTGCAGGCTCGAAGGCCAAGGTCCTCCCGATCAAGTCGATCCACCCAGAAAGACAAAGGGAGATCGAGGAAAATCAGCGGAAACTGATCCCTTCTCCGGAGGAGAAGAGCAGAAGGAGTGATCTGGCTCGAAAGAACCAGGTGCAGGGGGACCGCGGGGAGAAGGACATGGCGTGGCGCACCCAGACCAAGCGCCAGCCTGGATCCGGCAGTGGACTGCGGAAGAAGGAGGACCTGGTCAGCGAACGAGAGCTGATCCAGGTGAAGACCGCAAAGGGGAAGCGCTTCTCCATCACGCTGGCCGAGCTCGACACGCTATACGATCGGGCTTTCGAGGGATGGGCCTTCAGCCCGGCCAAGATCCCAGTTCTGGTCGTGAAGTTTCTCAAACCCGCCGAGTGCGGGGAATGGGCGATGGTGCCCTTGGCCGAATGGATCAAGAGGAGGTCTACGTGAGAGCCCAAAACCTCACCATCAGCCTTCCGTACGAAGGCTGCGGAAAGAACTGCCCGTTCTGCGTGAGCAGGATGACGGGCGGGGTCCCGAACGACATCTGGCTGATGAGGCGGAATGCGGACAAGGTGGTGCGACTGGCGAGGCAGGCGCAGGTCTCGTCCGTATTGTTCACCGGGAAAGGGGAGCCCCTACAGAGCACCTTGGCGCTCACCCATCTCGCTCCCTTCTTCCGAGAATTCCCGATGGAGATCCAGACCAACGGAGAACTGCTCACCGAGGCGATGTTGGATACTCTCCTCTTTCTCAGATTCAATACGATCGCCCTCTCCCTCAACAGCCTCGGCGAGTATGAGGCGCAGAAGGACAAGATCGAGCGGATCTCCAACGTGAGGATGGTCGCCCGGTTGACGTTCAACCTGACCGACATGCTCGATATCAAGACGATCGAGGAACTGGTTATCCTGTGCCGGCAGACGCACGCCAGCCAACTGCTCCTCCGGAACATCACGGTCCCGACGGGAACGGACCCGAGGAACGAAACGGCGAAGTGGATCGCGGGACACACGAACCCGAAGAGGTATGAGAAGATGACCAAGGCGTTCCTGAGGAAGAAGCCCAGGAAGATCCGCCAGCTCGCGCACGGAGATTCCGTGTACGAGATGGACGGTGTCTCGGTGTGCATGAACGAGTACTGCGTCCAGGATACCGCGGGGGAGGAAGACATCCGTTCCCTGATCTTCCAGGAGGATGGCCACGTCTACACGGCGTGGAACTCCCCGGCGTCGATTCTATTCTGAGAAAGGAGCAACCATGATCCCGGATAAAAAGAGGGGGAGACTCGTGCACGGTTTCGATATCGAGGGGGAGGCGGCGATCGACAAGGAAATCGCGGCGGGGCGAATCCTTCCCGTCAACGCCGAGTGTGTCGCGGGAGTGATCACGGAGCTCCTCAACAATCTATCCGAGGGCCGCAGACAGCTCGATAGGGAGATGGCGGGGCTCGCCATGCTGTTCGGAGTGGCGGTGCCGAAGGAAGACCCGGCCAAGACGGTGATGGAATCCAAAGGGTTCCTAGACCTAATCTGCCGCAGGCTCTCGTACGAGGTTCAGGCGACCGAGGGAATCCGCGCCGGTCTGGCACAGCTCCTTTCGATCTTCGGGGTCACCGACGAGACGAGTCTCATAGAGGCAATCAAGCGGCACAACGCCAGTGGGTGCCCCCAGAAGGGAGCGTAGCGCGTGAGCGAGCGGATGGATGCGATGCTGGCGCTCTGGAAGGAAGTCAAGGCCTGCAAGACCTGCGGCCTGGCCCAGTACGCCAGGAACAAGGTGTTCGGGGACGGGTACCTCGGAGCCCGGATCATGCTCGTGGGAGAGGGTCCCGGGATGGACGAGGACGCCTCCGGACACGTGTTCATCGGGAAGGCCGGCAGGATCCTCAACGAGGCCCTGCAGGCCGGCGGGATCGAACGGAAAGACACGTACATCGCGAACTGCTGCAAGTGCCATCCGTGGAAGACGCTCGTGGACGGGAAGCCCGAGGGGAACAGGGCCCCCACAGACGAGGAGACGGCGTCGTGCAGAACCTTCCTCGTGCAGCAGATCCGCATCATCCGGCCGAAGGTCATCGTCACGTTGGGGGCCACCGCCCTCAGCGTGATGATGAATCCTCCGGGGGCAGAGAAGAAGCCGTTCCCGATGACGGAGAACTTCAAGAAGTTCTGGATCGAGGAGAAGCCGGCGCCGGACTGGGCAGCCGGGAAAGCGATGGTAATCGCGGCGTACCACCCCCAATATCTCGGGTACAACTCCGGGGACGAGACGCTACGGTCGGAGTATCACCGGCTGTTCCGGAAGGTGAAGGAACTCGCGGAGGAGAAATGAGCCCGGAAGAGATCCTGAATGTGGTGCTACGCGCGGCTGCCCTCACAGGGACGACAATAGTCGGGATCAAGGTGCATTCACACGTCCTGCGTGCAGAGTCAATCGAGATACTAAGTAGAGCGGACGTTACGGATGCGTCGACAAACCGACTTCTGCGCATCAGCACGAGAGAGCTGTCGGAGATGACCGTCGAACAGCTATCGGAGAAGATCGATGACAGTTGAGCTATCAGGGTTCATGGTAGACATGGCAAAGGCGATGAAGGAGTCGCCCACGGAAGCCGACCTGCGGAAGGAAGTAAACCGCTTCCTTAGCAGCCGGAAGTCCGACAACCGGAGGCCGGGGATACACGTGACGGACCTGGTCGACCCGTGCCTGCGTAGGCTGGCCTGGAAGATCATGCTCCCCGAGACGAAGGATCCGGCCCCGCCTCCGGCGACCTCGAGGATCTTCGATCAGGGGAAGTCCATCCATCAGTGGTGGCAGAATCGCGTGTACGGCCCGATGGGGATCCTCATCGGGAAGTGGGAGTGCTGCGGCTGCGGAGCCGTGGTGGAGGGGAAGATGCCGGGGGAACGCTGCGCGGCGCAGGTCGTTCCTTCGGCCCAGATGGGGCGGCCGGAGCAGGAGTCGAGGAGGTGCGGGGGAGAGTGGGAGTACGTGGAGCCGGAGGTCAACTTCCTGATCGACGGCGTAAACGTGACGGGGAACAGCGACGGCCTCCTGCAGTGGAAGGGCCAGCGGGCCACCCTGGAGATGAAGGGCTACCGCACGGAGAACTGGAAGAAGATCCGGGTCCCGGACCCAGCCCACATCTTTCAGGCCTCCACGTATTCGCCCACGCTCGAGACCAGCCAGGTGCTGATCTCCTACATCGACAAGGAGACCTGGGACACCAAGGATTTCCTTGTACCTTTGCAGCCGGGGGCGTATGCTTGGGCCGAGGATCACGTCCGTACCGCCCTTCGGCTTGTCAATGAAAAGAGAATCGAGCAGGCGCACCGTGTGTGTGCGTCAAAGACCGCGGCAAAAGCCGTTCGTTGCGGGTTTTCCGGAATGCTGTGTTTCCGTTAAGGAGGGATCATGGCCGGTAAGAAGAAGGTGACGAAGAAGAGCAAGGGGACCGAGCTGGTGAAGGCGACTCCGGAGGTGGTGGAGGCCGTTCCGATCTCCGACGAGGAGGCTGCCGTGCTCTCGGTGACCACGGACCTCGGTATCAAGGAGTTCGATGATCCGTCGAAGATGAACGCGATCGAGCTGGAGGAGGAGGCCCTGCGCCTGGTCAGGAGCCGCTACCAGAACGAAGCGCAGCTCTCCGCGGTCCTGTTCTACATCGACCTCAAGCACGTCGCGATCGACCACGGATGGGATCCGAAAGAGTACTTTGACAAGCGTCTCGGGATCTCCCTGCCCAGGGCCCACGCGCTCATCAACACCTGGAAGATGTTGGCCACCGTGGGCGTGGACGTCGTGAAGCGGCTGATCGGGCTCTCGTGGGAGAAGTTGAAAACCTTGAAGCCGGCCGTCGAGGCCGGGAAGATCAACAAGCGCAACATCGAGGGCTGGCTGAAGAAGTGCGCGCAGGACGGCCTCACCGTCACCCTCCTGGAGAAGGAGATCAGGGCCCTCATCGCGAAGGACGCTCGGGAGGAGCTGGACGAGTCCCTCAAGACGATCTCCTTCAAGGTAGCCGCTTTCTCGGTGATCAACGTGCAAACCTTTGAAGAGATCGCGAGCAAGGTTCTCAAGACCGAAGAGCGGGGGCAGATGTACCTCAAGGCGATGCTCGACTTCTCCGCGAACTACGCGGATGCCATCGACGCGAAGCGCTGGAAGGCGCTGGGGCTGGCGACGCTCAAGGAGATGGCCGAGCAGATGGCCCCCGTGGCCGCGCTGTTCTTCCCGACGAACCCGGACTTCGGCGCGAAGGAGCTGGGGGTGGCCCCCGTCCTGAATGTCTATCAAGGATTTGGTGCGGGTGCGGACGGACCGGGGCGGGAGCTCCGGTACTGCATCGCCTCTTCCGTCTCGGAGGCCAAGGCTTTCCTGGGCGTGGAGAACGTCAGGGAGTTCAAGCTCGAGCTCGCGCCGTCCTTCATGCCGAAAGCGCCCTTCCTCCCGATCGAGGAGAAGGAGGAGGAGGAAGAGGAGAAGGAGCCCTCCATGGAGGAGATGAAGAAGCAGATCAAGGTAATCGTCGCCGAGCTCAAGATGACGCGCGAGACCTACGCCGAGATGCGCGCCGAGATCGTCAAGGAGAAGGGGGAGATGGACGGGGACGGCATGAACAAGGCGATCTACGAGGCCCTGATCGCGAGGAAGGAGAAGGCGTGACCGCCCACGCGAAGGACGAAGTACGCGTGTACACGGACATCTCCATCGGCAAAACCATCGGAGTCGGGATCCAGGCGGAGGGGCCCTTCGGGAGGCCCCTCCGCTTGCGATCTTACGCAGGGGTGGGATTCTCCCCGGTTGAGGCGGAGCTGATGGCAATGTTCTTGGGGTTGGAAGCTCTCGACAGCCTATACGAGTCGGCACCATTCGTAACGTCGGAAACGACGTTGTTCACGGACTGCGAGTCGGCGATCCGCGCGCTGTTCGATCTCGGGAAGTTCCGGTCCAAGATCACGAAGGCCTTGGTGAAGGGCCTTCTGAACAAGATAGAAGACTTCAAGGAGAAGAGCAAGGCTCCGTGCGTTATCCGTCCCATCGGGAGCCGGGAGAACCCGGCGCACATTCTCGCTCGAGAGGCTAGAAAGACATGGACCGACCTGTTGAGCTTCAAAGCCGCAAGTTCCTCTCCCTCCTGATCTCCAAGGTAGAAATAGAGCGCTGGCTGTACACGATCAAGGGGTACCTCGTGTACGTCACGATCATGGTGGAGGGAAGGGACTACTCCATCGATCTCCAGTACGTCACCCCTGCGGAGGAGCCGTGCATATTCCGCCTTCCCAGGGGGGTGTTCAAGGACAAGCCGATGGACGAGGCATCCCCGAAGGACGTGACGGACGCCTTCGTGAAGATGCTGGGGGAGACACCGTTCGAGATAATCCCTCCGGCTCCTCTCGACGTACCGTGGCACAAGATCCCTCCGTCGAAACACGCGGCGATCCGCGCCAAGAAGATCAAGGAAACGAAGAGCGAGGGGGCCCCGAAGGCCCCCGATGATCGAGAGGTGTAGAGGTGTACACTACGATCTGTTGTGGAACGAGGACGGCCGAACTCGTCTCGATGTCAGTCCGCGAGATACGCGGAGCCCGCCTAGATACTTGCGATGCCTATGTTCCGCCCAGCTGGAATCCCGACGACGCCAAGAACCACCACATGAGTATGCTTCGGTGCTCCTTCCCGACCCATGATGACGGGTGGAGCCTGCTACGCCGGCTTGCGCTCACGCGACACTTCTTCCACGGAGTGTTCAAACACAGGAACGCGCACAAGGCCTTCTGCACCGTCCGCAAGGACCTGCTTGTGGTCAGCGTAGACGAGGAAGAGAGGCCCATCGTGTGGGTTGACCAGGATGGGGTGCCAGGACGAAGCCGGCTGCTTGCCACGAAGAGGTTCCAGAGAAACGTACGGCGCATCGACGGGCTTGTGAAGCGCCTCGCGAGAAAGGGACCCGTATGAGAATCCTGGCGCTGGACACGTCAAGCCAGATCACCGGTTGGGCGATCGTGGATTGGAACGAGGGCTACGAGGTCCCGATGGTAGCCCCGTTCTACGGATCGTTCAAGCTGAAGGAGAAGGGGAGCATCGGACAGCGGCTCTATCTGTTCCGCGGGTCCGTCATGATGCTCATCGACAAGTACTCTCCGCAGGTGCTCGCTATCGAGCAGTCCCATGTCAAGTTCCGGCAGACGGCGATCGTCCTGGCCAAGTTCGTGGGGTGCGCGGAGGAGTTGTCGGTGTGCACGCTGCTGCAGGACGCCGTGCTCCTGACCGCCGGCTCCGTACGCAGGCTCATCGAGAGCAAGGACAAAGACGACACGAAGCGAGTCGTATCGGAGAAATTCCACATCGACCTGTCCAAGCACCCGCTGGACGTCAGTGACGCGATCGCCCTGGGGTGGGCAGCGCCATCGAAGCTGAGACTCGTATCCGGAAGGAAGGCCGAGAAGGCCGCTAAAAAGCGTAAGGTTCCTATGTCATAAGATAGTTGAGAGCACAGTCAATTTGGACCGTGCGCTCATGCGCGCGTGCGCGTGTTTTCCCCCTAAGGAAAGGAGTCAGATGAACAAGAGTCTTACCGAGGTCGCCGCCATCCTGGACATGTCCGGAAGCATGGAGGTCGTGACCGAGGACTCCATCGGAGGCTTCAACACCTTCGTGGAGAAGCAGCGGGAGGAACCCGGCGAGTGCCGGATGACGGTGGTGCTGTTCAACTCGAACGAGCACCGGAAGTGGGTGGACGGGAAGTCCGTGAGGGACGTCCCGAAGCTCACGAAGGACACCTACCGGGCGACGGGAAACACCCCGCTGCTGGACTCGGTGGGTCGGACCATCAACGAGCTCGGGGCAAAACTCGACAAGATGACGGAGACGGACCGCCCCGGGAAGGTCATCGTGATCGTCATCACGGACGGGATGGAGAACGCGTCCACGGAGTTCACCCGCGCCAGGATCCGTGAGATGATCCGGCACCAGGAGGAGAAGTACTCCTGGACGTTCCTCTACTTGGGCGCGAACCAGGATGCTTTCGCCGAGGCCTCCAGCATCGGGATCCAGTACTGCAACTCGGCGAACTACGTGAACACGCCCCGGGGGCTCCGGCACGCCTACCGCGCCATGAACTTCGCGGTATCGTCGGGCAGGGCCGGTGGCCAGTGCGTCGGCCTGGGAAGGGACATCGGGGAGGAGGAGCCCGTGATTACCACATCCGTCACTCCTCCTGCTCCCCCTGCTCCGGCGCCTTCCGCGGTCCCGGATCCGAAGTCCAAGAAGTCGAAGAGGAGGTAACATGCCGGCGGTGAGAAGGAAATTCTCGGCATGCGGGCACAAGGCCTTCGGGCTCGAGTGCCCCGTATGCAAGGACATCAAGAAGGGGATCCTGATCGAGGTTACCGAAGGGCAGTTGAGGAAACTCAAGTGCCAGAAGAAGACCGACCGCGACGCCGCCAAGCATGAGGTGAAGATCGGGGGAAAGAAGATGGATGTCAAGGAGCTCGAAGTAGCCATGACGTCCGTCAAGAGGAAATGACGGCAGCCGTGCCAAGCGGTTGTCGGCACTTGGGGTTCACTCCCCGCCACAGGTCCGACCGCGGCGCCCTCTGCGGTGTAGGATGAGCTGTCCGAAAGGATAAGAGGGATGGTGAACCCCTTCTTGAGGGCTGGGTTCTATCGTGTAGATGGAGGTATCACATGCCGATCGATGACGATTTCGTAAACTCGGCCAAGGAAGAGGCCGAAAGGGCCGAACGGGAGCGCGACGCCAGGGAGGCGGAGGCTGCCGCTCGGGAGATGCGGGAGCGTGAGGAAGAAGAGGAGGACCACGACGGTGAGCCCTCCAACTTCGACGACAAGGACGAGGAAGAGGAGGAAGACGCATGAAGATCACAATGGTCGGGGACAAGGTCCTTGTTCGGCCCAGCGAGGAGCCCAGCGTGACGAAGGGCGGGCTCCACATCCCGGACGCCGCGAAGGAGAAGCCCGTGAAGGGAACGGTCCTCGCGGTGGGGCCGGGGAAGATTCTCCCCGACGGGACCCGCGTGCCCTCGGAGGTGAAGGTGGGGGTAACCATCTTCTACCAGCGCTACGCGGGCAGCGAGGTGAAGGTAGAGGAGGAGAAGCTCCTCATCCTGCGAGAGGAGGACATTCTCGCCTTTGAGGAATAGCCATGCACACGCCAAGGAAAGGGGATAAGGTAAAGATATACTGCATCGCGCCACAGCGCGCCGGGCCCCCGAGCGAGGCTCACCTGGGACGGTACTGCCACCTGGCGGGCAGCGACTGTCTCCGCAGAACCCAGGGGATGGTCATGACGGTGCAGGAGGTGCTCCACGATGATAAGCGGGTAAATTTCAGTCCCGTGGGGTGCTGCCCCTTGGCGGCGCTGACTCCTCCTAAGCCTCCCGGGCCGGTGCAGGGGATGCTGTTCAAGATGGAAGAGCTGGAGAAGAAGGCGCCCGGAATGGTACACTTGAAGCGCTGAACTCAGCGCGCAGCCGGACGCCTGAGATTTAAGGTGAACGGCCCGTGCATGCGGGCAATCCGGCTCCTTTTGAAATCATCGGGTGCGTAACCCGATGCGGCGGGGAACCTCTTGGGGGAGGGGAACCCCGCCATAATGGGCCCGACATGATTCGACGGATTGGAGAAGCCATCTCTGCAAGCCGTGGTTGGCCAGAGCCACGTTAAAATCAGGCCACACTTTAACTGCCAACACGAATGCTTTCCGGAATGCCGTGGCCCCCGCCATGGCCGTGGCGTAACAACCACACCGCCCGAACCGGCGAGGTAGCCCTCGTAGCCGGAGCTCGGGTCACCACCAGGGCTGGGCGCGCAAGGATGGGCAGCCGATGCGCGCTGAGGAGCAGGTTGCCTTGACGGTGTCCAAAGGGCACTAAGCGGCCGTCCGCCGAAAACAGACGGATAAGCTTGTAGCACGAGGTGGGGGTATCCAAGGCCGGACCCGGGGTCACACCCGGCGGGTCCAAAAATAACGGAGAAATCCGATGGAGTATAAAGACCTGGAGAAGAGAAAGCGGTATCAGAAGGAGTGGGTGGCGCAGCGTAGGAAAAAGTGGATGTTGATCCTTGGGCCGTGTTCTCTGTGCGGGTCAACGCAGAAACTCCACATCCATCACAAAGATCCAAAGACCAAAGCCAGCCACCACATATGGTCGTGGAGAGAAGATCGCCTTCTACAGGAGCTGGTCAAGTGCGTTGTGTTATGCAAGGATTGTCACTGGAAACAACATCGATCGAGATCTGACCAGCATGGAACAATCACCGCCTACAAAGTAGGATGCCGATGCCAAGCGTGCAGACAGGCCCACTCAGACGACAACAAGAAGTGGTATCGGCGAAAACACCCGATCATCCACCGTCGTCGAAATACGGTAGTTCGGGAGTGGCGGGGAAAGCAGAGCCGATCGTCCTCATCCGAAGGTCTCTAAAACAATGGCCTCCGACTCGGACCCTCACCGGCTCCTGTGTCCGGCGGCGACCGAGGGTGTGGAGGCCTAATGACGGGACAGCTGGACTGGCGCGGCTTGCTGCGCTTCGGGGGAGTAGTTCACAGCAGGACGAAACCTTGGAGAAAGGCTGCGTTGACTAACGGTTCGAGACCGTTTCCCGTCGCCAGAGGAAGTAAAGCGGTGTAGCTCAGCGGTAGAGCGGCCGGCTAAACCGGGAGTGCGTTGGTTCAAATCCAACCACCGTGAGGGACGACGGACATGTACGCCGTCCCAACTTCCTTCCTTTGAAATCTAAGTCTTGCTCACGAAAGGGCAGGGGGCGCGGAGGGCTGTGTAATCCTCCGCTCCCCCGTCCGTGAACTCGTGGGCCTAACAAGAGGGCGAAGATGAAAAACACCGGGTTCCTCTAGGCGGCGATGTTGCCGTTCGGAGGAAGTCATGTCGTACTTTCGACATCCCCACACCACCCAAGAGCGTCGCTTCTGGGACGACGAGTATGGGCGTAGGAACAGAGCGCCCGTTCGTCTCCCCAACTACTACGATGACGTGTACCCGAGGAGTCGGCGTGACCGCTCCTGGAAGAGATTCCGTGATACGCGGTACAAGGTCATCTCCTTCACGCCAGAGTAGGCCGAGAGGCCTGTGATCCATCTTTTTGAAGGAGGACCCATGACCAAGGAAATGGACAACTTCAGGGCGTACGCTCCCCGCCACCGCTATCGCTGCCCTCACTGCGCGAAGCGGTTCAAGGCGGTCCCGATGCTGACCGAGCACAGCCCCTACCCGGTGTGCCCGCGGTGCGGCGTGCCGGTGGGCGAGGAGAACCACCTCCGGGCGTTCGACCGGACGCGCAAGGTGCTCAGGGTCCTGTTCTGGCCGGCCCTCTTGCCGATCAAGCTCACGGTGCTCTCGGCGCTGGGCGTCAAGGCGAGCACGGTCGGGATCTTCCACCTCGCGGCGTTCCTGCTGATGCTGCCGGTGACGTTCGCGCGGACGTTCAGGCAGAAGCGCTTCGCCTCCCCCGAGGTGCTCGAGAAGTACCTCAGCGAGGTGAAGGGGCAGTGGAAGGGCGGCGCCCCCGGCTCCGGCAGCGCTGTCCCGTGCGGCGCGGCGGAGAAGGCCGTCCTGACCCCGAAGGCCCGTCAGCGGCTCAAGGACGACGGCTGGAACCCCCATGCGCTGAAGGGGACCGTCACCAAGTACGAGAGGGCCTCCGACGGCCGCAGGACGTGCTTCATCCAGTGGCCCAGCGGCAGGACCGGTGGGCCCTACTACGACGAGGACGTCAAGATCGTGAAGGCATAATCCAAACGTGCGGGAAAGGTAGGGGGTGAATGTGCGTTCGAATCGCACCTCCTCTTCCACAGCGCCTTGAAGTGTAACGGATGCACGCCCGTAGCTTTGTCTACTGGGAAGAGGCGGTCCGATTCCGCCCAGGCGCTCCAGCTTGGACATGCCGGCCCTCGCCCCTGGGGTCGGTCTCTACTAGAGGGGAACAGGGGCCCACACGATCGGAGCCGGGACCGCGCTACCCGGCAGCCCCGTCCAAGCACCGGGCCTCTCGCACAATCGGTTAGTGCACCCGACCCATAATCGGGCACGGTCTGGGTTCGAGTCCCAGGAGGCCCATTGGGGTGGATGGCACAGCTGGTAGCGCGCCACGCTGATAACGTGGAGGCCGCCGGTTCGAATCCGGCTCCACCCATAATCGTTGGTCGCCGGTTCGACACCAGTCCGCGTGATAAGTCTTCGTGTCAGTATGCCTTTCGAAAGGAGGAAAGATGACCGAACCATTGGTAAACAGAAGCATGACCGCAGAGGTATTCTGTGTGGACGACGCCACGCGAAACCAGGCGATTAACGCTGTCCGCAGATACCGCGCCTATTGCCGCGAAGTATTCGCGGTGGGGCTACTCGCCGAGACCGCCGGAGCGAAGATCGTCGAGACGGAAGATGGGGACATCAGGGTGCAGCCTGATTCGGATCGGGCCAAAGCCACGCTTGCAGCACTGATGATGAAGGATGGGAAGGCGCACCTCTACCAGCTTCGTCAGCACGTCTTGGAGACGCTCTATCCCACAGCCAGATCGTTTGTGTGGGATTCTCTGCGCCGGGACGTGAGCACGAGATGGTGCGCTCGTGACCCCGAATTCGGGAAAGCCTCGCGTGGGTGGCTCACCCTACAGGGCGCCCGAGATGTGGCACGATTCAACGGAATGGGCATCGGATTTCCGCAGGCTACGGCACACCCAAAGTTGGAAGATCATGCGATCAGGCTGACATGGGATCGCGAAGTCGGCGAGGTAGAATTCAAACTCAAGCGTCTTGACTCTGGCCGCTGGGGTGTGTGGAGCGCAATCCTCTCCGGGGACTATACCGCAGGAACACTCTATCTGAACGAGCGCGACGGGAAGCTCAGGATCACGATAACCTACTCGAAGGCCGTGACGGTCTCCGATGTAGATCCGGCGCGTGTGCTCCTGGTGGAGTTTCTGGCGGATCGGATTCGCCTCAGCACAAGCGGTGACACGGATGAGGTGATGCTCGATCATGCGAAAGGGGCGCTCGCTAGATTTGCCATGCGACGCGCAAATCTGGAGGCACGCAGAGCCTCTTGTGGATCACCCAAGCGTCCCTGGGGGCACCGCAAGGGTTGGCTTGCGGATCAGGCTGTTCTCTCCGCGCTGACCGCCAGGCGGGCTGGATACGTGAAGGACCAGAATCACGCGTGGGCGCGCCGAATCGCGGATCGCGCCCGGCAATGGAGATGCGGGCGGGTGTCTGTCACGCTTCCCGCGGATGGTCTCATGCACGGACAATCTTGGGGATGGGGTCAACTCAAGCAGTTCATCTCCTACAAGGTAGAGGAGCTCGGAGGAGAAGTCGTGAATTAGGAAAAGGGTCCTCCCTCGGACCCGGTGCTGGCCATGACGCCAGCAAATGGTCAGGTGACCACCCCACACACGGCGGGTTGGGCTGCGTTCTCCCACAACAGGTTGGTGTCCCACCCATGCGCGTGGGGGAGAGGGGCCGCCCGCGCGCGGGTCGGTCCTCGGCCGCACGTCCCACCCATGCGCGTGGGGGAGAGGGGCCGGCCCGCGGGGAAACCCGAAGAGCGCCGGTGTCCCACCCATGCGCGTGGGGGAGAGGGGCCGGCCAGCATGCTGTTTTCGGACCGGAGGAGGTCCCACCCATGCG
>Ga0315295_10003623_pt1 | contig 13109 bp, 18 predicted proteins | sample YL17G14_0_MG_FD_204453 | JGI IMG/M metagenome (GOLD analysis project Ga0315295, IMG submission 204453) | Sediment microbial communities from Yellowstone Lake, YNP, Wyoming, USA - YL17G14_0 | ecosystem: Environmental > Aquatic > Freshwater > Lake > Sediment | place: USA: Wyoming | collected... | reverse complement strand
CTCGGGCCGAAGAAAGCCGAAGGGTTGACATTCTTCTAAAGCATTCCTAATTCAAAAATGGAAGTAAAGACGGGGACTGGATGGTCGAGCAGGCTTTACTTCCGTAGAGCCAGCAGAGCAGCGAACGCGCCAAGATCTGAGGCCTTGCCCTGCAGGCCACGTGAGCTGGTACATTGATGATTGATTGGCGCGATTTTATCCCACAACGGCCTATCGCCGCCTGGCCCAGGCTCATTTTTTCGCATAACCAGAAGGAATCTCGAACACCTCAGCGGAAACTTTCTCCGCATTGATGGCCTTCACCTCCGTCGTGCTGGAAAAGAAGGGGGCGTCCTTTCCCTCCGCCGGGGAAGACTTCTCGCCCGCTATCTTCTGCGTGATCCGCCCCTTAAGGCCTCCCAGGATTCCCCCAATTCCTCCCGGGGAGCTGGAAGTTGATTCCGAAGATGAACTTTCAGCGCTTGCGGCAGCCTTTCCCTTCTCACTTTCCAGCATCCAGTTCACCACTGAGCGAATCGGGTATCCCTTAATCTTGGACATCTCTTCCTTCACCCGCAGGAGCCCTTTCTCAATTTCTTCGGGCGGCGCCCCTGAGGCGGCGGCAAACGCCGCCATCCCCAACTGCTTTGATTCCTCCGGGGAAAGAGTGAGCCCCAATTTTCGAGCGTAGGCTTTATGGAATTCTTGTTCCTCTGCTTGCGCTTTGCGGATGGCCGCGGTCTCGGGTGTCGTCCACAGGTTCGTGGTCATGGTACTGCGAGACTTGGCCTTGGTTTCGATATCTTCCATTTCGAGCAGCCAGTTGATCAGATATTCTTCGCAAGGAAACCCGTTGATCGTTTCCGAAGCTCCGGTTTTCTTTACTGTAAATTCGGATTTGGTCACCCGTACGCGGGGTTTCTCTTTTTCTCCCCGCTCCTTGGCAGGAGACTCTTGGCTTTTGAATGGTTCGATTGGATGTTCAGTGTAAGTGTGATTTTGGGAGTCGACCCGCCAGTAGACTCCTTTGTCCACGCGGGTGATGGTAATATTCTCGCTTCCTCCAGCAACTCTTGATAGAATGGCACCGGTGAACTTAGAGGACATAGATTCCCACATTTTGTCACCCTGGAAACGACGGGTCATCGTTCCTTCCGAAGCCCCCATGCCTTTTATACCTCCCGTCTTTAGCGTCGATTCAATCGTCGCATCGGCCCAGGCCTGACCAACCCCCAGAGACAGAGAAATCCCGAAAATCAAGATGCTGAATCGTTTCATTAAGCAATCTCCCTTCTTACCATTAATCCGATATCGATCCCTGATATAATAAATGAATTTTGGATGGCAAATCAACCTTTTTATCGAAATTTACTTTTCTTTTCATTCCGCCTCATTATTTCGCATGGTTCCGGACCTATACAGGGGATGCTGCGCGCAGGCAAGATCGGCGGGAAATGATTTGTCTTGAGGCTCTGCGCTTTGATTCCTCGATGAAAGGCCCCGCCTTATGCCCCGGCAGAAGTTTCACGAAAATTCTCAGGTAGAACTCAAGCTCGACCCTGGAGGTCCTAAGAGAGGGAAGAGAGGAACTTGAGGACGGCCTGATTGAAGGCCTCGGCCCTCTCCACAAGGAACTGGTGGCCTCCACTTTGAATTATCTCAAGTCGGGCGTTGGGGATCCTCTCTGCCAGGACCGTTGAGTTCATCGGCGGGACCAGAACATCATCACTTCCGGTGATGACTAAAGTGGGGGCTTGAATCTTTATGAGGTCCTCCCATGAATCGTGGTCCCTGACTGCTTCCCACTGGTGTATCAAAAACTTCGGAGAAGGCGGAAATTTCTTCGAGACCTCTTGATAACGCTGGGCCAATTCCGGTTTTTCTTGCAAAGTTCTTTCCGTGAATAAACACTCGAGAGCTTTTTGGTTGGCCTCCTCAGAGCCGGTAAGCACCGACTCCCCAAAGATTCTCCCGACCTCATTCGAAGGTGGAACGACGCGGGTTCCTCCGCAGTGGGTGCAAGACAGGATCAGTCCGTTCACCCTTTCGGGGTAATGGATGGCGATTACCTGGGCGATCATTCCACCCATGGAAATGCCCAGGATATGGGCCTTGGGGATACTTAGCGCTTCCATAAGGCCCACCGTATCGGCGGCCATCATGGATATCGTATAAGGAATGTCGGGCTTGTCGGACCGGCCGACCCCTCGATTGTCAAAAATTACGAGGCGGAATTTTTTAGAAAAAGCGGGAACCTGGACGTACCAGTGATCCGCGTTACTTCCCAGTCCGCGAATAAGGACCAGGGGATAGCCTGCACCGTGAATCTCGTAATATAATTCAATTTCTTGAACCCTAACTTTAGGCATGAGGGAGCCTCTCTTGAATAAAGTTTAGATCAACTCCGAAAGTCGGAGAAGATTCTTCAGGATCATACAATATCTATACTGGAGATCCAAGCGGGGGGATTTTAACAAAAAGATTCAACCTTTGTAAACAATAAAACTTATAAATTTCTTAGGGCTTTCCCCTTTCTTGACTCTCCTGCTTATCCCCCAACCTCTTTGAAAGGTCGAAACATTGAGGAGACCAGAACGAAGATCAGCGGTGGTGGCACGGTCCATGGGCAATTGAAAATCAGACGAAGCTTGGGTGTTCGGGCGGCTGGGTTCCAAAAAGGGCAACAGATATAGATCTCCCGGAGGAAAAGTTCTGAGATGGGCTTTGTTACTGGCTTTACCAAAATGGCACCCTAAAGATTGTTGATAATCCAAGCTATTCCGGGTCTCACCCCCCGCGAACCCTTTGCCGACGCCAGAATATAGATAAGGATATGATATTATTATATTTTTATTGCCTCAAAAATAGGCAAAGAGCTAAAATCCCTTAAATTATCTTAAATTATGCAGTTCATTCCTAAATTTTTCCACATCTTTTCCACAGGATCCTGTGAAAAAATCATGGTCCATTCGGTCCAATTTTTGGGGATCCTTCTTCGATTCTGATGATCCAACCCAGGCCCCTACAGCCTACCCTTTGTCTCTCCAGAAAGAACTCAAGGAACCCAAGCCAGGAATGGTAGCCGAAGGTGGATGAAGGCCCAGCCGATTTAAGAGGGAGTTATTCTGATCCTGCTTTTGATTTTTGACAACTCAATTAGGGGAAGGGCTTCGGATTGCTGATTTTTTTCAGAAGAGTAGCCCTAAATTAATCCTTGGAGCGTCCATATTCGATGTCTTTGACGTTATCACAAGAACGGTTAGAAATTCCATGATGTTTCCCAGGGCTAAGGTCTCACACACCTGGTTTTGTTACCTCTAAACTGTCTTTTCAGCTTTTTCCTGTTCCTCCAATTTGGCGAGCATCTCCTGAAGGTCCACCACTTTTTCTTCCAAATCGGGAAGGATCTCCCGTAGGTCCACTTTTTTATCCAAGCTGGGAAGCACCTGCTGTCGATCCGCTACCTTTTCATCCGCTTTTTCTTCCAAATCGGGAAGGATCTCTTGTAAGTCTACCTCTTTATCCAAGCTGGGGATCGTCTCTTGCAAGTCCCCCACTTCTTTATCAAAGTTGGGGGTTACTTCCCTCAGGTTGACTTTCTTGCCTGCCAATTTCTTCAGCGCATAATCTTTAAGCAAAAAGAATATCAATAAGATTGCCCCAATAACTGCAACCGCGCGCAGGGAAGCCATTTTCGAGCTTGTCCATATGGCCAACACTAAAGCGATGGCCCCGGTGAAAAGAACCAGCCTTGGATAAATGTTGGTGGGGCTAGGTTTGGCTCTGCGTTTTTCAACTTCTTCCCGTGTTTTAGAATTCAATACTCGCCTCTCCCTGGTTTATTGCGGCCCCAAAACCCAAGCGGACCAGAAGGAAATAGTTCGGCAAGGGGCCCTTGTGATTTCCAGCTCATTTTCCATATCGGCATCTTTTTGTATTTATTTTAATTTTTGGTTTCGAAAAATTTATGAGCAGAGATCAGGTCGGAAATGGGAAGAAGCCTTAAAGAAGAATTCTAATGAAAAGTGGATTCTCCGCCTCGACGGGAGTGATCAAAGCCTATCGAATACCGTTGGAAGAGTCTGAGAGAGGCTAAGGAACAAAGGGGAGAACGTGGGCTCAGAATTAGAAAGATTAAAGCCCAGGGGACCTTTGGGAAGATGGTGAGAAAGAGAGCGCCCTGAGACCCTGATAGCAGAAAAATTTAATCCTAAAGAAACAGTCAGCTTTGAAGAACTCTCAATAGACGAAAGAAGCCTTGGTCATTGCTCATCCGGAAACGCGCCTCTTCTCCTCCCCTCCATGGGGGAGGGTGGGGGTGATTATGGCCCGGAATTTCAAGACTTTCTTTTTTTACCCCCCTCACCCCGCCCCTCTCCCGCCAGGGGAGAGGGAGTTTCCGGATGAAAACTAGATGGCAATCTCAGGATCTTTCTCGTTTTTCTTTTTTATGGTTTTTACCAATAAAGGAACCAGAATGATGGATGCTATAAACAGAATCTTTTTGGCAGTCATTTTGCCTCCACACTTTGATCCGGTGAACCCGGCATTCAACGAATGTTTTTTGAAAAATCTTTATTTATAAAAACAGCAAATTCTATACCAATAGAAAGATTTTGAAAAGCCCCCATTATGACTAGATTTTTCAAAAAATTGAGCTTCTTAACCGGAAAGGAAGTGGAAGGATTTTTCTCATAAGTCCCCAATCATTAGACAACCCTGTCTGTTCCACTTCGTTCTTGGTTTTGCACGTTATAACTGACTCCGGTCTCTCGCTGCCTAAAAATAATATTTTTATTATAGGAAACGACAGAAAATTTAAGATTACAGAAGCCTTAAATAGAATATCGGCCAAGGAATATCTTTTCTAAAATATCTCTATTGCGATGGATGAGGTGCGATTGCGGCCTCCTTGCCACACTAACGGAGCTATAATCTACCCCCATCATCTCCCCAATCTCCCGCTGATTCAACCCCCCATATCGGTACAGCATCTCCATTAAGAGCCCACGGCCTATCCCCCTCCCTCCCTTCTTCTTCAGATCTTCCCCCTTGATGCCCGTCTCCTTGGATACCACCCCCAGTATCTCCGCCGGGGCAATCTGACCAATAATCCCCCTTACCCCCGGAACTTCCCGAGATTCACGAATGGTTTTTAAGAAACGACCCTGGACACGCTCCACAAAATCTTCATCTCCAACAACCCCATACCCCTTCCCTTTTGCATTCTTTTTGCATTTCCCTGAACTCCCTGCGCCATGATGTAACATCGGGCCCCGCTATCCGTTTGGGAGTAGCAGCGCATAATCAAGCCCCCCCAACGTCATCGCCATGTCTATTGCCTGCTCAATCTCCTGCAGCGGAAACGAAAAAGCTCTGACCTTAGAGAGATCAACGGCCCCACTTCGGACGAGATTCCATGCCTGGAGAGCCCCGGCCCGGTCAAACATAAAAGAGCCGCGAATCGTCAGTTGGCGGCGCATAATCTGCGCATAGGGGAGCGCTAAAGCATGGCGCACACCCCCTATCAGAATCATCGTGCCGCCGAGACGTAGGACATCAAACCCGGCGAGCGTTGGATCAGGCGTTGGGGTGTCAGCCAAGTAATCGACCACGAGGTCGATAGGTCCATTCGCGAGGTTACGAATGGAGATTGCGTCCTGCTCTCTATCGCCGCGGAGCCCGTGGATTACCACCCTTCGATTGATTTCCGCAAGGGCCTTCAGGCGTTGCTCATTCCGGCCCGTGGCAACCACTCTCGCTGCACCCCGAGCCAAGGCGAGTAGAACTGCGGCACCGCCCAGTTGCCCAGTCGCGCCATTGATTACGACAACCTGACCCGCTTCGAGGCTACCACGCCGCAGCCCGCCATCGGCGATTGCTAGGGATGCAAGAAACGGAAGCAGGGTACGTCCCAATTGCGTGCCTTCCGGGAGGACCGCCAGACACCGCGCAGGATACAGAGCGAGCTCTGCATAACTTCCATGACGCCAGAGTTTCTGCATCGAGAGCGATCTCTCGGAGCCGGTGCCGGTCCAAGCAATTAAGATTTCGTCGGGCGACCGGGCAAGGTCGCCTGAGGAGAGGAAAGAATTGCACAGGACTACGTCCCCGACCGCAATGTCGAAGACATCTTCGCCAACGCATTCCACCTGGCCTATACAAGTAGGCCCGGGAATCAGGGGGGTAGGGAGGTCGTACCCTAGACTACCGTCAAAAACTCTGCGTGTATAACTCGGTACGCGAACTGCCAACACGCGCACGACAACGCCTGAGGGCGTAACGACTGGGTCTGGGACTTCCCGAATCTCCAGCGGTGCGCCCGCTGTTGCGAGCCAAACTGCTTTCACATTTCCCCCTCCTTTATCTTTGGTTGATCGTGATCTAACACTCAACTCAGCGGCCGCCTTTATTACGCGGCCCCCTGGAGTAACTTGTTAGGACCTTCAACAGCATTGCAGAATCGGGCCAGATATACCGGAGCGAGAGAATCTCTGCTCCCCCCGGCATTTTCTTGATCTGACGACCAACAACTTCTCCTTTGAGCGCTTCATAAACCGCCTTGCAGTGTGATTGGCTTCAAACACCCAAAGGTGAATCGGCCAGCCTGGTTCCTTGGTCATCACCCAATGAGTGGCCTTGGCAAAAAGTTCCCGTCCCAACCCGTGGCCTTTGAGTTCCGGGCACACATGAAGGTTGTCAAGGCAAGCCCCCCATTCAGGTTCTTCGTCGAGCAATACACATACAAAGCCGACGAGTTTCATCCTGATCTCGGCCAGAATCACGTAACGACGATCAATACCCGGAGCCAAAAACCGTTCCTTCCAGAGCCCCCCCTGTTCCTTAGCAACCTCTTCGTCCAAATATGCGTCAGGCAAGATACCCCCATAAGCGCTACGCCAGCTTTCGGTGTGTAAGGAGGCTATGCGCCTATGGTCAGGCAGAATTGCGGGTCGGAAAACGATGCTATCCATGTCAATCCCTTCGACCTAACGGGCTCGCGGCTGAGCCGCAGCCGAAGGCCGTCTTCTCCAGTCCCGCTGCGGTGGGATTCGCCCGCCGCAGGCCTAGAACACGCTGCTCTCAGACGCGCCCCCGTTCCTCCCCACCGCCTGCGGTCGGGAGGAACGCGAAAGCTAAGGGGCCCGGCGGCTTTTTGCCGCGTTCCTCTTTAGCAGATTGTTAGGGATACAGATTTTTATTTTATGCCTTTATTTATCATTTGATAATTTTTGACCATAAAGTAAATGGTGCACACTACGTAAATAACCCAACCAATGACAGGAATGAAAAAAAATAATGTAATAATGGCATGGATTACTACTGGCATAATTACCTTAGAAAATGGCTGCTTAGCAATTGCCAACCGCGAAACCAAGGTGCCAATAAAACCGAGGAAAAAAGTAATCAAGAGAGATATTATGCCAAGAAAAAACTTGCTTTCTTCGGCCTCAGAATCCCTTATTGGGTATATTCTTAGTGCAACCCCCTCATCTGGGACAAAATCAACTGGGATTTCAGGCTTCGGGACATCTTCGCCTTTCCATTCCGCCAGCGGAAAAGTATAGCGGTTGCCGTCTGTGCCTTGAATGGCCCCTTCGCTGTTTCTGCTATCGTACCCAAGAATCTTTCCCTTCATTTAGGCCCCTCCTTTTTATAAGCCTTTTCTTCTCTTATTCCGGGTCGGACCCAGCCAACTTATTTATTTTCGAAAGGATATGTCGCAATAGAAGGTTTTTCTTAACTTAAACCCACCTTTTTAAGGCCAAAATCGGCCCGGTAATAAGTTACAGGCTCTCGTAACTCGTAGGAACCATTCCCCCCTATTATTTCCCGCCATATAGCCTTTGTCCCTAACCGCGAAGGTAGTAACGGTTCGCCCTTGGCATTTTCTATCGCCTTAGAAGGATGATTTCAGGTTCAAAAAGGTGGCTCTAAGAGCCAAAAATCACCTTTTTGAAGGCCATTCACTCCCATTATCAAACAGTTACGCTGGCCCGACCCGGTACACCCTTTTGGCGGTCCGTTGGATTGAATTATTAACCAAATTCTTCTTTATTCAATGTTCCTATTTATTGCCATTACCTTTGATGATGGCTCCAATAATTACTCCACCCACCGTCGTTTCGACAAGAGAGCCTATAAACCATGCAAAAGCAAGGGTCAGAGGCACTGGCATAAATGAGTATGTTCCAAAACCCATGGGGAAGCCAGTAGCAATGCCAAATAACAAACCATACTTTAGCCCTGATACCACAGATTTTAGTGACCCCAAAACAGCATATAAAACCACAAATGATGCAGCACCTACAAACGTGACCAAGTACATCAAGCCCATTTTCATCTGCTCCATCGGACGCCACAACTGAGCTGTCTCCTGATATGTGGACTTGAGAATCACTGCATGAATAATGAAGTCAAGAGCAGACCAAGTAATAAAGACCGCGACTACAGCCAATATGAATTTTCGCATCATTGCGTTTCTCCTTTCCTTTATATTTTACCTTTTCCTATTTCTTCCATCTCTTCAAATTGGGAATTGTCTTCATCACTAGTCCCCTTGCCTGTCCTTCGCCCATGATGTTCTTCTGTACCATAACCTCTATACATTTGTTGATCATTTCCTGCATGGTAATATCAGGTTGGGTGAATTTTCCATTCTGAAAGCAATAGGTGCAATACTCTTCAGCTCTTGTCCCATTGGCGTTTGTTCCAAACAATTCTGGTCTGTCCATCGGCATCGCACAGCTTTGACAAAAAGGGCCATGGGTCTCCATGTTTGTTTCTCCTTTTTTTGCATAACACTCCGCATAACCGGCCGGCAAAGGAGCGCAGCGGATTTACCAACCCGAGTTGATGCGGTGGTTATATTTTTTCCCAATCATATGATATTGCACCTTGCTTGCAGCCATCAACACAAGTGCCGCAGAGAATGCATTCCGTATTTTCCATGCTTTTCTGATTAACCATTTCCTCTACGGGAAGGCTCATCGGGCAGTGCTCAGTGCAGATGCGACAATGCTTACAGATTTCCGGGTTCGACTTTAACTTCAGAGAAGCCCATTGAAAATAATTTCTAATCTTCCTGCCTAGGATCATAAAAGGAGCCATCCAACATACATGATGACAGAATGATCTCTTCCCAAAAATAAATGCTGGCAGGACAATGAGTGGAAGAAGAACAAAAAAGTAGGCTATAAGACTCTGGACATCGCCGATGGAGAGGCCGTATGTCGTCAGATAGAAAAAATCTATTCTCTTATACCCTCCAGACCTTATTGCCAATAGTACAATTGAACTGATCCAAGGTACCCAAATAAGCCATTTAATGTAATCACCCTTTGTCACCTTTTTGTCCCTTGCGAGAAAGATCGCCTCCTGGCAACCAGCCCCTGGACAAATCCAGCCGCAATACCCTCTGCCCAAGAAAAGGGAACTAATAAACATAAGAATAAATAAAATAAAACTACCGTTGATAATGCCTCTTGAGCTTGCCTGAATAATGAGCACGGGGGACAGATAATAGAAAATTGCAGGGAAAAGGAAAAAAGAGAGTAAAATTATTCCTTTTCGTATTTTTTGTCTTGTCTTCATTTTGTTCCTTAAATGTATCCGAAAAATATAACGGCCACAATCAGCGGCGCGGTTTACCGCATTCGCTGGATCGCGTTGTTACGCAATGATTTCATTCAGTCCCTCAATCACCTGCGATAGTTCCTCATGGGAACCCCTGCCTATAAGTCTCCCAATCCTTTCCACGGAGAAGGTTCGGATTTGGCTAATTTTGACCCAGGACTTTTCGGCAAATCCCCGGTTTTCAATTCAAAATTCAGGGGGAACGCGGCTCTCTCCGGCTGGCTCGTAATTGCCACGGCTATGACTGTTCCTGAACGTTCATTGAAGACATCATGGCTCAGAATCAGAACAGGGAGCAGGCCCGCCTGTTTATGACCTCGGGTGGGGTTCAAATCAGCCCAGCGGATTTCACCTCTCAATATTCCGACCATTGGTTCACATCCTCAGTCATTCCTTCTTCAGCCATGGCCCTTTCGAATGCGGGTTGAAGCTTCGCGCATTCGATCGCCAGCCGACTGCGCTTCATCCGCAGCAGTTTTTCGGTGATGGCTTCTTGGAGGTCCTGACTGCGGCTCTGGAAGACATGTTCGTTGACCAGTCTGTCCAATTCGTCTATGAATTCTTCGTCCAGTGTAATAGCTATCTTTTCCTTACTCATCTTGGCCCTCCCGGTATTACATTATATCAATCCGCTGGTCAGCCAAGCACTTAATTATTTCTGCGTAATGGGGGCGCGGCTGAGCTGCGGGCCGGAGGCCCGTCTGCTCCAGTCCCGCTGCGGCGGGATTAACCCGCCGCAGCCGTAGAACACGCTGCCCTAAGACGCGATCACGTTCCTCCCGACCGCCTGCGGTCGGGAGGAACGCTTGAACTCTACGGCGGCTATAGGCCGTCCGCACGAGTGGTTGGTTATGCCCGCTGTGATTCAAAAAACAGAACAATCAAACTCCAATTTTTAAGGCCTGTACAAAATTCCCGTATGTTATTTCTTGCCTTCAGCCTCATACCACTGCCGCCAGCGAACGATATCGTTCCCATATTTCTGACCCGAGAGTTTCTCCAGAGAGATTACCACCCAGTTCCGATATTTCATTTCATCCTCCCGTGTCGCGTTTTCAAGGAAGTCGATGAGCGGACCGACAGCCTGCTGGTCGCCGATCTTTGCAAGCGCTTCGGCAACAACGCCGCTGAAATGTGGTCTGTTGATCACCGCGAGGAGCGGTGCAACAGCACGGCCGTCTCGGATCTCACCCAGACTCCTTACAGCATCAAGCTGCGTTCCATAGTCAGCATCGTCGAGGAACGTGACGATCCGATCAACGGCACGTTTGTCTCGCAGCTGGCCAAGAAGCACTGTGGCCCGGCCACGGACATAGCCGCTCCTGTCCTGAAGCAAGGGCAGAATAAAGTCCCCGGCAGTAGGATAATGTCTCTGTACCAGTTCTTCTGCTGCCCTCACCCTATTGTCGGCTTGGGGATCACTGAGGGATTTGATGAGATGATCTGCAGAGACGGAAACAAAGGGATCCTTGAGTGGTTCCGCCTTCTTTATAAGCCCCATCTCTTGAAAGAGGCTGTTAAAGCCGAGAAGGAGGACGGCCACGATCACGCTGATGATTACCTGCCGGGGACGCGCAAAGCCCCAGGGAGATGCAGACCTGACGAATTTGATGCCCAGGAAGATGCCGATAACCGCCGCAACTGGCAGAAAGACCATAAAAGCGAAGGCAGCTAAAAGCCTATCGAGTCCACTGCCGCCCATGCTCAAAAGGGCAATCACTGCCATGAATAGTGCCACCGTCTCCACTGCGCCCAAAAACGCAGCAACCATGCGGTATGGCCTATGAGCTTTGGTCATAACTGATTGTTCTTACAATGTTGTCTTGTAAGCATAACGTGCTCGCGGCTGAGCTGCTGGCCGAAGGCCCGTTTGCTCCAGTCCCGCCGCGGCGGGATTCGCCCGCCGCAGGCGTAGAACACGCTGCTCTCAGACGCGCCTCTGGCGACGCGAAGCAAGGGCGGAACCGATGCCTCTGCCCCTTTCCGGTGGATGAATGTATAACTGGGCAAGCCATGGCGTGAGTTCTAGCCGGATATCCATGTCATAGGCCACGATATTCGCAGAACCAACCAACCCACCATGACCTATAGCAACCAAAGTCAATGGGAGCTTTTGGATGCATGCGTTTGGGGAGAGTCGCGCCCTATAATCGGATTCGGTTAGTGCCCCGGTCAGGTCACCCCATTGTTTGAAATGCCATTTGGCAAGGAGGGGGATGAAATCTACATGCCTCGATAGGTCTTCTATTGTGATGTCATTCATCATTTTTCCATATTATTGCATTAAATGTAACCAAACCTATATCAAAAAAAATAATCTTTGTCAATTTCTTCAGAAATTTCTTGATGTTGGACAATTCTTTGCAGTATAAGGGTTTCTTTAGCGAAATAATATTGGATAACAAGAATTATGGATACTTTTTATGCTGGTGAAACTATACCCATGTGGCAACGAAAAACATACTGGGAGTATCAAGTCCACTGGAGAAATAATTTTGGCCCTAACCACCTCCCTTTGCGCCATTTGGCCATTTCCCCTTTTCCCACTTTTTGTTTTGTTGACAAACCTTTACGGGGCTGATACATTTTGTTCCAAGAATCCGGGTTGCAGTCGGGGGAGGAAAGGTCATGCAAGTCAAAAAGCGGATGGTCCGGAAGCTGGTGACCATCCCGCCAGACACCAGCATTCTGAAGGCCATGGAGGTGATGAGGAAAAATTCCATTCGCCACCTTCCAGTCGTGGATGCAGGGAAATTCGTTGGCTTCGTCACCGAGGGAGACCTCCGGCAGGCTTCCCTTCTTTCGATGGTGGATAAGGTCTCCATTGAGGACGTGATGATCAAAAACCCTGTGACTGTATCCCCCGAAGCCAGCCTGGAAGAGGCCGCCAAGCTCATCTCTTCCCATAAGATTGGGGGGCTGCCGGTGGTCAAGGGGAAGAGGCTCGTGGGGATCATTACCATCGTGGATATTCTTCGGGCCTTCATCCAGCTGATGGGAATTCTGAAGTCCAGCTCGCGCGTTGACTTAGTTTTGGGAGAAAAACCTCATGCCTTCGAGGAAGTTTCCGGGATCTTCAAAGATCACCGGACGCAAATCATCAGCGTGGGTATGTCCAACCACAAAGATCGGAAGAGACGCGTCTATTACTTCCGCCTTGAAAAATGCTCCCTGCAACCGATTGTGGCCTCCCTGAGGGAAAAGGGTTATAAGGTTTTATCTATAACGGAATAATTCTTTTGGAGGGAGACAGATGATTGATGAAACGACGACGCCCGAGGAAGCCATCCGCATGGCCATTGAACGGGAAAAGGGTTCCCATGAATTTTACACCCAGGCGATGAAAATCGCCAAACATCCGGGGACCCGGCAAATGTTCGAATTCCTGGCTAAGGAAGAGATCAAACATCGCCGGATGCTTGAGGAGGAGTTGAACAAGGATTATATGAAAGAGATGTAGAAAAGGCGATGGGCGATAGGCAATGGGCTATAGT
>Ga0315295_10003622_pt1 | contig 13109 bp, 7 predicted proteins | sample YL17G14_0_MG_FD_204453 | JGI IMG/M metagenome (GOLD analysis project Ga0315295, IMG submission 204453) | Sediment microbial communities from Yellowstone Lake, YNP, Wyoming, USA - YL17G14_0 | ecosystem: Environmental > Aquatic > Freshwater > Lake > Sediment | place: USA: Wyoming | collected... | reverse complement strand
GCGAGCGGGGCATCGCCGTCGAGGATGGAGGTCTTCTTGGGTGGCTGGCGCCACGCGTATTCGCCGGTGAGCAGCGCGTAACGGGAAGGGGTGCAGGTGGCGGACGGGGCATAGGCCCGCGTGAAGCGCCGGCCCGAGGCGGCCAGCCGGTCGAGATTGGGCGTGGGGATGGCCTTGCCGCCGTAGCAGCCGAGGTCGCCATAGCCGAGGTCGTCGGCCACGATCAGCACGATGTGTGGAGGAGGCGGCATACCGGTGGCCGGTGCCGCGATGATGCCGCCCGGCAGGAGCGCAAGCAGACAGACCAACAGCAGGAGCAGGGCGAGTGGCCTCATTGTGCGGTGACGGGGTGAGTGATCATATTGCGGTAGACCGGACGGGGGCGTAAGATCATGCTTAGATAAGGACGGCCGGACTTGCCCGGAGGAAGTTGCGGGAACAGAACGGCACGCCGGGTTTAGGGGTGAAGACCATCTCCGCTAGGCCGGAGGCAGGGTCGCGCACGCGATCGTCAGGCCGGGGTCCGAACGGGCAGGAGAAGAGGGGGAGGAGGTTATCGGGGAGCATGGGCGGTAGAATCACGCAGAGGGCGGCTGGAGCAAGGAGCGAGCGCGGGGGCCGCGGTGTCGGGGCGGACTTGGTTAATTGCCGTCGCGGGGCCAAACTTAGCAGTCGAACAGGAGCATTTCATGGGTTTAGCTATGTTTCGGCAAGTCCGGGCTATTACTCCTCACAAAGTGCTACCCCAAGCCGCATCATCGGATCCTGCCCGCCTGGTGCATGTGCAGGAGAACTTCGTCCGGCACATCCTGCCTTTGAAGGGCTTTGTGCTGACCCTGCTGCCGCAGCGGCATCTGGCGGACGATATCGTGCAGGAGACCTTTCTCACCGCGTGCGAAAAGGCGATCACGTTTGAACCCGGCACGAATTTCCGTGCGTGGATTTTTACCATTGCCCGCTTCAAGGTGCTTGCCTTGGTCAAGCGCGAGGCCGGCCGGGGCCGGCTGCTGAACCCCCAGCTCGCCGAGCTGCTGCTGGATGATGCGGCCGGGCTCGAGGCGGAGCGGCTGCCGGAACGGGTTGCGGCGCTGGACGATTGCGTGGGCAAGCTGGCGCGCTCGGCACGCCAGGCCGTGCTGCTGCGCTACACCGAGAACCTCGGGCCCACCGAGATCGCGCTGCGGATGGGCTGGAAGGTCAATGCCCTGAATGTGGCGCTGTCCCGTGCCCGGGTCTTCCTGCGCCGCTGCGTTGAGGACAGCCTCCGCGCCGGCAAGCCCTGTTGAACCATGCCGCCCTCCGACCAGGAACTGCACCGTCTGATTGACGCCTACCTCGACGGAGAGATCGACCCCGCCGGGCTGGCGGAACTTTCCCGCCGGCTCGGGGAGAATCCGGCCGCCCGCGCCACCTACCTGATGGCGGCGGCGAACCACGCTGCGCTCAGCCTGTGGGGTGAGCAGCAGGCGGGGCGTGAGGCGGCGGTCCGGCAATTCCCCGCCGCCCCGGGCCTGAGCCGGTGGCGCCTACCGCTAAAGTGGATCGGTCTGGCGGCCGCGGCGGCGCTGGTCGCCATCTGGTGGTGGCCGGCCCGGCCGGCGGCGGCGCAACTGACCTTCCAAAGCGGTGCTGTGTGGGGGGCGGGCGGGCCCTCGCGCGATTACATGCTGTCGGTCGGCAGCATTGAGCTGGAGCAGGGTATCGTTCGCTTTGAGACCCTCGCCGGGGCCGTGGTGACGGTGGCCGCGCCCGCGCGCTTCACCCTGGCGGCGTCTGACCGCATCGAGTTGCGCCAAGGCCGCCTTACCGCGCGCATGCTGCACGAAGGCGCGAGCCTCATCGTCAAGGTGGCGGACTGGGAGGTCCGGGACCTCGGCACTGCTTTTGGCATCGATGCCCGCGACGCCGGCCGCACGCTGGTTTCTGTTTTCCACGGCCTGGTGGCCGTGACGAGCAACTCGGCGCCCGGCGGAGAACTCCGAGTGGCCGAGGGCGAGTCGTTGGTCGGCCGGCATGGTGACGCGCCTTCCATGCAGAAGTCCGGTTACGCGACCGAGGATTTCAAGGACCTCTGGCCGCTGACCGTCGGGGTCAACGAGTCCTCGAAGCTGGTGGAATTCCTGCCGCCGGGCCCGCTGCTGCAGCCGCTGCGGGACTACCGGGCCAATGACCGGCTTTTCCTTTTCCCTGAGCAGCAGAATTTCACGTCCCGCCGGGCCCTGGCGATCGACCTTTCGCCGGACGTGCGCGAGTGGCCGAATTTCCCCGTGTCGACTTATCCGTTGCCGGCGGGAACGCGGGGCAACAGTTACCTGGTGTTTTTCCAGCCCGAGGAGTCGGCTGGCGGCACGCCCCGCCGTTTGAGCGGCACGATCAGTTTCAGCCACCGCATCCTCGGCGTGGTTTGCTCCGACCAAGGGCTCGACGAGTCCGACGGCGATCTCGGCAATGCGCGGGCAGTCTACCGGATTCCGGGTCAACGGCGCGGCCTCGAGGAGGCCGACAAGGAGCACTACCGCGGCAGCAAGCTGCCGCATGACTCGATCCAGATCAGTCCCGACGGCCACTCCATCAATTTCGACTTCTACGTCTCCGATGAGCGCGAGCAGATGCGCGTGATCGTCGAGGCGCACTGAGCCCCAGTCCTTATCATGCCCCGTCGCGTCCTCCTGCTTTCCCTCCTGTTGGCCACCGCCCACGGCGCCGTCAGCAATCCCACCGCGCCGGTCGACGATCCGGCGCTACAGGTGCCGAAGACCGTCGCTCCGTTGTTCGATACCTGGATGCGCGACACCTATGTGACACTGGCGGCTGACGGCCACTATTATCTGACGGGCACGACGGCCGCCCCGGGCAAATCACATTGCTGGGACTGGAACGACGGTATCCACCTTTGGCGTTCCGACGATCTCCACCACTGGGAGCACCTCGGCCTGGTCTGGTCCCTCGACCGCGACGCGACCTGGCAGAAAATACCGGTTATCGTCGAGCCCGGTCAGATTTCCCCCGCGCGCGATGTGCTTGACGAAAAACGCCGGGCGGTGTGGGCGCCGGAGATCCGCTACGTGAAGGGAAGCAAGACCTGGGTGATCGTGGCCTGCATGAACGGCGGAAAGGGCTCCTTTGTCCTGCGCAGCACGTCCGGCAAACCCGAGGGTCCCTACGTCAATATCGCGGGCAACGCGGACGGCCCGCTTTTCGACAACATCGACGGCAGCCTCTTTGAGGATGATGACGGCGCGGTCTACTTTGTCGGGCATAACCACTTCGTCGCGCGGATGAAGGCTGATCTGAGCGGTCTGGCCGAGCCGTTGCGCCAGCTCGCGGAGTCATCCTACGAGCCCGAGCCCTACGCCGAGGGGGCCTATATCTTCAAGCACGACGGGAAATACCACCTCGTGCAAACCTACTGGTCCTTCAAGAAGCCCGACGGCCGCTATTCCTATCTCGGACCGCAATACAACCACCCGAGCCGGCACAGCTACGATGTGATCGTTGCCTCGGCCGATCATATCTATGGTCCCTATGGTCTGCGCTACACGGCGGTGGTGGAGGGCGGACACAATAATTTTTTCCAGGACAAGGGGGGGCGCTGGTGGTCGACGATGTTTGGCAATCCTCGCGGCGCATCCGCTGCCATCGCCACATTTCTCTGCCGACCGGCACTCGTGCCCTTGAAGTATGAGTCCGGGCGTTTTCGGCCGGATTTTACCCCACGCTGATTTCCGCCGTCTTGCCAGCCTCACCCCTGAGTCCCAACAACCCGCTTACTCTCACCCCACCATGCAAACCAACCGCCCCCTGCTCAGTCGCGCCGGTGCCATCGTCGCCGGTTCTGTCCTCGCTTTGTTGTTCACCACCGCCCGCGCCCAGACGGCCGGTGCGGCTCCAGCTCTAGCGTCCTCCCCCGCCGAATCCGCGGCAAACAGTTCCAAAGACAATGACGTCGTGGTGCTGAGCCCCTTCACCGTCTCGGCTTCCGCCAACAATGGCTACTTGGCGAACGACACCCTTGCGGGCAGCCGTTTGCGCACCACCCTGAGCGACATCGCCAGTTCGGTGAGCGTATTCACCCCGGAATTCATCAGCGATCTGGCGGCCACCGATGAGGCGGATCTCATGCGTTATTCCGCCGCCGCCCAGGCGGAGCGCACGGACCAGACACCCGCGGTGCAGGGCATCTCCCCGATGGAAGGCATCTTCACCTTCCGCGTCCGCGGCCAGACCGCCACGCGGGCGCGCAACTATTTTGAGACGAACCTTGCGCCGGACCTCTTCAACGCCGAGAGCGTGGAGGAGGCCCGCGGCCCCAACTCGATTCTCTTCGGCGTCGGGGCCGCCGGCGGCGTGCTGAACACCAGCACCAAGCGTGCGCTCCTGAACCACAATGCCATCAAGCTGGGCGTCACCGTCGCCAGCAACCAGGACCTGCGCACGACGCTCGACGTCAACCAGGCCCTCGGCCGCAAGTTCGCGGTGCGCTTCAACGCCGTCTACCAGACGGCGGAAAGCTGGCAGCCGAACACCGAGTCGGAGAATACCCGCCTGGCCTTCGCCGCCACCTACCGGCCTTGGAAAAAATTGACGCTCACCTTTGACAGCGAATACGGCAAATGGGATGCGCCGATCACCCGCAACTTTGCGCCCTTCGACCAGGTGTCCCTATGGCGGGCCAGTGGCTCCCCGCTAGTGGCCAACGGCGTGCTGGTGGCGAGTGCCGCGCAAAAGGCCATCGGCATCAACAACCGTAACGCCACCAATCCGCGCCTCACCCTGGTTGGCAACGACAACACCGTGCGCAATTTCCAGGGCACGGCGATCAGTTTGCCGCTTGCCCGCACCGCCAACGCCGTCAACTCCACGCTCTTTCCCGACGTGTGGGCGGGCTTCGACTCCGCCAATCCGTATCCGCTGAAGGCGAACTTCAGCGGTCCCGGCGGCCACGCCGACTATGAGCAAGGCGCCTACTCGCTCATCGCCGAACTCCAGCCGTTTCAGGACTTCTTTGTCGAGCTTGCGGGTCAGCACGACGAAAACGTGCATCACATCTACGACGCGGTGCCCGATCAGGCCTTTGGCAGCTCGTTCAACGGCATCTTCGGCGAGCCCGCACAGACCTACCGCGACGGCTCGGCCAATCCCTACGCGGGCACCTACTATGTCGACACCCGTTGGGTGCACCGCGTGATGTATTTCGTCTCCAACCGCTACCGGATGACCGCGGCTTATTCGTTCGATCTGGGCAAGTTCGGCCGGCACACCGTCGCCGGCCTGCTCAGCCGTGACCATACGAACAGCCCGCGCCACACCGACTTTCTCGCGGTAGACGGGGCCCCGTTCAACGCCAGCCCCTTTGCCGCCCAAAACCTGCTCTATACCCGGCAATATATCACCAACTCGTCGGACCTGACGCAATGGTCCTCGGTGCCCAGCTACGAATCATTGCTCGGGCAGAACTTTGCCACCGTGCTCAGCAGCGGGGCCACCCCAACGAGCTACACAGGCGTGTGGGCGCGTAACGCCTCGAACCACATCTACCAGACGGAACGCGCGGCGATGGTCTCGCTGCAGGATTATTTCTTCAGCGACCGCCTCGTCACCACGGCGGGATTCCGACGCACCCTCAACGAGCAGCAGGTTTCCGTCGGCACCATCGCGGCCAACGCGCTCAACACCCTCTCCTACGGGGCCGTGTTCAGAATTACCCCCTGGCTGTCGGCATTCTATAACTACTCCGAGAACGCCCTGGCGCCGAGTTCGGTGCAGACCGTCATCCCCTACAACAACCTGATTCCGGTGAACTCCGGCGAAGGCATCGACATGGGCCTGATGCTGAAACTGCTCAAGGACCGCGTCTTCATCCGCCTCGGCCACTACGACACCACATCGATCAGCCAGACCAAGGCCGCGGCCGTCGGGGCGAACGTCGTGACGCGAAACCAGAACATCACCGCCGCGATGATCGCCGCCGGCCTGCCCGTGCCCGCCGACGTGCTGACCATCAACGGCGGAGACTTCGACGCCTCCGACGTCAAGACCACGGGCTACGAACTCAGCGCCATCGCCAACCTGACAGACTCCTGGCGCCTGACCCTCAGCGCGACCAAGTCCGACTCGATCAGCACGAACCTGCTCAAACTCGTGACCGAGCTGCAGTCGTTGTTCCTGCCGGTTTGGCAGACGTCGTCGGCCCAGAGCCTGCTCACAGCCAGTAACATTACCGTGGCCCAGGAAATTGCCAATTACCAAGTCTACTACAATTCCAACACTGCCGGCAATGGCCGCTTGACTGTCGGCCACAGTCCGCTGCAGGTCCGCCTCTTCAGCCGCTACGACGTGAAGAGCGGCCGGCTCAAGGGGGTTTTCTTTGGCGGCGGTCTCAGCTACAACTCGGCGCCCAACATCGGCTACAACACCACGACCGGCGCGCCCTACAAGGCCAGGGTGCAGCGCGATGCGGACCTCCTCCTCGGATACCGCACCCGCCTGCCAGGTTTCATGCGCAAGGCCCAGGCCTCCTTCCAGCTGAACGTCCAGAATATCCTGCGGCCTAACGATTTCATCCTCGTGAGCATGCAGGGTGACGGTCAGATCCTGCGCGCGGTCGTCGTGCCGCCGACCCGCTTTGTCTTCAGCACCAAGCTGGATTTCTGATTCCTTCATATTCGGGCGGCGGCCACATGTAGCCGCCGCCCGTTTCGCTTTATGCTCTACCGCAAATCGGTCTGCTCTTCGGTGTTGTTGCTTGGCGCGTTGATGGTGGTCCGGTTGGCCGCCGGCTCGCTGAGTCTCGGCGCCAATTTCAACGAACATCTCACCGTTGCCCGGGTGCCGGCGCTCGACCTGACCGGGGTGCAATGGATTCGGGGTTTCCTGCCGGCCGGGGAATTTCTCGATGTTCCCCGTCCCGTGCCCTTGGGTGCGGGCGAGCGCCGTCAGCTCGCCACCGATCCCGGGGTGGCGGCCTTCCGCGCCGCGGCCGCGAGCGGACGCAAGGTGGCGGTGACCTTGAAGTGGGATTTCAAGCGCACGCATTGGCGCGTGCCGGTGCCGGACTCGGCCGACGAGCAAAAGGCCTTCGCTTGGGCCCTCGAGGTCGTGCAGGTCATGCACCCCGACCTCCTGTTGCTTGTCAACGAGCTGTTCATCGACACTGAGGAAGCTGATCTGGCGCCCGGGCCCGACGGGGTCGTGCCCATGGTTCGCTTCCTTCAACGCCTCGCGGCTCACGTCGCGGCGTCGCGGCTGAAGGCACCGGATGGTTCGCCGATGATGGTGAGTTGCGGTGGATTTACGCGGCTCGATCTGCCGGCGACCCGCAAACAGGCTGCGACCAAGGCCCTGCTGCCTTGGCTTGCCACGACCCCGAACCTGACGCATGTGAACTTCCACCTGCATCAACAGTCGTTGGCCCAGTTCGAGCAGGCAGTGAAGTTCATGCACGCCCAGATGCCGCAGCGTCCGTTCGTCGTCACGGAGTTTTCCCTGGTTTGGGCCTTCAAGCAGGGCATGCGGGAAAAACTCGGCGCCACCGCGGTCGGCCGCCGGTTCGCCGAGCAGTTTCACTGCCCGCCCGGACAGACCGTCGCGGCCTATCTGAGCGCGGCCGCCAAGACGCCGGTCTCCGAGGCGGAATTGCATGCCTTCCTGGCCAGCCGACCCTGGTTCGATCCGCAGGGGTTGGAGAAAATGTGCGGCTTCATGGAGCAAAACGGGGTGGTGCTCGCCACCTTCGCTTATCTGCAGGCCTCCAGCGGACTGGAGCGGCCGCAGGCGCCGGTGGGCGAGGCCCAGCCGCCTTGGCGGCTGAACCCGGTTTTTCAGGAACGCCACGCCTTTGTGCCGAATTCCGATCGTTTGGCTGTCAATCTCGAGTATTTTGACACGTTTGTGCACCGTCAACGCTGAGCCTGGTTTGGCGCCCGGCATGGTATTTCGGTCCTGCGTCGATGCACTCGCCTGGCGCCGGAAATGATGTTCAATTCACGCCATCCCCGCACCCCCTCCGCATGAAAAAGCTGCTTTTAGGTTTCCTTGGCGCTGCCACTTTGGGCGCCGCCCCGCCCAATGTCCTCTTCATTTGCATCGATGATCTGAAGCCGCTCACGCGCAGCTACGGCGACCCGCTCGCGCAGACCCCCCATCTGGACCGGCTTGCCGCCCGCGGCGTCCAGTTCGACCATGCCTATTGCAACCAGGCCGTGTGCGGGCCGTCGCGCTACAACCTGATGCTCGGCACCCGCTCCACGTCGACCGGCATCTACAATTTCGGGCGCGACTTCCGGGCGGCCTTCCCCTCGGCCGTCACGCTGCCGCAGTTTTTCAAGCAGCACGGCTACCGCGCCGAGGCCATCGGCAAGGTCTTCCATATCGGGCACGGCAGCTATGACGACGATAGCTCGTGGAGCGTGCCGGCCTATCACGACAAGGTCATCGAATACCTCCTGCCCGCGAGCACCGACGGCGGCAAGCTGACCCGCGAAGAAGCCTATTTCGGAAACATCAAGACCCTCACGCCGCACAACCAGCTTACCCGCGGTTCCGCCTGGGAGAGCGTGGACGTGCCGGACAACGCCTACGCGGACGGCCGGGTCGCGACCGAGGCGGTCCGCCGGCTCGCCGAGTTGAAGCTCACCGGCCAGCCGTTCTTTCTCGCGGTGGGCTTCGCCCGGCCGCACCTGCCGTTCACCGTGCCGAAAAAATATTGGGACCTCTATGATCCCGCCAAATTCCCTCTCGCCGCCAATCCGAATCCACCCAAGGGCGCCCCGGCTTACGCCATGAAGGGCATCGGCGAACTCAACCAATACGCGCAGATCCCCGAACGCCCGCCGGTCGACGAAAAGTTGCAACGCCCGCTCATCCACGGCTACTACGCCAGCGTGTCCTACGTCGATGCGCAGATCGGCCGCGTGCTCGATGCCCTCGCGAGTTTCGGCCTGGAGGGAAACACCATCGTCGTCCTTTGGGGCGACAACGGCTTCTCCTTCGGCACGCACGGCGACTGGACCAAGCACACGAATTATGAGGAGGCCAACCATATCCCGGTCATGCTGGCCGGTCCGGGTATCGCCACCGGCATCCCGGCCGCCGCACTGCTCGAGACTGTCGACCTTTACCCGACCCTGGCCGAACTCGCCGGGTTGCCGGCCCCGACCGGCCCGCAGCCGATCGACGGCGTGAGCCAGGTGCCGGTGCTGCGGGATCCGGCCCACGCGCAGGGGAAGGATCATGTCTACCATGCCTTCCCCCGCCCGCGCCCGGGGCAGGGCGAATGGCTCGGCCGCGCCATCCGCACCGCACGCTACCGCTACGTGCAATGGCTGCCCTTCGGCGCGCCGCCGCCGCAACCCGACATCGAGCTCTACGACTACGAGACCGACCCGCTGGAGTCGGTGAACATCGCCGCCGAGCAGCCCGCCTTGGTCGCCCGCTTCCAGGCCTTGCTCGACCAGTATCCCGCCGCGAAGCCCCCCTTGAAAGCGACGGCCAGCCAATAACCGCGAACCCGTCGGCGCACCGCCGTAATCGCCGGAGCCGAAGCACGTCTTGCCATGTTCTTTCAGGAGAAAACCGAAACCCGGTCTCGGAGTTTATCGATTTCCCATTATTGCTGAACACCTCCCTCTCGGCATGAAAAAATCACCGACTCGCCTTTTCTTCGTCCTCATCGGCCTGACGGCCTTCCTGACCCCGCTGCGCAGCATTGAATCCCTGCCCGCGCGGCCAGCAACGGTGAGCCCAGCCAAGCCCAATATCCTCGTTTTCCTCTGCGACGATCTCAGCACTCGCGATGTCACCTGCTACGGCGCGACCGATGTGCGCACCCCGCAAGCCACCGCGCTCGCCGCCCAAGGCCTGGTTTTTGACCGCGCGTTCGTCGCCTCGCCCACCTGCGCGCCCAGCCGTGCCGCCCTGCTCACCGGGCTCTATCCGCAGCGCAACGGCGCCATGGCCAACCACACCTACAAGCGCGACGACGTCGCCTCGCTCCCGCCCGTGTTGAATGCCCTCGGTTACCAGACGGCCGCCTTCGGTAAGGTGGCACATGGGCCCAAAGATGTCGCCCGGCACGGCTTCACCTACGCACCCTCCGGCAACAACGAATTCGATTCAGCCGACATCGCGGAATGGCTCGCGCACCGCGACCGGAGCAAACCCGTCGCCCTTTTCGCCGGCACGCACTCGCCGCATGTGCCCTGGCCGAAAAACGACGGTTACGATCCCGCCCAGCTCACCCTGCGCCGTTTTCACTACGACACGCCCGAATTCCGCGCGGACCGGGCGCGTTACTGCACCGCCGTCACCCAAGCCGACACCGACTTCGGCACCGTCTGGGCCATGGTCCGGCGGGAACTCGGTCCCGACACGATCATCGTATTCACCAGCGATAACGGCGCCCAGTTTCCCTTCAGCAAGGGCAGCCTCTACGATGAAGGCATCCGGATGCCGCTCATCATCAGCTGGCCCGGTCACTTCCCCGCCGGCGTCCGCACCGCCGCGCAAGTCAGCTGGCTCGATCTGCTGCCCACGCTCATCGACGTCGTCGGCGGCACCGTGCCCGCCGGTCTCGACGGTCGCTCCTTCGCGCCCGTATTAGCCAATCCCGTCACCCTGCACCGCGACCGCATCTTCACCCAGCACAACAACGACGCCCGCGCCAACGTCTACCCGATCCGCTCCGTCCGCACCGAGCGCTGGAAATACATCCGCAATCTCCATCCCGACTGGGTGCACAGCAACCACAGCGACCGTTTCCGCCGCGACGGCGCCGCCAGTTATTTTCCCGCCTGGGAAGCCGCCGCCGTGCGCGATCCGCTCGCCGCCCTGCTCCTCAACCGCTACCGCCAGCGCCCGGCCGAGGAACTCTACGACCTCGCCGCCGATCCCGACGAAATCAACAACCTCGCCGCCGACTCCCGCGACGCCACGACCCTCGTCGAGCTGCGCGCCGAGTTGGACACCTGGATGAAAGCGCAAGGCGACACCGGCCAGGTCAAGGTCGCACCCTGGCTCCCCGGCGAGCCAGGCTTAGTCGACCCCGACGGCAAGTAATCTGCACCGGTATCCCGACACCCAAGCGCTCAGCCGATTCTTCAACGCCTTCGCTCCCCTGCGCGCCTTTGTCCTGCCGGCGCCCGCGGCGGCCCGCGCGGCGCAATCCGGCTGGCGGGGGTGACCGCAAGCAGCGGGGCACGACAGGGTGTTCGCCAACCAAGCCGTAAGGGATGATAAGCCGATTCAGGGCTCCAGCACAATCAGACCGACATCGAGGTTCTCGGCACGGCCCCCGCTGGGCCTCACGCTGTAGGCGGCCAGGGTGTTGCGGCCGGCTTGGAGCGCGGCGAGTGCCGCCGGGGAAAGAGAGACGTGCTGATAATCGCGGATCGCGCCCGGCACTTGGGCGGCAAGGATACCGTTGAGGTAAATGTCGGCGGCGCTGGGGGCGGCGACGCGGAGGCGCAGGTCGCCCGTCGGCCTGGCCGCGAGGGTGAATTGACGCCGCAGCCAGAGGCCGCCTTTGGGCCAGGGGGTGCGTGGCGGGGTGATGAGGTTGTTCTTCGCCGTGCCAAAGGGCGCGGGGGCTTCAGACCACGCGGAGTCATCAAACTCCGGTGCGGTCCAGTTGGCGGCGGGTTCGGTGAAAGCATGGCGCCAGAGCACCGGGGCATCCTCGGCGGTGGGGGCCAGACTGTGACTCTGGCGGATCGGCAGTGGTGCCCAGGTCGCCGTCGTGTTGGCGCCGGCCTTGGCCCAGCGCTGCCAGGTGGCAGGTTCACCGAGTATCGCGATGAAGACACCACCGACCACGGGACGAGCGATGAAACCGCGCAGCCTGGCCGTGTCGGTCATATACCAGTCGGTGAGCGGCACGCGGTCGGGCGTGGTGTTGATGAATTTCATGACCGGCCCGAGCAGGGCGTCGAGGTCGTCGCGCCGGCCGGTGAGCGTGGCGGTCCAGATCGTCCAGTCGAGTTTGGTGTAGGGTTGGCGGCTGTCGAGGGGCAGGCCGTAGGGCGCCAGTCTGGTGCGGTAGAAATCCATCTCCTTGCGCAGGGCGGTTTCGGGGAAAAGGCCGAGATCGAGCAGGCGGTCCCACACCAGATTGTATTTCTGGCTCCACGACCCAGGCTGGTCGAAGGCGAGGCGAAAGTGCGTGCCGTCGTCCGCTTCCCTGGCCCAGCGCGCGGCCAGCCCGGTCGCGAGATCGCGGTAGGTCTTCGCGGTGACCGGATCTTTCCGCGTTTCGCAGAGCCGGGCGTAGGCGCCGAGGGCGACGATGGCCTTGGCGGAGAGGTTGACGTTGTGCGCGAGGTGGCCGGCGAAATCGTCGGTGCAAAGCTGGTTCTCGGGATCAAAGCCCTTGGCGCGGAGGTAGGCGGCCCAGGTGGTGAGCTGCGGCCAGTAGGGTGCGGCGTAATCGGCGTTGCCCTCGGCGCGGGCGAGCGCGGCGACGAGCAGAATCATGTTGGCGGATTCCTCGACCATCATCTGGCGGTCAAGGGTCTTCTCGCCGCCGCCGTAGACCTGGCCGGTGGCGTGCGGGTAGCGGCCGAGGTCGTGCGGGGCGAAATCGAATTTCCAGCGCGGCGAGGCGGCGTAGTCGAGGATGGGCTGGAGCATCGCCTTGGTGAGGGCGGGACTGAAGAGCAGGGTGAACGGCGCCATCGGATAGATGACGTCGACGGTGCCGATGCAGCCGTTGCTGAGGTTTTCCTTGGGGAAGAACAACGGCTGACCGCGCGCGTCGGCGACGAGTTTGCTGCCGGCGAGGGTCTGGCGGTAGCAGAGCGCACCCAAGTCGGCATAGTCGGAGCCGCCGATCCGGGTGAGCTCGGCCATGAGCCGGGTGTCGAAGTCGACGCAGCGTTTTTCCAGGGCGGGGAATTCGCGGACCGCGAGCGGCAGGAGTTTTTCCATCGTCAGGCCGCCGTGCCGCCAGTAGCCGGGCAGGTCGGCCTCGAAGTAGCGCAGCGAAAGGATATCGTCGTAGGCCAGCACAAGCGAGCGGCGGACGGGCGTGTCCGCGACGGGGCCGAGGTCGAGCCGGGCGGCGAGCACGGGTGCGGCCGAGGCGGCGGCGTCGGTCGCGGGGGCGTCGGTCGCGG
>Ga0315295_10003621_pt1 | contig 13113 bp, 13 predicted proteins | sample YL17G14_0_MG_FD_204453 | JGI IMG/M metagenome (GOLD analysis project Ga0315295, IMG submission 204453) | Sediment microbial communities from Yellowstone Lake, YNP, Wyoming, USA - YL17G14_0 | ecosystem: Environmental > Aquatic > Freshwater > Lake > Sediment | place: USA: Wyoming | collected... | reverse complement strand
CTGAGTTCTTTAGGATCGTTAGAATCGTATATTGTGCTCATTATGGATAACGGAGAGGTCGCTGGCCCGGTCCCGCCCACCGCAGCTTTGCCTTGGACCTTTACTGCCGGCCGCGCATTTATAGGAATAGACAGATTATCGCTCATTGTTCACCCTATTATATTATCGTAATAATAGCGGTAAAAGTTGCTTGTCCGAAGGAGAAAAGCATCGCTCTATCATAAGCTGCGCGATTGTCATCATATGTGGCAGCTGTCGCCTCCGTGTTTTTCAAAATACTTCTGGTGGTATTCCTCGGCCCTCCAGAACTCCTCGGCGGGCTTTATCTCCGTTACTACATGTCTTCCGCTCTTGCCTGATTTCTCGAGCGCGTCCCTGGACTGCTCGGCCAGATCTCTCTGTTCATCAGTATGATAGAAGATGGCTGACCTGTAATTCGAGCCGATGTCGGGTCCCTGCCTGTTGAGCTGCGTAGGATCGTGCATTTTCCAGAAGGCGTCCAAAAGCTCTTCGTAAGATATCTTGTCGGGGTCGTATTCCAGCTGTACCGCTTCGGCGTGTCCCGTGTTCCCCATGCTCACCTGGTCGTAGGTCGGGTCCTTTGAGGCGCCCCCCGTATATCCGACCTCGGTATATTCAACGCCGGGCAGCTTGTCGAATGCGTCCTGCACTCCCCAAAAGCATCCGGCGGCAAAAGTAGCCTTTTCAAGCATGGGCAAATTATATCCGTCCTATGGGCAAAATCCAGAAGTTTCCGGAAATATATTGACCTATCAGTTCGTATATAGTAAAGTTGGCCACAAATGCATAAATATCTTAGAGGGATATCGATCGCCGCATTCATTATAGTGTTATCATCTTCGGCGTCTTTTCCCCTTGTTTATACGGATTATATGGACCCCATTGACGCGGGGGTGGGCGCGAGAGTGCCGGGAATGGGCGGCGCCTTTGTTGCCGCTGCCGATGACGTCAACTCCATTTTCTATAATCCGGCGGGACTGGCGTTCGCAAAGGGCAAACAGTTCGCCTTTGGGACAACTTCTGTTCTGCACGATAAAGTTAACAACAGCTTTGGCATGTACTTTGCGGGCAGTGAAGACGCCTTTGGCATCGGAATAGTGGGTATGAACGACTGGAACCCCACGTTCGAACCCGGTGCAAGGGAACCCTCAAGCGGCAGGGTCATAACCGTAGAATCCACCCCGACCAATTTCAACAACACCGTCGCCGTGCTTGCGTACGGCACAAAGCTCAGCAGGTTCATAAATATGCCTTTTATGGAGAATCTGGCGTTCGGCATCAGCATAAAAGGCTTCTACCAGAACATAGTATCCTCTGATGAGACGATACAGGGGACGGGGCTCAACTTCGACTCCGGTCTTATTTACGCCGCCACCAGTTGGCTCAAGTTCGGGCTTGTCGGGCAGAACACCCTTCTTTCCACTTCAGGCGGCCAGCTTACCTGGATAGCCGAGAACGGCTACTCCGAGCCTTTCCAGGCGAACTACAAGTTCGGCATAAGCACAAAGCTGCTGGGCAGCGGGAGCATGATGGGAACAGACCAGACCCTTACCTTCAACATGGATGCGGTCCAGAACAATGTGCACAACGAAATGCCGCCCGTTTATCACGGCGGCCTTGAATGGTTCCCCGTCAGCTTTCTTGCAATAAGGGCCGGCCAGGAACAGGTCCTTATAGACACTGACAAGAAAAATGAATTTAAAACAGAGGCTAATTATACCGGCGGTCTCGGATTATATCTGGGGGACTGGGGCATCGACTACGCCTACCACAGGTACGGAGAGGATCCGGACAATAGCCTGCATTATTTCTCAGCTTCTTATACAGTGCCGATTGGCGGTTCAACCAGCGGGGAGTCGCACGTAACCGCGGCCACAACTGTCATTTCAACGACCACTGCGACAGCCTCTCAAGCGGCTATCGCTCCTCTCCCTTCGCTCGAAGCGGAATCCACTGAAGAGTTCATATCCATAAACAGCCCCGAGGACAGGACCTTTATTTATACGGACTCGGTGGTGTTGAGCGCGGAGGTTAAAAGCAACAAGGTATTCTATCTCGACGTGAACGGCATTACATCAGAGGTATCGGGAGAAGCAGGCCATATCGTGTTAATGCCTGTCAGCACAAAAGGAACAGGAAGACAGGATATTGTTGTCGTCTGCCTTGATGATAAAGGCGTGACGCTCAGAACTTACAGGATAAAACTGTTCAGGCTCCCCGTTTTCTCCGACGTGCCGCAGACTTACTGGGCGGGCGAAAGGATAAGCATGATCGCCGGCATGAAGATAATAAGCGGATATCCGGACGGCACCTTCAGGCCCGGCAAGGCCATAACCAGGGCAGAGCTTGCGAGCGTGCTTGTTAAGGCTTCCGGCTACACAACGCCTGAGCCCACGTTCTCGGGCTACTACGACGTCGACAGGTCGAATTGGGCATCTTACTACATAAAGAACGGGTCCGACCTCGGCTTGATCACCGGATATCCGGACGGCAACTTTATGCCGAACAGTCCCATGACCAGGGCGGAGGGCGTTCAGGTAATGACAAGGTTCGCTCAGCTTGAGGAGCCCGAAGAAGTGCTTGTGGCGCCGTTCCCTGATGTTCCTATCGATCACTGGGCGGCCAAGGCGATAACCGCGGCAAATGATGCCGGCCTTCTTGCTTATCTGGGGAACAAACCGTTCGGGCCCAAGCAGCAGCTGACAAGGGCCGAGGTGGCGGCCATGCTTTCACAGACCAAATTCGCGGAAGAAAAGATAAAACAGCTGTTCGATTGAACATGAAAAAAAAGCTCATCGTCTGGGAATGCGTCTGCGCCGCGCTGATAATCGCCTCCGGGACGCTTCTCCACTCGCTCTATGCCGTGAACAACTATTGGCTCTTCGGCATGATCAGCCCGGTTAACGAGAGCGTCTGGGAACACCTTAAGATCGGCATCTGGCCCGTCCTGTTCTTCGCGCTGGTTGAATATCCGTTCGTCAGGTCCCTCGCTAAGAACTTTTTTGCGGCCAAGGTCGCCCAAGCTTACGCTACATCTATATCGACCCTCGCCATCTTCTATTCATATACTTTTATCCTGGGTCACAATCTTCTGCCTCTGGACATATTGACATTTATTCTCGCGGTCGTGATCGGCCAATTCGTCAGCTACCTGATACTGTCCGCGAAAGAGCTTGATGAATTCTTTGATCATCTGGCGTCGGCGGCCCTCTATTTAATGCTGGGTGTTATCCTTTATGTTACGTATTTCCCTCCCCATTACCCTATTTTTATGGATTCTCTGACGGGGAAATACGGGATGCCGGCAAAGAGAGGTGTTTTAGACAACATGCTTTTCTTTAGCAAGAACACACTTCTTGCGATATTTATAGTGATCGTTGCTTATTTTCTGATGAACATAACCGCCCCGTTCAGGATGTGGTCCATGAACAGGAAGATGGATAAGATCATTTCCCTGCTGGAAAAGATAGCGAAGAAGTAGGCCCGGTACTTATCTGCTGCACAGCTTATTCAGATACCATCCTTAGAAGATCTTTTGCGATCTCAACATGCCTTTGCTCATCCTTATAGATCTCGCGGAGCTTGTCGCACACATCGGATTTCTTTAGCTTATCGATAAGGGCGCCATACTGGGTCACGAACCTGACTTCCGTGGCAAGTATGTCTTGGAACTCCCTGACATATACTTCTTTAGAATCCATTTTCCCTTTCAGCCTTTACCTGTTCCTTCAACTCTGTGAGTATTCTCATATGTCTATCGGTATCATCCCTTAAAGTGACCAGACCCTCATTGATCTTGTCTATATATTGAGGCTTGACGGCCTTACGCCAGGCGAGCACCAGGCAGAATTTGGTAAGGGAGTTCACCGTTTCTTCTTCGCGGACGAACAAAGACTCGATCTTATCGAGCAATTCAGCCTTTTTCATTACATTGATTATACTGCTATAGAGAGCTCGTTCAAGTGATAATGGCTACTGATTCAGTGCCCGTTAGATGAATATATCGCGTCATTCGATGAGGTAATCACTCCGGCATTGCTGACGGTCGCGCTCCCGTTGCCCGCCGCTCCAACAGAATAAACTATATAGTATTGGGATGTGCTCGGATTGTGGGTCGAAAGAGAATATACATATTGTGCGGTTGTCGTGGCTCCGAACGGGTCGTAAAGCAGATTGGACATTACCTGTGGGACATTGGCGACCAGTACCGACTGGTAGTTCGTCTCCACGGGATACTGCCCATGGTCCATATAATAAGTTTCAATGGCTGTCCTTATCGCCCTGGTATCGCCCTGCGCCTTGGTCTTTCTTGCCTCGTTCTGCATGCCCCTGAAGCTTGGAAGCGCGATACCGATCAGAATCGCTATGACCGACATCACTATCAGAAGTTCTATAAGAGTAAAACCTTTGCTGCTTTTCATTTTCTCCTCCTTCTGGTATCGCCGGGTCCTGTAAAATTACCCTTAAAGTATACCGTACCCCATTATTATGGCAAGAATAATAATGTGAAATTTTCTCTCCCTTATTACGATAACTATGCGTGATGGACCATGATAGAAAGAACTAACCCGTTAAATAAATGCGTTTCTCCAACGCCGGCGAAAAATTGTCGCGTCATGAACTTCAGCGGACTGCAACAACTTACTGGAGGCTTTAAGACGCTTCCCACCCTGAGCGGCATGTTGGATTCGCTTGGTAAATTCAAGGGCGCTATCGCCGTGCGCCCGCTGTCCGAATACCGCGGAAGCGGCCTGCAGCCGGGCCACATACCTTTTACGCTCAGTGAAAGCGGCATGAGATTCTTCAAGGAGCTGCTCTGCCTTAAGTCGGTCTCGCCAAAAGCGCAGGTCCTCACCTACAAGGGTACCACCAGCTATGGCAAAGGCTTGCTTAGAAAATTCAATGTCCTGCCGGTAGGCATTATTTTTGAGGCCGAAGCGGTCCCGCGATACCCCGGCCAGCAGGTTAAACAACTATACTTTCTCGATCTGACGCGGTTCCTATTCGGCGAGGAAGAAAAGAATCTCCCGATCCCCCATCTTCTGGCCAGGGCGCAGGAAGAGCTATTCCGCAAGGGCCTGGATCTGGCGCCTCAGCTGACGCTTACGGCGGAAGGAACAAGATGGCAAAATTTCCCTGTGGCGGAGCGGCTCAAGAAAGAATTCGGATTCAGCGGAGAATTAGAGCTGCTATCCCTGCGCCAGGAAAAGCCCGAAGATAGCCAGAGTTCGGATGAAGATGAACTAATCTTTTCCCACAGGGACCAATATAGCACTGATTTTCAGGTGGTCATGTGCAAGCATCCCGACATTTATAAGGGTAAGGATGTCATCTTGACAGGGTGCGGCACTATGGCCGACGGCCTATACGCGCTGCGGCTTGGGGCAAAAACTTTGAGGGCTACTGATATCTCCCTGCCCTATGTCCTGATGGCCAACTGGAACCTTCAGTATGCCCAGGATACTGGACAGATAAGCCAGGTACTGCCCGGACAGGTCGAGATATCTCTTAAAGAAGGGATCCTTAAGGGAGGGGCTGATACTGTTTATTTATTCAACGCGCCGTCCATAAGGGACAGGAGGGAGATAGCGGATGAAGTGTTGGGAGCGCCGGGAAGCACTTTCCGCACGAGCAATTTCATCCCCGAGGAGGATTTCATTAAGTTATTCGAGCAACTAATAGAGAGGTTGTCACTGCCTGGGGTCGTGGCGCTGTGGAGGATATTCCCACTGGTTTCAGGTAAATATAAACTGCATCACTTCACAGCATTCGATAAGGGCTTTGTGGAAAGAACCGGTTATTCTGAAAGGAATAAGTGGTCTGCTTATTCGCTGAGCAGGGCCATAGAGTTCCTGAAAAAACATCAATTGACAGCAGATCATGATGATTCAGCTAAAAGCATTTTCCTTATTAAAAAAGGATAGCCCTCTCCCCTGATCCTTGTCGCCTACTTCCAAACCGCCAGCAATCCCCCCATCCAACTGAAATTCCCGCTATATTATAACGATAAACCATCGAGGAATTTATTATGAACCTAATAGGCGCAGTATCCGGGCCGACCGCCGTCGGCAAATTCGAAATGATACGCGTGATGAACAAGGAGGCTCCCTCCGTCACGTTCGGGTTAAGGCTGACCCTGCTCTCCAACGCGGACCTTGAGCCGTGGCTGAGGGCAAAATTGGGCACCCTTCCCGCAAGCACGGAGCGCCTTCAGGCGCTCAAGAGCGATCAAAACTGGGTCGTTTATAATAGCGGGCCCGACACAATGGAGGCCCTGGACATGAGGGAACTTATCCGGCTCGCCGACGAAGCCGGCGGGCCCGTTATCCTGAGGGTAAGCCCGGCGCTGGGCGCAAAGCTATCCGGGGTGGCTTCGCCATACCGTGAGAGGATCAGGACGATATTCATATCACCGGTCGCGGAAAAAATGGTTGGAGACATCCTGATAAATCAGGGTTTGGGCGGGGTAAGATCTTTTCTCCACAGAAGGACCCAGGGTGAGCTGCTGGCCGAACAGGTCCGCGACGGCGGGGATATCAATTCTCCGCGCGTATTAGCCGAGATCCAGAAGTTCGCAAGAAGGGCTTATTGGGATATGCAGTTAGCACCGTGGTTCGACTACACCCTGATCAACCGGGACGGCCCCGCGAACAAGAACTGGGAAGACCCGGTGTCCGGTGACGCCAGGCAGATGGTCGATGACATTCTCGCCATAGTTAACGGAGGCGCTCCGCGCCATTGTTATAAATGGCCGAGGGATCTTCTTCCCGAGCCGGAAGGAATGATCGATCCAACCTGATCCCGTATCCTATCCTAAATTCCCCCTTGAGTGTGAAGTTATATAAATATACTTCACACTTGACAAGATATTGCTTTGGTATACACTTGTATACCACACAAGGCCATTAGGGCCATTAAGGCAAGACAAGGGGGAAGGAAAATGACACAGGAAAAACAGAATGATATTCTCAGCTTTTTAAAGGAACACATCATCGAGAAGGGATTCGCCCCTTCAATAAGGGAAGTCTGCAAGCAGTTCGGGTTCAGCTCACCACGAGCCGGCCAAAAGTACCTGGACTCGCTTGAAGAACAAGGGCTCATTGAGAGGGAAAAAGGGTCCCGCGCCTTAAGGATACCCGGCCTTAAGACCACGGTGACCCTTCCCTTTCTCGGCTACATAGCCGCAGGGATGCCCATAGAGGTCATGGATACACGGGAAGAGATCGAGGTCCCCAGACAGCTCGTCACAAGAAAGCCCTGTTACGTACTCCAGGTAAAAGGGAACTCCATGATAGAGGATCATATAGTATCCGGCGACTTTATCGTCGTCGAAAAAGCCGATACCGCGGATGACGGTGAAGTCGTGGTGGCTCTTGTTAACGGAACTTCCGCGACTCTCAAGAGGATGTACAAGGAAGCGAACCGCGTACGATTGGAACCCGCCAACTCGACAATGAAGCCGATATATGTGAAGGATGTGGCGGTACAGGGACGAGTAAAAGGATTATTCAGGAAGTTTTGACACAAAGGCCATTAGGGCCACTAGGGCCATTAAGGCTATCAGGGCTATAAGGCATCCAGTAGAAAAAGGCACTAAAGGCTCATCTGTCTTCCCTATTTATCTTTCCGCCCTTTTTGCCTTGCCGCCTTTATCGCTTAATGGTCTTAATGGCCTTGTTGGCCCTTTATATGATCAAACCTATATTCAGACCACAAGAACAAAGAAATTAAGAATAAATCCGTGAAATTATCCCCTTTTTTCTTCGATAAACCATATGAGGAGATCATATGGTCCAATTCAATATTATAAAGATCGGAACGCTTCCAGTTCAGGCCTCAGGCCCGAAGTTGACCATCCATGAGGGCAGCTATAGCAACGGCCGTTTCCACCTTGTTCAAACCGATCTCAGACAATTCAGGGCGCACCTCGGCATTTCACCTGAATTCGCTGATGCCGGTTTCGTCAGCGGCCATGACCAGGCTTTTATTCAGGGGCGGATGGAGAAAGGCCCGGAAATAGATAAGATGCGCGGTCGGCATGCTGAATTCATGGCCGCCGGTAAAAAAGAATTCGAGGCTTTCCTAAATCAACATCCGGAGTTCGTGCTTATTTCCGACGCAACTAACTCTCCCTGGAACGAAGGGCACTTCGCCGTTCACGGAGGGAAAATACTCCCTCTTCCGAAAGGCTCACATCCGGTATCCGGCAAACACTATGTGCTCCAGATAAAGGACGGAAAGATAAGCTTCGGCCTTCTGGATACTGATAACGCCAAAGCGGCGCGCGACGTAGAGTATGCTATCTTCGTCCCAAAGGTGGTTCACGAAGGCAGGCCGATAAGGCTCCTTGATGAGGTCCCCGGCACCGGACGGATAGCCATTTCGGACCACAGGGGTCACATTGGCCAGATATTCCAGGAAAATTCTTATTCGGAGCGGGGATCAGAGAAAAGGGCTTCAATGCACACGGAGCTGATAGCGCTCTTAAGGGATCCCCGTGCATACATTGATGTGTTGCGGAACATCATTAGAGGGCTGCCTTTCAATTTCAATAGATACGGGGAAATAGCCCTTCCGTTAAACACTTACAACCACACATTATGGGTGGAAACAGAAGACGGCAAAGTTTTTCTTGTAAAGACCTATCCTCGGCCCGGCCTTAAGGACAGCTCCGGGATCTCGTTCGATAATATTCCCGAATTCTTATTTGAGTTGGGCAGGGCATACGGTTTTACGGTCAGGAACGCCTACATAGGCACCAACGGCAAGGATGTGCGGGTCATTGTCCCCGGACGTAACGGTCCCGCAGCAATAACCAATTCACTTACGGGCGATCCGCTCGGCGATTACTTTGAAAAACCTCTTACAAGTTTCATAGCTTTCACTTAAAAATAAGCGGTCCCCGATCGCAGCTTGACAAATACACGGCTTAGTATACACTTGTATACCTTCATGGAACCCACGAACATCAACAAGATCATCAAGGTCGGCGCCATCTTCCAGGGCGGCAACATTGCCCCTAAGTGGTTCCACTACGACAACAAAAAGTACGAAATAAAAGAGGTCAACTACCGCTGGGAAGATTGGGAGGGCCAGGAAAAGATACTCCTGTTCTCCGTGACCGACGGCGCCAACAACTACGAGATCTCGTTCAACCTCAAGCGCATGGTATGGAAACTGGAGAAAACGTGCATAACGTTATGAACCGCACGATATTGCACCTGGACATGAACTCATTCTTCGCCGCGGTCGAGCAGGCGGCCAATCCCTTTCTGCGCGGCAAGCCCATAATCGTGGGCGGCGGGATATCAAAGACCTCCGTTGTGGCCGCGTGCAGCTACGAGGCCAAGCTAAAGGGAATAAAGAACGCCATGCCCTCCTGGGAGGCCAAGAAGATCTGCCCCGAGGTGATAATAGTTCCCGGCGACATGGCCAAGTACGTCACCACGTCAAAGGCGATAATGAAGTATCTGACCCGCTACACCGAGCTTGTGGAGGTTTTTTCAATAGATGAGGCATGGCTCGATATTACAGAAACTAAACACCGGTTCGGCGGAGAGCTCGCTATCGCACAGGAAATAAAGAAATGGATAAGGGAGAGGTTCGGGCTTACCTGCAACATAGGCGTCGCGTGGAACAAGCTGATGGCCAAGTTCGCGGGAGAGTTAAAGAAGCCGGACGCGCTTATCGTCCTGCGGCCGGAAGATATCCCCGATAAGGTGAAGGATGTCCCCGTGGAGAAGCTGTGCGGAGTGGGACGAAAGCTCGAGACCTATCTCGCAGAGCTCGGGGTCAAGACCTTCGGAGAACTAAACGCCTTCCCCCGCGAAAAGCTGGTGGACCGCTTCGGAATAGCTTGCGGTGAACATCTCTGGTACATGGGCCAGGGGCGGGATGATTCTCCTGTTCTCCCCTACTGGCATGAGGAGGAGGCAAAAAGCGTCGGGCACTCCTACACGCTCCCCCGTTTTACAAGGGACATAGCCGAGGTCAAAGGATATCTCCTGCGGCTGTCCGAATCGGTAGGTCGGCGGATGCGGAGAGAAAAATACAGAGGCAACGTGGTCCACCTGAGTTTGGGCTTCGGTGACTTCGAGTACTGGGGCAAGCAGAGGAAGATCGCCGATTATATCAACGACGGATACGACGTTTATAAGGTCGGCGAGTCGATCCTGGATGAGTACATCGGCGGCTCTGACCGTCCCTTCCGCTTTGTTGGCATCTCCGTCTCCAGTCTTATCCACAACCTTGACCAGATAAGCATATTCGAGAAGGTGGAGAACAACAAGAAGGTGCTCAAGGCGGTGGATGAGATAAACGACCGCTACGGCGAGTTCACCGTTGAGAGAGCCGCCATAATGAAGACGGTGCTCCAGAAGAAGACAGGGATGGTCACTTCAGGTCTGTATAAGAGGTTCTGACTGAAATTTTCCGGCCATCCGTTCGATATTAATGCGTGAGCATTACAACAAGATTGGGCAATGCTTTAGCATCTCCGGGTCCTTTTGCGAACTGGAGAAAGGACATCGGCTGCACCGGCAGGGCCTACGCTGGCGCCCTGAAAGCCATCAACCTGATATCATCGGTCGATCCTCGCGCTGATGCCTTCAGGGCCAGGATAGAGGCTTCGCAAAGGCTGGCGGTGCGGATAGAAGCAAAGGACAAATACTTTGACGACATGCCCCCGCAGGTAATAAGCATAGTACAGAGCACGTCATCCGCGAGTGAGCTGAAGCAGCTCTTACAAGATATCGCCCAGCAAATTTTGTGCTTCGGCGCAAAGATTGATCCGGCGGCGCTCCCAAGTTTTGAGAGGATCGCACTCCTATTCGGCTTTGAACACAGCTCATATGAACTTTTGGATAGCCTGGGTTCTATATTCAAGAATATGCAGGTTTCCGATGCGGACAAGGACCTGATCGCCTCGGAGATCTACGAAGCCACCACACCTTATACCGTAGGGGATGCGGCAACTAGGATGTTGTATGCCCTAAATGATATCCCGCAGGACCCCGAACACTACACTTTAGACTGGAGGATAAAACAGTATCGCAGTTTGACCATCAAACTTGAGGGCCTTATAACAAAAATCAGAGGCGCTAAGCCGCTAAAACCCTTGTCCGTAAAAGAACTGCTGAGGGAACTAAGAAAATACGGACCGATCATCTCCGCTGATCCGACAAAATATCTTGATGAGCTGTCCGATCTGGTCGGGCTCGGGTTCATAATAAATGACACCTGCATGGAAGAAGCGGCAAGAACACATGTACTGACATTTTATGCCAATATGTTCATGTGCGCGTTCAAGCCCTTCGTAAAGCAAGATCGATTGAGGGTCTTTCAGGAACGCAAAGAAAGCCGCGTACCGGGGTTTGAAAAGGTCAACATATACGTCCAGGGATGGCTGCATCATCCGGTCCTGGGCAACCTGCCAATCAAGATCCAGCTGCGCTTTCAAAGGGCAATGCTGAGAGAAAGCGCCATGTATTATGCCCATAAGTATTACGACCGATGGGAGCTGCCGCCCTGGGCGGAAGGTATAGATTTTGACAAGATCTCCTCCCAGGAAGAGGTGGAAGAAGCTTTATATTTGAAATTCAAGGAATATTTCAGATCGGCAAAGCCGGGTAAACCTTTCCGCGTGGCTGATGTGCTGACCCCAAGCAAGGCGTGGGCTCCTCTATTTAAATGGCAATAGATTACGCTCCGACCTGTCCCTAAAAACGGAAAAGGCCCATTATTTCTAATGAGCCTTTCCATAAAATCCCTCGATTCGGCTTTAGGCCTCTCTCGGGATAAAAAGGGCGACGTCCTACTTTCACTACCAGTTGCCCGATAACTATCATCGGCCCTGAAGGATTTCACTGCTGTGTTCGGAATGGGAACAGGTGGGACACCTTCGGTATGGTCACCCTAATTTACTATCTATTTAGCTTTCAAAGATCCTATTTTGAGGGGTTGTCACCCCTCAACGTCCCGCCACAGGCGGGACTGCTCCCCTCGCCTAGCTCTTTATTCTTTATAAAGCTTAGCTGGCGTGGGGGCCTATTCTTAGTGATCATAAACTGAATATGTCAAAGATCGGATATAAGTATCAGTATAATTAGCGGTAGGATCAAGACCTCGATCTATTAGTACCGGTCAGCTGAAGCCCTTACGGGCCGTACACTCCCGGCCTATCAACCTGATTATCTACCAGGGATCTTACTCTTGTATTGCTACAAAATGGGAAACATAATCTCGAGGTGGGCTTAACACTTAGATGCTTTCAGCGTTTATCCCTTCCGAACATAGCTACCCAGCGTTTGCCATTGGCATGACAACTGGTACACTAGAGGTCCGTTCCTTCCGGTCCTCTCGTACTAGGAAGGACTCCTCTCAAATTTCCTGCGGACATACTAGATATGGACCGACCTGTCTCACGACGGTCTGAACCCAGCTCACGTACCGCTTTAATGGGCGAACAGCCCAACCCTTGGAACCTGCTCCAGCTCCAGGATGCGATGAGCCGACATCGAGGTGCCAAACCTCCTCGTCGATGTGAACTCTTGGAGGAGATCAGCCTGTTATCCCCGGGGTAACTTTTGTCCGCTGAGCGATGGCCCTTCCATGCGGGACCACCGGATCACTAATTCCTACTTTCGTATCTGCTCGACCTGTACGTCTCGCAGTTAAGCTCTCTTATGCATTTGCACTCAACGTCCGATTTCCAACCGGACTGAGAGAACCTTTGAACGCCTCCGTTACTCTTTAGGAGGCGACCGCCCCAGTCAAACTGCCCGTCTAACTCTGTCCCCAACGTATCAACCGCCGGGTTAGAACTCTAACACAACTAGAGTGGTATCTCACTGTTGCCTCCACCACACCCAAGAGCATGGCATCAAAGGCTCCCACTTATGCTGCGCGAGTCTAGTCAAAATCCAAAGTTAAAGTACAGTAAAGCTCCACGGGGTCTTTCTGTCTTAGTATGCCTAATCCGTGTCTTCACAGATTTCCAAATTTCACCGAGTCCCTCGCCGAGACAGCGCTTCTATCATTATGCCTTTCGTGCGGGTCGGAACTTACCCGACAAGGAATTTCGCTACCTTAGGA
>Ga0315295_10003620_pt1 | contig 13114 bp, 14 predicted proteins | sample YL17G14_0_MG_FD_204453 | JGI IMG/M metagenome (GOLD analysis project Ga0315295, IMG submission 204453) | Sediment microbial communities from Yellowstone Lake, YNP, Wyoming, USA - YL17G14_0 | ecosystem: Environmental > Aquatic > Freshwater > Lake > Sediment | place: USA: Wyoming | collected... | reverse complement strand
CCCGCGCCGATGACCATGCCTGACGACGGCGACCCTGCGCGCGGCCTCGCCTTGGGCTGCGTGACCGGCGCGTTCCTGTGGGTCGTGATCTTCGCGATCGCGTGGTTCCTGCTGCCCGGACCGTGGTGAGCTAGCCCTTGTCGGCCCGGCGGGCGACCCAACGGAGGCATGACTCACACGACCGCCCGGCGGGCATCGTGTCGGTGACCTCACCGCGGACAAGCCGACCGCAAGGGGACTTCGCGGCCCCTTCGACGAGGGCGTGCGACGAGCGGATGACGAACCAGACGATGTTCATTTCGGGAGGTTGGCAGGAGCGGTGACCTGCGTTCGGGTGACGAGCCCGAGGATCAGGGCGCTCACGGCGAGGATCGCGCCGATCTGCTCAGGCGTCAGCTTCAAGCCGAACGAGACGCCCAGCACGATCACCGCCTGGACGAACGCGACGATCATGGCGGGCTCGCGGCCCCACAGGTTGCTCACATCAGCCTCCCATTCCCTTGCGATTGGACACTGGCGTCACCCGGTTGGTCCGGGGCTGCATCTGGTTCGCGGTGTCGTCGATGATCGCCCGGGTTCGGGGCGTGAAGGCCCGGGGCTGCGCGGTCCCGCTGTCGGGCCGCTTGAACGAGGCATTGGGGTTGGCCCGCTCGACCGCGCGGGCGCTGGGCGTCTTGGCGCTGGGCGTCTTGGGGACAGACGGGCGCATCTTCCGGCCCGGTGCGAAGTCGCCGGTCGTGGGCCGCTTCGACGTGGCGGGCGCCGTCTTGGGCTTGGCGGTGGGGATCGGCTTGCCGGTCCTGTAGGACTTGGCCTCCGGGCTGTTGTTGAGCGCGTTGATCCTGGCCTTCATGTCCGCGCCCTGCGTGGACTTGTCGACCTTCGGCCTGCCTCCCGTCTTGCTTCCGGTGGAGCGCTTGGGGTCGACCGGGAGCGCGCGAGGCGTCAGTTTCGCCGGCTTCTTGAGCGGGGTCGCCATCACTTCACCTTCTCTTGGGCTGCAGCTTCATTACGTTCTCGATGCCCTTGGACCGGAGCCCGGGGGACGACTTGAGCGCTCCCTGGACCCCCTTGTTGGCGCCCCACGCCGCATCGCTGACCGCCTTGCCGACCGCGTTGGCGGCACCGCCGACCGTAGGCCCGCGAACGACGACCCGCTTCGCGTTGGACCGCCCTGTCGCCTTGGCAGCGGACGCACGCTCACCCGCACGGAACGTAGCAGCCGAGATGGACTGGCCCGCCTTCTTCACATTGAGCGTGGGCGCCCCCTTACCCCTGCCATAGCTGTACCCCTGCCGGTCCCCTTCTGGCGTCGTTGACGCGATCCGTTTCGGCGGGGGCGCGGGCGGTCCCTGCTTCGTCTTCTTGGGTCCTGCCATCTCGCTCTCCTGTCTACAAGTGCTGGAGCGGGATGTACCCGCAGAACAACTCGCTGGTCTTCTCGCGGCGGGCCAGCTCCTCCATCCACGCCCGAACGTACTTCGCCGGGATCCAGTTTCCGTGGTGCTTCGTGTTCGCGTCCAACGGGTCCCACACCCGGATCCCGCTGGTGCGCGTGTCATGTGAGAGCCACATCGCGTGCCCGAAGTCCGCAGCGAACTGGAAGCGCTCCGATCGTGGGATGGCGGAATACCACCCTTGCGCGATCAATCCCTTCTTGGCGCGCAGGTGCAGCACCACCTCAGTCCAGCCCCAATGGCGCGGGATGATGACCGTGGTGTTGGTTAGCGCCTCCACGGCCTGTTTCATCTGGGGCATCCGTGTCCCGTCGGCGTCGTGTGGGTGGACTGCCGCCCTGATGGCTTTCCCGTCGAGGTTGATCCTCCCGTTGGTTGCGTAGGCAAGCATCCGGCCCGTGGCCGTGTCCGTACACGAAACCCACCTGCCGCCCGCGCCGGGGATCCGATCGTCCCCCTCGAAGTCCTGGTGGGGCAGGCGTCTGCCGTCCAGCAGCACCGTTGTCATACGCACTCTCCCATCAGACAGAACCCACAGGCCACGATTGGTACCGGGTTGTCGCAGCCGCACCCACAGATGCAGCGCAGCGCAGCGACAGGGAGCGGGCGAGGAAAACGGGGCCCAACCACGATGTCAGCCGGGTCAAGACTACCAAAGGACCTCGCCCGCTCTCTGGCGCGGCGCAACTTCTCACGTTCACGGTATTCGGGATGGGCTGCCCGCCACGCCCGCTGGTAGGCACGGCGGTACTCGGCGTCATGCCATCGCCCGCCACGGCTGCCGGGGCCGGTCGGGAGTCGGTTCTCCATGGAGGCGTCATGTCGTCCCGCCCAGATAGCGGCTCACCACGTCGGCGGCGATGGCCAGCAGCCCGACGATCCCGACTAGCAGGATCACGATGTCCTTCCAGTGGTTGACCGCCCATGCGACGCCGATCTGCACGGGCCGGACCCGGGCGTCCATCCGCACGTCGTCGTCGTGCTCCTTGGCCCAGCGGTCGTTGGCGATCTTGATGTGGGCGTCCAGTTGCGCTTCGATCTTGAGGAACTTGGACGTGACCGTGGTGCGGTTGCGCTCAAGCTCCTCGTCGTGAAGCCGCCAGCGGTCGTTCTCGCTGCGCTCCATGGCGTCGATCCTCGACACGATGGTCTGCGTGGACCCGGCAATGAGTGCGGCGATGGCAGCGACCCACGCCGCATCCGGGCTGCCGTTGCCATTGCCGTTCTCAATCACAGGCTGCTCCGCTAGAACGTGACAAGGGTGAAGGAGCGGTCGTAGCCCGCGTTGTTCTTGACGCCGATTCTCGCACCAGCGCTGTTGCTCTCGATGAAGAAGGAGAACGAGCCAGCGCCCGCCGAGAAGGTGGTGCCCCGGAACTCGTAGGCGCCCGCGTTGTTCGTGATGCCCTTGATGACGTTGAAGGTTCCGGCGCGGTAGAAGCTCACGATGCCAGCCCCGGTGTCACCGTTGTCGTGCAGCAGGGCATGGCCGGTCGCGGGCAGATCGGCGTCGGCGAAATAGACCGTCGACCCGTTGGTGACCGCTACGGTCACGGCCTTGAACGTCTCCGTGCCCACCACGAGCTTCGTGGCGACTTCGAGAGTGTCGTCGGTCTTGAGGACGTCGGCGGCGCTGCGGTACAGGTTTGTGTCCTTGCCCGACCCGAACACGAAGCCACCGTTGGCCGCGGTCTGCTGGCCCTTGATGCCCAGCCGGTCGGCGATGTCCACGTCGAACAGGGTCGAGTCGTCGCCGATCTGGAGCGATTCGTCGCCTCCGCCGTACCCGTATGGATCGGAGATCTTGAGGACAGTGGGGGCGACGCGAGAGAGCAGGAGGTCCTCCCACGTCGTCGCGTCGCCCATGTAGATGCCATTGGGGTACATCCGGATCAGGCTGTATCCACCACCTGATCCGGGGAAGATGGAAAGACCTCCCGAATGGACAGAGAGCCGGTCGGAGATGTCACCGTAGTTGCGAGCCCTAAGGGCGCTTGGGACCCAGCCACCGATGATGGGAGCGAACGGGGGCGGGGCCTGCGTCGATGCCCAAGCCAGTGATGGCTCGCCCCACACGAACCAGTCGCCCTTGGCGGGGGTCTCTGCCTGGTCGTAGGCCCAGTTGATGGCCATTCGCCACAGGTACGGGTACTTGAGCGACGACGACCATCCGCCCGCGGGCTTGGGCTTTGCGACCGAGATGCGGTGGATGGTGCCCGACCCCGACACGGCCTTCATGTCGAACCACGGCCCCGCCAAGGCTCCGTCGTCGTCGACGATCTCCATGCGGATCTGGAACTTGGTCGTGTGCGGTCGGACCGTGTTGCCCCACCAGCCAACCTTGATCGACGCTACGAGGAAGGGCAACGCAATGTCGGTGCTGGGATTGAACGGCGCAGACGGGTAGATGTACGCCGTGACGTCGGTCGCCCCGGCTGACGCCTCCAGCCACATCTCCATGATCGTGCTGTTGAGCGGGTTGTCGTTGGCTACACCCCGCTGGTAGAGCTGGTCCGTCCCGATGAAGGACGGCACCGAACCGCTGTTGAGGACGTACTTGCCCTGCCAGCCATTTGCAAACGGGGTGTTTGTCGTGGCGAAGTTGTCGCCGGACGGATCCGTGGCCTCCAGCAGCGGGTTCGCCAACAGGTTGCTGTTGCCGTAGAAGATTTCCGACACGACGCCGATGGCCGATCCCGACTCTGATCCGATCGGGACCCCGGCCATCACGCTTTGCGTCTGGGCGGCGGCGGTCAGGCTGGGGGACACGGTGTTGAGCGACCCCGTGATGGCCGACCGGATCTCCGGCGTCAGCGGCGAGGGCAGCGACTGGATCAGCGACTTCAGCAGCGCGTAGTCGTTGGGGATCGGCGGAATGGCGATCTTGTCCAGATCGGCAGCGAGGTCGCGAGCGAGGTCGTCGGTCATCGCAGGAACACCTGTAGCAGCTCGCCGGCCTCCGGCGTCCATGCCGCCGACACGCCGGACCACTTCATGTAGCCGTCCTTCTCGTCGCCGTTGCGGGTGGCGTTGGGGATGGTCGCCCGGAACGAGTCACCCAGCTCGCAGTTGACAAACGGGTCGAACTCGCCCTGCCGGGGGAACGCCACGAACATGATGGGCGGCGTCGACGACAGGGTCAGCATCCGGGCCAGCGCCGCCTTCTGCTGGTCCGTCTCCGGGGTCCCCGCGTTGAGTCCGAACAGCGTCTTGATCGACACCGCGGACTGGAGCCGCCGGTAGGTGTCCTTGCTCGACGTGTCGGTCAGCGAATACTCCACCTGCTGGCCGGTGGTCGGGTCGAGGATGACCGTGGCGATGTCGTTGGTGATCTGGTCCTGATTGCCCGCGTAGTCGTAGTCGATCAGCGCTTCGGCCTGGAACGAGTAGTTGGTCCGCTGGGTGCTCCGGTTCTTCCAGAAGTTGAACGTGTGGGGCGACTCGCGGGTGATCTCGAAGGTCACCGTGTTGGTCGTGTTCGCCATCGACAGCTCAGCCATCGCGTAGAACAGGAACAGGCGGTCGAAGTCGACGACCCCGAACTCCGTGTTGGTCTTGATCGCCGTCACACCGTCGAGCGCCAGGGGATCCTCGATGGTGCCGGTGGCAACGAACGCGAACGGGCTCTTGTCGACGTTCTTGGCCAGCGCCCACTCCGGGCCGACGATCTCCGTCCCGATGGCCTTGGTGGGGTAGAGGACCCGGAAGCCGGTGCGGCTGCGCTGCAGGAAGGAGACGTAGTCCCAGCAGGTGATGACGATGTCTCGCCCGGTGTAGCTGGGCTTGATGACCTTGCCCGCGAACACGACCTTGAGGCCGGCTGGCGTGTCCCGGTACACCTTGACGTGGTCGACCATCCACACGAAGTCCTTGACCTTGGGGTTCCAGCGGGTCATGGAGAACATCATCTGGCCGGGGAAGTTGAGCCCCTGCTGCCAGACGAGGTTGAGGGCGTCGGCGTCGAGCTCCATCTTGGCCGCGCCCGGGCCACCGTTGGCGTCCGCGCCGTAGACAACGATGTGGTACTGGATCGACCGGAGGTAGCTCACGCATACGCCCCCCGGAAGTCAACCCGGACCGATGTGATCCCGGTGCCGACGCTCCAGTGAATGGCGTTCCCGCCCGGCTTCAGCCAGAAGTCGCTGATGAACCCGGTAAGCCGGGTGGAGTAGCGGTTGGCCCCGTCGGACAGCCGGTAGATCGTCCCCCGGGCCGTGTCGATGATCCAGACCTCGCCCGCCGCGGACGTGGACAGGTTGAGCCGCAGCGCCTTCGGCGTCCCGTTCATGCCCGTGGTCACGTTCTGCAACCAGACCTCCGCTGCGCCCGCGCCCGAGAACGTGATCCGGTAGCGGGGCCGGGTGTAGACGTTGCCGGGGTTGGTGATGGTGTTCATCCCATCGGCGAGGTCCACCAGCGCCACTTGCGTCTCCGCCTCGTCGTAGGCGAACGGGTCGAACGCGATCAACTGGAACGAGAACGGGCGGATCAGGCCCTCGCGCACGCGCCCGATGCTGACCGGGCGACCGGGACCCGGGCGGCAGTAGAAGCGCAGCGCCTTGGTCGCCGGGATGTTCTCGACCCCGGTGACCGGCGCGGTGTCGCGCTTGAAGCTGAACGGCAGCACGCCGACGGGATCCGCGGCCTGGGCGGCGATCCGGACCGCGGCGACGGACATCGACTCGTTGAGCGCCCATGCCTTGTCCTCAAGGTCGGCGACGTCGGTGGCGACGATGCGGCCCACGCCGTTGAGCGCCCGCACGCCCTCGTATGCCTCGTTGGGTTCAGCGCCTTCAAGGAACTGGCGCATCTCGCGGTAGTCCTGCACGGACACGCGGGAGATGTCGAGGCTGTCGAGGTAGTAGTCGCTGTTGGCGTAGGCGGTGAGGAGGTTGGCCGGGTTGTCCGGGTTGGCGGTGCCGTTGTCGAGGTACCGACGGTTGAAGATCAGCGATCGCCACGTCGCCTGATGGCGGTGCGGCGCCATGTCAGCGCCGCGCCCTGCGAGGCGCTACTGCGCCCACTTGGGCCGGGTACTTGATGATCGCCTCCATGTACCGGCGCTCGTAGTAGGCGGAGAGGCCGACCGCCGTCTGGTAGTCCACGACCCGCCCGGAGTCGAGTCCCTGCTGCCGCTGGGAGTTGACGAGGACGCCGGCCAGCGAGCCGTAGGCCAGGGCGGCTGCGCGTTCGCCGACCGCCGCCTCCAGATCGGTCGGCAAGTCAGTTGCAACCGTCGAGAACGGCCCCCACCCGTAGAACCTGAGTGCGAGCCCACTACCCGCCAGGATGCGCGGCTTGATGCGTACTGTGGTCGCCGTCTCGTACCACCAGTCGGTGATCGTGTCGACGATGTCCGCGACGCCGTCGGTCGACTCCACGACGATCCGGGAGACGCGCTTGATCGAGGCCGGGATCGTGTAGATGCCGGTCGCGCTGTTGGCGGTGACCGTCCCCGTGAGCCGGATGCCGACGTCGGGCCACAGCTTGGTCAGCGCATCGGTGATGTGCTGACCGACCTGCGTGTCCGACCACGGGATGGTCGAGGCGTCCGCGCGGCCAAGGTAGCCGTTGACGTAGGTGGTCCGGATCGCGGCGACGGTCGTCATGGCTCCTACCGGGCCGCTGACGGCTCGGCGATGATCGCGGAGGCTGGCCCCCCGGCGTCGTCGCTGAACACGTTGCCGTTGTCGTCCACGTCCACGGTCAGATGGACGGCGCGGACGTGGATCGCCAGCTCGTCGGCACTGCCGAACTCCTGCACCCGTGGGCACAGGTCGCATGCGTGGGGCTGGCGCCCCTTGACCTCTTTGGTCGTGACCTGTTCCGCCTCCCGGTCGGACACCCACCGATCGAAGTGGGCGTCCTTCCGGTGCTTGCCAAGCTGCGCACCTGCCGCCTTGCCCGTAAACGGCTCACCGCAGTCCGGGCACTGGACGGCTTCCACGAGCATCACGATCGCCGGATTGCGCAGCGCCTCGGCCTTGACGACCTCGAAGCCGCGATCCCCCGGATCGAGCTGCAACTTGCCTCCCTGGAACTGGACGAACTCCCCCGTCCCCGGATCGTAGATCCGGAGGTACGGGTAGGTCTGGCAGATGAACAGCATGGCGGTTAGACCTTCCCCTGCGGGCGCTGGCGGAAGGTGAGGAACAGGGTGCCACCGGCTGCGGAGAACACGGTGCCCGTCGCCTTGGTGATCGAGATGGTGTCGCCGTCCACGAAGCGGGCCTTGTCCTCGTCGGCTGCGGCCACGGTGGCGACGATGCCCGCAGCGCCCATGACGTGCAGGGCGAGGGTGGGCGTGATGACAGCGAGCACGGTGCCCGTCGCGTTGCCCTTGCGGACGGAGATGGCGTGGGTCGCGCCCGCGCCCGCCCCGGCGACGTCCGGGACGTAGGTGACCCGCTCAAGCGTTGCCTTGAACGGCATGACGTAGGAGAGGAGGTAGGTGATCGCGCCCGACTGGTCGAAGAAACCAGTGAGCGGGAGCCGGAAGGGCAGCGTCGTTCGCACGAACGCCGGGTTGGCCTCGCGGGGCATCACATGTCCTTTCTGGCTTCACCGGCAGGGGACCCCAGAGGGTCCCCGACCGGCAGCGTTGGGCCTTGCGCGGCCTAGACGATGGTGGTCGCGAGCCCGGTGTTGCGCGCGTGCGCCTTCTCGGACTTGACCTCGGCGGTGTACTCGCCGGTGATCTGGCCCCTCTGGACGAGGCGGCTCTGCTTGGGCAGGATCTCGTGGCCCAGCGTCTGGCTGGCCAGCGGACCGAAGCCGATGTGCTCGGTGTCGAGGTACATGATCTCGTCTGCCGGGAGCCAGCGATCGACGAGCACGTCGACGACGCCCTGGTCCCAGAGGTAGGAGTCGACGACCGCGCCAGCGCGGCGATCGTCCATCCCCGTCCGGCGGTTCGGATCGAGGAACTTGTTGACGCCCTGCTTCTGCTTGAGCCGCATGGCCATCACGCGGACCCGCCCGCCCTGGTCGTAGGACAGGTTGAGGGAGTCCTGAATCAGCTTCTCGCTGACCTGAGCGCCCGACGCCGCGGTGACGTTGGTGGTGATGAAGTGGCGCAGCCCGCCCAGCGAGCGCGGGGTGGCGGCGGTGCCGGAGGTCGGCTTGCCGAAGATGAGCGTCTTGTCCATGAGGATCATCAGCGACTTCATGGTCTTGGAGAGCTGGCGGGCGTACTCGGATCCCGGAGCCCACTGCTCGACGGCTTCCAGCGTCGAGGACACCTGAACGACATCCTCGAAAATCTGGGTGTAGTTGCTGACCGACGTCTTGACGGTCGTGCGGGCGAGGCCAGGGGTGGCCGTGCCTTCAAGGATCGCCACGCCGACGATCTCGATGACGCTGTTCTGGACGTGGGCGGCGGCGGTCGAGCCACCGTAGGCGCGGCCCTGCCCGCCGGTCGCACTCGTCGGGAGCGCGTCGGTGGAGGGATCGCCCGTGAGCAGGATCAGCTCGTCCTCGATCTTGACGACGTCCCACTTGCGGAAGTAGACGCCGGTCCCGGCGGCGACGTTGATCGTCGCGCCGTTGGAGGCGAGCGGGTTGTCCGTGATCGTGGAGGTCAGCGGGCGAAGCGCATCCTCCATCCACTTGTGCTCCGTCTCGGTGCATGACTTGTCCAGCGAGGACAGGCCGAAGTACGAGAGGAGGCCGACATCGAACGGGTCGATGAGCTGGATGGTGGGGCTCATGTCCACCGCGAGTCCGACCGTGTCGGACAGCGTGAGCCGGGTGCCGGAGATCGTTGCCATTGGGGCTCCCTAGAGGTTCAGCGGGTTAGGAACGGGGGAGCCGACCTGTTGCCTTCATGCCCTTGACGTAGGAAGCGGCGAGCCAGGACATGAAGCCCTCGCCTCGCTCGCGGTCCGTGACGCGGGCGCGCATGACGGGATCCTGATTGCGAGCGACGATCTCCGCGTAGCGGTCCGTCGCCCCCTTCGTGACCTCGTCCCAATCGACACCTGTGGTCGGCTGACCCAGCGGTGCGTCTCCCGAAAGGCCGGCGCTGGGCGGCGGCGGCGTCTGCTGCTGCTGCTCAGGCACTTGGGTTCCTCCGGTCGTTGCGCCTGTCCCTGGGGTCTGGGTAGCGGCGACGGCGTTCTGCGCGCTGTTCGCCACCAACTCCCGGAACCTTCGGGCGGCTTCCACTGGATCGACTGCCGACAGATCAGCGATGGCGTTGAAGGCATCGACGCCCTCGTCGCCAAGGATCGCTGTCATCTGGTCGGCGAGCACCGCCTGACGCTGGGCCTCTGCGGCCTGACGCACGCTTTCTGCTTCGGCACGGGCGCTGGCGGCTTCCGCCGTCGCCCGACCCGTTGCGCGTGCGCCCTCGCGTACTTGGCGCTGGAGCTCCCGGTACTCCGGGCTGTTGCGGATCAGGTCAGGCGGGAGGGTAAGCGTCGGGTTGCCCGTGGGGGCTTCCTCTGCCGGGATCCCGTCGAGGTTCTGGTCCGTGTCTTGTCCGGGCATCGAGCCCTCCTTCTACAGTGCGGACGGTACTCGCGCCGCCCTAATGCATGCAAACGACTAGCGCGTCGGGACGTCGTACCACTTGGGCGTGTCGCGCTTGGGCGTGGACGTCCACGTCTTGGGCCGCGGAGCGTTCGGCTTCGGCTCGGGCGGGAACAGGAGGTCCTTGGCCTCGTAGCCCATCTCGGACATCAGGCGCAGGTCGCGGGTGACCCCCATGTACTGGACGTTCTTCGCCATGATGTCGCCCGGGTTGACATTGGGCCACGTCCGCAGCACCTCGCGCAGCGTGCGCGACAGCGGGAACGGCAGCGCCGACCAGTCACCGGGCATCAGCAGGTTGAACACGAAGATCGTGGAGCCCAGCGGACCCTCCCGCATGTAGTCCTCCAGCGTGCCCTTGTAATCGGGGTGGTCCTGGGCGAACGCAATCTGCTGCGCCCGGGACACCTCGGAGACGGCGACGGCAGGCGTCATGCCCAGCCGGAGGTCGACCCCGAACATGCGGTTGTCGAACAGGAACTTGGCCCACTCGCGGGCGGTCTTGACCGCCCACGCCGCCGGGTAGACGCCCAGCACCGGGTGGTTGATCGAGCGCAGCAACGGCGAGCGGTACTGGTCGAAGAAGTGGACCCCGAAGGCTTCCTCGCTGGCCCCCTGGAAGTTGAGGCTCCACAGCCCGGAGATGACCTCCCACTCCTCGCTGGCGTACAGGGCGTCGAGCGCGGCCCGGTCCTCGACCCCGCCCGCGTGCTCGGCCAGCCGCTGGAACGCTGCTGCCTTTCTGGCGGGATTGGACTCGCGAGTCCAGGCGTCCAGCAGCGCCCGGTCGGTGACGAGGAAGTCGGCCCGCTGCTGCTCCGGGATCCCCATGTCGCGGAACACCTGCTCGACGCCCGTGCCGGCCGTCACGCGGGGGAACTCCTCGCGCATCATCTGGATGGTCAGGCGGTCCATCTTGGCTTCCTTGCCGGGGACCGGATCCCAGAACTCCTCGTTGATCTTGCCGCCCCGCGCACGGACGCGGTCGATCAGGTTGGCGGTGATCCCGGCAGGCTCCTCCGGGATGTCGGCCAGCGTGGAAACCGGGTCGGGGTTGATCGACTCGTCGCGCAGCCTGTTCAGGTCGTGGATGATCTGCTCGTGGCGGTGCTCGTAGCCCGGGATCGGCTGGCTTGGGTCGTTGTCGTCGATCACCTGTCGAAGCTGGCGCAGCAGCCCATCGACATCGTCGGCCAGCGGCTCGGCGTCGATGCGGCGGTCGATCACGAACACGTCGTTGCTGTGCGCCTGGAGCTCAAACTGGTCAGGGCCGACGCGGGGGAACTGGCGCTCGCCCTCGCTCCCGTAGATGACGGTCGTCTCCCACGCGTCGCCCGGTTGCCCGCCGACCTTCTCGTGGCGGATCAGCACGCCCGACGGCCCACCCGGGGTGTAGTTGCGGGTTTCCTGCTCCCAGATGTAGTCGAACTGCGCCCTGCGGCCCCCCCCGGGCCTGTACGCGGCCCTGACCGAATACTGCCCGCCCGTCTCGTTGAGGATGACGACCTGGGGTGAAAGGTTCTCTAGGTCGCCGCCGGGTCCGATCCTCGCCCAGACGGCGTCGCGCGCCGCCTCCCACTCCGGGGAGCCCTGCGCCAGCACGGCTGGCTTGCTCTGGCGCACGGCCACCTGCACGACGCCGATCTGCTCGGGCCGGATCCGCGCCGCCTGCTCCTTGGTGATGATGAGGATGACGCCGTGCGTGAAGCCTTCCTCGCCGTTGTTCGCCAGCATGTCACGCATCGCACGGTGCAGGTGCTTGTCCAGCGTCAGCGTGGCGTCGAACAGGTACTGCGCCGGGTCGGCTGCGCCCCGGGCCTTGCGGTCGATGGCCCGGGCCAACTGCTCCTCTGCCGCCCAATCCTCGGTCGCGTTGACGAACGAATGGAGGTTGAGCGCCGAAGCCATCTCGTAGACCGACGAGATATCGCCGCCGGTCAGCTCGTCGTAGCCGTTGTAGAAGTGACGGATGACATCGGCCCCGTCGACCTCGTCGCGGGCCACTTGCGATAGGAAGCCCAGCCGCTCCGCGATCGTGTCGGCGTGGACCCGATCGGTCGTCATGGAGATCATCTTGTCGACGCCGTGCGCGCCCAGCCCGCGCGGGGCCGCTGCGGTGCCGGTGTTCGTCCAGATGTCACCGACGCTGTCCGTGATCCGGGCGATTTCCTCCCACGGCACGTCGTCGTTCGTCCACGAGTCGTGAATGAGCTTGGCGCGCCCATCGACCAACTTCTCGTAGCCAAGGTAGTTGAGGTTGACGCTCGACCCATCCCGCTTGACAACCCGGATCGACGAGGCGGGAGTCCCGGCGTCCGCTGCGGCCTTGAGGGCAGCGATGGCCTCGGGCGGCGTGCCGCGCTCCATCAGCTCGTAGCGGGAGAACAGCCCGGTGTCGTTGACCGCGTCGATGTTGGTCGTCGTGTGCAACATCACCCGGTCCTCGGGCGTCGTGTTGTCGAGGTCCAGCCAGTCCAGCACGCCTTCCTTGTCCTGCGCCGTGGACAGGATCAGGTTGCCGTCGGCGTCGTATTGCGCCCCGCCCGGCGTCATCGCGTGGCTGCGGTTGGTCGATCCCCGGACGTAGACCTGCGCCGGGTCGGTCGTGAAGTCAGCCGGGATCGCGCCCTCGGGGCCGACGCGGTCGCTGCGCAGGATCGGCTTCGGTGACAAGGTCGCCTCGGCAGCGATGTCCAGCCGGTGGGCCAGCTCCTCGGGGCTGGGGACCGTCACCTTGACATGGACTCGGCGCTGCGAGATCGAGCGGATCGCGGTCGAGAACTCGCGGTCGCTGGCGTTCAGCACGGAGCGGAGGAGCTGGTCGCCGGTGACGGGATCCGTCAGGTCGGGCCACACCCAATCGGGGTCGACGGGCTGACCGGCCGCGACCTTCCTGCTGTTCTCCCGCTCTGTCCGGAGGGTCGCCAGCAGCTCGTCGTAGCGGTCCCGCAGCGTCAGGGCGGCGTCGGGCTCCATCCAGCCCGTGTCCTGCATCCCGCGCCACGTCTGCATGAGGGCGTCTTCGTCGAGGGTTCCGTCGGCCTTCTGGAACTGGACCGGATCGCGCAGCACCTCGGCCTGGGCTCGCATGTTGGCGGCTTCCCGGACCTGATCGACGGTCGGCG
>Ga0315295_10003619_pt1 | contig 13114 bp, 13 predicted proteins | sample YL17G14_0_MG_FD_204453 | JGI IMG/M metagenome (GOLD analysis project Ga0315295, IMG submission 204453) | Sediment microbial communities from Yellowstone Lake, YNP, Wyoming, USA - YL17G14_0 | ecosystem: Environmental > Aquatic > Freshwater > Lake > Sediment | place: USA: Wyoming | collected... | reverse complement strand
TTGTCAGTATCAACACATTATCAGATGGAGGCAATAACTGCAATATAAACCCTCTAAAATTAACCGCTTAAAGCTTTGGGAATGTCGGACAGACCCAAAATTTTAACCTGCCGATCAGCATCGGCTTGTTCTTTTGTCGACAATAGCTGTGCTTTGCCTAAAAGTGTTGCATCTTCACCGCTCTGTTTAGTAATTAGGTATGTGCCAACGATACCTACAATTGCAACTACCAAAGGCATGAGAATTATCTCAGCCCAACTCTTTTTTCCCATAGACACTTTTTCCTTTGAAAACGCAACATTATATTTTATGCAGCGACTGTCTTTTTTCAAATCATAATCCAAAATAGGGTGCAAGTCAAGCGAAAAAGGCAGGTTTCCCCGGGTTTTCAGGCTTAAGAGGCTGCATACTATTGCCGAGAACAATATTATGCAGCGACTGTATAAAAATGAGAATTTATTATTCAAGGGCTTCCAGAACTTCCTTTTACAAAAGCAGCATATCCCTGAAAAGCGCCTGCCGTACTATCTTCGCTGGGTGAGACGGTACTATGACTTCTGTTCCCGCCAGAATATTGCCTAAATAGTCGGGAGGCCGTGCTCCTGAACCTAGAGAATGCACCTCCACGAAGCCTGCTCGACACCCTTTACGTCAATCGTGTAAGATATGGCCGGAAATGCATAAGGCAAGGAATTTCACGGCAAAGGGAGTAATATAACCATGGGCTTTTTTGACAGGTACAGGGACTTCGGGCTTCTTGTTCTCAGGGTGGGAATGGGGGTGATGTTCATCTTCCACGGCTGGCCGATGCTGATCGGAGGCCCTGAGGTGTGGCAGAAGACAGGGGCTGCCATGGCCTATACTGGAATCAAGGCAGTTCCCGTGCTCTGGGGATTCATGGCGGCCTTCTCAGAATTCTTCGGGGGAATCGCCGTTATCCTCGGCCTCTTTTTCAGGCCTGCGTGCATGTTGCTTGCGGTCACAATGGCCGTCGCTGCGTCGATGCATATCGGCAAAGGCGAGGGGTTAAAGGCTGCTTCTCACGCCATCGAGGCCGGGATCGTCTTCCTGAGCCTGATATTTATCGGCCCAGGCACATACAGCTTCGGTAAAAAGTAGGGCTTGCTACCTGCCCGGCCGCAATCCCTTGAGCCCAAGCTGGAGGTACTGGTTCCCGTTCCAGACATTGATCATGGGGGTAAATGCAGCGTCCACGGGCGATGATGGATCGAGCGACTCCAGGAGTCCTCCCATATCGAAGCCGATCGCATCAATGGAGAAGGCCCCCTGTCTGAGCCTCATCTTCATATGGTTGTTCCCGACGATCCTCGGGTTCAGGACCGCGAGGTTCCTCGATCCCAAAAGTGGCTCAGGGTTCCCGAATCCGAAGGGTTCGAGCATCGAGAGATCCCTTATAAGGCTGCTGGTGATTCCCTGGAGATTCACCTCCGCATCGATCTCGAGTGCAGGAATGAGGTCTTCATCCTGCAATGACTCCCTCACGACCGAGTTTATCCTCTCTTTAAAGAGCGGGAGATCATGGGCACGGAGCTTGAGCCCTGCTGCCTGTGCGTGCCCGCCATAGGCGATAAGGGTATCCCTGCATCTCGAGAGCCCCCTGTACATGTCAAAACAGGGGATACTCCGGGCAGAACCCTTTACGGTGTCCCCTTCCACTGCGAAGACGAAGACAGGTCTGTAACACTCCTCTGCGATCCTCGATGCGACGATCCCTATCACCCCGGGGTGCCAGCCTTCGCCATAGAGTACTATTGCCCTGTCATAGCCCTCCCGGTGTAACTGCAAGAGTGCTTCCTGATATACCTCTTCCTCCCTCCTCTGCCTCTCTTTGTTGATCCTGTCGAGTCCCTCGGCGATAGAAAGGGCCTCTTCATCGGAAGAAGAGACGAACAATCTTACCACCTCTCCGGCATCACCCATCCTCCCCGCTGCGTTCATCCTCGGCACTATCGTGAAGGCGAGGAGCCCCGCCTTCATCTCCCTCCCCTGGAGCCCTGATACCTCCTTCAATGCCCTGATGCCGGTCCTGTGGGGGTTGGTGATATACGGCAGTCCTTCCCTCACAAGGGCCCTGTTTTCCCCTGTGAGGGTGACCACATCGGCGATTGTCCCGCATGCAACGAGGTCGAGGAAGGAGAGAACGTCATCTGGGGAGAGGGATACATCCCCGTCCATCGCAAGGGCCTGAACCATTTTGAAGGCAATCCCCGAGCCCGCGAGTGTTGAGGATTGAGACTCCGGGCCGGAGAGCTTCGGATTGACCACCGCGACTGCAGAGGGGATCAGGAATCCTCCCTCAACTTGCGATGTATGACTGGTGTCTTCAGGCTGCCTCAGCGGTTCATGGTGGTCTGTGATGATCACATCTATCCCCTTTTTCTTCGCACAGTCAGCCGTATCGAAGGAGGTGATGCCGCAGTCCACTGTGATGATGAGGTCTGCACCTATTTTTTTTGCGAAATCCACTGCAGGGGGGTTGAATCCGTATCCATGGATCAGCCTGTTGGGAATGAAGTAGTCGGCATCGATGCCGATCTCCCTGAGTGCAAGAACCATTATTGCCGTTGCAGTCAGCCCGTCTGCATCATAGTCGCCATGGATGAGGACCCTCTGGTTGCGGGCAAGGGCAACCTTTATCCTTTCTACCGATGCCGCCATGCCGGGCAGGTCATAGGGATCCGAGAGGGAGGTGACCCCGGGATTCAGGAAGCTGCAGACGTCTGCTGCGGTCTTGATCCCCCTGTTGATGAGTATCTGTGCCACCACAGGGGGGACCGGGACTGCTCTCGAGAGATATGCCAGGTATTCAGGGTTTGTCCTTCGTATGAACCATCGTCTGTGCACTACGCCTTCTGTTTCCTGGCAAAGGGCCTTTTTGCCCTCCAGAGGAGCACGATGGGGCTCGCAACAAAGATGGAAGAATAGGTCCCGACAATGACGCCCATGATCATGGCGAGGGAGAAGTCGTGGATCACCTCGCCGCCGAAGAAAAAGAGGGCGAGAGACGAGAGGAGGACAGTGAAGGATGTGACGATCGTCCTCGAGAGGACCTCGTTGATGCTCACGTTCATCACCCTCTCCACAGGCTCCTTGATCCTGGCCCTCAGGTTCTCCCTGATCCTGTCGAAGACCACAACGGTATCGGTGAGGGAATACCCTGCAATGGTGAGGAGGGCGGTGACAAGGATGAGGTTGATCTCCTTTCCAAGGAGGAAGAAGATGCCGAGCACGGCGAGGACATCGTGGAAGGTCGCAACGGTAGCCCCTACGGCAAAATCAAATCTGAACCTGATGGCAATATAGATCAGTATGCCGAGGGTCGCCATCACGATGGCCTGGGCAGCGTCTACCCTCAATCTCCCGCCGACCTTCGGCCCGATGACGGTGACCGAGTCGGTCACATACTTATTGTCGGGGAACCTCTGGCTGATGGTCCCCGTCACCATGTCTGACAGCTGACCGAGCTGCTGCTCCGTCTTCTTTACCCTGATGAGCATCTTGTTGACAGTCAGGAGGTCCTGGAGGTCGAAGTCCTTTACCCCTCCTTCTTCAATGGCCTTCCTCACTTCATGGATGTCGATCTTCTTTTCGAACTTGAGCTGTATCGCCGTGCCTCCCGCGAAGTCGATTCCAAGATTGGCCCTGCCGTTGGCGATCTGGATAATGGCGATGATCCCTATGATCGAGAGGATGCCGGATAAGATGAAGGCAACCTTCCTTTTGCCGAGGAAGTCGATCTTGGTATTCCTGATAAGCTCTAGCATCATACCCCCTCTATATGCTCAGCCTCTTCACTTCTCTCTTGCTGTTGATGAGGTCAAAGACCGTCTTCGTCCCTATGAGAGCCGTGAAGAGGTTTATCGCGACGCCGAGGCTTAGGGTCACCGCGAAGCCCTTGATTGGTCCTGTTCCGAACTGGAAGAGCACAGCCGCAGTGATGAGGGTCGTGACATGGGAGTCGAAGATGGTCCAGAAGGCCTTGTGGTATCCGGAGTCCACGGCAGCCCTCGGTGTCTTGCCGGACTTCAGCTCGTCCCTCATCCTCTCGAACATCAGGACATTCGAATCTACTGCCATGCCAATCGCAAGGATGATCCCTGCGATGCCCGGCATCGTCAGGGTGGCGTTCAGGGATGCCATGGCTCCGAGGAGGAGTATGATATTGAGGAGGAGGGCAAAATCGGCAATCACTCCGGAAAGCTTGTAATAAATGATCATGAAAAGCACCACAAGGATGGTCCCTATGATGCCTGCCAGTTTCCCAGCCTCGATAGAATCGGACCCCAGTGAAGGCCCGACAGTGACATTCTGGAGCATCTTCACAGGGGCAGGGAGGGCTCCGGCCCTGAGCACGATGGTGAGATCCTTCGCCTCGTCCATCGTGAACCTCCCCGTAATCTGTGCGCTGCCTCCGGAGATCCTCTCCTGGATCACAGGTGCGGAATAGACAGAACCATCGAGGATGATTGCGAGCCTCTTCTTCACGTGTGCCGCGGTGATCTCTTCAAAGAGCTTTGCACCTGCTGCATTGAAGGTGATCGAGACGTAAGGTTCACTGAACCGCTGGTCGATATTCACCTTCGCCTCGGAGAGGAGATCCCCTGTCATGAGGGCATGCTTCTTCAGGAGGATCGTCCTTTTGGTAACCTCCCCTGTTTCCCTGTTCACGATCCTCTCGAAGAGCAGTTCATCGTCGGGCGGCAGTTTCTCGGCAAACCGCTTGAGAAGGGCCTCTTCTTCCCCTGGCTTGATGGTCGCCGGTATTTCTGCTGCGATAGGGGAGGCATCATCGACGAGCTTGAACTCAAGCTGGGCGGTCTTCCCGATAATCTCTATCGCCCGCTTCGGGTCTTTCACGCCCGGGAGCTGCACCACGATCTCGTTCGTGCCCTGCCTGTGGATCGTCGGCTCTGCAACGCCGAACTGGTCGATCCTGTTGCGGATCGTCTCGATTGCCTGGTCGGCGGCGTTCTCCTTTATTCTGTTCGCTTCCTTGTCCGAGAGCCTGTACACCAGTTTTGTCCCAGTCTCGACAGGGGTGAGGATGGGGAAGCTCTCTTCTATCACCTTTCTCAGATCCATGGAGTTGGGGCTCACCGCAATCGCGAGGCCCTCTCTTGTGACCTCGGCAGAGAGCTTCTTATTCGCTATATTCTCTTTCAGGGATTGTTCGATTCTCTCTGTAGTGATCTCGACAGCCCGTTCCCCCTCCACCTCGAAGACGAGGTGTACGCCGCCTTGAAGATCGAGTCCCAGGGTTATGCCCTTGTCCGGCATATTCTCCTTCCACCATGAGGGCATGCGGGAAAACAGAGGGGTATTGGGGAGAAAAAAAAGAATCGCGAACAGGACGGTGAAACTGATGAGCGCGAATCTCCAGAGGATATTCTTTTTCATCGTAGTAGCGCGTAACCTCCTAAGCCAATTTCCAATTTTATGCTATTCATGAAAAGGTGAATTCACAGCAGAGGACGCCCGCCGCCTTGATGCAAAAACCTCACCCTCCGTTTGCTGTGGGGGGGTATCATAGTCCAGCCTTCTCTCAATCTTCCTCTGATGGAGGTCTGACGGCTGCAATGTACCCTTTTCCATATCTGACCTTGACATTCTCGGCGATCTTCAGCACTATGGTGCTGGTGGCCACACTCTCCACAACTCCATACTCCCCGCCCGAGGTGACCACCTTGTCACCCTTCTTGAGGTTCTCGATCATCTGCTTGTGCTCTTTTGTTTTCTTCTGCTGCGGCCTGATGAGCAGGAAATAGAAGATGACAAAGATGAGGATGAGCGGCAGCAGGCTTGTCAACATCCCCATCCCCCCTCCACCCTGCTGTCCAGCAGGCGGGGCCATTGCGTAGGCAAGATCTATGAACATGCGACACCTCCGGAAAATTGGGTTATCTCGAAGAACATTCTTATACTATACATTTTGGCTCATTTAATCAACATTACTCCTGTATCCGGCGACCTTTATTCCTGCCTTTTTCGCCTTGCCGATCAGGTTATCCCTCTGGATCAGGATTGTCTTCCCAGCTTCAAGTGCGAGCACACGGGCCCTCACCTCTTCCATAGTCTCGATTGTCTTGAGTCCGACAGCAGGCACGTCAAACCTCATGTCCTGTTCCGGCTTGCTCACCTTCACTACCACCGCTCCGCCGTTCGCGTAACGACTACCCCTCCGTATCGCCTCATCTGTTCCCTCAATCGCCTCAACCGCCAAGACCGCCTGATCCTTCACAACTACAGTCTGGCCGATGTCGAGCCTTCCCATCTCCTTTGCGATCTTCCAGCCAAAGGTGATGTCCTTCCGTTCCCCTTCTGTAAGCCTGTCCCCTGTCAGTACACCTTCGGGGACAAGCATTTCGGAGCAGAAATCGGTGATCTTCAGAAGGGTGATCCCCTCCTTTCTGAGCTCTTCTGTAATCGCAAGGAGTATGGAGTCATCACTCTTATCCTTTAAAGAGAAAAGGAGCTTCGCTGCCCTTATGTCAGGGATTATCCTGCTCTTGTAGAGGAGCGATTTCGGAACCTTCCCGGCCATTACCGCCTCCTCTACCCCCGCATGTTTGAGGGATTTGATGATCTCACCGAGTTTGCCTACATTGATCCGCCGGATATCATCGACAAATGCGGCGAGTGTCTGATCTACGAGAGGTTCAAGGGCGATCGCAACGACGTGGAACCCCTTCGCCTTAGCTGCAGCGGCGACTGCTAAGGGTAAATCTCCCATACCCGATATTACACCGAGTTTCTTCATAATAAGCTATATGAGCTATGAAAAAGCTTGCGTTTCTCTCTCGAACTGCTGAAGGGTCTGGCTACTGCTGACCGCTACCTGCTCACTATCGGCAGATACCCCTTTTATTTTTTTCGATAAATGTGATAAGCCTTGCTATCTCTTCTGTGCGGGGGAACTCGGTTTCGATCTTCTCGATCGCGTCTTGCATGGTTCTCTTTTCCCTGAAGAGGATCTTGTAGGCCTTCTTTAGGTTATTGATTGTTGCATCAGGAAAGCCATGCCTTTTCAGTCCTACTGTGTTAATGCCGAAAAGCCTTGCCCTCGCACCAGAAGCGATCGTGAATGGGGGGATGTCCTGGCCGATGCCGCTGAATCCGCCGACCATCACATAAGCGCCGATCCTTGTGAACTGGTGCACGGCAACAAGGCCGCCGATGTACGCGTAATCTTCGACAGTCACATGACCTGCGAGGGTCGCAGCATTTGCCATGATGACATGGCTGCCGATATGACAGTCATGGGCGATATGGATATAGGCCATAAGGAAGTTTCCGTCACCTATGATTGTGTTCCCTTCACCACCTATGGATGCCCTGTGAATCGTAGCATACTCGCGGATCGTGTTCCTGTTCCCTATGATGACGCCCGTCTCTTCATTCTTATACTTCAGATCCTGGGGCGGGAGGCCGATGCTCGTGAAGGGATAGATCGTGCACCCTTCCCCAACCTCTGTTCTCCCTTCAATGACCACATGGGATACAAGCCTCGTCCCCTTTTTGATCCTCACATTGTCATGAATGACGCAATAAGGACCTATCACCACATCTTCGTAAAGAGAGACATCCTTGCCTATGATCGCGGTGCCGTGGATCTTCGTCTCCATCACGCCTCGTTATCCGATACTTTCCAGGGCACTTCCTCCGTTGGGGAGACCCTGTTTTTTTGTGATCATCGCGGTGAACTCCGCCTCGGCGACAAGCTTCTGGTCCACCAGGGCATTCCCGGAAAACCTGCAGACATTCATCCTTTTCTGAATCATCCTTACCTCGAATCTGATCTGGTCGCCGGGGATCACGGGCTTTCTGAACTTCGCCTTCTCGATGCTCATAAAATAGATTGTCTCACCCTGTATGCCTGACTTCAAGGCCAATATCCCTGCCACCTGCGCCAACCCTTCTATAATCAAGACCCCCGGCATAATAGGGTTTCCCGGGAAATGGCCTGTGAAGTAGGTCTCGTTGACCGTCACATTCTTTATCCCTGCGGCCCTCGACCCCGGCTCCAGTTCGATTATCCTATCGACCATAAGAAAAGGATACCGGTGAGGGAGAGTCTCCTGAATCTCTCGAATATCCATCATTCTGCCTCTCCTTTGATCAGGCCGAGCTGCTCTTCAAGCCTCTTGATCCTCCTGTGCATCTCGGGGAGTTTCGCGAAGAGTATCGATGCTTTGAGGAATTCTTTATGGGGTATGGTCGGACTTCCGGTATGGATGCCCTTTGCGAGGTGCCCTCTGACACCCGATTGTGCCCCCACCATGCAGCCGTCATCGATCTTTGCATGATCGGCCACTCCGACTTGGCCGCCGAGCATGACGAAGTTACCTATCTTCGTGCTGCCGGCGATCCCGACCTGGGCAACGAGAATGGAGTGTTCCCCGACGGTTACGTTATGTGCTATCTGTACAAGGTTGTCTATTTTTGTGCCGTTCCCGATGACTGTGTTGCCTGTCGTCGCCCTGTCGATAGTGACATTTGCGCCTATCTCCACATCATCACCAATGATGACGCCGCCGACCTGTGGGATCTTCTTATGGGCGCCTCCTTCTAAGACATACCCGAACCCGTCGGAGCCGATTACCGCACCCGCATGGACGATAACCCTATGGCCGAATGTGACCCCTTCCCTCACGGTCACATTCGGATAGAGTATGCAATCGGCACCGAGGGTGGTATTGTTTCCTATGAACACCCCAGGATAGATCACGGACCTCTCGCCGATGACTGTCCCCTCAGAGATATACGCAAAGGGATAGATCGAGACGCCTTTGCCGATCCTCACCCCTTCAGCGACATATGCCATCCTGTGAATGCCTTCGGGATGAGAAGGTTTTATGGAAAAGAGTTCGAGGAGTCTTGCAAAGGCAAATCGCGGGTTCTTCACAATGATCTGGTACTTCTCTATTTCCGGAATGAAGTCCCTTACGATCACGCATGACGCATCGCTTGCAGCACATTCCTTGAGCAGCCTGAGGTCTTCAAGGAATGTGATCTCTCCTTCTTTCACGTCCAAGGTCCCCGCTGCTCCATGTATGTCTGCCTCGGGATTTCCTCTCAGCTCCCCCCCGATGACCTCTGCGACTTCCCTTAACTTCATTGCCTTCACGCTACGAGAGGGTTAATTCTTCTGTTTCCCCTTCGACTGCATCTCATTATACCGTTTCACCACCTTTCCCGTGATGTCAATCTCTTTGCTTGCAAAGAGACTGATGCCTTTTTCGAGGATGAGGGTATATCCCTCCTCCTCTCCGATTCTGCCGATGATTACCTGCAAGTCCTTGACGACCGTTTCTCTGATCTTATCCTTTTTCTTGTTTACTTCGTTCTCGGCGTCCTGTATGTGCCTCTGGGCATCCCTCACCAGCCTCTCAATCTCTTCCTCCTTCGCCTTTTTCGCCTCCGGTGAGAGCACCGATCCCTGCTTGTCGAGTTCCCCTTTCAGCCTTTCGATTACCTTGCCCTTTTCCTCTATTGCTGACTTCTTTGTTTTAATGAAGGAATCAAGCTCTGCCATTGCCTTCTTCCCTACCTCTGATTCATTAAAGGCGGCCATCAGGTCGACCAGGGCGATTTTGGGGGTATCTGCGGCGAATACCTGGCGTCCAGCCATACACACAATCAAGATAACTACACCTGTCCAGAAAAAAGCCAGCACCCCGATTTTCCTCTCTCTATCCATATCCATCCTCCTTCTATAGTGTAATCAAAGCGATTTCTTTAGAAAAAGCTCCCGAAGGCGAATTCAATCTTGCTTTGTGATTCACCCGGTTGTTTGTTAATATTGTATCCCCATTCTACCCTTATAGGGCCCATGGGGGAAAGCCAGCGAAGTCCAAGGCCCGTGGTGTACCGAAGTTTTCCAAAGGACTCGTCTTTATCGTAGGCATTCCCGGCATCGAAGAAGATGACGCCTTTGATCCTCAGTTCCCGAAAGATGGGAAAGATATATTCCGAATTGAGGATCAGTTCCTTCGTGCCTCCGATCACCTCACCACTTACAGGGTCCCTCGGTCCTGCCTCGCCAAACCCGAGCCCCCTCACTGTGTAAATCCCGCCTACGTAGAACCTCTCATAGACGGGGAGGTCCTTGCCGAAAATCCCGGTTGCGTATCCTAACCGTCCCCTGAAGGCAATGGTGGTGCTTCCTAGTGGAAAGAACCATGCCGAATCGGCCAATCCCTTGATGAAGGCATTGGTACCGCCCAGCCCGGCAAAGGTGAAATAAACGGAGTTCCGTGAACCCCTCGAAGGATCGAGATAGTTGTCCCTCGTATCCCTTGTCACGGAGGTGGTGATGCTGCTCGTCGTCCCTTCCCCCTCCTGCTGCCTGATAAAGAATGATGCCGTCTCACTCACGTCGTACACCGTTGCCTTTTCCAAGTTATAGGAGATGTTTGCGCTCAAGTACTCGCTGAAGCTCTTCCCGAAGCCGAATCCAAACCCTGTCGCCCTCTTCTTGTACTCCACGAATTCCCTGTATGTCCTGTAGATGTCCGCAGAGAAGGCTATGGGTCTGTCCATAAACCAGGGGTCTCTGAAGGACAACTCGTAGAACGATGACTTGCCGCCAAGCTCCCCCCTCAATTTTAGGAGCTGGCCTCTACCGAAGAGATTATCCTGGGTGAGATCGACCATCCCGACAAACTTGTCGATCGAGCTGTATCCTCCTCCGACACTGATGAACCCTGTCGACTTCTCCTTGACCTTGACATCAACATCCAGGGATTTCTCCTCATACCTCGGTTTGGGAACGAGATCAACGGACTCGAAAAAGTTCAGATTGTTGAGTCTCTCGTAGCTCCTCTTCATAAGGGAACTGTCGAAGATGTCACCTTCGTCGAGCCGTATCTCCCGCCGTATGACCTTGTCCCTTGTCTTTGTATTGCCCGAGACCTCTATTTTACCGATCCTGTAGATATCGCCCTCTTCCACCTTGTAGATGATGCTGACTTTTTTTAGCTCCTCATCGGGGACGATGTCAGGGAAGATATTGGCTAACGCATATCCATTCTGGGTGTAGAGGTCTGCAATGGATGTCACATCCCTCTGCAACACCTCTTTGCTGAATACCGCACCGGGGGAGAGCTTGATCAGGGTTCTCAGTTGTGACTCAGGAAATTCCTTATTACCTGCGACACCAACGGAGGAGACTCTGTACTGATCGCCTTCAGAGATCCTGATCATGATCACCATACCCCCCTTGTCTTCCGTGAGCGTAATCTCAGGGTCGGCCACAATCACCTTGAGATACCCATTGTTGTAGTAGAGGTCCTTGATCGCTTCAATATCGGCATTCATCGTCTCTTTCTTGTAATATCCCGACGAGGTAACAAAAGAGAAGAGCCACCAGGTGCTTGTTTTCATCACCTTTGTGATAGCCCCGGAAGAGATTGCCTTATTGCCCTCAAACCGGATCTTCTTGATCTTTATTTTTTTCCCTTCATTGATGACATAGGTGAGGGTGACCTCGTCCTCTGTCATCTTGTCTACGACGGGAACAATGGTCGCTGTCCAGAAACCCTCTTCCTCATAAAAGAGCTGGAGCTTCAATGCGTTGTCCTGAATGAGCGTCGTGTCTGCAATCGATCCTGTTGTGAGGGTTATCTTTTCCTTCAGCTTTTCATCTTTGATCTCACTGTTCCCCTGGAATTCGACCTTGATGACAGTCGGTTTCTCTTTGAGCACATAGATCAGTTTGATACCGCCCTCAAAAGGCTCCACCTCTATCTTCACATCGTCAAAGTATCCCATCTTGAAGATGTTTTTGATATCCTCAGCAGTCTTATCCGTCGAGAGAAGTTCGCCGGCCTTCTGGCTGATCCTCGATTTTACTGCTGTTTCTTCAGTCCTCTTCAGCCCCTTGATCTCGATCACATTCACCACAGGGGATTCCTGTGCGCCAGGGTCGCTCCATGGTATGAGGCATAAGAGCACTGCGATGAAGCACAGTGAGAACGCTTTCATGGGAACTCTCACCATCTCCTCCTCCTTTCCCGTGTACGTGTCACATGCTCTTCGACGATCCGAAAGGGAGTCGCAAGGTCTTCTCTGAATTTACAATGCCCATGAATCTGAGGATAGGCGTGTTAGTATAGCCTCCGGCGGGGGGGGTATGTAAATAGAAAAAACCGGTACGTAATTCCTAACACATACAAGTACGATTTTACGCATTAACCCCTGCTTTGAATGGCTTCTATATAGCCGACCTCACCGGTTTGGATGTCTGCTGCATTGGCTTCATCGGTATCAATGTGCATGGCCAGCCTGAAGTTCGGATCAACCCGTATCAGGACGTCACCAAAAATGAGCTCCCTGTCGCCATCCACCCGCACCATGACCAAGTCCCTTTCGTGAAGCCCGAACCGGATGGCATCTTCAGGGGACATGTGGATGTGGCGCAGTGCGCAGATGACGCCGTTCTCAGTGGTTACCGTGCCATTCGGGCCCTCTATTGTGATGCCAGGGGTATCCTTGATATCACCGGAGCCGCGGATGGGCGGATGTATTCCTAATTTGAACTGTTCCGTCATGGCGATCTCCACCTGGGTTTCCTTCCGGGCGGGACCAAGGATTCTCACGCGCTCCACGCGGCCCTTGGGTCCGACCAGGTTCACCGTCTCCTTGCAGGCGTACTGTCCCGGCTGTGAAAGCTCATGTTCAACCTGCAGCTCGTATCCGGGGCCAAAGAGCCGCTCTATATGCTCCTGGGAAAGATGGACATGATGGGCTGAAACCTCAATGGGGACAGGCACAGGTTTCTGGTTTTTGATGATTCTTGTCACATGGCGGTTTTCGAGGGCCCGGAGTGTCTCCCTGGCGATCATCCGCTCTTCGTCGGTGGGCACTACAAGTACGCGAACCTTCCCTTCCGGAGCTGAGATATCGCAGACCTCTTCAAAACCGCGTGCGTCACGGTTCTTGTCCTCGTCAACCAGAATGCCCATGTAGCCCAGACCCTGGCATGCAAGGCTCCGGACCCCTGCACTCCCTTGCCCGATGCCTCCGGTAAACACGAGTACATCAAGCCCTCCCATCGCCGCCACATAGGCACCAATGTACTAGCGGATCTGATAGC
>Ga0315295_10003618_pt1 | contig 13116 bp, 13 predicted proteins | sample YL17G14_0_MG_FD_204453 | JGI IMG/M metagenome (GOLD analysis project Ga0315295, IMG submission 204453) | Sediment microbial communities from Yellowstone Lake, YNP, Wyoming, USA - YL17G14_0 | ecosystem: Environmental > Aquatic > Freshwater > Lake > Sediment | place: USA: Wyoming | collected... | reverse complement strand
TTGAAGCGAATGGTGGATGAACCTCGACGGTTCGCTGTGCCCGAGCTCTTTTCCTTTGAAGTGTTTGCTGTGCTGCACCGGCTCCACCCGGACGCCATCCAAGTCTTCACCAAGGCGGTTATTCCTCTCCTGCAAGGCGGCATATTCCGGCAGCCCATGACGGAAGACCTGGCTATCAAGGCGAGCCGTTTTGTCAGGTTGGGCCTGACAGGATATGATGCCTGTTATGCTGCACTTGCCAAAGACATGAAAGGGCTTTGGCTCACCTTTGACCGCAAGGCGCATCGCCTCATTGAAAGCGAAAAGGTCTCATGCCTGCTCACTGGGGAATTACCGCGGAATTGGTGAAGATGGCAGAATTCGAAGGTGTTGCCACAAGTCCTTCTACGCACCCCTGCCCGTGGCGCCTCTGGAGGCCAGCACCCGAGCGCGATGGCATCGGAAAGCCAAACGGCAAAAACTAATGTTTCTTTATCCTGTTCAGGAAGTTTGATGAGTTCTCCCATACAGGATTCGATAAAAAATCTTGATTGATCAGAGCAGAAAAATGGGGTATTCTTGGCAAGAAAGCTTGACAATTTGGAACCCATTGAGGGTCGTTAATTGTTAGCGGCCACACGTCAGAAATATGCCAAACTCGACCCGACCCAGACATCTGCTTCACTGCTTCTACTGGAAGCGTTCTTCCTTCCATGGATCGGCGGAGTTACTGTAACCTTGGCTTTCCCAGAATCCGTGCTCATCGCGAGAGGTGACTTTGACAGCCTCCAGCCACTTGGCACTCTTGTAGAAGTAGCGATCAGGGATCACGACACGCACAGGGGCGCCGTGGGCCTGCTGCAGTTTCTCACCAAAGAAGCTGTGCGCAAGGATCACGTTCTCCTTTCGGATCTCACTTATGGGAACGTTGCTAGTATAATCTCCGGCGGCCTCAAAAATGATAAAACCTCCGCTTCTGCGAGGCCTGACTCTATCCATGATTGTTGTCAGGCGAACGCCACTCCAGCTGGAATCCAGAAGAGTCCAGCCAGTGACACAGTGAATATCACAGATGATATGCACCTGGTCCAGGTCGAGCAGCTCTTGGTAGGAAAGGACGACCGGTCTTTCCACCTCACCATGGACGCGCAGGCTCCAGTTCGCAACAGTAGCGGTTCCAGGCGTGCCGCCCATATCCTGAATCTTTTCGACCGCCTGCTGCCCAGGAGGGAGACGGGGCCTTCCGTCCGGTCTGGTATTGGCTGCCAGAGCTCGCTGCTCCGCGTCCGAGAGTTTAATGAAGGCTCCGGGCAACCCTATACTCACGATGGTGCCGCCTGCTGCGGCCAGGAAGGTTCGCCTGGAGATCTTCTGGTCTTTTTGCATTGCTCCTCCTTTGTCAGTTGAGTTGGTCTCCGCCCCCTCGATTCAGCCACAGTATCCAGGGTGATAGTGAGGGGCAACGAGAGCCTTGTTGTTCACAATATCTCTGTCCTCCTTCTATTGAGGGGCACCGCATTCTTCAGAAACGGCTAACGAATAAGAGTTTTTGCGGCGCGGAGCCGACGCAAAAAGTCGAGTTGAACTGAACCGCTTCGCGTGATGTTGCCATTGGATATGGAAATTTCAGCGCCGAATTGCTCTATTCTTGATGCATTGTAGAAGATGAAAGGGGAAAACACAACCAGTGTGTAGCCGGGTAAGTCTGGATTTGGAGGTTCGGGGGATCTTTCAACACCACCGAATGCGTATCGTTAATCGCTCGTTTTAAGCGGTCGAAGAGGCAATAGACTGGCAGTTCAAGTCATAATGTCGCTTGAAAAGAAAAAGCAGAGCAATATGCTCCTCAGCCTCTAAGACACATCGGCTATTTTAAATAAAGGTGCGGTGATGTTGCCCACTATCGGAAGGTGGGACCTGCGAGTCTGAATAATCGATATGGGGCTCGGTTGATAAAGGCTGCGCTTTGGCCATCCGGGGTGGGGGCCTGGGCGTGAGCTCCCATAGACCGAGGTGTTTGAGGATCTTTTCTATGACGTCTTCGGCCTCAATGAAAGCGATGACGGCCATCTTCCCCTGGCACATGGGGCACGTCAGAGGATCGATTTTCCCGGATCAAGTCCGGGACAGGCTCCGATTTTTTGTATCAGCCCTCCAGAGGCGGGTAAACCTTGCCCAGTTCTTGCGGTACCCCTTGGATGATTCATCCGGCTGCAAGATGGAAGGCACCAATCCGTCCTCATTTGCCTTCTTGCGTTGACCCCGATAGACGTTGCTGTAGTAGCCATAGTAACGAACCATTTGTTCGCCCTTATTGGGCTTGCCCGCCTTTGGAGGGAACATGGGAACACATGGCGGCGAGCCACTCCAGCGCATCAAGGGTCTTCTCGTTTTTTCCATCCTTAGATCGGAAGAGCACCTGGGATTCATCGGGAAGGTAGGTCATCCTCTCCTGGGAGAATGATGCTCGGATGATCCTCCAGAGGCGGACAAGTATAGCGAGCAAGGTTCTCCATGGCCTCCTCGTCACCGGGTTGAATCCTGGGGCCGCAATGGACGTTGAAGCCGGAATGACGCCACGACATGATGAGCTTGCCCACTTCCTCTGTGATCTTCCCTTTCCTCAAGAGCATCCCCAGCACTTTGTGCTGAAAGATCTTTTCCAGGGGCTCCGTCTCCAATGCCTGGGCCACCCTGAACGATCCGCTTCCATAGAAACCGCCATCGGTGCAGAGCACGTGGCAATGGGGGTTGAAGTTCAGGAAATCGCCGAAGGTCCGGATCGCAATGACTGCCCCGGGAGCAGTCTCCTGTTTTGGAAGGAAGCTAACGAAAAACTCCTCCACTGAATCCCAGGCACAACGGCTGAGATCGGAGAGAAGTTTTGGATCATAAAGAAAGTGACGCCGGAGGATTTTGGGCAGGCTGAAGGTGAAGTGGCGATGGGGAACGGCCTTGCCGGGGGGAGATGCTCATTTCCTACTATGGGGGAAACCAGAGTTTTCCCTATCATCCATCGACAGATGTTCTCTCCGGGAAGATTCCCCCGGGTACTCTCCGGGATAAGATTGTCCTGGTTGGGGTAACGGCTGCCGGCGGCCATGATTTCCTGGCCACGCCCTTTTCTTCGCGTTTTTCCGGGGTGGAGAAACATGCCCAGGCTGCGGCCGCCATCCTGGAAGGCCGCTTCATTGCCCGCCCCCCCTGGATCTCCTTTGTCGAATTCGGACTGGTGCTGGTGACCGGGTTCCTGCTGTCCTTCTTTCTGCCGGGGATGAAGCCCGCCCGGCAACTGATTCTCTGCCTGGCCTATATCCTGGTCCTGGGCGGTTTGATGATCGGAGCCTTCAGCCAGGGACTATGGCTGAAGATCTTCTTTCCCGGCCTGCTGGTCATCCTCCAATATATCCTGGCCACCGCTAGGCGGGCTCCCGGGGCGGAGAAAGAAATTCCTGTCCCAGGGGAAGTCACTGCCGTCATGGGTCAAGAGGCAAAGGAGCCGACTTTATCCGAGAGGACGCTGCGGATGGAGGGGGGCGGAGCGGGGAAAAAAATCGACCGGTATGAGATTCTGGGCGAACTCGGCCATGGGGCGATGCGGGTCGTGTATAAGGGAAGAGACCCCATCATCGATCGCCTGGTGGCGGTGAAAACCATCCGGTTCGACCGGCTTTATGAAGACCAGGAGATTCTGGGCCTGAAGGAGCGCTTCTTCAAAGAAGCACAGGCCGCGGGGAGGCTTGCCCATCCCAACATCGTCACCATCTTTGACGTGGGAGAAGATCGGGGGCTTTCCTACATAGCCATGGAATTCGTGGAGGGGGAAGTCCTTTCCCAGCACATCGGGAGAGATCGGCTCCTGCCCGTGGAGGAAGTCCTGGAGATCGTTGCCCAGGCCGCCGAGGCGCTGGATTTTGCCCACCAACGGCAGATCGTCCACCGGGATATCAAGCCGGCCAACATCATGCGCACGCCCGACGGGCAGATCAAGGTCATGGACTTCGGCATTGCCAAGCTGCCTTCCTCAACGCTTACCAAGGCCGGCTCCGTGCTGGGCACTCCCTCTTACATGTCGCCGTAACAGATCCGGGGGGAGGACCTCGCCGGGCGGTCCGACCTCTTCTCCCTCGGTTGTGTCTTTTATGAACTGCTCGCCGGGGTCAAGCCTTTCCGGGGAGAGACCCTCGCCGCCCTGAGCTACCAGATTACCCAGGAACCCCCCCTGCCTGCTACCCGACAGAACCCGGTGGTACCCGCCAGGTGTGATGAAATTCTCAGCAAAGCCCTGGCCAAGGCTCCCCCGGATCGCTATTCCAGGGGAAAAGAATTTGCCCAAGCCTTGCGCCGGGTCCTTCAAGATATAAGAGAAAGCACTCCCCAATCTTGATTTCCGCTGCATTGCGATTCAGATAGCGGCCATACTCATGCATGAGGGCAAAGCAGGGTAGGGAGGTGAAGGATGGAAAAGAAGTCTCATATCAGTCCCGCAATGCGGGCCATGCTGGGGCAAGAGACGATCCTGAAAGCTTCCGAGCCAATGGATGCGGGCAACGCGCATGGGGTCAGGTCTATTTTATTAGCACTGGTGAAATTCCTTTAGACTCATCACCAAGACCAAAGAGAAAAGTTAAGCAGAGGACGAAGAGGAATCAGGCATTGCGGATTCTTGAGCGGGCGGGGTCACATCATGAGTGGTAAATATCGATTTCGAAGATTTTCCCATTCCATTCCCTGCATAATTCACAATTCAATATTTGACCCCATGGCTGATTTCGGAAATGAAGGGATGACTCCGGGCCCTAGGTTTCTTGCACGATGGGGGAGGCGTTTCGATCGAAAGGATTGGTCCGGAGGGCCAAAGAGAAAAGGTAGGGGTAATTCTTCTTTAGATATTTCATGTAGGTCAACCATTGATGGAGGAGGAGCCGGTAGACTCGATTCATGTCCCCGGCCAGATGCCTCCGGTCCGCTTCCGGTAAATCCCCCGCCTTCTCTCGATGGGCGAGCTCTTCCACCAGATGGAAGGCCGCTCTCAGCACGTCGGTAAAGGCTTCGTGTTCCAACACGTTGGGGTTTTCCAGGAGGCGGAGCAGGAAGTCTCGTTTCCCCGAGAGGAAGCCGCGCAATCCGTCCAGGTCAAAATTTAGAATCTCCACCTTGGGGTCATAATGGGCTATCTGTTGAGTGACCCGGGAAAAATTTTCTTCTGACCAGTCGCTCTTCATCAGCAGCTGGTCGCGAATTTTTCCCACCCGGGTATCATGATCCGAAAAAACGGCCAGGAGGTCCGTCCCTACCTCGCTGAAGAATGTCCCGATGACCATGTTCATTTTTTCAAACCGGGCCCGCTTCTCCCGCAGGCTCAGAAGTTCATGGATCACTAGGGTCACCAGCAAAACCTCGAAAAAAACGAAAGCAATGTCCCCGAGGAGATAGATAAAGATATGATGGGGGTCTCGAAAGATAAAATAGTGGACTACATAAAACAGGGCCGACAGGACGATCAAAAAGAATCCCAGAAGAATTTGCCATTTATGCGCTTTCATACGATTCCACTCCGGACCGAGTATTTTTTTTCATCCATTTTTCCCAAAGACCTTTGCCTGAGGTTGGAGGCAAGACTTCATTTAGGAAGATCTTGGCGTATTTCCTTCCCCGGGCATAGGGGTTGGAGGGCCCCCCCAGTTCATCCGACCTTCTTGAAATTCTCTCTTTTCGTCCGGCAAACCGGGCATTGTTCGGGCAGCTCCCCGTCGAAAATGTACCCGCAGACCTGGCAGACGTGGTACTCGGTGTCTTGCTCTTGGAGCATGGCCTCCAGGGCATCCTTGTAGAGTTTGGCGTGTCTCTCCTCCACATCCCGGGAACGGGAGAAACTCCAGGCCACGTCTTCCCGCTTGAGCTCGAAGGCTTCCTTGACGAAAGCGGGGTAGAAATTGTTCTTGGCCTTGATCTCGTTTTCGAAGGCCGCCTTGAGATTCTCTTCGGTCTCTCCGATGACCCCTTCCAGGTATTTCAGGTATTCCTCCGCATGGACCCTTTCGGCCTCCGCCACCCCCCGAAAGAGCCTGGCGACCTGAGGGAACCCTTCCTCCTCCGCCTTTTTGCCAAAGGCCAGGTTGCGCATGTAGGCTTTGGATTCTCCGGCGAAGGCCTCCTTCAACCTTTTCTCCAGGGTTTGCGGCAAGGGTTCATAGAGGATGAATTGATATTTATGCGCCCCGCAGACCGGGCAGGAATCCGGCGGACGATCGCCGTCATGAAGGTATCCACAGGCCGTGCATTTCCATTTTTTATTCATCTTTTCCTCCCCCTAAAAATGAAAAGATTCACCGCAGGGGGCGCAGAGAACGCAGAGAAGATCTAAGTAGGATAATGAAAAAATGATATTCATCAATGATTTTTCTCTGCGCTCTCTGCGGTGAAAAATTGGCTGGGACGCTGGCGGAAGCTCAGCCAGATGATATAGACCAGCATGAAAATTGTGGAAATGGTAGCCGGCACGGCCGTCTTCTTGGTAGAGAGGGTTAAGGCCAGCCCCGCGACAAAGCCGGTATTTTTTGGGGTTCCCAAAAGAACCAGGCTGGTGACAGTTTGCCGAGCAACCTTCAACAGCCGGCCGAGGCCTTCGATCCCCAGTCCCAGATGAGATGAGATGATAAGAAGTCGCTTTCAGATGGGTGGAGTATAGGGGAATCCGCCCTTGTGTGTCAAGAGAAGAATGGGCACATCATACTGGGGGCGGAGGATTGCGGCAGATGAGCGCCTGCGAGCTGGTATGGTGTGCCGTGAACGTAAGGAGGAGCAAGCCCGAGATTTGCTGAGAGACGGCGTTTTCAGGGGAAAAAGGGCGAAGATCATCCTCCATGCCGCATGTTGATTTCGATCTCAGACAGAAAGATCCGCCGGATATTCCGGGTCCACATAAAACTCGTTATCGGAAAGGGGAACCTGCGAGTCTGAATAGTCGATATGGGGCTCGGTGAATGAGGGCGAGGATTTCGTGATTACGGGTGGGGGCCTGGGCTTGATGTCCCAGAGACCGAGGTGCTTTATCTCACTGGATTTCTATGAAAAGACATCGGCATTCAAGGATCGCTCCATAATAGATAATATGTTTAACGCCTTGCGCAAGGCAGGGTTGAAGTGAGATAGGGACCCCAGCCGCGATTGATGAAATTCAGGTGCTACTTACGATTACAATCCCAATTGTTTCGAATTGCTAGACAGACGGCGATTCAAGTATGCCAAATGTGGCCTATTGCACGGACAGAAATTGAGTTGGTTACGATTTCAATATTGAGCCGGAACCGAACCTGCTTTCGTAATCTTGAATTGGCAGCTCATCAGCGGCGGCTTCCAATCCGTATCGTAAGCGAAAGTTGGAACCGATTTTTCGCATCATCGACTTGAGGTCGTAATCGCTCGTCATATCAGCCCAATAGAGGCTCTAGACATATGCCTCAAAAAGGTCTATTGTCGGCCCACTTGCCACACCGCGGGCCCACAAGTTAATGAAGCGGCAGCTGAGGCCGGTGCGTCAATGCGAAGCGATTCTCATTTCGGAGGTATGTGAACATGAAGCGGCTTGCGGAGTTTTCGAAAACGACCCTGATCGGGGGTGTGCTGGTTATTCTGCCGATCTACATCATCCTGCTTCTGCTCTTGAAGACGGTGGCCGGGGTGGTCGCACTCGTGTCACCTGTCACGGCGCAGCTCCCTGCGGCCCTTCAGTTCCGCGAGGTGATTGCCGTCGTTATCTTGGTTTTTGTGTGTTTCGTGGCGGGTCTCCTCTTGCGCACAGGCCCGGGCTTGCGCACGAAAAACGCTGTGGAGCTTAAGCTTCTGGACCGTATCCCGGGCTACGCTCTTATTCGAGGTCTCGCCGCCCGTGCGGCCGGCAGAAAAGAGGACGAGACTTTCGCCGTAGCGCTCGTGGAGTTTGAAGACGCGCTGGTCCCCGCTTTTGTCATTGAAACACACGACGATGGGGCGTTCACGGTGTTCGTCCCCTCTGTCCCGACTCCTATTGCGGGTGCGATCTATATCCTGCCGAAGGAGCGCGTGCATCTTGTGGACGTCCCCTTCACCAAAGCGTTAACGGTGATATCGAAGTGGGGCGCAGGCGCCCGCGATCTTGTCAAGGCGATGCCTCCGTCCAATGGGAGCCGATGACCGAAGGACGAGATTTGATCTCCGCACTGTGAACTAGGCGCCCCGGAAAATATAGTCCGCGCATGACCCTCAAGATGCAGTTTCGGCCCGGCGCTGAATATTTCTTGGCGAGGAATTTATGTTTCGTGAGAATAACTGTCCGAATAAAGGCTTGCGTATCGAAATCGCGACGGAGCAACCGGTGTTCCGCCAGTGCTGCGCAGACGATTAGCAAACGCAATCATTAGCGGTGCACGTGATTGGCCTAGAAAGCGGAGGACGAGGCTCGGAGCTTTTCAAAATCGATTTCACAATAGCATTTTTTATGTCACATTAGGACCTTCCTTTTTGTCTAATAGGAAAAGAGGAGCAAATGGCAGAAGAAACCTGTACAGAGGAAGCGAAGCTCGAACACCTGGTCGACTTGGCAAAAGAGGGCCGCAAAGAAGCTCTTGAAGAGCTTGTGAGAGAAATACAAGATAGAATCTATAATCTAGCCCTCAGGGCCCTTTTTTTACCTGCCGACGCTGAAGACGCGACTCAAGAAATCCTGATCAAGGTTATTACCCATTTGGCCGACTTCAAAGGGGAAAGTCGGTTTACCACTTGGGTGTTTCGGATTGCCACCAACCATTTGCTCATCACCCGTAAATGCCGGGCGGAAAAACGGGAATTTTCTTTTGAAAAAGCCGAAGAGGGAATTGAAGCGGCATTATCCATGGCGACATCTGAAAACACTGAGACATGCGAAAGCAGTTTGGTCGTGGAAGAGGTAAGATTGGCCTGTTTACAGGGGATGCTGCTTTGCCTGAGCAGAGAAATTCGCCTGGCCTTTATCCTGGGCGTGGTATTTGAGGTCACGAGTATTGAAGGCAGCAACATTTTGAATATCACACAGGAAACATTTCGTCAGCGTCTTTCCCGAGGGCGGAAACAGATCGAACGGTTCATGACCAAGAAATGCAGTCTGGTCAATCCCGAAAATCCCTGTGCCTGCGCGAAATTGATCCCCCATGAGATTAAAATCAAGATGCTTGACCCGAAAAATCTTCGATTTGCCAACCATCGCTGCTATGCCCGGGAGACCGACGCAGCGGTAGCCCGGCTACACGAGCTTGATGAACTGCGGCGTGTGGCGGCCTTGTTTCGTAGCCATCCGGACTATGCCGCACCGGAGAGCTTTGTACAATCTATCAAGAGGCTTGTGGAATCCGGAAGATTGGAAATGCCCAATGTGCACTGATCAATCGGTCCGGACAATCGGCTAGGGAGGAAAAACATCCGAAGGAAACTACCTCAAGGAGGAGTGACGTGGAAATCAAAAGAGAATTGCTTGCACCCTGTGGCCTCTATTGCGGAGTCTGCGCCATTTATGTGGCACACCGTGACAATAATCAAAAATTCAAGGAGCGGTTGGTGGATCTTTACAGGGGAGAAGCCCCCGGGAAAGGTGTTCTCCCAAATTCTGAAAATCTAACCATAGAAGACATCAAATGCCGTGGTTGCCTGTCTGATGAACAGTTTATGCATTGCCGACAGTGTGAGATCAGGGCCTGCACAAGAGAGAAAGGTTACACCGGATGTCACCAATGCGACGAGTTTCCTTGTCGGTATATTGAAGTTTTCCCCATGGCGGTCGGCAAAAAGGTCATTTTGCGGGCTATTCCGCACAGGCGAGAGGTCGGCACTGAAAAGTGGGTTCAAGATGAAGAAGCCCGCTACATTTGTCCTCAATGTGGGAATAAACTTTTCCGGGGCGCTGTAAAATGCAATCAGTGCAAAGTAAGTGTGGATCTGGACTAGTTATTTGGGAGCAGGTCGCAGAGCGCCGCTTATGACTTCCCAATTTAACAATTAAAAGAAAGCGGAGACGAAGCTCCACCTCCGCTGTTTGACAACTGAGTAGTCAGTTAGCAATATCCGACTCTACTTACCGGGATCTCGCACGGTCGGCCCACCTACTGCCAGAAAAGGAGGCACCGGGATATCCATCACCCTCATGGTTTTGTCATCCCCGGCGGTCATGACTGCGTGATCCCATGCTGTAAACATGTATCCGTACAGATGATCGTCCGGCCCAAGCATCTTCCACAGCCGTGGATAGTACTGCGCCACAGAGCCTTGCGCTTCAATTCGGTCTATCGCCTCTGAAACCCACTTGTAATCTTTGAGTTCCCACCATCTCTCCCCAATGACTTCCCGACCGTCATCTTTGCGGTCAAAAATAATCGCTGAAGGAACACCCGGCTCAACACCTGTTGCAATAACATGATATTTTTCCCAGTTTTCTTTCAATTGGGTTGTGGTCATGGCTTCCCCCGGCCCCGACTGAAGCCGCAGTTTCCCATAACTCCCGCACCCGGCAACAATAAGGACTACAGACATTAGTGAAATTATAAGAACCCTTTTCTTCATTTTTATCAGCCCCCTTCACATTCTGCATTCTAAATCATACTATCTTTACAGTCGTAAGCTAATCCTTTTTGCACGCCCTGCAAGAGTGGGTTCGAGTGAAATGAAATCAGGTGGTTACCGCTTGCGGGGAGCTTGGAAGTGCTTTTTTCACCCTGTCACGAGGATGAGCGATGGGCGAGCGTAAAGGCCTAGAAATAGAAAGGCCGGGGCCCATTATATTTTAGTGTCCTCCAAAAGAAAGAGCCCGCCCAAGAGCGTTTGCTCTCGGATCGGGCTTCCTAGTCCCTGGATAGGTCAGCAAAGTAGCCTAAAAGAATTGTCGCGTCTTTCCTAACAAAGGGCAAACGGATTGTTAAGTTACCTTGAGGGGGACGGGCCGCAGGTCCTTGCGTTGCTGAAGGGACCGAGACACTCCTGGGCGAACCCGGGTAGGGGTGCGGACAAACCGAAAGACCGCAGTTCCACCTTCCGATTTGGATTCAACTCCAACCTGAAAACTGGTACAAAAACCGGGGTAGGTCAAAATAGTCCCCTTTTGAAACCGGAGGTGTTAATCCAGGTTAATTTGGTTAACACCGTAGAAAGTGAACTTGAACCAATAGGGAGGGAGGGAACCGTGAAGAAACAGGAAAAACCTCTAGGGGTTGCGTTCATTCTTTTGCTCTTCATCGTCCTGCTTGCGGCTTGTTCAGGAACAATGAAGGGTAGGGTCCAGCAAGGGGGTGAATCAGTAAATTTTCAATTTGAAGATAGCGGAATTGGGACTGGAACGCTGAGAACAACACTTTCAGACGGAGAAACATTTAAGGGCAAGTATGCAGACGAATCTAGCAGCGGATTTGTAACAGGGTTCGATACGGAGGGAACAGGAGCGACCATTGTGCGCCGGGAAACATTTGAAACAATAGAATCGTACTCCGGAAATATCGACGCCATTCTTTTCGGGAACAAAGGCCATACAATGAGATGTAAGTTCCAAGCGGCTAATTCTTTGATGGGCCTTCCTAGTGGAGGAGAAGGGAGGTGCCAAATATCCGATGGCCGTGTGATTGATGTTCAGTTCTGAAATGAAAACATAGTCCGTGGAGGGGCTAGATGGTTAAGGCCATCCATTCTTTTGCTAATCGTGAACGCCTCCTCAACCCGTGAGGCGATGAGCTTCGTATCGTTATGTTGCGCGAGCCAGCGTTGAAGGAGTTCCTCGACAAACGATTAACAGATGCATTCTTTCTCCAGCGGGCTGAGCCGCTCGGGCGACAGCCTTTCCATCGACCATAGGGATTGCCGTCCGGCTCCAGCGAATTATTCTGCTAAATTCGCTTTCCGTTTGAAAGTATTAACTCCCCCACACCAACTCCTCGTGAGGCCTGAATCTCAATTGCATTTGACAGCTGGATCTCGGTCAAATAAAGCGACTTTGCCTCCTCATTCGACGTTGGAAAGAACGGTGCGCCTGGCTCAGAATGGAGAAAAAAATCACCATATATCACATGGCACTTCGGGCATGTGTTTGCAAAATACCTGGATCCTGCCATGAGGGATGACCTCCACTGGAATGTAGGGACTCTTTTCTGGATGAAGTGGAGAATCTCGCTCGGCATTTCTTCTATGTTGGACAGCAAACAGATCTGACCATCGCTATCTGCAACATGTGGTGCAAGAAGGGCAACCACTGGCATTCGTGAATTGCAGCGCCAACAAGAAACCTTCTTTCCAATCAAGTATAAGGGAGCATTCACTTTGAGTTTCATTGCGTTCTTTTTAGAGCAGAACGATGCAGGTCATCGGGAGCCCAACTCCGGGCGATCCGTTGAGCTGTTGGTGATGAAACCTTTTTCTCCTATCTTTCTTACTTTTTCCAAGGCCGAAATTAGCTTGATTGATTTCCATGCTAGGCAAATGGATTATACCCCGGTTTCTTGTAAAGCTTCCGCTGGTTACCAATGATGTCAGGCTTATAAACTTTTTCTAACCAATCCTCTGGTTTGATTTCTTCGATAGCTACAGAGACCGATTTTTCTTCGGACTTTGCAATGGTGACAACGACTTTAACAATTTCTTCAGTGAGTCGTGTCTTCTGCTCTTCTGATCTTCCTGGGTAGAGTTTTACGATGACATGAGGCATAATTTCCTCCATAACCTATCACATAATGCCCCCGTTCGGCGCCTATGCAGGGCTGACCAAGAAAGCCCAACTGGACTGAACCTCTGGGGGTGAGGTTGGGATTGGATGTGGGGATTTATGTGATGGTCTACGCTATTTCAGGCGTATTATAGAAGAGGAAACCGGGAAACACAAGCAGGGTGGGACCCTTTAACAGGACGCAACATCCGTATCGAAGTGGAAAGTCTAAATTTGATCGAGTGGCGCGTGGTTACCAACTCAAATCGTTAAGACAGAAGTGAGGCTTCGGCCTATATGCAGCCGCATCGAAGAAAACGCACGGCAAGGTTCCGTGGGTGGTTTCCAAAAATCGGCTTTCACGGCTATACTAATCCGGATTATACTCTGAGTCTTGCGACCTTCGATGCGACCTTATCACTGATCCGAAATGATCGCTTGCTTTG
>Ga0315295_10003617_pt1 | contig 13117 bp, 2 predicted proteins | sample YL17G14_0_MG_FD_204453 | JGI IMG/M metagenome (GOLD analysis project Ga0315295, IMG submission 204453) | Sediment microbial communities from Yellowstone Lake, YNP, Wyoming, USA - YL17G14_0 | ecosystem: Environmental > Aquatic > Freshwater > Lake > Sediment | place: USA: Wyoming | collected... | reverse complement strand
GAAGCCGACATAGTTACCGCGAAAAGCCTTGTAAAAAAGGGCGAGAATTTAAAAAGAATAATAATTTCAAAGGTCTATAATTTTCTTATCCAATCCTTTTTCAAGACAAACATAAAAGACATAAATTCAGGATATAAAATATACAGAAAAAATATTATACAGGATATGGAGCTTAAGTCCCAAAGCCCTTTTGTAGACGTAGAAATATTTGTAAACGCTATTAATAAAGGCGCCAGGATAAAACAATACCCTATAATATTCCGTCCGAGAAGGCAGGGCTCATCCAAGGTTTCAAGATTCCCGGTCATATTCAAAACTTTTTTGGATATGCTGAATTTCAAGTTTAGAAAATGAAAAAACTCATTATCAATGCGGATGATTTCGGTTTATCGGAAGGCATAAATAACGGCATCGTGGATTGTTATAGAAAAGCCATTGTAACGGATATAAGTATTATACCAGATTCCGAAGCGTATGAGCATGCGGTGAATCTGGCCAGAAAAAACAACATAAAAAATATAGGTGTTCATATACTATTTGGCGAAAAAGGCGATTTATCTAAAAAATATTATAGATTTCCGTGGAAATATTTCCTGGGCAGCATGAAAGATTCAGAGATTAATCAAAAAATCAAAAATCAAATATCAAAAATCAAAAACGACGGATTCAATATTACTCACATTGACAGCCACCAGCACATACATATAGTCCCTAAAATTTTAAATATCTGCCTGAATTTGGCAAAAGAATTTGATATAGGATTTATCAGGTTTCCGTCTGAAGCGGCAATTTACAATATTCTTGACATAAAAAATACAATAAGGACTTTATTTTTAAAAAGCATGTGCGCAGTTTCAAAAAGGATATTAATTAAGAATAATATAAAATATAATGATTATTTCTACGGGCAATTTTACTCCGGGAATTTGGATTCAAAGAAACTATCGCGGATAATAGCCGATATTAAAGACGGTATTGCCGAATTATCATGCCATCCCGGCTATCTTACAGAAGAAATAAAGCAGAAATATCCATGGCATCGAAACTGCGAAAACGAGCTTCGAGCGCTTTTAGATTCGCATTTTTTAAGCGAAATCAAAAAACGCGATATAAAGCTTATATCGCATGCAGAACTATAGCGTAGCACGAACGTTCCGAAGGACGATGGAAGATAAGGATTGCGAATGATGATAGAAGAAGGACGAAGGACAATAAGGATAAAGAGTGTAAGGGATTTAATAGTCTATAAGATCGTTTTTAAGACAGCGATGGAAATATTTGAGATATCGAAAAAGTTCCCCAAAGAAGAAGCTTATTCGTTGACGGACCAAGTCCGTAGATCGTCTAGGTCGGTATGTACAAATCTTTCGGAAGCATGGCGTAAACGCAAATATATAGCCATGTTTATTAATAAACTTTCAGATTCTGCACAGGAAACAGCAGAGACGCAGACATGGTTAGAGTTCGCGTTAGCATGTAAATATATTGATGATGATATGTTTAAGAAATTAGACGAAAAATACGAACATATATTTGCAATGTTGTATACGATGGAGCAAAAAGCAGATACGTTCTGCAAGTAGTGAAAACCTTATCATCCATCATCCTACGTCCCTTCATCCATCGGAACATTGCTACAGACGCAAGAGCGGAAGTGGCGGAACTGGCAGACGCGTACGGCTCAGGACCGTATAGGCGAAAGCCTTTGAGGGTTCGACTCCCTCCTTCCGCACCAAATTTGCCGAAGGCAAATTTGATCCTGAAATAGTGTTATCAATCCGAACTATGGGAGGATTGATCACTATTGAAGGACCTTAACGCCGTTCTAAAAAATAGGGACAGCCATCCCTATTTTTTTTGTTGAAAGTGCCTCGACGAAATCGTAGCTAATCGCTGAACTACGCAGAACATTACGCTGAACAACGCGGAATAACTTTTTTCAGCGTTGTTCCACGGTTTGTTCCGCATTAGTTCAGCGATGAAAATGTTTACGACGAAAACCTTTCTGATAGCTGACCCGTGACCTGTCTTTTACCTAACTATTACACTACTCTGACAATTTATTCGCCTAATTATGATATATTTATAGCACGTATGGACACAGTAGCACCCCTTAACAAGAGGCATATCTTATTCAAATCAATATGCATAGCGCTAGTGATAGCGCTATTGTGGAACGACGTTTCATTCGCTGCGGACGAAATGCTGCGCCTTGCGCCTAATGGCGCGAAGCGTTCTGCTTTAGCTATACCAAACCGCTTTACCCCTCCTTGTACTATCATAAGAGAAGGCGATTATATAAGGGCTATAGATACCTCGGGTGATTTTCACATGCTTGAACGGGTGCCCGAGCTTTTCATGCTGTATCTTGTTGCTCAAGCCCTGCCTGAAGGCCTAACCAAACACCAAGCTATAAGTCTAATCGAACAAACCATCCCAAATGCAGATAGTATTCCCGATTTTAAATGGCGTGAGTTAGAAAATGGTCAAGGCGAGACTAAAGAGTTTGTCCTGCTGTATAAAGACAAAAAATGGGTATTTTCTGAAAAAGAGCCTAACTCAAGAGAAGAGTGTATTACGAAACTCGAGTGCAAGGATATAGATGGAAAGAAGAAATGGGTTTATGTGAGGGAGATGAGTGATAAGAAGGATAAATATGGATTAAAGGGATTATCACGAGCCGAAGCCGCTGAAAAACTATTTGCTCAAGGCATAAAAGGTGAAGAAGCAGGAATAGCAATGATAGAAGCAGGTTTAATTGATAGACGCGCTTATGACAGAGGTCTTTTGTCCGCACAAGCCATAGCATATTCTCAGATTATCTGCGATATAGTAAATCCAGAACATAAACCACTTGTTGGTCTATATGGCGGCGCAGGTGCGGATGCATCGAGGTTCTTTCTATCTACGGATGCGGATATAGGGGTGTTTATATCTTATGTTCAAGATTTCGAAGTAGTAGTCGAACAATCAACCGAATTCTATAAAGCAGAAAAAAGGAGACTTGGATATGGAAAGAATGTATTTTTGCATGAATCTATATGGCCCTATCTAAAATGTGAATTAGAAGTAATGGGGGCTATAGACATTGAAGATCCAAAGCAAGATAAAAAGGATAGTTTTATCTGGCATATAACCTTTACTTGGAATGGCAGAAAAAAACAGATTTTTTATTTGTTAGATAATATTACGAGTAGAGAGAGTTTACAAAATAAATTAGAGACAATAGGATTTGCAGAGACAAAATTTGATGTTTATTATCAATGTGCTGCAGAGTGGCTAACCAAGGATTATGAGAAGTACATGGGGCCTATAATAGATAGATTGAAACCAAATGCTTGGGTTGTAACAAATGACTTTGATAGAGATAAACAAGCTACTCCATTACTAACTGCAGACTCACCATTTAATGATATTCTAACTCGTCGTTTTCCGGATGTGCTTAGAGCTGGTAAATGGAATATGGAAAATTACGGCCGCGAAATGTCACTTTACCAGGTCCGTGAACCAGGCCAACATCCATATTCCGCAACCACAACAACCCCAGCAGGTTCCGTTAAAGGAGTCAAGACCCCTTCCGGAGCTAAACCACCCACGGACACGAATCGTAAGGATGGTGATATTATAGATGACATAAGGGCGATTAATGAATTTTTTGGCGCTCATGATTTTGACGATGACGGAATACCTGTCAGGGTAACGCGGCGAGATCATTTGTTTGGCTTATCAACGACGCGTGACATCATTGATATTAGCGAATTGTATTTAAAAGACACAGGTAAGAGAGTGCTCTGTATGGGCAGTGGAACCGCTAAGGATGTATCTTTATTTTCCAAGTTTGCAGAACATGTAACAGGAATAGAAATTGATGAAGATCTCGATACGCAAGCCGGGGACAATATTAGCACGCTAAGCGATAGAGGATTGATAAATAGGGATAAAATTACTTTGGAAAAAGGTGATTTTCTTGATACGGATTTTGATTTGTCCGGATATGATCTTATTTATGTATATTGGCCTTATAGGCTTAAAGACAGCAAAAGATACCATGGCCTTTTAGAACAGAAATTATCCGGTCCAAAAGGCCTTAAACCAGGCGCTATTTTTGTAATAAAGGGATGCCCTGAGGCATTTATCGAATTTAAAGGCCTTGAGATTCTTGATGCACCCAAAGACCGAGATTTGTCAGAAGACATAACTGGTTATGAATTCAAAGGTTACGATAAAAGAGATCAGGCCACTGCTGAGAGAAACCCGAGATATCAAACCGCCTTATCCGCAGGCGGGCTAATCTGGTGGCCGATTGGGCTTCCGCTTCTTTACCTCCACGCCTGCAAGATAAAAGAACAAATATTATCCGACCTAACTTCATTAGTGAATCGAAATAGATGGTACTCGGCTATTGCTGGAAGATTAGCAGGATTTTTCGATTGGTTCTTGCTCGACCTTTCCAAGTGGCCGAGATACAAGACCCAACCTCACCCCAGGGGTGCGATTGGGGGTTCCGATATTGTTAAACTCAATATCTTTCGTAAAATAGCGCAGGCGCCGGATAGACACGCCATACCTCTTCTTATCGAGGGATTGGCTATAAAACCGCCTGGAATAACAAGATTGGACTTGGATGATGATAAGAATTATCCTGCTGACAATATAAGTAAAATAGCGTCTATCAGGTGGGAGATTAATGACTTGGTGCGCCGTGCGTTTATACAATTAGGGAAAGAAGAACCCGATTGTTTCCGGCAGTTACTGTCAACATTTTATGACGGATCGAAACCGCGATGGCAGCGCGGCCAGGTGCTCTTGATATTGTCGGATATTGCGCTTTCTTCCGGCAATCGCGAACTTCTTGATCGCGCGCTTATGCTGATTTCGGGTTTGATAACTGAGGAAGCATATAATGACTTTGAAATATCTCAAGAGAGAATAGAAGATATTTTTTTCAGACTAACCGCAGCGGTTGAAAATATTTCAAAGCCAAGTAGAAAACCATCTCAAGACGAAAAAAAGGCTCTCGAAGCAGTAAAAGAGTATGTAAATACGGTTGTCCAAAAATATATTGAACAGAATAAGCAAAATGAGGGAAAAGCATTAAAAGCAATAAAAACGTTAAATATTATTCTATCAAAAACAGAAGTGGGAGTAGATGAGGAAGTAGTATATATAGGTGAATCAGGAGCTTTCGCTATTCCCAAATCCTTTTTTTATCCATCCGGCGATGTCTGCGGCTTGTCTTTAAATCTTCTGAGCGGAATGTTGAATTCCATTAATTTGCTGGCGTTTTCTGAAAGCGAAAGAGCAATAGCGGGTGATATAGATTTGTTACTTAGGGCTGTTAAACGCGACATTATAAGAATTGGAAGGAACAAGCCGCGCCTTTCGCAAGACAATGACGACATTATCTATGCCCTCGTCGCAAACCTCTTCCGCGAAGACGGCAGGTTGTGGTGGTTGAATTGGATACCGCGAATTCTTTTAAGAAACGGCATATTAACTCATGAGCAAGCGCATCTTCAGTCAGCCGAGTTTAACCGTCTTAAAGTAAAAGAAGCGGATTTATTAAGGGGCAGAGTAACACTTGATAAAGACTCAGAGAAAAGAGCGCCACCCACATTCTATCTTTCAGGTATAATCCGCAATGTCGAAAAGACAATTGTTACAACTCTTCTAATAATCAGTGCGATGGCTCCATTCCTTCTCATAGGATATCATTTCGACCTCGAATTACTTTTCTACACGTTCCTCGTTATATCTTTATCCTTATTATGGTGGTTTCCCATAGCGAATTTATTGACCGCTTTGGTTGAAGGGATTGGGTATTTCTTTGGGAAGGGGGATGTGTGGGAGGCAGCTTCAAGAGACAAACCTAAAAATGAATTATATTTGCCTGACGTTACTAAAAAGGAATCTCGTGGTTTAGTGAATTTATCTTCATTATTTGAAAATATCGCTAAAGTAGAGCCAATAACAACGCATAAAAGGCAAAGCATAGATTATTATAATATTGATGTGGAGGAGGAGCTATTTATAGTATGCAGAGAAAAAGGAATGATAGCAGCTAAAGGGTTGATTACTTGTGTCGTAGTCACACTATATGACCCAAAAACCAAAATAGGCGCTGTTCTTCATTGTACAAACGGGACAGATATACGTGAAGCATTTACGCGAGTATTAGAACGGATTGAATTTAAGAGATGTGATATAGGTGGGTTACAGGCACGTGTTATCGGGGGATTGGATGGCCGTTCAGAGGAGACTGTCTTTGCGATATATAAGACATTGGATAAATATGAAATTCCTATTATTGAAAAAGATGTGTTAGGTTGGGCTAAAAGGAGCGTTGCTTTGGGTCTTTCAACAGGAGAATTGTATGATTTGCAAAAGGATGCGCGTCAAATTCCTGCTGAATTAAAACATTCCGGTTTAATTGCATTACCACAACTACCGCAGCCTGCGCGATCGAGAGGGGAAAAACTACTTTCTGCTAGTAATGATTTGGGACCCAAAAAAATTGAACCAAAACCTACGTTTTTCGAGCGGCATCGTAAAACCAAAGCAATTGTATTAGCCCTCTTTACTATCGGCATCGTCATTTTGGCGGCAAACCTTCTTTACGGCCCGTACATGGTTTTTAGGAGTTCCTATCTTCCTTTAAGCACGGTTACAGCGTCTTTCGTCGCGAATTTTATAGCAGATTATTTAAGGCAAAAAGTTAAAGTAACTTTAGGTAAACAGGAAAAAATAGATTGGAAACACATAATAAGATGGGCGCTTACATTCTCTTTAATAAGCGGTACATTTGTTTCATATTTATGGCATGACTTATGTTTAATGGGGAACATCCTGCAGCGCATTGCCAAAATATTTATAGACATGGCGCTCCTAAATGCAATCTATTTTACTCCATTGGTTCTTACTACAGGCAGTTTCTTTGTTGAAAAGAGGACATTTAATGTATCGGTTAAATATGCTATGGAAAAATGGTTCTTTACCTATATAACGAGCCTTTTTTATTGGATTCCAGCGCTATTTCTTGCATATTTTGTATTTACTCCTCAAGCGCCTGTGTTGGGCCTTTTTGTAGAGCAGATAATTTGGGCTGCTATTCTTTCTTACATAGTTCATGAAGATGAAAAAGACAAGGGCAAAAAAGAAGATGATAGGTTCGAAAAAAATTATAGAATCTATAAGATATGCAGATGGATATGCGGAGCGGGGCTTGCGGCATCATTTGTAATTATAACTAATGCCATCGGTTTTTCATTACCCTTTACGTTAGTTTACGGAATGGCTGTTGCCTGGTCGGTTCTATTCAGCCGTAACATCAATAAAATAAAAGACGGAGAGAAAAAAGAACCGTCTGAACATACGATAATTTCCACAAAAGACGCCGGTATTCCGCACCAACCTGTCGGCACGCCGCCGCCTGGCAGCGTTGTGCCTGAAGATGCAATAAGAATGGCAAAAGAGGCGTATTTATATAATAAATTTGCGGCTAAAAACACAACTATGAAGGATAGGATTGCTATATTGAGACAGCTTTTATCTACAAAAGGCGGAGAATTATTAGTAAGCCACGGTTTACGCGAAGCAAATCTCCGTCTTCAAAGCGCTATCGAAAGAATATTTGGGAGATTAGCCGGCTGCTATTTAACAGGTTTATTTTATAAGAAACATGCACCCGAAGATAAGTTTGGCAGAGCCGCTCTTGAACATGGCATTAGTGATATGATACTCGAACTCAAGAGGCTGTTTGGACGATGGGAGGAAAGAGAGTCGCTTATTGAAAACTTAACGTCTCCGATTGCTTCGCGTAGGCTTCAGGCCCAAAATCATATTAGCAGGGAATGGGAAGTATCCTCTATTCTCAGAAAATTAATTGAAGATTATGATATAGAATCGGATCCTCAAGGGAAAAAGATGAAATTAGACCAAGCCTTGAAACTTATGACAGCAGAAGGTGAAAAAAGAGATTTGCCCTCTCTTGGAGAATTAGTTGAATTAGCCGGACGAAAAACCGAACCCTCGGAAATCAATTCCGTATTAGATGGGGCATTGCGTATAATTGAAGATTCTGAAAAAAGAAGAAAATCTTATTATTTTGGGATATTGCGTGAGGAAATCGAAAAAACATCGGATATTTTCAGAAAGAGATACTTACTTCAAGCTATGGTTTCCATAGACACAGGGGAAACGCTCAAATATGCGAGAAGATTATGTTTATCAGATAATCGAGAGCTGGCTATAGAATTTATATTGCAGTTAACCGATGTTGAAAGCGCTCGGGGTATCTTTAAAGATGACTTATCTATTGTATTGAAAGAATTCAGTTCACCTGAATTCAGTAGAATTATTGAGGCAATCAGAACTTTATATACCCCATTAGAAGTTTGTAGGGTGTTATTAGATGCTATTGATAAATATGCGGGTGAACTTGTACCTGTCCGAGCGTTGTTTTTAGCCAGAGAAGTCCGCCGCACATTGGAGCCGTTAAGCCCAGAGGATATTTATGAAGTGATATACGTCAATTTGACACAGAAAGAAAAGGAAAGATTTATTAACGCACTAGCCCAAGAAGTAAGCGAAAGAAATTTTGATGCTTTAGTCTGTATTCATGAAAGGGAAGAATTCCCGGCTATTAGAATTAGATGCATATCTATTTTTAGACGCTTTTTAAATGTCGGTCCCAAAGAAGTGAAAGCTCGGGCTTCCGGCATTGCATCGTCTGTACTTATGGATTTTTATTTTGATGATTTGGGGTTGGCCGAAACCGCAGCAGGTTTTATATCCGATTATTTAACCAGCGAAATAAAAGAAAAACTTATCGCTACAATTAAAGAAGGGCACCCTGAACAGCAAAAAAGAGCGATAGCAGTTTTATGGAGACACCCGGATTCGCAGGTAATAAATACTTTGGTTGACGCATTAAATAATAGAAACATATATTCAGACGCCCGTACGGCTTTAGCAAACGTTTTAGAGCTGCATCCTGAATTTCGCGGGCAGGCGGTAGACAGAATAGAGAGTGCTCTCTCCGAAGAAAGGGCGCTAAGTTTATTACAGGATATAGAAGGAGAAAAATTTGTAGATAGATTATTGTATGCATGGGAAAAAGGCGAAGTTGATGGAGTTTATGTAATAGATGCGCTGCTTGAAACAACAAATCCCTATGTTAAAAACCGAGCCGTATCTAAAGCAAGAAGTATTTTCAATAGTAGAAATAATAAACCGGAAGAAAGAGCAAATGCCCTTTTACTGCTATATACATTTTTGGAGGAGACAGAAGGCGTTGAATTGCTTTTGAAAGTATTGGAAAATCCCGGCGAAGACGGGCAAAATAAGGAGTATGCAGTGAAAGCTTTAGGTCTTCCTCTTTCCGAAGGCAGATATACAGGTGAGATTATAGAATCTTATAGAAAACTATATGGAAGCACCAATTCCAGGTTAATTAAGAATGGGATTATTCAGGCATGTTATAACATTGGAAAAACTCATCCAAAGGCGATAGAGCTGTTGCAGGAAATAGCGGATGGCAGCGACTTTTTTGCTGCGAGTGCAAGAGAAGCTTTAAGTCTAATTCGTAATTCGGGGTTAGAAGAATCAAGGGTAGACCGAAAAAGAAAACCTTCTAGAGGTCGTAAACCACGCTACGGCTCGCTAGAAGCAATCGGCTTAGCGCTTGGTTTTAAGAAATACGATCCAAATATAAAAATAGACGGTGTTCCTATAGATAAGGTTCCATTTTACAAATGGAAGAAGCGGAAGTATTATTCACCCTTTTTACATGCGCCTATATTTGAAGAATCATTTAAGGTAGGCATACCTTTTATCGTACGGGCTGTGCTTAAAACTCTATACCCTAAAACACCCATTCTCTACGACGGTGTATTTATAGGCCTATTGATTATCCTCGCTATTATATTTATGATACTTCATGATTACAATAAAGAGCCTTCTGAGGAGGATATAAAATTAGAATCGCCGAAAGAAGAGGTTGCTGAATTAATAAAATATTTAATTTTTGGATTTTCTGCGGCCTTTGCCGCGGCTTCAGCCGGCTTACTTTTTTCATTAACATCAGTATATGCTATAAATTTCTTTAAAGGATTATTGGTATTTTTTATTATGAGAAAGGTATTTCTGCATTTTCTCTATAAGAAGATGTCAACGCTTCCTAAAGAAGATCAGGAGGCATTGGAAGAGATACCGAGGATTATGCGATGGTTGGCAATATTATTACGTTGTATGTCAACTCGTGAAATAGGCATCCAGACGATTTTTACTTTACTTTCAGCTTCAATTAGTATTCCTATTTTATTCTTATTACCGATACCCGCTTTCGTAATAATACCATTGGCTTTACTGACAAGCATGCGAGCCCATTACCGCACTAATAGAATTGTTGAGTGGGGCAGAAGCTTATTTCCGGAATTGAGGTATGCGTCGTGGGACGGAGAAAGAGATAAGGATGACTCAAAAAAAAGCATAATAGATATGTATGGTAAAGATAAAAATATAGAAATGTGTTATCACTTAGACCAGATCTCGTTGGCTGGCGAGGGCAGATCCGACCTTCCAAAAGATACCATTGAATATTTGAAGATGGTTTCAGATGACGAAATCCGTCATCTTATTGAAATATCAAATTTAGCTATGGAACGCAAAGATTATAATACTATCTGCAGAATAATAAGGGCGTGGACTATTATTTGGCCTAATGTATTTAACACAAGAAGGCAGGAATATATAGAATATTTTGTGAAACAAAAAGCGGCTATATTTAGTTATCTTGCCGAAAAAATGGAATCAGCCATAAGGCATGATGATTACGATACAGTTTGTGAAATTTTACAGGCACTGATTGATGCATCGGATTTTAGCCGAAAATTAGCAGAAGTAGTTTTAGATATTCCAAGGAATATCCATTTGATCCCTCATAGGTATAAAAAAAGAATTTTAGACTTGGTAGCGGAATTAGAACCCGAATGCCGTGAAATTTTGGGTCAAGAAATACATAAAAAAATAGCGGATGAAAAAAGACCAGGAGACTTAAATGGCAAAACGCCCGTTAGATTTAATAAGAGAAAGCAGCTTAGTTTTAGTCTCACAAAACTTCTAGTTGCTATTACGGTTATTATCTTTATTCTTTTATTCACCGGCAATCTTTTTGCGGCGCCTGGCGGCGATGTTTTGGCTGGGGAGGCAGCTGGAACCGCCGGCCAAAGCGCTGCAGAATTTAATATACCTATAAAATTCATATTTATTGGATATGTTTTGCTCTCTATATTCTTTATTGTTTTTAAGAGACATATTCAATACAGACAGTTATTAAATGAGTTGTCTTTCAGAATAAGAGATTGTGAGGCTAAGTTAGAGTTGCTTAAGAAAGACCAAGTTTTAACTAAGGATGAAATTGATAGATACAAAGTTGTCATAGCAGAAATTGATAATAAAGTAAAAAAGATACAGCAAAAATATATAACAAGGTTAACTGCTAAAGCCCTAAGAGATTTGAACAATTTTAGAGTCAGAATGCAGGAATTGCAAGAAGAATTAACCAAGCAGGTTAAAGCCCATAAATTACTCGACCCACCCGGCGCTGTCCAATGGGCTCCCGGTAAAGGGCCAATCTTACGATGGCATACTGATGAGGAGCTGGCCCTTCGTCTGGATGGGTCGACAGATAAGAGAGATGGTTTTGGATTTCACTTTTTACCATTTGTTATCGCTATTATAGCCACAGCTATAGGCTCACTTATTTTCGGAAAATCACCTCTTTTGTCTATTATATTAGGAGGCGTAGCTTTGGGGATGATTGTAAGCAGTAATGTTACGGAGGAGCCGCCATCTGCCGAAACTGATTTCGAAGACGAAGGACGACAGGTTCTGAATCAAGTTGCGGATGAGATGCTGGATGTGGTTCGGACAGGGGATTATCTGAAGCCCGGAGATACGTTATATTTTAAAATAGAAACGAAGAATAAGGATGTGTATGAAGTAGGCAAGTTGGCCTATCCTAAAAATAGACGCAAATGGCCGTACATTAAAATAAGAAAATTGACACAAGACAATTTGGGAGGATACGATATTGAATTTGAGAAGAAATATCCTGTGAGATTCAGAAATGAATCAACGGGTAAATCTATTCCAAGAGGCAAGCCTGTATCTTTGAAAGATGTTTTAATTGGTGTAAAAGATGGAGATGGCAAAATAAAATGGCTTACGCCGGATGAATTCTTTACAAAAGAACGGGTAGGTATATCCTTTACCGAACTAAGCGAATTTGCGAAAAAGAGGAATTGCTCTCCTTATGACTTAGAATGCAGCGGTTGTGTTTACAGGACCGGAAAAGAATATAAGATTAAACGCAGTTCCGAATCGATATTATATTTTGATGAAGACGGTAGGTATTGCTCTCCCGCAGGTTATCAAGATATTCCGCGTAGCGCGGAGATACGGGGATATTTTCATGTCCATTCACGAGGCAGAGAAAACAGTGCTTTTATTTCTCTAGGAGATATTGAGGGTATGAGAGATTATAAAACTAAGATTGAGATTATTTTAGATGAATATGGAAGGGGAAGAATATATAAGGTGAAGGAGGGAGCTGACTTAAATAGACTGATAGAATTATATAAGAAAGATCCAATCTATGGCAAGCCAAGGACATATGCTGAATTAATGATGATTACCGATAAATACGCAGGCGATTTCTATGATGTGTATTATGTTGATATCAGCGGAGGCAGGGGAAATGTTGTTGTGCGGAAGATAGAACTTCCGCCGACTGCGCACGCGCCGGCCCTAATGGAAACAGAAAAAGCGATTAAAGAAGCGGGAAGAAAAAAAGACGGGACGACTATCGAGCCATCCAGCGGACGGGGGAAGAAAAAGCCGGATTTAGTAACACAAAAAGATATTAAAAAAGCTCTTGATGAAATGACTGAAATATGGAGAGAATTCAATAGAGACAAAATTCTTATTGACAATTGGCCGCAGCAAATTATCATACAGAAAGTTTTAAGTATGAGGTTAGTAAAAGGAAAAAGTTTTCTTGTAGTAGGCCCAGGTGGAGTCGATTTATTTCCAATTTTACTCGCAAAGTTAGGGCTAA
>Ga0315295_10003616_pt1 | contig 13118 bp, 11 predicted proteins | sample YL17G14_0_MG_FD_204453 | JGI IMG/M metagenome (GOLD analysis project Ga0315295, IMG submission 204453) | Sediment microbial communities from Yellowstone Lake, YNP, Wyoming, USA - YL17G14_0 | ecosystem: Environmental > Aquatic > Freshwater > Lake > Sediment | place: USA: Wyoming | collected... | reverse complement strand
AGACTGGGTGAGGTGGTCGATTTCCTTGATTTCGATTTTTTTGACATAAATATTCTCGGCTATAAAATCGATCGATGGTGGACGTTTAATATTGCCGATGTTGGAATTACGGTCGGAATGATTATTCTGCTGATTCATATAGTTTTTTTCTCAAAAAGCAAAAAGGGCGGGATAGAAGCTCCTCCCGGGGATTCGGCGGGCCATGCCAATGGATTATAGGTAGCGGCCGACTGGCCGCTGCCGTGGGAACTCCTTTATTCTCACCTTGTTATAGGCAGAAATGATATCACAACATAAGAGGTATGAATGGCAACCAAAGATGATATAATTAAGATCCTTTCGCAGATAGAAGACCCGGAGCTACGCCAGCCGCTGACCGAATTAGATATGGTTCGATCGATCGAAATCGACCGGGGAATGGTGACAATTGGCATCAATCTTACCATACCCGGATGTCCTCTGAAAAAGAAAATATCGGAAGAAGTTGTGCAGGGGGTATCGCGGCTTGAAGGGGTGGAGAAAGTGATGGTCGAGTTTACCGCAATGACCGAAGAGCAGCGAAAAAAGCTCATGGCTAAGCTCTACGAATCGCGGGGTGGGACGGCTTCGACAGCAGACGGCCAGACACAACCGGTGAATGCGGGTGATTTCGCGGGGCGTATCATTGCGGTCGCCTCGGGGAAAGGGGGAGTAGGCAAGTCGACGGTGACCAGCAATCTGGCGGCGGTTTTGGGCCAGCGGGGATATAAGGTGGGAGTTCTCGATGCCGATGTTTATGGCTTCTCAATCCCAAGGATACTGGGCATGGAGGGCAAACCGACCATGATTGACGATCATATCGTGCCGCTCCGTAAAGACAACCTTCAGGTAATATCGATGGGCTTCTTTGTTGAGGAGGATGCACCGGTAATCTGGCGCGGGCCTTTACTGCATAAAGCGATAAATCAATTTCTGACTGATGTCCTTTGGGATAAATGTGATTTTCTTTTTCTGGACCTTCCCCCCGGCACAGGTGATGTTACCCTCACGATCGCGCAATCTTTACCCCGGGCGGAACTTCTCGTGGTCACGACGCCTCAGCCGGTCGCCTCTCATACTGCCGGGCGTGTTGCCAAACTGGCAGAGAAAACCAATCTGAGAGTGATCGGTGTCATAGAGAACATGTCCTATTATGAATCGAATGGGGCAAAAGAGTACATCTTCGGCAAGGATGGCGGTAAAGCCCTGGCCATGGCGCTGAAAGTACCATTCCTCGGTGAAATACCCATAAAGACAGAGATTCGTGAGGCCTCAGATATGGGGATGCCGATTGCACTATCCAATCATGCCGAAATTGCACAGTACTATCAAAAAATTGCGGATAATATTCAGAGCCGGGTCTATTGAGCTGTACTTGTTGATGTGTTGAGTCTTACAACTTTTGACAATCTTTTTGACCCTTTCCGATCAATTATATAGAGAAGTCTTTGTCATAACCGATGACTCTAATCTACCAAGGAATAATGAGTTCTAAATATACGCATTATTTGCGGCTGTCGGCTTGACGATGTGATGCCGATCATATTATTTCCCCTCACCAAACGAGTTATTTAACAATCTGTTAATAAGGTGTGGACAATCATTTGAGTGGGGATGCCGTCAATTATGCTGCAACAACTTAGTTAATTGCAGAGCTGTCCGGTCTGTGAATTACTTTGTTGACGATCCTCATATTCATCGCCACTAATAGTAACAAAGACAGCCGCTTATCAACCATGGAAAGGTACGTTTGATTGAAAGTGGTTTGGGGGAGTGATGGTAACTATTGCAAAGAGTATCAATTGTAAATTGTGGGAAGATTGTCTGAATTATATCTCACTTCGGACAAAAAAATCATCTTTCCACACCTGGTTTAAGCATACCAGGGGAAACAGGGACGAAAATGGGGAGCTGACCATAATTGTGCCGAATCAATTTGTCGCTGATTGGCTGGCGGATCGTTACACCGAGCTTATCAGCGATGCCCTGAAGGAGGTGAATGGTTCATCGGTCGATTACCAGTTTGCGGTTTCCGACGGAAAGGATAATATTCCGCAGACCGAAATTGAATTTCATCCCCCGCAAGTGCGGATGGAACGAGTGCCTGACAGAAATTCCCTGTTAAATGAGCGATATCGTTTCGACAATGTTGTGGTCGGCGGTTTTAACCAGTTCGCTCACGCGGCGGCACAGGCGGTGGCCGAGGCGCCGGGGAAGACCAATTATAATCCGCTGTTGATTTATGGCGGCACCGGCCTGGGGAAAACGCATCTGGCGCAAGCCATTGGTCATTATATCTATGAAAATTTTCCTCAGAAACGGGTCATGTATGCCACCTCGGAAAAATTTACCTCCGATTTCATCAACTCTATTTCCAACGGCACCATTGCCAATTTTACCACACAATATCGGTCGGCCGATGTTCTGCTGGTTGATGATATTCAGTTTTTCTCCGGGAAGGAATCAACTCAGGAGCAATTTTTCCATACTTTTAATGATCTCCATCAGTCCGGCAAGCAGATTGTGCTTACCTCGGATCGTCATCCCAAGGAGACCAAGGGGCTGGAGGAACGGCTTCTTTCGCGTTTCTCATCCGGTCTGGTAGCCGACCTTCAGCCGCCCGATCTGGAGACCAGAATAGCGATACTACGGAGAAGGACCGAGCGGGAAGGGGTCGCTCTGCCCGAGGATGTTCTCTATTTTATTGCCGATAATGTCACCACCAATATCCGCGAACTTGAGGGGAGCCTGACCCGGCTTCTGGCCTACGCCTCGCTTGATAAGGCAAAGGTGGATTTGGATTTTGCCATAAAGGTGTTGGGAAAGGAAATTATTCGGCCGCGCCGAGAGGTAACCATAAGCGAGATACAGAAGAAGACGGCCGAAATTTTCAAAATTGACCAGACCATGATGACCGCCAAGAAAAAGAGCGCCGAAATAGCTCTTGCCCGCCAAGTTGCCATGTATCTTGCCCGGCGGCACACTCATTCTTCTCTAAAAGGTATTGGTGAGGCGTTTGGAGGACGGGATCATTCCACGGTCATTCATGCCTGCGAATTAGTGGAAAGAAAAGTAGGCTCAGATTTTATTTTCAGGGAAAAAGTTGAGTCGGTTGCGGCATTTTTGTCATAATTGAGATGTCAATAAGAGACTGGATAGCTGGTGTAATAGATGTGGAATAATTATGGTTGTGGAAAAAGAAGCATGCAAAAAACATTTGTTGACATTTTATTATCAAAACAATTATTCTTTAGGCGATTTTCAACCGATTCTGGCAGAACAAAATAGGGTTCTGTTTTGGTAAGGGAAAATAGTTATTAACATTTTAACAGAGCTTATTAATATTAAGCCTAAGATATAGATTAAGAACTCTAATAATTTAGGCGGTGAATAAAGCTTCGGAGGAAAGTGGGTATGAAATTTAACCTCTCAAAGTCAAGGCTCAGCGGGTATCTCCAGTCGGTGTTGCAAGTAGTGCCTACAAAATCAACGCTGCCGATTTTATCCAACATTCTTTTTGAAGCTCTGGAAGATAAGCTTAAAATTTCCGCCACCGACCTTGAGGTTTCCATAACGGCTACTTTCGACTGCGCCGTGACCAGAAAGGGAACCGCGGTCCTGCCGGGAAAAATACTGTTTGATATTATCAAGGAATTGCCGGAGTCGGAGATATCTTTTGAGGGTACCCCCAGCCGGGTCGAAATAAAAATCCCGAATGGGTCTTATCGAATTGCCTGCGCCTCGGCTGAGGATTTTCCCAAACTGCCGGTAACTAACATCAAGAAGCAGATAAATATCGATGGCGGCGATCTGGTGACCATGATCAAGAAAGCCACCTTTGCCTGCTCGGTTGATGAAACCCGCACGGCGCTCAACGGCGTGCTTTGGTCAACCAAAGGTGATATGATGAATATGGTGGCCACTGATGGACATCGCCTGGCCAAAGTTGCCGTGGAAAACAAGAAACTGAAAGGGATGTCCGAGGATATTATTGTTCCGCCCAAGGTTCTCAACATTATTCCACGGTTTATCAGTGATTCTGACGGCGAAATCGGGATCATCTTTGGAGAGAATAATATTATCTTCAATCTCGGTGATATTATTCTTACCTCCCGCCTGATTGAGGGGCCTTACCCGAACTATGAACAGGTCATTCCAACCGATAATGATAAGAAGCTGATCATCTCAAAAGGGGATTTGGCCGGCGCCGTTCGCCGCGTAGCCATTCTCTCCAACTCTCTCACGCATCAGGTGAAATTCACGCTGAAAGGGAATTCTCTGGTGGTTTCGACCACCAATGCCGATGTCGGCGGTGAGGCCAAGGAAACGTTGTCGTGCGACTATTCCGGCGAGGCAATCGAACTCGGATATAACGCCACTTATATCAGCGATGTGCTGGGGAAAATTGATGGTGAAGAGGTGATTTTCGAGCTTTCGAACGCGGTCTCGGCGGGAATTGTCTATTCGCCGGCGGTGCCCAAGGATAATTTCCTTTGCCTGGTGATGCCCTTGCGCCTGGCCGATTAGCCGGGTAGATATTGGCAGGCCCGTTATTGTCTTATAATTTAGATCCCAGGCAGAACGAATTGTTCTAATGCTGGTCAAGTCGATCAATATTGTCTCGTTCCGAAACTTCAAATCGTCCTCAGTGGATTTCTGTGACGGCGTAAATATTATTTATGGCCGCAATGGAGCGGGGAAATCAAACCTTCTGGAGGCGATCTTTGTCCTTCTTCTGGGGCGCTCACACCGCGGCGGCGCCGATGCCGTCATGGTCAAAGAAAACGCCGGCGTGTATCGGCTGGAGGGGGAGGTTGACAGCGGCGGGAATGAATGCAGTATCGCGGTTGCATATCAAACCGGGGGAAGAAAAAAGATCACCATTGACAGGGTCGGTGTTCGAGCGGCGGAGCTATTCGAGCGCTGCACGGTTGTCTCGACCGCTCCCGGTGATATGGAGATTCTCTCGGGGCCGCCGGCACGGCGACGGGAATTTATCAATGTTTATCTGTCGCAGGCTTCGGCGAAATATCTATCCAACCTCGGTGACTATAGCAAGGTGCTGGAACAGAAAAACTCGTTCCTAAAACAGGATAATTCGGAAAGCGACACGCCATACAATGAACTTCTTATCAAATATGGCGCCGCGATAATGCTGGAAAGGAAAAGATTTCTCGATGCTATCGCCGCCAGCGCCCGGGAGCATTATCAAAAAATATCCGGGGGGCAGAAGTTGCAGGCCATCTATAATCCTTCCGTGCACCTTGATGGCGGTACCGTTGATTATGAAATTATCGAGAGAAATTTCAGGGAAAAGCTGGAACGATACAAAGACAGGGAAAGAATTCTTCAGACCGCCCTGGTGGGGCCGCATCGCGATGAGATTGATTTTGAAATCGGCGGTTTTCCGGCGCGAACTCATGGCTCACAGGGGGAACTGCGCACGGCCGCTATATCGCTCAAGCTGGCGGTGTTTGAGTATCTGAAGATAGTTCGGAAAGGGACGCCGATTCTTCTTCTTGATGAGATATTTGCCGAATTGGATGACAACCGAAAAGAGCGACTGATAGAGTCATTCGGGGAATTCGGCCAGCTCTTCTTAACCACCGCTTCACAGGTGCCGGTAATGCTGGCGGAAAAGGGGCGGCGTTTCCGGGTTGAAAATGGGACGATTACAATAGAGACAGCAACGGCGCGGGAATAATATGGCTACCTTGAAAATCATAGCAATCGATAAGAGCTTTTCGGGAAAGATGATCTTGGAGAATTTTTCGCTGGAAACATCCGAAGGAGAACTGGTGGTTGTTTTGGGTCCCTCCGGGTGCGGCAAATCGACCATTCTTCGGATTATCGCCGGTCTGGAAACGGCGGATGGCGGCGAGATTTATATCGGCGATCGCCGGGTGGATATGCTGCCGCCCCAGAAAAGGAATGTCGCGCTGGTTTTCCAGAATTATGCACTGTATCCTCATATGACCGTAGCCGGGAATCTGGCTTTCCCGCTGAAAGTGGCCGGGACAAAAAAAGATGAGATAAAGAAAAGAGTTGCGGCCACCGCCGAATTGATCGGTTTGGGGGATCGACTGGAATCGCGTCCGGCGGAGCTTTCCGGCGGCCAGCGGCAGAGAGTGGCGCTGGGGAGGGCGATTATCAGGCAGCCTGACTTGTACCTTCTGGATGAACCGCTTTCCAATCTTGATGCCGACTTACGGGTCAGAATGCGCCGGGAACTGGTGGAACTTCAAAAACGGCTCGGTACCACTACGGTCTACGTGACCCACGATCAAACCGAGGCGCTCACCATGGCAGACCGTTTGGTGGTGATAGAATCGGGGAAAATCAGGCAGACGGGAACGCCGCAGGAGGTCTATGACCGCCCGGCCGATATCTTTGTCGCGTCGTTTTTGGGAACGCCGAAAATAAATCTTGTTGATGGTCATATAGAGAATGGTAATATTCAGCCTTTTGATATTCCTTTTGCACCACCGGGCAAGGAATACAGCGGGCGAAAAATCGTTATCGGCATTCGGCCCGAGGATATCGTTATAGGGCCGGAGGAGAAATATTCCGGGTTGGTGAAAAGTGTGGAGTACCTGGGTGACCGGGCGATAATTACTATTCAGATGAATGGTATAAATCTTGTGTGTACCGCCGAACCGGAAATGGTGAAAAAGAATGACAGTCTCAGGTTTGATTTCCGGCGGGAGAAAATCCTTCTCTTTGATGCCGAAAGCGGCGCCAATTTAGGCATCTGAGTTTCCTCCAAGCAAGCATATGGTGTATGGCAGTACAATATCCTGCCTCAATGACAGAATGGTCTCTTCTCAGAACAAGAAAGTAATGAGTGAAAGGTGTTCACCGGGCAAGATTATTTCACTCGCTTGGAGAAACGAAGGATGGAAAATGTGAATATCGCCGCGCCGAACAGCAGCATTGCCATTACATCGTGGTAGAGAATTTCCAACGTCGCCCCTTTCATCATTATGGCACGGGTGATTTTCATGAAATAGCGCAGCGGATTTAGATAGGTCAGGTACTGAATCGGCGGCGGCATATTGGCGATCGGGATGAAAAATCCGGAGGTCAGAATTGCGAAAATCGAAAAGAACCAGGTAAGAAACATCGCCTGCTGCTGTGTCTTGGAAACGGTCGAGGCAAACATGCCGATACCGAGCGTGGTAAAAAGATAGATAAACGCAAGAGAATAGAGCAATACCCATGAGCCGACAAACGGGACGCGAAACCATAACACGCCAAAGGCCAGCGCTATCGACATTTCTAAAAAACCAATAAGAGCAAAGGGAATGGTTTTTCCCATGATCAGTGCCGGAGTGGTAATCGGCGTGACCATGAGTTGTTCCAGTGTGCCGATTTCGCGCTCCCGCACGATCGCCATTGAGGTAAGCATCATCGTGATCATGGTCAGCAGCACCGAGACAATCCCCGGAACCATAAAGTCAACCGATTCGGCCTCGGGATTATAGAGCCGTTGTTGCCGCATAGTAATCGGAAGCGACAGCCCGGTAACCTTCTCGTTGTACCGTCCGGTGATGATGTTGATATATCCCAGAGCGATGGCCGCCGAATTGGCATTAGCGCCGTCGACCATGAAGCCGATATCGGCCTTTTTCCGCTCCTGCAGTTGACGGGAAAAATCCTTGGGAATAATTATAGCGGTGTTATAGAGATTTTCGCGGAAACCATGATCGGCATCCATGACCGGAAAGCGGCTCGCGCGGGTAATGAAGTAATCTCCCGCCGACAGCGAACGGATATATTCGCGCGAATAGACACTGCGATCGAAATCATAAACGGCGGTGTCGATATTCTTGACATCGGTGCTGACCGCATACCCGAGAACCAGCAGTTGAATAATCGGCATGACAAAGATCATCCGGAGCATATTGTGATCGCGGAAAACCTGGCGAAACTCTTTTCTGATGAGGGCGATAACGGTACGAAACATAACTCAACCTATTTTCAGATGAAATTTCCTGGCGGCGACGGCCAGAAGAATGACCGTGAGGATAACCAGAAAAACCGCCTCCACCCAGAGAACCGACAGGCCGGAACCTTTAAGCATGATGCCGCGGATAATAAGAAGGAAATAGCGGGCCGGCACAATGTGCGTGATATACTGCAGGATAATCGGCATATTCTTTATTTCAAAGATAAAACCGGAAAGCATGACTGAGGGGAGGACGGTGACAGTCAGGGCGGCCATCATGGCCAACTGCTGGGTTTTGACTAAGGTCGATATCAGTATCCCGATAGACAGTGCGGCAATGATATATATCACGCCGAAGAAAAAAAGCAACAACGTGGATCCGATGAAAGGAACACCGAAATGGAAAACCGCAAACAGCAGCACCAGAATGGCATCAAGCATAGCCAGCCCGATGTAAGGGATCACCTTCCCGATGATAATTTCCCGGGGGGTGACCGGCGCGGTGAGAAGCTGTTCCATGGTGCCGGTTTCTTTTTCGCGGGCGATGGTGATGGAGGTCAAAAGGGCGGAGATCATCATCAAAATAATGGCAATCAACCCGGGGACAAAGAAATGGGAGGATTTCAGATCAGGATTATAAAGCACCCGGGCGGAGATACTGACGCCGGGGATCTCCATTCCCTCCGGTAGTTTGTCTTTCAAAAATTGCATCAGAACCATATTGGAGTAACTGCTGGTGGCGGCGGCCAGATTGGCATCGGCCCCATCGACCATTAGCCCGATTTCATATTCGGTGCGATTCCCCAACGCCTCGGACAATCCATGGGGGATAATCATAACGGCATTAGCGCCGCCGCGTTTTAGGATTTTTTCCGGATCGGATATATCGGCCGCCGCGTCAGGGCGGAGAAAATAACCGGAGTTGAAGAATCTTTCGGCCAGCGCCCGCGATTCGGAGGAGCGATCAAAATCGAGGAAAGCCAATTTGATATTTTTGATATCGAGATTTATGGCGTAACCGTAAAGAAAAGTCATCAGGACAGGCATGAGAATGGCAATACCGAGAGAGCGCGGGTCGCGCAGGATATGACGGAATTCCTTAATGGCAATGTACTTTATTTTACGCATCGACACTCTCACGTGAGATAAGCGATATAAAAAGCTCCTGCAGATCGGGCTGGCGATATTGCTCTATCAATTCCTGGGGGTTGCCCATTTCGATTATTCTCCCGCGGTGCATAATTGAAATCCGCCGGCAGAATTCAGCCTCATCCATATAATGGGTGGTGACAAAAAGCGTGGTGCCGGCATCGGCCAAACGGTAGAGAATTTCCCAGAAGCGTCTGCGGAAAACCGGGTCGACCCCGCCGGTTGGTTCATCGAGGAAAAGGATTGCGGGGCGGTGCAGAAGCGCTGCGGCGAGGGCCAGCCGCTGGCGCCATCCGGTCGGAAGCGATTCCGCCAGGCGATCGATGAAATCGGTTAAATTGAGGAGATCGGTCAATTCGGCAATACGTTCTTTCAATTGGCCGTTCGGCAAATGATAAACCGAACCGTAGAATTGAAGATTCTCGCGGCCAGTGAGATCGCGATAGAGCGAAAATTTCTGCGACATGTATCCAATGCTTCTCTTGATTTGTTCGCTGTCTTTATAAATATCGAATCCGTTGACGGTACCGGTACCGGAGGTGGGAAGCAGAAGGCCGCAGAGAATCCTTATGGCGGTGGTTTTGCCGGCGCCATTGGCTCCCAGAAAACCGAAAATTTCGCCCCGGGCAACTTTCAGGCTGATTTCATCAACCGCGGTGAAAGCGCCGAATTTTTTGGTCAGCTTATCGATGGTGACGGCATAATCCATAGGATCATCCACTCATCATCTGAATGAAGGTGTCCTCCAGTTCGGGAGATATCGGTTCGATAAGGTCGAAAGTGATGCCGATTTGCGAAAGGCGGTCTGAGAAATGCTCGATGGGCCGGTCGTGTGGCGTATAAACATGTATCGTAGAACCGAACCGTCGCGAATCCAGACCCTCAATTTTCCGTATCTGCTGCATGCAAGCATAAGTCGGAGAGGTTTTCACGCGATAGGCCCGGCCGTTGAATTGGCGGGTCAATTCCTCGGGCGTTCCCTCGGCCAGTTTCCGACCTTCATAAATGAAAAGTGCCTTATCGGAGTGAGCGACCTCATCCATATAAGGAGTCGAGACGAGAATGGCGGAGCCGTTCCGGCGCAGGTCTTTGAGGATATCCCAGAACTGCCGCCGCGAAAGGGGGTCGACTCCAGTGGTCGGCTCGTCAAGGACCAGCACTTCCGGGTCATGCACCAGAGCACAACTGAGCGCCAGTTTCTGTTTCATTCCGCCCGAGAGGGCGCCCGCCCGGCGGTTATGGAACGGTCCCAGTCCGGAAAATTCATAAAGGCGCTTTTTCTTCTCGTCGAAACGGTCGCGGCGCAAACCGAACAGACCGGCATAGAAGGAGAGGTTTTCCTCCACCGAGAGGTCAGGATAAAGCGAGAATAACTGCGGCATATACCCCAGAAGATGTTTCACCTGATTGAATTCGCGGGCGACATCACGTCCGTCGATGGTTATTGTGCCGTTATCATAAGCAATCAGACCGCAAATGGAGCGGAAAATGGAGGTCTTTCCGGCGCCATCCGGTCCGACCAGCGCGACAATTTGCCCGCGGTCAACAGTGAGGTTGAAATTCTCGACCGCGACCAGCGAGCCATATTTCTTGGTGAGACGGTCGATATTGATAAGGCTCATTCTATTTCCACCGATACCGGCATACCGATTTTTAGCGTTCCCTCGGGATTGGGAATGGTGACTTTGACGGCATAAACCAGATCGGCGCGTGACTCTTTGGTCTGCACATTTTTGGGAGTGAACTCGGCCTCATCGGATATCCAGGTGATGCGGCCCTGGAAAATGTGATTTTGTCCGTCCTCGGGGTCTATTCCGGCGGCGGCGCCCAGTTTGATTTTGGTCAGGTCGTCAGGGGGAAGGTACACTTTCACCCAAACGGTATCAAGCTGAGCAATCTTGACCAGTTGCTTTCCGGGAGTGACCAGTTCACCTGATTCGATGTACTTGTTGACAATTGTACCGGAACCCGGCGCCAGGGGAAAACAGTCGTTCCATTGTTTCCGGAGAAGGTCGATGGCGGCCAGAGCACGGGCCAGTTCGGCATGGGCAGCCTCAAGAGCGGCGGACGCCTGTTTTTTGGCCAGACCTGCCTGCCGAAAGGCGGTTTCCACCTGGTCATACTGCTGCTGGTTGGCCGAACCGCTCTTGATCAGGGCGCCGATACGTTCATATTCTTTCTTAGCCAGATCATAGTTGAATTCGGCCTGTTCGATACCGAGAGAGGCTGAACGAATCCTTGTTTCGCCCGCTTGCTTGAGCGCCTCGGCATCGCGAAGGCGAAGCAGCACTGTGGTCGTGTCGATCACGGCAATCGTGTCGCCCTGTTTTATGGGGTCCCCTTCATCGAAATGAAGAGCCTTGAGCTGTCCGCCGGTTTCGGCCGAGACGATTATTTCGGTTGCCTCTATCAGGCCGGATCCTCCCGGCGGGAGAGTCTTGCCGCTGCAGGAGAGGATTAGCAGGGGGACGGCTATTAAATATGCAAAGGAAAAGAATCTCATCCTAAAATCCTCCATATATTTTGGGTGCCCCGATGGCATAGAGATATTCTGTTTCGGATATGAAATAATTGATTATTGCTACAAGGAACATTTGTTCCGCCAAAGTCAGGTCGGCTTCCATTTCCAGCAGACGGTTGACGCTCAATTTTCCCGCTTGCTGCTTTTCTTTGGCGAGGCGGAATTCATGAGTGATAATCTCCAGCTCTTTTTCCGCAATAGTGCAAGCCCGGTGAGCGTAACGAAGGTTTTCCTGAGTAATACCGGCCTGAAGAGTAAGTGCTTCGGTGAGACGGCTTTTGGCCATCCGGGCGGAAAAAGCCGACTGCCTGGCCGAAAGGGTACTATTATGGGTTTTGCCGCCGAGATTGAATTCCCAGTTCAGAGCCAGCCCGATGTTAAAATAATCATTCCAGGTCTTATTGAACAGATCTTTGTTGGGTTTCCCGGCCGAATATCCGGCGTAACCGCTGAGGTTGGGAAAGTAGTTGGCCTTGCTGAGACTGATAAGAAGGTTGGCCGTGCGGATGCGACTATCAAGTGCTTTTAACTCCGGGCGGCTGATTTGAGAGGAATCGACGGTTTTCTCGGTAGTGTCCGGCAGCGGCGGAAGCGGAGCCGTGTCGGTCGGAACGATTTCCTCGCCGGGCGGCAATCCAATTTGCCGGATCAATGACAGGGAAGCGTTTCTCCTGGTAGTCTCTTTCTCAGCCATAAGCCGCAGAGCTTTCTGATAGGCGAGATCGGCATCAAGAATATCGACCGAATCGGCCAACCCGGCCGCATGCAGGTTGCGGACATCAGTGGCGATGATCCCGATTCGTTCCAGCGAGGCTCCGGCCGAACCGACCAGCGACTGAGAAAGCAGTAGGCTCAAATATGCTTTGCGGGACTGATAAGCGGCGTTAAACCGTTCCGATTCGAGATTCAAGGTTCTGAACTGCATATTTTCTTGCTGGATTCCGATCTGATGGGAAATTTTTCCGCCGGTGAAAAGGGGAATCTGCAGTTTCAAATCAGCCTGATAGTTTTCGTGGGAGCCAAGTTCCATTTTCTTGAAGCCGAATTGGACCGACTGCAAATCATCAACATAAAACGAGGCGGCATTCAGCGAGAGAGTGGGATAGCGGAGCGAACGGGCGGAATTGTAATCATACATGGCGGAGGCAGAATCATGAACGGAAATTTTGACCTCATACGAATGTTCCTGCGCCAGTCTGATAGTTTCGGCCAGCGATAGCCTCACCTCGCCCCTGGCTTGAGGACAGAAGAGAAGGACTATCAAAGTTAAGACAATAGCGAATGGTTTATTATCTGGCTTTAAGGCCGTACAAAAAGAGGTCGACCACCTCTTTCTGACGTTTTTCGCGGAAATTTTTTTCATCTTTTATCTCCAGAACAGAGTTTATAACCGGTGAGGCCAGCAGGTAATAAAGGTTCATGCCGATAAACGACACCATCGCCTGCGTGCTGTCAATTTCACGGAATAAGCCTTTTTCCTTT
>Ga0315295_10003614_pt1 | contig 13124 bp, 16 predicted proteins | sample YL17G14_0_MG_FD_204453 | JGI IMG/M metagenome (GOLD analysis project Ga0315295, IMG submission 204453) | Sediment microbial communities from Yellowstone Lake, YNP, Wyoming, USA - YL17G14_0 | ecosystem: Environmental > Aquatic > Freshwater > Lake > Sediment | place: USA: Wyoming | collected... | reverse complement strand
GGCCCGCCAACCGCAGCGTCTCTTCGACCAGCGGCAACGACGGCGTGCCCGGCTCGACCTCGGTCAGCGTGGGATACACCTGGCGAGCGAGCTCGCCGGCAAGGTGCATCGTCCCCAGACTGTGGGCAAAGCGACTGTGCTCAGCCGTGGGGAACACCCACCACGAGCTCTGAAGCTGGTGGACCCGCTTGAGCCGTTGCACCCAGGGGTTGTCGATCACGTCCGGCTCGGCGATCTCGCCGGCCCGCGACAGCGTGATGCGCAGGTACCCGTACAGTGGATCCGCGATGAGATGGACGTCCTCGTAGGGGAGCTTCATGCGCCTCACCCTATCGCCGTGCCGCGACGGCGACAAGGCGCGGCAGCGGCCGACCGTGTGGGGCCCGCTTGGCGCTTGGGTGGGACCTCGAGGGCCTGCCTGTCGGTCTTGGCTTCGGCGCCAACGACTGACAACGACAGGCCCTCATCTGTCCCCACGCGGTGAACCAGAACAACCGTACGGATCTCGGACTAGCTCGCCGTCGTCCCGTCGCCGCAGAGACGGCGATACGCCGCCTCGTGAGCGCCGACGAAAGCCTGAACGCCGAAACGCTCCTCGACTGCCCGGCGGCAGTCCGTGGGGTCGATCTCGTCGATGCGCAGGGCCGCCGCCACCATCTCGTCCTCGCTCTCGACGATGAACCCGCTGCGCCCGTCCTCGATGACCTCGGGAACGGAGCCGTTACGCATCGCGATGACCGGCGTGCCGCACGCCAGCGATTCCACCATGACGAGCCCGAACGGCTCCGGCCACTGGATGGGGAAGAGCGTGCAGCGCGCGCGGCGGTAGAGCTCGACCTTGGTTTCATGGTCGACCTCGCCGCGGTAGTAGATCTCGTCGTTGAGGTACGGCTCCACCTCGGCCGCGAAGTACTCGCGCTCGGGGCCTTCGTTGACCTTGCCTGCCAGGATAAGACGCACGCCGAGGCGCCGCGCCACGTTGATGGCCGTGTGGGCGCCCTTGTCGGGTGTCATGCGGCCGACAAACAGGAAGTAGTCCTCCTTGTCGGCCGTGAAGGGCGAGTGTTCCACATCGACCGCGTTGGGAATCGTGCCGGCGAACTCCAGGTCTGGGAACCCGCGCCGCTGGTACTCGCTGATCGCGATGAACTGGAGATCGTGACGGAGCGAGGCCAGCATCTCCTGGGTGACAGCGTCGGCGGGACCGTGCAGGGTAGCCACCACTGGAATGCCGAGCAGCCGGTGCACAAGGGCTCCCATAGCCCGGCTGGCGAGACCATCGTGGTCGTGGATCACGTCGAAGTCGCGGGCGCGCGTGTAGGCCGCAAGGCTGTGAGCGATCTCCAGATGCCCGCCGGACTCGATGCGCTCATACGGGGCGCGCGCGTAGATAAAGCTGAGACGCGCCCTCGTCTCGGAGTCGCCGCTGGCAAAGAGCGTGACATCGTGGCCGCGCGCGACGAGGCCTTCGGTCAGGAGGCTCACGACAAACTCGATGCCCCCGTACCGCTGGGGAGGTAACGGGAACCAGGGTGGAGCGATCATGCCGATACGCATCGCGATCTCCAGATGAGAGGGGTTGCAGGACCAGTCAGCGCATCCCGAGGGGGCAATGTGCACTGGGGGGGATTGTACCCGGCCGGCGCGCATCTCGGTCGCTGTGGGCCGTGAGGAGTAGGCTGGCGTCGTGATCGACCTCCACACCCACACGACCTACTCCGACGGATCGCGGACGCCCGCGGAGCTCGTGGCAGAAGCCGCCGCCGCGGGACTCAGCGCCGTGGCCATCACCGACCACGACACGGTGGACGGCCTCGCCGAGGCGCTCGCCACGGGCGAGCGCCTCGGCATCGCCGTCGTGCCGGGCGTGGAGATCAACCTCGAGCACGAGCGCCTCACCATGGACCTCCTCGGCTACTTCATCGCCGGCACGCCCTCGGACCAGCTCAAGGCCACGCTCGTCGAGCTCCGCAGCTATCGTGACGAGCGCAACACCCGCATCCTGGCGCGGCTGGCCGAATTGGGGATGCCGCTCGACGCCGCCGAGCTCGCTTCCTCCGCCGAGAACGGAGCCATTGGACGGCCGCACATCGGCGAAGCCCTGCGGCGGCGCGGGTATGTGGGCTCGATCAGCGAGGCGTTCGAGCTCTACCTCCGCCGCGGCGCCCCCGCCTGGGTCGATCGCCGCCGACTCGCTCTGGGCGCTGCGCTGCGGCTACTGCGCGCCTCCGGGGGCGTCCCCGTCCTCGCCCATCCGGGCATCATCCGCACCGATCGCGCCGGTCTCGAGCGCGTCGTGCGCGAAGCGGCGCGTGCCGGCCTGGCAGGCATCGAGTGCTTTCACCCTCGGCACGACGCTGCGGACGTAGCCGCTTGCCTGCGTCTCGCGCAGAACCACGACCTCGTGGTCACCGGCGGCTCCGACTACCACGGCGCCGTGAAGCCCGGCGTGAGGCTGGGTATCGGGGCGGGTGGACAGCCGATCCCGGACCGCGTTCTCAGCGAGCTGCGTCGCCGCGCGAGGCGCCTCAGAGAGGCGCCGCCGGACGCTCGCTAGAGTCACGCCAGCGGCGGCGGCGGCTCGCCGCGGCTTGTCGCCGATATCCCCGGGGGGGTATAGTTGCGACATGGAGAAGGCAGTCGACACCGAGGAAGCCGCTCGCCTCATCAACCGCCTGCGCCGCGTCGAGGGGCAGTCCCGAGGACTCCAGCGCATGATCGAGGAAGGCCGACCGTGCGAAGAGGTGTTTACGCAGCTCGCCGCCACCAAAGCCGCCCTCGACCGCGTCGGCGTCCTCCTCATCGCGCACAAGATGCGCGAGTGCCTCAGTGAAGGGTCAAACGAGGACGTTGCGTCACCGGCCGCCATCGAGAAAGCCCTCGAGGCGTTCCTCAAGTACACGCGCAGCGTCAAGTAGACCGACGTCGCCGTGGCAGAGGAGTTCGACCCGAAGCACGCTGACAAGCTCGAGAACCCGGAGCGGCTGGTCGAGCTCCCTCCGGCCAAGCTTGTCGCGCTGCTTTCGCTGACCGGCGCCGAGACCCTGATCGACTTCGGCGCCGGTACGGGAATGTATTCCATCCCACTCGCCGCCGCGTTGCCGCACGGCCTCGTGCTGGCCGTCGACCCGCAGCCGGAGCTCCTCGACCGACTCCGCGCCAAGCTCGCCGATCTGCCGCCCGCAGGCCGCGTCGAGCCGATCCTCAGCGCCCGCGATCACGTGCCGTTGCCCGATGGCGTCGCCGATCGCATGCTCGTCATCAACGTGCTGCACCACGTCTTCGACGAGCCGCAGGCGCTCGCCGAGATGGCGCGCCTTCTGGCCCCGGGCGGGTTGTTCGTCGCGGCCGAGTTCGCGCGCATGGAGCGGCCCGTCGGGCCACCCAACGACCACGTGCTCGCCCTCGATGAGGTACGCGCCACGATCGCGGGTCTCGGCTTCGACGAGCTCGCGGTCTACCCGCCGGGCGAGATCGGCCGCTACCACCATACGATCGTGGCGCAGAAACCTGCGCGGTGAGCGCCGGCGAGACTGCGCAGCGCCGGCCGCCGGCCGCCCCCCGGCCCCCGGCTGTCCCATCCCTCGTCTCTCACATCCACGCCGACCACGGGCCTGAGCTCGATGGAGCGCTGGCGCGCCTCGTCGAGCCGTTCGGCGGCTGGGGCGCGATCGTCCATCCCGGGGAGCGCGTTTGCGTCAAGGTCAATCTCCTGCGCGCCGCCGCGCCAGAACGCGTCGTCACCACCCATCCCGAGACTCTCGCCGCCGTGTTGCGCGCCCTCAAGGCGGCCGGCGCCGAGCCGTTCGTCGCCGACAGTCCCGGCGGGCTCAACGGTCCCGCCAAGGTGGCACGAGCCTACAAGCTCAGCGGCATCGCCGACGCGTGCGCGCGCGAGGGCGTCCAGATCGTCGACATCGAGGACGATGTCGTGACTCTGCCGGCCCCGGAGGGCAAGCTCTTCCGCAGCTTCCCCGTCGGCCGCGCGTTCGTGGACGCCGACGCCATGGTTCAGGTCGGCGTCCTCAAAACGCACCAGCTCATGCGCCTCACCGGCGGGGTCAAGCTCACGTTCGGCTGCGTCCCCGGACTCGTCAAGGCGGACCTCCACATGCGCGCACAGCGCCGCGAGGACTTCGCCGACATGCTTCTGGACCTGCACCTCGCCGTACGGCCGCGCTTCACGCTGATTGACGGCATCGTAGCCATGGAGGGCAACGGCCCGGGGAGCGGAACGCCACGACGACTCGGTTCGCTCTTCGCCGCCCAGGATGCCGTGGCGCTGGACGCGGCGCTCGCCGATCGCACCGATCATGAGTACCGCAGTGTGTACACCATCGCCGCCGCTGCGCGACGCGGCCTCCTGGACCTCGACCATCCCTACTTCCTCGCCGGTGATCCAATCGCACGCGACACCGGCTTCAGCCCGATCGGCCGCGATCTGCAGGTTCTGCTGCCGCCGCTGCTGCATCGTGCCGCGAGGAGCCTCGTCACGGCGCGCCCACGGCTCGTCGACGCTCAGGCCTGCATCGGCTGTGCGGAGTGCGTCGTCATCTGTGAAACGCATGCCATCCTGCTCGATCCCCTGCCCCTGCTCGACGACGCCCTCTGCGTGCGTTGCTACGCCTGCACCGAGGTCTGTCCAACGGCGGCGATCGACTGCGTAGCGCCGCTGTTGGCGCGGCTCATCGGCCGCAAAGGCTAGCGAACGCGCGCTTTCGGGCGATCACCCGGGCGCGGAAGACGCAGAAGCTCGACGATGCTCCTACTGCTCGGGCGGCAGCGGCTCGAGCCGGCTCGCATGCCCGCCGGTGACCATCTCGAGCGCCTCGCCATGGCCCGCCGGCCGCACGACGATGTCGCCGCCGAGCGGGGCGCCGACACGGAGCTCGTCACCGTGCCGCTCGGCCACGTACGGGCGCTCGGCGACACCGTAATACAAGCGGAAGCTGTCGCCGTCGCGACGAATCTCGACGCGGCGACCGGTCTCCGGCTCCCAGTAGACGCCGGTGAAGCGGTCGCCGTCGCCGCAGGCGCCCACGGCGACGAGCAGCCCAGCGAGAAGTACTGGCAGCACAACTGCTGACCAGCGCTTCACTATTCCGCCCGGACGCGGAACACGACGATCTCCGGGCGACAGAAGGCGCGCAAGGGCAGCATGCTGGTGCCGACACCGCGGGTCACGTACAGCAGACGGCCGCCGACGTCGTAGGCCCCTTCGGCGAACTCCGCCGACAGGTCGCTGAGGAGCACGCGGCGTCCGGGCAACGGCAAGCAGAGCTGGCCGCCGTGGGTGTCCCCGGACAGGACCAGATGGAAGTCGCCGGCGCGCGTGCCGTGCACCGCGGCGGCGTGGTGCGAGAGCAGCAGCCGCAGGACGTCCGGCCGGCGGTCGAGCCTCGCGAGCACGGCCGGCAGATCGTCGTACGCGCCGTCGCGGTCGTCGACGCCGCCGATCTGCACCGTCGCGCCTCGGTGTTCGACGCTCACCGTCTCGTTCATAAGCAGACGGACACCGCATTCGCTGACGAGCCGCGGGTCGATGCCCTGGACAAACGGCGCCTTGCTGTGGCCGTGGTCGTGGTTGCCGAGCACCGCGAAGACGCCCAGCGGCGCCGTAAGACGACGAAGCTGGCACTGAAGCTCGCCGACGTCGCGCGGCCCGCAGGCGAAATCGCCGGTGATCGTGATGACATCGGGCGCCGCGGCCAGCGTGAGGTCAACGGCTTTGCGCGTCGCGCGTAGATTGAAGCTGGGCACGAAGCCGGCGTGAAAGTCGGAGAGCTGCGCGACGACGAGGCCGTCCAGCTCCGTTGCGACGCCGGGCGCGGGAAGGTCGCGGTCCACCCGGCGAACCCACTGCGCCTGGTGCACCATGTAGGCAAGGCTGAGGGCGGCGGCCACATCGACTGCAGCCGCCGCCCTCAGCACACTGCGGGCAATGCCTCGCAGGTCACACGCTCGCGGCGTCGGCCTCGTCGGTCGTCCGCGACCGCAGCCGTTCGCGCGTCTCCTCGATCTTCCGCCGGAGCGCGTCACTCTGGTCGGCGGCAGAATCCTTGCCGGCGCCAAGCGCGCCGCGGATGCGGCTGACCTGACTCCCGATACGACTGTCGCCCAGGAGTTGCTGCCGCGTCTCCTTCCCGCTCTTGGGGGCCATTAGCAAGCCGGCGACAGCGCCGACCACGATACCGAACGCAAACCCTCCGCGGCGCCGTCTGCGCGCCGCCGCGGCCCTCGCCGCTGACCTGTCGGCTCTGCCCACCGTCACACCTCCGCTCGCTTACATTGCTCTCAGGTATAGCACAGGTGAATGCCCAAGCCCATGCAGGGCCACCCACTCGGGTCCGCTGACGAACGTCCGCACCCTACAGCACCCGCTGCCCGTTGATCACGATACCAAACCGGCAGCCGAGGAACTCCGCCGCCCGTCGGCACATCATCATGCGCTCGAGGAAGATCTCGAAGTACTGCATGACCTGGATGATGGCCGTGTCGATCTCCAGCTCGAGCGTGATCGTCCGTGCCACATCGTCGACGGCGAGGAACGACCGCGTGGTCGCCATGTTGACGCGGTCGTGAATGTCGTCGGTCTGGGGGTCGATCACCCTCACCCTGCTGCGATGGACGTCGCTCTTGTCGCCGAGGATGACCGCCGCCGCCAACGGGCTCACCGCCTGGCCGTACTCCTCCTCGTGATTGCCAATGGCGCACATGACCTCGGCATACTCCTCGGCCACCATCCCAAGGCGCTCAAGCACGTGCCGGCTCAGCAGCGCGGCGGCGATGCCGTGGTCCAGCCGGTTAATGCCGTTGCCCAGATCGTGCAAGTAGCCCGCGATCGCGGCGAGCTCGGCGGTACGCGCCGGATAGCCCAGCTGCAGGAGGACGTCCTGCGCGGTCCCGGCCACGAGGCCGGAGTGCCGCGGTCCGTGCTCCGTGTAGCCAAGCACGCCGAGGTTCTCATCCGCCTTGCGGATGAAGACCTGCACCTCCGCATCGCGACGCACGTCGTCCAGGCCTACGCTCATCTACCTCACCTCAAACCCAGTCAGCGACCCGTCAGGTGGCGCGTCGCGGACTTCCACCCGTGACACGCGTGCCGCCGAGGGGCCAATCCGGCACCAGTCGAGCATTGCATCGACGACGGCCGCGTCGCCTTCCAGATGCAGGTCGACCGAGCCGTCGCTCCGATTGCGCACCCAGCCGCGCAACCCGAGCCGCACACCCTGTCGGTGCGCGCTGCCCCGATAGTACACGCCCTGCACCATGCCGCTCACCCTCACGTCCACCGATTTCACGACCGCCTCCTCGTTGACATCGGGCCGCGTGCCGCCTGCCGGTACGTTTCCGCGACGTCCGCCGGCGCGGCGGTCGGCGGAAGGCCTACCGGCACGCGTCGCCGTCGGCTCCGGCCCACCATCCTCAGGATCGCGCACCAGCGGTACGAAACGACACCCCGTGTCGTGGCGCTCCACGAAGCCATCGCCGTCGCGGGTGATGATCGTCAACACCTGCGTGCCGCGCCCGAGCGGAATCACCAGACGCCCCCCGTCGGCCAGTTGCGCCAGCAGCTCCCCCGGCACCTCGGCCGCCGCGGCAGCGACAAGGATGCCATCGAACGGGGCCAACTCGGGCCAGCCACGCGTGCCGTCGCCGATCGCCAGCCGAACGTTGCGGTAGCCGAGCTGGCCGAGGATTTTGCGCGCGCGTTCCGCCAGCGGCGCCAGACGCTCTATCGCGCAGATCTCGCCCGCAAGCTCGGCCAGCACCGCCGTCTGGTAGCCGCTGCCTGCCCCGACCTCGAGCACGCGGCTGTGGACGTCGATCTGGAGCAGCGACGTCATGATCGCCACCATGTACGGCTGCGAGATGGTCTGCCCGTAGCCGATCGGCAGCGGCGCGTCGATGTAGGCCTCGCGAGCGTCCGCGGGGACGAAGAGATGCCGCGGCACGGAGCACATCGCGGCCAGTACCGCGGGGTCATCGATGCCGCGGCTCACGAGCTGCGCTTCCACCATCCGCCTGCGCCGGACGCCGAGATCGGATGCGTCGTCAGTCATCGTCTCCTCCCCACTCCACGCTCACCGGCGGCGGCTCGCCGGCGTGAGCGCCGGGCCGGCTACGTCCCCGGGCCGCGGTGCTCCTCATGGCGACCATTCCCCGGAAAACCATTCCCCCCGTTGCCGTCAACCGCGCGACGCAGCTTCCGGTACTTGGAACGCCGCCGGCCACGGACTCTCCAGTAGACGAATCCCGTGACCACCACGGTGCCGTAGCCGAACAGCGGCACGACGAGCACCAGGACGCTGCCGATGAAGGCACCCAGGTCTTCGGCGGCACTGATGAGGGCAACGATCGCATCGCTGGGCACTGACTTAGGACGAGAGAGGTGTTTGGTGTACTGCGCGAACCACGCCGTAAAAGCTCCCGCAGCGAAGCCCAAGACGATGCCTTGCCATCCAAGCGTGATCGTCGCGGCTCCCGCGATGCCGCCGGCGATGAGACGGTACGGCATGATGAGTCGATCTTGCAGACGGTCGAGCTTCGCGATCTTGTCGAACGTCGACTCGAGGATCGCGAGCACGACGAAGATGCCGATTGCCAGCCAGTGGCTCAGGAACGAGAACGTGGCGTTGGTGTGGACGCCCCAATCGAAATACGTGAGCACGCCGATCACGGCCAGCGTGAGCGATGGCCGCACACCGGCAATCGACCCCAGCCCCAGCATGCGCCCGATGGCGATGACCCAGGCGGTCACGACGGCGCTCCCTCCATGACTGGATTGTACAGGCTCGGGAGCAGCACCGCGTGTCGGCCGCTATGCCAGCCGCTCGTACCTCGCCCGCCCTGTCCCGTAGAGGTCGCCCCCGTAGCAGTCGTTCACCACGATTGCGGGGAAGCCGACGACCTCGAGACGCGCGACCGCCTCGGCGCCGAGCTCCGGCCATGCGATCACGTCGTTCGCGACGATACGGCGAGCGAGCAGCGCCCCGGCGCCGCCAGTCGCGGCGAAGTACACGGCCACCTCGTCGCGCATGGCCTGCTTGACGTCGGCGGATCGCAGGCCCTTGCCGATCATCCCTTTGAGGCCATGCCGCAGGAGAAGGGGCGTGTAGGCGTCCATGCGCCCGCTCGTGGTCGGCCCGGCCGAGCCGATCACGGCACCGGGCTTGGCAGGGCTCGGCCCCATGTAGTAGACGACCGCGCCTCGCAGCTCGAACGGCGGTCGTTCGCCGGCCTCGAGGAGCGCGACGAGCCGCTTGTGGGCCGCGTCGCGCGCCTGGTAGACCACGCCGGTGATCTCCACGGTGTCCCCGGCGCGCAGGCCGCGCACGACCTCGTCGCTGAGCGGCGTCGTCAGCTTCTTGACGGTCATGCGACGTCTCTCCTTCACAGCTCGGCGGACACGTGCCGCTGCGCGTGGCACTGTACGTTGACCGCTACGGGCAGGCTCGCAATATGGCAGGGCATCTCCTCGATGAACACATCGAGTGCCGTCACCGTGCCGCCGAGGCCCTGCGGGCCGATGCCGAGGGCATTGATCGGCCCGAGCAGCTCGTCCTCCATCGCCGCAAGACGCGGATCGGGATGACGGCTGCCGAGCTCGCGCAGGAGCGCTTTCTTGGCGAGCAACGTGACGGCGTCGATGGTACCGCCGATGCCGACGCCGATGATCACCGGGGGGCACGGGTTGGCGCCCGCGCTGGCGACCGTGCCCACCACCGCCTCGACCACACCGGCCCAACCCTGTGACGGCTTCAGCATGTGGAGCGAGGACATGTTCTCGGCGCCACCGCCCTTGGCCATGACCGTGAGTCGCACGCGATCGCCAGGGACGATGGTGGTGTGGATGATGGCGGGGGTATTGTCGCCGGTGTTGCGGCGAGCGTGCGCCGGCTCCGCGGCGATCGACTTGCGCAAGTAGCCATCGCCGTACCCCCGACGTACACCCTCGTTGACCGCAGCCTCGAAGTCGCCCCCGACGAGGTGCACATCCTGCCCGAGGTCGGCGAACACGACCGCGAAGCCGGTATCTTGACAGAGAGGCACGCGAGCGCGCGCCGCAGTGTTCGCGTTCTCGATGAGCTGGCCGAGGACGTCACGGCCAGCCGGGGACGCTTCACACGCGCGCGCCGCCACCAGTGCATCGTAGACGTCGCAGGGAAGATCGTAGTTCGCCGTGATGCACAGCGCCCGCACGGCCTCGACGATCGTCTGCACATCGAGTTCGCGGACGCGCCCCACGGCCCCCTCCTCCACTCAGATGATGACTGCCCCAGCGACGGCGCCCGTGGCGAGGGCAGCCAGCAACAGAATCGCGACAAGGCAGCCGGACTTGTTCTCGAGGAAGAAGTGGGGAATGGGTTTGCCCCACGCACCGAAGCGCTGCGCACGCTCCACCTTCTTCTCCCGCTCGGCCACCATCCTCGCCATCTCGTCGGCCCACGGCTCGCGGAAGCTCCCGTCCGGCAGGTAGCTCCCGCCGCAGCACGGGCAGACGACGGTGTTCACGGGCATGGTCGAGCCACATGCCGGGCACGTGGCCATCAGCTCGACCTCATGATGTCACGCCACCCGGCACGCTCACTGCTTGTTGCGCTCAGTGGCCCTCTTGAACGCCCCCGCAACCCTGTCGGCGGCGGATTGCGCGACCTCCGCGAGCCTCTCCGCCGCCGGCTGAATCGCGTCGACGGCCTTGTCGGCCATCTCGCCGGCGTAGTCGCCGGCGCCGCGGGCGACGGCCTTCATGGCCGCCTTGGTCGGCGTCGGCGGATGCGTGCCCGGCGGCATGGCGATGTAGCCCAGAGCCATCTGATCCTGAACCAAGCCGCGTGCCCTGGCGATGATCGCTGCCGCCTCTTGAACCTCTTGCTCGAACGTGATGTCGGTGCGCTCGGCAATGCCCTGCTCGATCGCCTTCATCGCCACAGCCGCGGCTTCCCGGGGGAAGACCTCCCAGTCGTCCATGGTCGGCATGATGTAGTCGGGGCTGAGACCCTTGTCCTCGGCCACTCTGGCCAGCTCGAGCGCCGCGGCGATGCACATCTCGTCGGTGATCGTCTTGGCACGGACGTCCAGTGTGCCGCGGAAGATGCCGGGGAAGCCGACCGAGTTGTTGACCTGGTTGGGGAAGTCGGAGCGGCCGGTAGCGACCACCGCCGCGCCGGCCGCTTTGGCGTCCCAAGGCCACATCTCGGGGATGGGGTTCGCGCACAGGAAGACGATGGGATCGGGCGCCATGCTCTTCACCCACTCGACCTCGATCGTGCCCGGCCCCTGCTTGCTCAGGGCGATGCACACGTCGGCGCCCTTGAGCGCCTCGGCGATCCCGCCGGTTCGCCCCTCGGCGTTCGTGCTGTGACAGTACTTCCACTTGTCGGCCCACTCGTCTTTGACGGCCGCGATGTCGCTGCGCTCCTTGCCCAGGATGCCCTTGCTGTCGACGATGAAGCACTTCTCCGGGTCAGCGCCGTAGGCGAAGATCAGTCGGCTGATGGCGACGTTGGCCGCTCCCGAGCCGATGAAAGCGATCTTGACCTCGTCGATGCGGCGACCCACCACCTTGAGCGCGTTGACCAGGCCGGCGAGCGTGACGCACGCCGTGCCCTGCTGGTCGTCGTGCCACACCGGGATCTCGCACTCCCGCCGCAGCGAGTCCAGTATGCGAAAGCACTTGGGCTGGGCGATGTCCTCCAAGTTGACGCCGCCCAGGCCCGGCTGAACCAGCTTGACGAACTCGATCAGCTTGTCCGGGTCCTTAGTGTCGACCATCAGCGGGAAACCGTCGACGCCGCCGAGGTACTTGTAGAGCAGGCTCTTGCCCTCCATCACCGGTAGACCGGCTTTGGGCCCGATGTCGCCCAAACCCAGCACCCGAGTGCCGTCGCTGATCACGGCGACCGTGTTCCACTTGTTGGTGAACTCGTAGACCTTGCCGGGATCGCGCTCGATCTCCAGGCAGGGAGCGCTCACGCCGGGCGTGTACCAGATGCCGAAGTCGTCGAAATCGCGGATGCAGCACTTGAGCGTGGTCTCGATCTTGCCCCGGTAGAAGGGGTGGAGGGCCAAGGCGTCGTCCATCGGCTTGTAGGCCTTGGCCATGAGCTCTTCGACAGTGGGCGTACCGTCTTGATTGGGCATGCGCACCTCCTCGTGCGTCGGCGGGGCTCCATCCGCCGCGGTGGAGGCGACGCCACGAGCCGCCCCGTAAACGTAGCACCGGCCCTCTGAAGCGGCAATCTGCCGACTGGGGGCGCGGAGCGTATGGAACTGCGAAGGGGCCAGGTCCGCTCGCGCTGCGCGCGAGCGGACCTGGCCCAGCGCGTTAGCCGGCCGGTGGGGCCGGCTCCGCCGGCGCTTCCGGCCGCCAGGCACCGACTTGCCCGTGAAAGCGCTTTGCCATGTCGCGGAAGCACTGGATGATCGCCTTCTGCGTCCCCGAGAAGTAGCAGCGCTCGATCTCGGCGACGATCGCGTCCTCTTCCGTAGCCAGGTTGCGGCCGCTCATCAGGCGATTGAGGTAGTCCCTCGCCAGCGCCGTGGCCACCGTAAACTCGGCGGCAACGATGACGCCGGTGTCCATGTCGACCTCGCACACGACGCTGAGAATCGTGTACATCTGGCCGCTGACGGTGTTCGCCGGCGGCTTGGCGTGCCCGACGAAGACGCTCGTGCTCACCGGCAGGCCGGACTCACCCTATGGTCGCCGCGCCAATCCGCCTTGAGCGCGGCGGACGCCCGCGCCAAACGAACGCGAGGAGGGTCGCGTAGGCGACTCCTCCGACAAACGGCAGCCAGTAAACCACCGGGATGCCCAGGGCGACGGCGCCCACCGCGGGACCCGCGGCGAAGACGGAGGCCACAAGGCAGACCTTCTGCCACAGTGCCCGCCCGCGGTCGTCGCGCACCACTCGAACAATGATGACGACGACGACGACGCAGCTGCACAACACCAGGAGACCGACGCCGAAGACGACGACTGTCGGAACGGCGCCAGAGTACCACCCGATATCGAGCGACGACTTCCCGCCTAAGAACCCGCCCAGGGAACGCAACACGGCCCAGGCGCCGATAAGAACGTACCAGAGCACCCACGGCGTGACGACCAGCGCGAGGAGAAG
>Ga0315295_10003612_pt1 | contig 13130 bp, 14 predicted proteins | sample YL17G14_0_MG_FD_204453 | JGI IMG/M metagenome (GOLD analysis project Ga0315295, IMG submission 204453) | Sediment microbial communities from Yellowstone Lake, YNP, Wyoming, USA - YL17G14_0 | ecosystem: Environmental > Aquatic > Freshwater > Lake > Sediment | place: USA: Wyoming | collected... | reverse complement strand
CCTGGGAGATTTATATAAAGAATTTTTTAACTATTCTCTTAGCCACCTTGATCACAATTATTTTAGGCATGATCACTCTGGGAATTTTGATCCTGCCGTTAGTTGTGGGCCTGCAGATGCTTTTTGTTAAGGCCAAACGAGGACAGCCCATCGCTTTGAATGATATTTTTGCCCCTATCAAGCGTATTTCTGCCATATATTTTAGCGGAATATGGATCTGCATTCTAGTCGCTATCGGTTTGATACTTTTAATCGTTCCTGGACTTTGTTGGGCCAGCTGGTGGATGTATTCCTTGTTGTTCATTTTCGACAAAGGCTTGGGGATCGGTGCCGGTATGCGAGCCAGCAAGGAAATTGTGCGTAAAAACAATCTCTGGATGCACCTGATATTGATATTATTGGTTGGTTTTATCATGAATGTGGGTAATTTCATTCCCATGCTGAATATCGCTTTAGATATATTATTAATGCCGCTGGCACTGGGTGCCATCGCCTGCGCTTATGTGGAGGAAGCAAAATAAAGAAGAAAGCGACCAAAAAGGTCAAAATTGGCAATATAGTTATCGGCGGTGGCAACCCGATCGCCGTGCAGAGCATGACCAAAACTGATACGGCGGATGTGGATGCCACCGTCCGACAGATCCATCAATTGGAGGCAGCTGGCTGCCAGATCGTCCGCTGCGCTGTCCCCGATGAAAAAGCCGCCTATGCACTGGGAGAGATCAAAAAACAGATAAATCTCCCCCTGGTGGCCGATATCCATTTTAATCACCGCTTGGCCATCATTGCCGCGGAAATGGGAGTGGATAAATTACGCATCAATCCCGGCAATATTGGCGATTTAGAAAAGGTCAAGGCGGTGGTGGCGGTGGCCAAGGAAAGAGGCATCCCAATCAGGATCGGGGTGAATTCCGGATCATTGGAGAAGGAGATCAAGAAAAAATATCAGCATGTGAACGCAGAAGCGCTGGTAAAAAGCGCCTTGAAGAACATTAAAATGCTGGAAAAACTCAGTTTTAACGATATCGTGGTATCCCTCAAATCCACTTCCGTTCCGGAAACGGTCAAAGCCTACCGGATGCTGGTTAAAAAAGTTGATTATCCTTTGCATGTGGGCATAACCGAATCCGGCATCCCTCGCATTGGGCTGGTCCGGTCCTCGGTGGGGATCGGGATTTTGCTGGCAGAGGGCATTGGGGATACCATCCGGGTCTCTTTAACGGGTGACCCAACCGAGGAAGTGCGGGTGGGTTTTGAAATCCTAAAGTCGCTGGAATTGGCCTATCACGGAGTGACCATTATTTCCTGTCCGACCTGCGGCAGGTGCAAATTAGATCTGGAAGCTATTGCTAATGAGGTGGAAGAAAAGACCAGGCGCATCCGACAGCCCTTAAGGGTGGCCATTATGGGTTGCGAAGTGAACGGCCCCGGGGAGGCGGCGGATGCGGATGTGGGATTGGCTGGGGGCAATGGGGTAGGGCTTATTTTCCGTGAGGGACAGGTGGTCAGGAAAGTTTCAGAGGGCGAGATGGTAGAGGCCTTGCTGGACGAGATTGAGTCTATGGCTATCAAATAGGAGGGCAAGAGCATGATAGATAGATATACCTTACCCAAACTGAAGGAGCTCTGGTCGGAGGAGAACAAATTCCGCAAGTGGCTGGAAGTGGAATTGGCGGTCTGCGAAGCCTGGACCAAGCTGAAGAAGATCCCGGCAACCTCCTTAAAAAAGATCAAAAGCAAAGCTGCCTTTGATATTAAACGCATCAATGAGATCGAAAAGACCGTGGATCATGATGTGATCGCCTTTTTGACCTCAGTAGCGGAGAAAGTCGGCCCGGATTCCCGCTTCATACATTTGGGCATGACCTCCTCGGATGTGGTGGATACCGCACTTTCCCTTTTAATGAGAGAGGCTGCAGATATATTGATCGCGGATTCCAAGGATTTCATCAAAATATTGAAGAAAATGGCCTTAAAGTACGAAGAGACCTTGATGATCGGGCGAACCCATGGGGTGCATGCGGAACCCATGACATTTGGACTGAAGATGGCGCTCTTTATGACCGAGATGCAGAGGAACCTTATAAGAATGGAGCAGGCCAGAAAAACAATTTCAGTTGGGAAAATATCCGGGGCAGTAGGTACTTATTCCAATATCGATACTCGGATCGAAGAGCTAACCTGCAAAGCATTAAGGCTGGATCCCGCGCCGGTTTCCTCACAGATCATCCAGAGAGACCGTCATGCGGAATACTTAAACACCCTGGCAGTGGTGGGCGGCACCCTGGAGAAGATCGCCCTGGAGATAAGACATTTGCAGAGGACCGAGGTCGGGGAGGTGGAGGAGCCGTTCAAAAAAGGCCAGAAGGGCTCATCCGCCATGCCTCACAAAAAAAATCCCATCACCTGCGAGCGGATCTGCGGCTTGGCAAGATTGTTGAGGGGCAATGCCATGGTGGCGCTGGAAAACATGGCGCTCTGGCATGAGAGGGATATTTCTCATTCCTCGACTGAGCGGGTAATTATACCGGACAGCACCACTCTGCTGGATTATATGCTGGTCACCATGACCAGGGTGATTGATAATTTAATGGTCAATACGCTGGTAATGAAGCAGAATGTGGAACGAACCGGGGGTTTGATCTTTTCCCAGAGATTGCTTTTGGCCCTGGTGGATAAGGGCTTAAAACGGGAAGAGGCCTACGGATTGATCCAATCCGCGGCCATGCGGGCCAGAACGCTGGAAAAAAACTTGAAGACCGTGGTCATGGAAGATCCCCAGATCACTAAAGTGCTCTCTTTAAAAGAGATCGAAGAAACCTTTGATATCCGCTACTATTTAAGGAATATAAGCAAAATATTCGAAAGGCTGGGATTAGAATGAGCAAATATCCAGTAATCTTATTATTGATCCTGATCCTGGCCAGCTCCGCCAGCTGGGCGATCAAGCTTGAGAATCTGCCCTTTATGTCCGATGTTCATACCGGTATTGTATACGGACCGGGAATGGGGATCGATCTGGGAGCAGGGGCCTGGCTCTTTTTACGGGACATTAAAGTAGGCGTGGAAGTAGAGATCCTTATGACCGATGCCAATTATACTGCGACCCTTAATGCTACTCGCTACGGCGGTGTTTTCGGCACAAAATTTCAAAATTATACCCTAAATTATCATGTGGGAGCCTTAAATTTCATATCCAACCGTGATCTGGACTATAATGACATGTCTAACCAGCCCCAGCAGATCAAGGAAAATATCAATTATAAGGGCCATTACTGGGGTTTTTCAGTCGATATACCGGCGGGGGAATTCATTTTATCCCCTAAATACTTAATTAATACCGTAACCAATCAAGGTTCGATCTGGGAATTAGACCTGAATATAGCCAAATCCCTATAATTAGCTGTTAGTAAGCAGTGTGGATAAACCGCTTAGCATATAATATTTGCCATTAAATAGCCATAATTCAGCTATATTTAAAGCAAGCCCTACTTGACATAAGATATATTATACGACATTGAATGAGCGTGCAAACATAGCTGAACTGACCATTAATGGAGCTTATTTATCGCCGCTAACCCTCACGCCGAACAGATAATTGCGGGTATTATTGAACATATCATCAGCTTGCAGCATAAGATCCACATAATTTGCCATGTGATTATAGCTGGTTAACCTGACTTTGGGCACATTGGGCTTGGGATTGCTAATATCATATATATCCCCGCTAAAGGTCCAGGCTGGATTGAGATGCATATCCAAGCCGCCGCCGATCTGGGTATTCATAATACCCAATTTAAGATCGATTTGTTCGCTTAAGCTTTGCGCCAGGTAGATATCCTGCATGGCAGGGCTGCGGGTAGGCCCCTCCCCTAGCCCCAATCTCAAATAATTGAGATCGGAAAGGTTAAAGTCCAAATTGCCTTTTATTTGGTTCACTATGCTGCCATAAGCTACCTCGGCATTGGGCTTGATGTTTATCCGGCCCATATTGTCAAAAAAGCCATTGGCATTGGTCAGGGTCTTATTGGTTTCCTTTGCGATCCCCTTAACACTGGACTGGAACTCCGGATCGGTGGTTATCTTCATAATGCCTTGATTGGTCTGTCTGAGCTCATTGGCCAAATCTTCGGTGGATTCAGTTATTTTTTCAACGTTCAAGATAGCATTGCTGACCGCCATCTGAAGCTGGGGATCCTCGACGAATTTCCTGAAATTCTCGAGGATAGCCTTGGTTTCCTTCAGGTTCTGGGCGCCGATATCAACGAAATCAACTATGCCTGCGGTGGTAATGCCCGGCAGCATATCGCCGGCAGCATAGACTTCATCCGATATGCCGGGCTTGATCTCCAGATATTTGGAGCCAACGATACCGTCAAAACCCACCCGGAGGGTGGAATCGGCAGGTATTTTGATGCCGCTTTTAATGATGGCGTAAACCTTTATGTCCCGGGGACCGGGATCGACGCGGTTTATGCGCCCCACATTGAAACCTCGGTAGCGCACTTCCCCTCCGATGCTTAAGCCCTCGATATTGGGGAAAGAGCCGATCAGCTGATAGCCCTCGGCCATGAGCAAGAGATTTCCTTTCCAGATTATCATACTGGCCAGGACCATCAGCCCGACCAGCGTGAAGATCCCGACCTGCGCGGCAGCCGATAATTTCATATTAGATACCCTCCAATCCTGCTTCAATGAATTTTTTAACTACCGGCACAGTTGAACGCTTGGTCTCCTCTACTGTGCCGCAGTCAATGGTCTGACCCTCATGCAACATTATAATACGGTCCGCACACCTAAAGATAGTGGTTAATTGGTGAGTTACGATTATGGATGTGACTTTGAGTTCGCGAGACAATTTATTTATTAACTTCTCGACAGTGATCGAAGTGATGGGATCCAGACCGGTGGTGGGCTCATCGTAAAGTATTATTTTGGGGTCAAAAGCCAAAGCTCGAGCCACTGATACTCTTTTTTGCATGCCTCCCGAAAGCTCATCCGGCATAAGTTGTTCCTTACCGGCCAATTCCACCAATTCCAGCTTTTTCTCCACGATCCTTTTGATCTCCCGTTCACTTATCTTCCCCTCCTGCTCCCTCAGGCCAAAGGCCACGTTCTCAAATACCGTCAAAGAATCAAAAAGCGCCGAGGATTGGAAAGCCATGCCTATCTTCTGCCGGGTCTTTATCAGCTCCTCACCGGACAATTTGGTAATATCCCGGTCATCAATAAAGATCGCTCCGGCATCAGGGGATTCCAGCGCCAAAATAAGCCTTAAAAGAGTGGATTTGCCGCAACCGCTGGGTCCCATCACCGCAAAAGTTTGCCCATCCGGAATGTCAAAGGAGACCGAATTCAGGACTTTAAGAGCATCAAAACTTTTACTCAGATTCCTTATTTTTATCATTTAAATAATAGATTGGACAGGAAATAATTGGTTATAAAAAGCGCGATCAGACAGGTGACCACCGCAGAGGTGGTGGACTCCCCCACCCCCTTGGCCCCGCCCCGGGTGGTCAATCCCCTGCGGCAGGCGATAATGGCGATCAGCATGCCAAATATTATGGATTTGAACGCCCCGCCCCAGATATCTCTCATCTTTAGGAACTGTTCAGCGGAACTCATGTAATCGACCGGATTGATCCTTACCAGATAAACCGCCACAAAATAGCCGCCGTAGAAACAGAAAATATCCGCGAATATGGTGAGTATGGGCAGCATCAGAGTGCAGGCGAAGAAACGCGGTATGACCAGGTATTTTATAGGATTGCTGCCCAGCGCATTTATGGCGTCGATCTGTTCGGTGACCTTCATGGTTCCCAGCTCGGCGGCAATAGCTGCCGCCACCCGGGCAGCAATAACTACTCCGGTAAGTGCCGGGGCCAGTTCTCTTGCCACCGCTATCCCCATTACCCCTCCGATGTATTTTTGCGCGCCGAAATGAACGAATTCAGTGGCTACTTGAAGGGCAAAGACCATGCCCACAAAAAGTGCAGAAGTGGAAGCGATGGGAGCGGAATCGATCCCTATCTTTACCATCTGGTCAAGCACCAAACGAGGATTGGTCTTACCCGAGGCGATCGCTTTAAGGGTAGCCCAAAATAACTTGGCCATCTCACCCAGATCGTCAAAAAAGGCTATGGTGGAATGACCGATCTGTTCCATCATCTGATGGGTGGGATCTTTTAACATCTCTTAATAGCCTCCGGTATATGGTCCACAATATCTGATGCTATAAGCGAGTATTCTCCTAACTTTTTAGCGGCCAGGTCACCAGCCAGACCGTGGAGGTATACCCCGCTCAGGGCCGCCTCCCAGGATGAAAGCCCCTGGGCCGCTAAACCAGCTATCATTCCGCACAATACATCCCCCACCCCGGCCGAGGCCATGCCGGGATTACCGGTCCGATTTACCTTTATCTTTCCGCCGGGATGGGCGATCACGGTTCGATATCCCTTTAAGATCACAATTGATTCTAACAGTTTAGCGGTCTTTAGAGCTGCTCTTTCGCGGTCTTTTTGGACGTCCTCGATCCTCCGGTTGAGCAGCCGGGCTAATTCACCGGGATGAGGGGTTAATATCAGATTTAGATCAAGTTTTTTCAGCCCGGCAAGGTCACCGGCAAAGGCATTTAAGCCATCAGCATCCAATACGATGGGGCCGGAGAATTTTCTTTTATGGAGTTCAAACAGCAAATCTTTGGCCAGGCCTCTTCTTTTTCCCAGACCGGGACCGATCGCTATGGCCTCTGTTTTGATAAAATCCTTAAAATCGTGAGCCCTGTCACCGCCGGCTATGATCACTTCCGGGGTGGCCAGATTGGTCAGGTCCCGCAATTTATCAGATACCCCCAAATAAACCAGGCCGGCGCCTACCCGCAGGGCGCCCCGGCTGCAAAGAATGGCTGCTCCCAGCATGCCCTCTGAGCCCGCCAGGATAAAAACCTTACCATAGTCACCCTTGTGGGTGTTTTTTTCTCTTTGGGGCAGGTTTTTCTTCATCTTTCCTCAATGATCACTGCTGCTATGGCAAAATTATCCGTGTGCGACAAAGATACGTGGACATTTTCCCTTATTTCGCCGGAAATTGCAATAAGAGGTTTGCCCTTTTTATCGTTCACCACTTCGATCTGCTTCCAATGGATCCCTCGCATGCCGGTCCCTAAGGCCTTGGCATAGGCCTCCTTGGCGGCAAAACGGGCGGCCAGCTCCGGGAAACGATAGGTTTTTCTTCTCTGACAGTATTCGAGCTCTTTGGGGGTATAGATCCGGTTTAAGAATTTATCGCCATACTGCTTGACGGCGGCCTTTACGCGGTCGATCTCGATCAAATCAATCCCCTGGCCTTTGATCATTTGACCGGGGTAAGCCAGTCCAAATATTTGGGGTCATCTCCCTTGGCGGCCTTGAAATAGATATCCTGCAGTTTTTTAGTTATCTCCCCTACTTTACCGTTCCCGATCTTCCGCTTATCCACTTCTACAATGGGAGAGATCTGCGCGCCGGTGCCGCAGAAAAACAGCTCATCGGCTTCGAACAGTTCTTCTTTTGCAATATGCCGCTCGATGGCTTCAAGGTTAAGTTCCCTTTCAACTAATTCCATTACCGCCAAACGAGTTATACCTGGCAAGATGATCTCAGTCAAGGGAGGAGTAATTAACTTCCCATCCTTCACCAAGAATAGATTTTCTCCTGAGCCCTCGGCCACGGTGCCATCGGGTGATAACAAGATGGCCTCATCAAAACCGCCCTCCAGCGCCTCGGCCTTAGCCAGAGAGGAATTCACGTAAGCGCCGTTGATCTTGGCGCCCAGCGGCAGGGATTCGGCCCCGATCCTTCTCCAGGAGGAAATACAAACTTTTATCCCGCGGCTGATATCCAAATAAGCGCCGAAAGGAGCCGCGTACATGCAAAAATCATCCTCGATCCCCGTGAGTCCCAATCCGATCTTCTCCTGTGATTTATAAGCGATCGGACGGATATAGATATCCTCTTTATAGGCATTGCGCCTGGCCAGGTCCACAGTTATCTGGATGAGTTCTTCCAGGTTAGACTTGATCTTGATCTTTAAGGCCAGCGCCGATCTTTCCAATCTTTCATAATGCTCCCGAAGTTTTAGCAGGAACATCATCTTTTTCCCCTCATTCCAATAGCCCCGAATGCCCTCGAACACCGCGGTGCCGTAGTTGAAGGCATGGGTCATGATACCGATCTTGGCCTCAGCAAAGGGCACGATTTTTCCTTTAAAATAAGCGTATTTCACATTCTTTCCGGAACCTCAACTTTGAGCAATTCTAACACATTCTTTAGGGTAATTCGAGTGGCGTCCACCAGGGCCAACCGGGCCTGGGTCAGTTTTTCGTCCTCAGATAGCACCCGGCATTTATGATAATAATTATGGAAAATAGCCGAGACCTCCTTGACATACTCCACCAGTATATGCGGCTCCATGCGCCGGGCTCCCGTGATGATATTATCCGGCAGGTCGGTCAGCTTGCGCATGAGCGCCCTTTCGGCCTCATGGGTCAAAAATGACAGGTCCACCTGGTCTTTTAAATGTATACCCTTTTCGTCACCCTCCCGGAAAATACTGCGGATGCGGGCATGCGCGTATTGGACATAGAAGACCGGGTTGTCCGGGGCCTGGCGCTTGGCCAATTCGAGGTCAAATTCCAGATGCGAACTGGCGGTTACCATGGTCAGGAAGAAACGAGTGGCGTCTTTCCCTATCTCAGAGATGACCTCTTCTAAAGTTATCATCTCCCCGGTCCGCTTGGACATCCTGACCGGCTCAGTTCCCCGGAAAAGAGCGACCAGCTGCCCGATAATGATCTTAAATTTCTCGACCGGTAATTTCAGTGATTGTAGCGCTGCTTTTAGGCGAAGAACATATCCATGGTGATCCGCGCCCCAGACATTGATGATCTGATCGTAGCCTCTTTTGAATTTATCCAGATGATAGGCAATGTCCGCCGCGAAATAAGTGGACTCCCCGTTTTCCCGGACCAAAACCCGATTCTTATCGTCACCATATTCCTGGGACTTGAACCACAAAGCCCCGGCTTCCTCGAAAGTCACCTTCTGCTTTTTAAGCTCTTCCACTGCCCGCTTGACCTGCCCGGAATCATGCAGGTCTTTCTCATGGAAAAATCGGTCAAAGGAGACTCCCAACTCCCTCAATACCCTTTTTTGATCTTCCAGGATCCGGTTAAGCAGAAGGTTGCGAAAGGTCGGCTGGTTAACCTCGTTTTTAAGGTTTTGGGCGATCTCTTTAACATAGAATCCGCCATACCCGCCTTCCGGGACCTCGCCTCCGGTGGCAACCGCCCGGACCGACTCTTCAAGTTTTTCAACCTGATTTCCCACATCATTGACGTAAAATTCGCGCTCAACCGTATAGCCCGCCGCTTGCAGGACCGATGCGATATCGTCGCCGATCACCGCCCAGCGTCCGTGGCCGATGTGGAGGGGACCGGTAGGATTGGCGGAAACGAACTCGATCAGCACCTTTTTCCCCTTCCCCAATTCGCTTTTCCCGTATTGGGCACCCTGTTTCCTTATGAGAGCTATCTGTTGCCTCAAGAATTCATCCTTGAGCTTGAAGTTTATAAAACCGGTCTTGACCGCTTCCACGGAGGAAAAAATGACACCTTGGTCCCGGTCAGCTATCTTCTGAGCGAGATCCTGCGCCAGATCGGGAAGCCTTTTGCTGGTCCGGGGGGCCAAAAGAATGGCTAAGTTGGTTGAAAAATCGCCGAAGCGCTTGAGCCTGGGGATATCGATTATTATTTCGGGCAGTTCCGGCACATCGGATAAAGCATCCGTTATGATTTTTCTGATGAGCTCTTTCATCAGTAGCCTTTTTCGAAATTCAATAGCTCGTTAATTTTTTCCGAGGTCAGCTTGGTGCGAGAGATGATCTCAGCCAGCTCCCCGCGGGTTAAACCTTTATTGGGCTGGAATTTACCGCCTTCCAGAAATTTTAAAAGTCCCGTGTTCTTGGCCGCGTTGATCTCCTTTATGGCCCAGTGTCGACCGGGTATATCGGAGAAAGGAACCTCGTATACCGGCTGGCTGAGGTCCAGCCCTTCAAAACGGACGACAGCAGAGACACCTTCCGCCCGGCTGATGCCCTTTTGAGGTTTAAAGGTCTTGTTAGGATAGCCCTTGACGATCTTGGCCCGGGAGGCTGTCAAGATGTATTTGGCCGCCCAATGGGTCTTTTTGACATCCTTGTATGGATTAGCCTTAACAATTTGCAGCGGCAATTCTTTTATGCGGGTTAAAAGAGTGGCAAATTCCGCACGATTGACCCCCAGATTGGGCCGAAAAGTATTATCCGGATATCCGGTTAGGATCTTTAGAGTTCCCAGTTCCAATACCGGATCTTTGAACCGATAATCCGGGGCAATATCCATAAAGGAGGTCAGGCGGAGGACCCTTACTTTTTTAGTGTCCACCACGTTGCCGAGATTGTCCAAGCCCATGACCGTTAGTTTATTCTTTTTGAGTTCCAAGGGCATTTCCTGTGCGAACAGGTATTGTTCATTTTGGGCGGCTTCCCGATTATTTACGGTGACCCTTTTAATGCCGCGATCCAGAACTTCCCCGCTCACCAGGATCTTATCGGTATAGACTATGGATCTATCCGCCGGGATGACTACTCGCATTTTCTCCTTGGGTGGGGGGGGCTTCTTCCAGATGCCGTAAGAAAGCGAGAAATAAGAGGTATCGTTTTCTGGTATGCCGTAGTATTGGTGGAATGCATAATCGAACCGGAATCCCTGATAAGTTATGCCCACCCCCGCAGTGAGGTTATTGGCGACTTCCAGCAGTCCCCCGCCCCTCCCCACATAATCCTGATCATAGCCCAATCTGAGGTCCAATAGCCCAATAGGTGACCATTCAAACCCCAAATGAGACAAACTGGGCAAAGGCCGGAGGGGCGTGAATTCAAAGTCCCAGTTGAAGTTCAAAGTTTGATCCCCTATGGTCCTTAAACCATTTGCTCCGATGATCTTGGTGCTGGTTCCCAGTTTAAATACCGAGGGCAGGGATTCATCCGATCCCGAGGCCCAGTGGATCTTGCCGCCCATGCTGAAGGGAAGCACATTCTGCGCCATAAAACCCAGTTGCAGGGCCGGCCAGGGAGAATATTTGACGCCTAGATCCATCTCATAGCCTGAGGCCGTTCCTCCCGAGATGCCCGGGCCGGTGAGGGACTGGAAGAACATCTTAATGGTAGCCCCGGCGGAAACCGCGTCCAGCTCTTGCCAGGGAGTAAGTCCCTTGAGGTCGCTGCCCATGGAGAGCAGCAGGGCGCTGTTCTTGTAGCTGTAACTTACACCTTCGGTGCTGGAGGGAATGATCCGGATGCCGTCCACGACCTCGGTGGTGGCGGCGGGACCGGAAAAACCCAGGTCGGAGGTTATGTAGCCAAAACCCACCGTGCCCAACTGCACCTGTGAGGCCCCGGCCATATTGATATAATTAACCTCATTGATGAATTTACCGGACATGGAAGTGATCTGCCAGTTCTTCAGACTGGCCAGACCCGCAGGATTGATAAAGATGGAGTTGATGTCATCCGCCGCGCCGATGAAGGATTTTCCCATGCCCAGCAGCCGGGCCCCCACACTGATGCGCGAGGGATCATTGGCCACCTTGGTCTGGGCTGTGGCTTGGGAAAAAACTAAAAAGACCAATAGCCCGATTAGGAATGCTTTTTTCAAGGATTTAATCTTTCTTGGTCAAATTCTTCTTTATTTCCTCGAACTTTTCCTTACCTTTATCGATCGCGTCCTGCACTTTTTTCCTGGTCTCCTCGCCCTTTTCCGGAGCAAAGAGCAAACCGGCGAAAAAGCCGACGATCGCTCCCAAAGTCAAGTTGCGTGTCAGTTTACCCATCTTATTCGTCCTCCTTTACCACTCTTAAGGTCTTTTTTATACTTTTCATGAATCCGGTGTTGGCGATCTTTTTCTTGGCCAGGTGGAACCCACCAACTATCAGATCCAAAATATCTATCAAAAAGGTGACCGCCTTGACCTCCTTTTTGAGACGACGGGTGATGAAGATCACATCCACCATCATTATTATAGCCATGACCGCCACCACTGTCAAAGCGATTATCAATAGGATCAGACATAGTTGCAGGATCAGATTCAAGTCTACGTTCATTTCATACCCTCCCCTTGAATTGCGGATAGGATCCCAAAAATTTGATGAAGGCGACCTTTTTATTCATATTTCTTAAAGCTACCGCCACCAATGGGTCGAGCTTGTGTCCCTGCAGGTCCACAAAGAAATAATAATCCCCCAAAGCGCGTTTGCTGGGCCGGGATTCGATCTTAGTTAAGTTGATGCCGCGGGAAGCGAATTCCCCCAATATCCCGTATAAACCTCCGGGCCGGTCCTTGGTAATGGAAAAGACCAATGAGGTCTTATCCTTGCCGGTGCGCCGATGGTCTTGCTTGGCCAGGACCACAAAACGGGTCTGGTTTTCCCTAGCGTTGATGCGAGGAGCGATTACTTTTAATCCATAAAGTCGGGCGGAAGCCTCGGTCCCGATGGCCGCAAAGACCGGACCTTTGACCTTGCCGTGAGCTATGATCTTCTCCCCTAGGGAGGTGGCTACCTGTCTGACCGCCTCGGCGGTGGAATAAGCCAGATGCATTTTGGCCTTTGGCAGTTTTTTTCTCAGGAATTCTTTGCTCTGGTCTATCCCCTGGGGATGCGAGATGACGTCCGTGACCTCGGAAAGCGGGACGCCGGTCTGGGCTATCAGGTTATGATAGACCGGGACCACGATCTCCTGACGGATCATTAAATTGACATCCTTGACCAGCATGTCGGTGACCACTCCGATAGTCCCTTCGATGGAATTCTCGATGGGCACCACCGCTTCATCTATCTTTTTACGGTCAGCGGCAAAGAGCAGATCGTGGATAGTGGTAAAAGGCAGCATCTCGACCTTGCCTTCCAGTTTTTTGGCATAAGTCCGTCCGGCCTCCTCGGAAAAAGTCCCCTCCGGTCCCAGATAGCCAACTTTAATCATGCTTTAAAACCTCCATTTTACTTTCTTTGAGCATGTCCGCGGCCAGTTGATCCGGATATCCCCCGGCATAAACCAA
>Ga0315295_10003611_pt1 | contig 13130 bp, 13 predicted proteins | sample YL17G14_0_MG_FD_204453 | JGI IMG/M metagenome (GOLD analysis project Ga0315295, IMG submission 204453) | Sediment microbial communities from Yellowstone Lake, YNP, Wyoming, USA - YL17G14_0 | ecosystem: Environmental > Aquatic > Freshwater > Lake > Sediment | place: USA: Wyoming | collected... | reverse complement strand
TTTGATAGATACAGGATATTTCTCCATGACTTAAGCCTTTCTATATGGTATATCCAATTCGTTCTCTTCGATAAAATCAATAAGCTGTCTCACTTGATATGCTTTTGCCTTCCCATCCTTCATCTTTTGAATCGACAAAAGATAAAAGGGATAGTCAAGTTTGTAAATAAAATGGGAGCCCGTCCTCCGGTCTTCGATCATTCCGATACACCGGCATAAACGCCCTAGCTCGGCGAACCTAAGCCCTTTTGGGTTGTTTTTTGCTCTCTCAAATAACTCAATGCATTTTGGGGTCAATTCAGGCCAGCTTATTTACACCGCAATACATGGTACCATTTACGGTACCATTTGTCAATAGCCTATGAATTCCCTCAACAGCATTCATAGACGCCGGGTCCGTCGCCTCGTTCTCATCCCCGGCCCTCGAAAACAGCCTGGATATCCGCCGACATGACCACGAGGCCGGTCCTAGATTCATGCTGACTTGGGATGTCGTCGAACCCATCACCTATCAGCCCTCCATATCTTCATCCAATGATCTTCCACTCCCAAAAGACCTAGGGCCCTTCTTTGCGACAGCCTCTGCTCACCCGAAAGTTCGGGCTTAAGATAAGGGGACTCTTTTTGTGCCCGATGTCAATCGTTGCATGATGCTATAATGGAAGATGGTTCGCTCGGAAGGGAACGGTCGATAAATATGCAGGTCTTCGTATCGTTGAATGCTCAAGGACATCGGCCCGCAAGAAAAGCTGCGGCCGTGCTGGGAATTGCTTGTTTTGTTTCCTCCACGGCCATTTCTATTGGGCAAGAAAGAACCATCGGGATAAAGCTAGGTCCAGCGCTGGAGATCGGCCGGAAGGAGCTGCTTTTCGGCTCCATCGCCTCGATCTGCGAAGACGGCCAGTCCAATTTTTATGTCCTCGACCGGCAGGAGACCCGCATTCTCAAATTCGCTCCCGACGGACGGCTGCTCGCAAAGTTTGGCCAGAAGGGCCAGGGCCCTGGAGATTTTCAGTCCCCGGGACAGATCGTCTTCACACGCCAGGGAGAGTTGGCCGTGCTCGAGGACCTTTTCTATGTCTCCTTCCTCAAGACGGACAGCACTTTCATTCGGCGGCTCGACCTCAACGGCCGGTTAGGCCTGGGGTATATTGGTCCCGACCGGTTCTACGCCTGGGAATGGCGGCCCGAAGGCCGGCAGCAGCTGATGGTAGATGCCAAAAGTAACATTCTCAGTACCTTTCACACCCAAGCCAGGGACCTCTTCTCCGTCAACCTGCCCGACGAGACGGGCCGGGCCGTGATGTTCAACTACAGCAACGACGTCTATGTTCCGCAATTTCTGTATGCTCATGGCGGCCATCTCAGTACCCTCGGGATAAGCGATAAATATGAGATCGTTCTTCTGAATGAGAGCGGCCAAGCGATCGCTTCGATCCGGCGGAACCTGAAAGCTCAGAAATTCAGCGCTAGAGAAAAAGCCTATTTTGAGCGCGAACTTCAGGAATTCGCCAGGTCCAAGGGCTGGCCCGGCCACGTGGCCCGCGAGCTCGACAAAAAAATCCCTTCGCTTAAAAATATGGTCAGTGCGGTCCGGATATCCCCGCAACACGTCTTCGTCTTTCGTTTCCCCCCGGACATCACCGCCAAGGAGGCTTATCTGCCCGTCGACATTTTCACCCTTAAAGGCGAATTCCTGGGTACGGCCGAACTCCCGGAAGTACCGCTGCTGGTCACCGACAAGGCCATGTACTTTATCAAAACGGATGAAAGCGATAACATCTTTTTGCTGCGCGCGGAATGTTCCCTGGAGTTCTGAGGTTTGAGTCCGGGGTGAGGGGGCCTACAGGATTTTATTCCGGCCCTTCTTCTTCAGGGCCTCGATGACTTCCTTGACCCGCTGGTCAGCCTTTTGGCTGCACACGAGCAGCGCGTCTTTCGTGTCGATGATGATCACGTCTTTGAGACCGACGACCGCCGCCAGCCGGTGAGGGCTGTAGACGAGGCAATTCCGCGAATCCAGAAAGAGCGCTTCGCCGCGGAGGGCGTTCTTCGAAGCGTCCTGCGGCCAGATATCGGCCAGCGAAGCCCAGGACCCGACATCGGACCAGCCGAAGTCTCCCTCTGCCATCAGCACACCTTCGGCTTTCTCCATCAAGGCGTAGTCGATCGAGGTCGCCGGTATGTCCCGAAAGGCGGCGGCGATCCTCTTCGTATCTTTCTTCCTAAGCCCGGCCAACATTTTTCCCCAATACACGAAGAACTCCGGGGAATATCGCTCGAGCTTCCGGGCGAATACTTCGGCCCGCCAGATAAACATCCCGGAATTCCAGCGGTGCCTCCCCTGCTTCAGGTACTTTTTGGCTTGTTCGACCGCCGGCTTCTCCTTGAACCGGAGCACGGGATGGAAGTCCTCCCCCCCGAATCGCCGCCGGCCCTTGTTCGAAAAATGGATGTAGCCGAAGCCCGTGGATGGAAAAGTGGGCGGGATGCCGAAGGTCACGATGACTTCTTCCCGCGCCGCCGCGGCCGCGGCCGCCCTCAATTTCCTGAGAAAGACTTCCGGTTTGGTGATCAGGTGGTCGGCGGGGAGCGCCAATACCACCGCCTTGGGATTTAGAAAATAAACCCGGGCCGTCGCCAGGATGAGCGACGCGGCCGTGTTTTTAGCCAGCGGTTCGACGAGCACGTTTTCGGGGGGCAGGTCGGGAATGAGTTTCCTTATGGCCGCCGCCTGCGCCTTATTGGAAATTGTATATATCGCTTCAGGAGGAAGCAGCGGCTTCAAGCGCTCCACCGTCTCCTCGATCATGGTCTTTGGAGTGGCGATGGGCAGGAACTGCTTGGGCCGGCTCTTCCGGCTGAGCGGCCAGAACCGCGTGCCGCTGCCCCCGGCCATGATCACAGCGCAGACGCGCGGCCGCCCGCTCATGAGTTCCCGAGCCTCTGGATCGCTCTCTCGAGGACCGTCCCCACTTCCTTCCTGATGGCCTCGAGGTCTTCCGGCGTGTCGGCTTCGTACCGGAGGACGAGCGCGGCCTGGGTGTTCGAGGCGCGAACGAGCGCCCAGCCCTTGGGATAGCTCACCCGGATGCCGTCGATATCGTTGACGGGATACTTCTTTTCCAGTTCCTTCTTGACCTCGTCCACGATCTTGAACTTCACTTCATCAGAGGCGTACACCCGGATCTCCGGAGTGTAGTAGGTCTTGGCAAGGTCGGCCAGCATGGCCGAGAGCTTCATCTTCGAGCGTGACAAGATCTCCGCCAGCCGGGCGGAAGCATAGATGGCGTCATCGAACCCGAAATAGCGGTCGGCGAAGAAAATGTGGCCGCTCATCTCGCCGGCCAGAAGGGCCTTCTCCTCTTTGATCTTTTTCTTGATCAGGCTGTGCCCCGTCTTCCACATGATCGGCCGGCCGCCGAGTCTCTTGATTTCTTCATAAAGCAGCTTTGACGCCTTGACCTCGGAGATCACGGTCGCTCCGGGATGCGCCGGCAAAACGTCGCGCGAAAAGACGATCATCAGCTGGTCCCCCCAAAGCAGCTTGCCCTGGTCGTCGACGACGCCGATCCGGTCACCATCGCCGTCGTACCCGACTCCGAAATCGGCGCCGGTCTCCCCGACCTTCTTGACCAGATCTTCCATGGCCTCGGGAAGCGTCGGGTCCGGATGATGGTTCGGGAATCTTCCGTCCGGCTCGCAGTAGAGCTCGGTCACGTCGCAGCCCAGCTTTCTGAAGATCGGCGCCGCCACGAATCCCGCGACCCCGTTCCCGGCGTCCAGTACGACCTTCAGCTTGCGGCCGAGCCGGATGTTCTGCAGCACATAATTCTCATAATCGGGGATGATGTCATAGCTGGACTTCGAGCCCGGTTGATCGGATGTGATCTTCCCGTCCCGGAGGATCCGGTAAACCTCCTGGATGGTCTCTCCGTAGAGCGTCTCCTCCCCCACCATCATCTTAAAGCCGTTGTACTCCGGCGGGTTATGCGAACCGGTGATCATGACCGCCGCCTCGTTCTTCTTGTAGAAGACCGCGAAATAGAGAAGCGGCGTTGGCACCTGCCCGATGTCGACAACACTGCACCCGGTGGAAAGAAGCCCCCTCGTGACGGCCTCGGCATAAGCGGGTGAGCTCAGCCGGGCATCCCGGCCCAGAGCGACCCTTTTCTTGCCGTGCTCCCGGAAGTAAGTGCCCGCTGCCCGGCCCAGGTATTCGACGAATTCAAGGGTCAGGTCCTTGTCGACGATCCCCCGGATATCGTATTCCCTGAAGATCTTCGGGTTTATGTCCACGTTCGCCTCCCTTCGAGACTGCGGTTTGGCCCCACCTGTCCCCTATCCGATATTCCGGATGGACAGGGTCTTCACCTTTTCTTCCACTTCTCCCCATTTGCCCTGGGCGTCCAGGATGAATTCTATGAACTCGCGCACGGCGCCCCGGCCGCCGTTGCGCTCTGAGATGAAATGGCAGTTTTTCTTGACCTCCGGATGGGCGTCGGCCACGGCTCCGGCCAGTCCGACCGACTTGATGACCGAGAGATCGCCCAGGTCGTCTCCGATGTAGGCGGCCTCCTCGGCCACGAGCCCGTGTTTCACCAGGATCGCTTCAAGCACCGGCTTCTTGTCCAAGATCCCCTGGTGAAGCTCGTCGATCCGGAGCTTTTCCGCCCTCTTCACGAGCGCCCGCGACGTCTTCCCGGTGATGATCGCCGTCTTGAACCCGGCGAGGTGGGCGAGCAGGATCCCCAGACCATCCCGGACATTGTAGGACTTGACCTCTTCGCCGTCGGGCAGGACAAACAGAGTCCCGTCGGTCAGGGTTCCGTCCACATCCATGACGATCATCTTGATCCGGAGCGCCCTGGCCTTCCCGTCGGTCATCAGAACATCTCCGTGCGCCAGAGGTCATGGAGATGGATGATGCCCTCGACCTTTCCGCCCCTGTCGGTGACGACGAGCGAGGTGATCTTGCGCTCTTCCATCAGGTTCAGGGCCTCGGTGGCCAGACGCTCCCGGTCGACGGTAACGGGGTTGGCGGTCATGCACTCGCGGGCGTTCTTCCCGAAGATCCCTTCCTTGTGCTTCCTCATCATCCGGCGCAGGTCTCCGTCGGTAATGACACCATAAAGGGTGTCGTCTTCGGACACGACGCAGGTGACGCCCAGCTTCTTCCCCGTCATCTCCTCGATCACCCGGAGCATCGGCGTACCGGGGAGCACCCGCGGGATCTTTGCCCCCCGGTGCATGAGCATCCCGACCCTGGTCAGCTTCCGGCCGATGTGCCCTTGGGGATGAAAGAGGACGAAATCTTCCTCGCTGAACCCCTTTTTTTTCATCAGGGCGATGGCCAGCGCATCTCCCAGGGCAAGGGCGGCGGTGGAGCTGGCCGTGGGGACCATGTCCTCGGGGCCGGCTTCCCGCTCGACCTTGGCATCGAGGACGATATCGCTGTATTTGGCGATCCGGGACCTCCGGTTTCCCGTGATCAAGATGAGCTTGACGCCGATCCGCTTGATGAATTCGAGGAGGCCGATGATCTCCTTGGTTTCCCCGCTGTAGGAGATGACCAGGACGACGTCGGTCGCCAGGATCATCCCCAGGTCGCCGTGGCCGGCTTCGGCCGGATGGATAAACAGCGCCGGCGTCCCGCAGCTCGCCAGGGTGGCGGCGATCTTGCGGCCGATCAGGCCCGACTTGCCCATGCCGGTCACGATGATCCGCGACTTGTTCTCAGCCAGGAGGTCGACCGCCTTGGAGAAATTCTCGCCCAACCGGGGAATGAGGGCGGAAATCGCCCGGCTTTCAATCTCCAGAACTCCCCGTCCGATTTTGATTATCTCGGTCTTCTTCATAATCCCATTACCTCGCCGCCGGCTTCCTCTAACCAAGGGCTTTTTTAATCCGCAAAGCGGAACGCAGGACTTCGTCTAATTTATTTAATCTCAATGAATTATAAGAATCCGACAGGGCCTTGGCCGGGTTGTCATGGACTTCCAGAAAAAGTCCGTCCGCACCTGCCGCGACACCGGTCCGGACCATCAGCGGGATGAATTCCGCCTCTCCACCCGAGGCCGCCCCGCGGCCGCCTGGCTGCTGGACGATATGGGAGGCATCCATGACTACAGGAAATCCCCATTCCTTCATGACCGGGATAGAGCGGACGTCGAAAACCAGATTGTTATAGCCGAAAAATGTGCCCCGCTCGGTGAGCATTATCCGGTCGTTTCCCTGGCTGAGGACTTTTTCAACGGCGTTCTCCATCTCCTGCGGGGAAAGGAACTGGCCTTTTTTGAGGTTGAGCGGCTTTCCGGTCTTGGCCGCTTCGACAAGGAGGTCGGTCTGGCGGCAGAGAAAGGCCGGTATCTGGATGACATCGAGGACCTCGGCCGCGCTCGCCACCTGGCTCGTCTCGTGGACATCGGACAGGACAGGGACGGAAAGCTCCTCTTTTATGCGCCGCAGAATGGCCAGGCCTCGCGCCATCCCGGGCCCCCGGTATGACCGCACGGAAGAACGGTTGGCTTTGTCATAAGAAGCCTTGAAGATGAACGGGACCTTGAGGCCGGCGCAGATGTCCTTGATTTTGCCGGCCAAAGCGAATGCCTTTTTCTCGCTTTCGATGACGCAGGGACCGGCGATGAGGAACAGTCGTGTCGCCCCTCCCGCGGTGATCCCTTTAGCGATCTTTACGGCCTTTGTTCCTTTGGAGACGTTGGGCATAGCTAGCTCCGATAAACGCTTTGAATAACGGATGAGGACTCGCCGGCTTTGACTTGAACTCCGGATGGAACTGGCAGCCGAGGAACCAGGGGTGGTCTTTGATTTCGATGATCTCGACGAGGTTGAGCTTGGGGTTATGGCCGGTGAACGACAGGCCGGCCCGGGCCAGCTTGTCCTTGTAGGCGGGGTTGAATTCGTAGCGGTGGCGGTGCCGCTCCAAAATTAGCGTTTTCCGATAGGCTTTGTAGGCAAAAGACTTTTTCTCCAGCTGGCAGACGTATTCTCCGAGGCGCATCGTGCCGCCGATATCGTGCTCAGGGCTGAGCTCCCGCCAGAGGAAAAAAACCCGGTGCGGAGTATGGCCGTCGAATTCCGTGCTGTTGGCTCCCTCGAAACCAGCGACGTTACGGGCGAATTCGATGGTGGCGCACTGCATCCCCAGGCAAATGCCGAAATATGGGATTTTTTTCTCCCGGGCGTAGGTGACCGCCCGGATCTTGCCCTGGATCCCGCGGATCCCGAATCCCCCCGGCACCAGGATCCCGTCCTTATCCCCCAAGACGTCGTCGAGTTTGCCCTTTTCCAGGTCTTCGGACTCGATCCAGCAGATGTTGACCTTGAGCCCATGCGCGATGCCCCCGTGCTTCAGGGCTTCCTTGAGGCTCAGATACGAATCCTGCAATCCGGCATATTTCCCAACCAGGGCGATATTCACTTCGTCGCGCGGGTTTTTCATCCTGGTCACAAGCGCCTGCCAGGGAGCCAGGTGCCGCCTCTTAGAGGGCAGCCCGAGCTTCTTGAGGATGTACATATCCAGTCCCTCGGCGGCGAACAAAAGAGGGATCTCGTAGATATTGTCAACGTCCTTGGCGGTGATGACGGCCTCGAGCGCGACGTTCGTGAACAGCGCAATTTTGCTCTTGATGTCCGTTGTCAGCGCCCGGTCAGTCCGGCAGAGGAGGATATCGGGCTGGATGCCGATCGCCCGGAGCTCTTTGACGCTGTGCTGGGTAGGCTTGGTCTTGAGCTCCCCGGAGGTGCTGATATAGGGCACGAGAGTGAGATGGACAAACAGCACGTTCTCGGGCCCGAACTCGAGCCGCATCTGCCTGGTCGCCTCGAGAAACGGCAGGCTTTCGATGTCACCCACTGTCCCGCCGATCTCGACGATGACGATATCATTTCCCTCGGACACGGCCTGGAAAGCTTTCTTTATCTCATCCGTGACGTGGGGGATGACCTGGACTGTCTTCCCCAAGAACTCGCCCTTTCGCTCTTTGCGGATGATGGATTCGTAGATCTTGCCGGCCGTCCAGTTGTGCGCCTTGGAGGTACGTGTCGATGTAAATCTCTCATAATGGCCGAGATCCAGGTCCGTTTCCGCGCCGTCGTCGGTGACATAGACCTCGCCGTGCTGGAACGGGCTCATCGTGCCCGGGTCGACATTCAGGTACGGGTCGAATTTTTGCAGAGTGATCCGATAGCCATGGCTTTCCAGCAGACGGCCGATCGAGGCGGCCGCGATCCCTTTCCCGAGCGCCGAGAGAACCCCGCCTGTGACAAAGATATGCTTGGTTTTAGGCATGGCCTTTCTTCCTCAGGAAATCCTCGACCTTGATTATATCGCCCGGCGTATCCACGCTCAAGGTAGGGCTGAGCGCCTCGACCATCTTGATCCGGCAGCCATTCTCGAGCGCCCGCAACTGCTCCAGTCTTTCCAGGCGCTCCAGCCGCGAAGGTTTCATCCCGGCGAATTCGGCGAGGAAATCTTTTTTATATCCATAGATGCCGATGTGCTGGTAGAAGAAATCCGAAGCCTGAAAGGGGAGGGGCGCCCGGGAAAAATAGAGCGCAAATCCGTCCTTGTCCGTGACCACTTTGACGATGTTCGGGTTGGCCAATAGGTCGAGGTCATGGACCCTGGCCATAAGCGATGCCATCCGTACTTGCTCGCTCTGAAGGGCCTCGACGAGCGAGTCGATCAGCCCTCCGGTGACCAGAGGTTCATCCCCCTGGATGTTTATAATTATATTATTATCAACAGCTTGAGATACTTCTGCTGCCCGCTCAGTGCCCGAGTTATGAGTCCCCGAGGTCAGCCACGCCTCCGCGCCGAAAACCCTCGCCGCCTCCCGGATGCGTTCATCATCGGTGGCGATAATAACGCGGTCCACAAGCCGCGCCTCCCGCACGCCGTCATAAACCCTCTGGATCATCGGCCTTCCGAGAATCAAGGCAAGAGGCTTGCCCGGGAATCGGGTTGATGCGTACCGGGCAGGGATTATCGCCGCCGCTTGCTTCAAAGCGTTTCTTCCTCCTTGGTTTTCTCGTGTTCCGGGGCCGCGGCTGCTATCTGTTCTCCGGCCATACAGTTTGCCTCCAGGTAAGCGCCTTCGTCCACGATCAGCTTAGGAGAGACGATGGACCCGAAAACCCGGCCGCGGCTGTGGATCTCGACCTTGTCTTCGGCCCGGATCGAGCCCCTTATCTCTCCGTTGATCACGACATAGCCGGCTTTGACATCAGCCTCCACCTTGCCCTGCTCTCCGACGACGAGCATCGAGTCGGAAACGATCGTGCCCTTAAAAAAGCCATCGATTCGAAATGAGCCCTTGAACGAAAGCTCGCCTTTGAACTCGGTGTCCTTATCGAAGAACCCGGTGATCTTCTGCTCGTCGTACTCCCGTTTTCTTTCTTTTTCTTTCATCTCGCTCCTCCTTTGATCATTCCATAGATGCGGTTCAGATCATCCAGTGAAAAATAGGAAATCTTGATTATCCCCTTCGTCCGATTTCCGGCGATAGAGACTTTTGTCCCGAGGGCCCTCACAAGGTCGTCTTCCACGGCCCGAAGGTCGGCGTCGGGCTCGGGGCTTCTGGCCGCCGGCCGCTTCTTCCCGCCCGATATCATCCTTTCAACGTCCCTCACAGTCAAGCCGTTATGGACGATCTCCCGGGCCAGAGAAGTCATTGACTCCTGATCTTCGAGCGCCAGGAGAGCCCGGGCATGGCCCATTGTGATCTTATTTTCAGATAAATAATCTTGAACGATTTTGGGAAGGTTGAGCAGCCGGAGATAATTGGCCACGGAAGTCCGGTCCTTCCCCACCCGGTCCGCGATTTCCTCTTGAGTGTAATGTAATTCCCGGATCAGTCTTTGATAGACATGAGCGATCTCCAGAGGGTTGAGGTCTTCCCGATGGAGGTTCTCGACCAGGGAGATTTCGAGCTGCCGTTCCTTCGGTATCTGCCGAATCAGGACGGGGATCTTCCTCAATCCCGCTTTTTGCGCCGCCCTCCATCTTCTCTCCCCGACAATGATCTTATACCCCTCCCCCTCCGGCACGACAAGGATAGGCTGAATAACGCCGCTTTCCCTCATCGACTGGGCCAATTCCTCGATTGAAGCCGGGTCGAACCGGATTCTCGGTTGCAGCGGGTTCGGTGTTATTTCCTCGAGGTCCACTTCCGCATACCGTTCGTCCTTGAGAATTCCGTAATCGTCAGGCAAGAATACTCCCAATCCCTTGCCCAAGGCTTTCTTTGTCATTTGCTGAGTAACTCCTGTGCGAGGCTAAGATAGGCGCCTGCTCCTTTGGATTTGATGTCATAGAGAACAACAGGCTTGCCAAAGCTGGGCGCCTCGGCCAGCCTCACGCTCCTGGGGATAACGACCTGAAAGACGATCGTCTTAAGCGAACGCCTGATCTCTGCGGCGACCTGTTTGGAAAGGTTGGTCCGTTCGTCAAACATGGTCAGGACAATGCCCTCGATAGACAGCGCCGGGTTGAAATAGGTGCGAACCTGGTCAAAAGTGGCCAGGAGATCGGGGATGCCTTCCATGCACAGGAACTCGCATTGAATCGGGATGAGGACTGAATCGGCTGCCGTCAGGGCGTTCAGAGTGAGGAACCCCAGTGATGGGGGGCAATCTATGAAGGTGAAATGGAAATTGCGCCTGGCCCTGTCCAGGGCGTCCCGCAATTTCTTCTCCCGGTTCTCTTTGGAGAAAAGTTCGACCTCCGCGCCGGAGAGCTCGGGCGAACAGGGGCAAACATAATAATTATCGAGTTCCGTCCCCAGAACGAGGTCCATCAGGTCATGCCCGTTCATGAGTGCTTGATAAATCCCTTTTTGCGCTTCTTTGGCTTTCCCAAGGCTGGCCGTCGCCATCCCCTGAGGATCCAGATCTATAACCAGGACCCTGTTGCTCTTCATGGCCAGAGCTGCGGAAAGATTGATGGCTGTTGTCGTTTTGCCGACTCCCCCCTTTTGATTGGCGACAGCGATTACCTTGCCCATGACACCTCAATGTTTCACGTGGAACATTGGTCCTTACCCGGCCGTTCTTTTCCGGGCCCGGATATAAAAGCTGAGGTTGACCAGGGCGGCAGGCGTGATCCCCGAGATCTCCGCAGCCTGACCGAGCGTCCTCGGCCGGGACTTTGAAAGCCTTTCGACAACTTCTTTAGTCAAACAAGGGACCTTTTTGAAATCTATATCTTCGGGCACCTTCACCTGATTCATCCGCCTTATCCTGTCAACCTCCTTCTCCTGCTTTCGCAGGTAGCCCTCATACTTAACCTCCGCCTCTGCGTATCGTATCTCCTCGTCTGTCAAAGGATCAGGAAATTTTCTATATTCTAGCACATTTCGCAGTGAAACTTCAGGTTTTTTTAGCCATTCCCTAAGCGTTATCTGGCTCCCGCCCTCCAGTTTGACTTTCTCTTTCCGGAGGAATTGGAAAAGGCGTCCGATTTTCTCCTGCTTTTCCTCAAAGAGCCGGTAATCGGCTTTCGTGACCAATCCATACTTCCTTCCATATGGGGCCAGCCTGTAATCGGCATTGTCAGCCCGCAGATTCAACCTGTATTCCGCCCTTGAAGTGAACACGCGATAGGGCTCCTCGACCCCGCGGGTCACAAGGTCATCGATCATGACTCCGATGTAGGCTTCATCCCTTCTCAATACAAATGGCTGTTTTCCCCTTATCTTCAGAGCGGCATTGATACCGGCCATTATCCCCTGGGCGGCTGCTTCCTCGTATCCCGATGTCCCATTGATTTGTCCCGCCAGGAAAAGGTTCTCGATACGCCTGGTTTCAAGAGAGGGCTTAAGTTCCGTGGGGGAGACGGCATCGTATTCTATCCCATAGGCCGGTCTCAGTATCTTGGCTTGATCCAGTCCGGGGATGGTCTTCAATATCTCCGCCTGCACCGCATAGGGGAGGCTGGAGGACATCCCGTTGACATAGATCTCCGCCGTCTCCAACCCCTCCGGCTCAAGGAAGAACTGGTGTCGCTCGCGGTCAGGGAACTTGACGACCTTGTCCTCGATCGAAGGGCAATAGCGGGGTCCGATTCCGGTTATTTTTCCGCTGTAAAGAGGGGACTTGTCCAGGTTCCTTCGGATGACTCGATGTGTCCGGGCATTTGTGTAGCCAAGATGACAGAGCACCTGGTTCACCAGGGGCCGGCACGTCCTGAAGGAAAAAGCAACGGGGGTTTCGTCACCAGCCTGCGGAGAGAAGGCCGCCCAATCAACCGTGTGCTTATCCAGCCTCATCGGCGTCCCTGTTTTAAGCCGGAACATCCTCAGGTGTAGTCTTCGCAGGCTTTCACTCAGTGATGTGGCCGCCGGCTCATTGGCCCTTCCGGCCGGGTATGAGTTCAACCCCATGTGGATCAGACCGTTCAGGAAAGTCCCGGGAGAGATGATCACCATTTTTCCCGGCAGCCTGTTCCCGTCCAGGGTCATTACTCCGCGGGCTTTCCCGCCGGAAATAATTACATCAGTCACGATACCCTGAAAAACCGTCAGGTTTGAGGTATCTTCAAGCCATTTTTTCATGACCAGACGATACCGGGCTTTATCACACTGCGCGCGGGGGGCCTGGACAGCACTCCCCCGGCTTCGGTTGAGGAGCCGGAACTGTATCCCGGTTTCGTCGGCAAGGAGCCCCATCAACCCTCCCAGAGCATCTATCTCCCGAACAAGATGACCCTTGGCCAAACCGCCTATGGCTGGGTTGCACGACATCTGGGCGATCGTCTCCAGGTGAATAGTGACCAGCATAGTTTTTAGCCCCATTCGAGCTGAGGCGGATGCCGCCTCGCACCCGGCGTGGCCGGCCCCGACAACAATGACGTCGTAATCTGGCCTAAAACCGCACTTTTGGCTCATTTTCCCACACAAAACCAGGAGAAAATGCTGTTAATGACCTCTTCAGCCCGGATTTCCCCTGTCAACTGGCCGATAAAAGGCAAAACTCCCCTGATTTCCTCAACCCAGAGCTCTTCTGTATGCCCATTTCGAAGCAAAACCAGCGCTTTTTCCAGGCCAGTGGCGATTTGATCAAACAGGAGCTTTTGCCTCAGCTGAATGATCACTTCATCATCCCGCTCC
>Ga0315295_10003609_pt1 | contig 13134 bp, 17 predicted proteins | sample YL17G14_0_MG_FD_204453 | JGI IMG/M metagenome (GOLD analysis project Ga0315295, IMG submission 204453) | Sediment microbial communities from Yellowstone Lake, YNP, Wyoming, USA - YL17G14_0 | ecosystem: Environmental > Aquatic > Freshwater > Lake > Sediment | place: USA: Wyoming | collected... | reverse complement strand
ATCATTAATGAGATAATCACCGACTAATATGCGGTCGGTCCGGCTGGTTATGGCGGCAATAATGGCTTCACCTCGCCCCGTGTGGAAAGCATGCGAACTTATTATCACGGCCGGTCGGTGTTTGGTTCCGGTCTCGTCGGCAAAGATGGAACTAACTAGAACAATATCTCCCCGGCTATATTCGGTCATAGGCTGCGTCCTTCTCGTTATCCCAGACCTCGGCTAGCACCGGGTCAGCCTCTGCAGAGAGTTTTAGAAGTGCCTCAATACTTGTAGCTCCCTGCCCGGGATAGGGCACCTTGTCCAGGTCTTCTTTGCGGAATCGGCGATGACGCTCCTCACCAATACGAAAAGCCGGCAGCCTGCCTTCTCTGGTAAGTTTGTAAATAGTCCTCTTTGAAACGCATAGGTATTCAGCAGCTTCTTCTACCGTGAACCATTCTTTGGTAATTACCATAGAAATACCTCCGCATAAAGCTTGACATATTTAATGTATCATTGTAGCACATACAGGCAAGTAAGTGCAATATTAAACCAGGGAAATGTTCAAAGCACAGTAGATGTCAGGCAGCATTGCTTACGAAAACTCCGCAGGACGGCTTTGGGATTGAAGGGGCCGCCGTGGGTACAGTAGATTTTTGTTGGCTTCTTTCGCAATATCAGCTTTATGCTTTCCTTTAGCTGGGACATATTGTCGGCGAAAAGGGGGTAGTTCGGCTGCCAAAAGCGGAGCATTCCCCGCATGACGAAGTCGCCGACGATGAACTCGCCGTTGGGCAGAATCACCAATACCGAGCCGGGGGTGTGGATTACCTTGCCGTCAACGCCGAATTTGCTGAGGTCCATATCCTCGTTAATAAGGATATCGGGTTTAACCGGCGGCGCTGTGGCGGGACCTCGACCCGTCTTTCCCCGGATTAGAATCAGCACACTAGTTAGAACGAAAATCGGGTAACGTGCCACAATGTCATCATTGTCGCCCTATCTAAGTTCCTTTCCGCACTTTTTGCAGTAGCCTGCATCCTTGTCCACAGGGTTGCCGCATTTAGGGCAGAAGTTTTCAGCCGCTGTTTCTTTAGCCTTAGATGAAGCTTCCTTTACCTCAGTTCCGGCGGCTGGTTTGGCAACAGGCCTTGACCGGAGGCGGTATATAAGATAGATCAGGCCGGCTATGACCAGCAATATAATCACTGTGGCTATGATAGGCATCGTGTAGTTGGGCCCCCACAGTATTTCTACGGTGGAGGGTCCGGTCATAAGCTGGCTGCCGCTGGCGTTCAGTGGGCTTTGTACCCCACCCAGGAAACCCCATAAGCCCAGCAAGGGGACTGCGTGCAGCGACAGGTTCCAGGTGGCGGTGCTGCCCTGGCGCTCCCAGGAGCGCTCGTCTATGGCCGGGTATTCCGATTTCAGAGTCAGCTGGTAATAAGTGTCGTATACGGCAGTGACGGGCCCTCCCTGGGTGACAGTAAAAAACAAGGTCCTGGTAGGGCGCGTGGTGCCGTCGGGAAGCCTCCATTCACGGAAGACATACTTTATGCCGTTCTGGATATTGGTTTCAATAGTGCCCGGTGCGGTGCTGCTGAAATTGCTGCCTACAGCATAAAAGCCGGCGCCCGGCGGCTGTGTGGCTCCGGGCGGCTCGCTGGCCGTGGTGATATTTACCTCCTGCGCATAATCGAAATAGGCATGGTTGTCGACGTCGGTCACCGTCTTGGTATTCGACCCTATGACTGTGAACTTCATATTGGAGTTCGGGACCTGTACCGTTTGATCTACCATCACCAGATGGCTTTCGCACGGCACTGAGGTAAATGATTGAGATTGACCTCCTATAAGGGTGGCCTCGTGCGCGCCATCGACCAATACATTTGTCTGGCCCTGCGTAAGGCCGGAGCCGATTTCGACGTCGAAATCGCAAGCGGTAGTGTAGTAAAAGATGGGCAGGTAGTTAGCCCAACAATCGACGATGAGGATAAAGTCGCGGCTGATGGGCACGCAGGGGCAGTTGGGGGTGTAGCAGGTACCTGTATCGGCAACAGTAGCCGTCACGGTATAAATGCCGCAGGTGCCCGGGGCGGGGGTGCCGGAGATGATGCCGTTGACGGTGTCCGTCACGGACAGCCCCACCGGCAAGCCCACAGCGCTCCAGTTTAAGGGTCCCACACCGCCGGTGGCGCTGAGTGTCATATAGAACGGCAGGTTCTCCCATGCCACCGGGTAATAAGTTGCGTTGATAGCCGTGATACATGGTGGTGGACCTCCGGTGACGTTCAGGGTTACATTTTGAAAGGTCGAGAAGGACACGCAAAACGGGAAAGGGCACCACGCACAGCCTGGGCAATGATTGCAAAGCTCGGTGCAATAAACCTGAAAGGTATAGGCTCCGGTACTACCCTGGTCAGGACAACCTGTAAGTAACCCGGTATTCTTATCTAGATTTGCCCATCCCGGCACCGTCCCCAACGTCCAAAAGAAAACGTTTTCAGGAGGTATCGAGCACGTGTTGCCAATAGTGGTAAATTGAAATGAAAAGGGCACGCATTCTTGCAAGTTAGGAGAATTCCACCCGATAAATCCGGCAGGAGGAGCAATGTCAAAAGCAGCCCGTACAGGTAGGGGGTTCAGCGCCATCCCTCCCATGGCCAGTGACAACGCAGCTATAGTAACCAGGCATAATCTGAAAAAGACCGCTGTCCTACGGCACTTTCCGAAGTTCCATGTACTCATTTAACTACCTCCATATTTACTCCAACAAGAAGGATTCATTTTCCCCCTGGTCTGTTAAACAGCAACCGTCAGCGAAGATATGGGGTTTTGGGTGTGGTAGGAGTCGTCTGACGGCAGGCTGCGTCCGCCTGGGACTCGGTGGAATAACAGGTGCCTCCGGATTGGGCACATTGAGCCTTGGTGGTCTGATAGGCCTTGCCTCCACTGCAGCACCAGCACAGCACCGGCTGGCAGGCTCGCATCGCCTCGGCCTGGTTGGTGGACCAGTAGGAGCCTCCCACCTGGGCGCACTGAGCCCGGGTGGTCTGGCCGACCTGGCCATCCCTGCAGCACCAGCCTATTGGCTGGCAGGCTTGTATTGCCTCGTTCTGGTTGGTGGACCAGTAGGAGCCTCCCACCTGGGCACACTGAGTCTTGGTGAACTGGGCGAGCTGGCCGTCCCGGCAGCAATAGCCTACCGGCTGACAGGCCTGTATTGCGTCTGTCTGGTTAAGGTACCAGGCGCCTCCCGTCTGGGCACACTTTGACTTGGTGGCCTCCACGACCTGGCCGACCTGGCCGGCCTGGCCGGCTTTGCAGCAATAGCCTACCGGCTCGCTGTAGCAATACCAATTTTGCTGGTTATCAGGGGAGTAGTAGCAGCGCTCCTCTGAGCATTTCTGGGTGAACCCGCGGCTTTTTGCATCTTCAGGTTTCAGACAGTAGGGGCAGCCGTCGGGGCATTTTAAAAACTCAGGTTTATTGGCAGTCGTAGGCGTTGATGGAGTTGTGGTACGTGGCGTGAAAACCTGAGCTAACCATTTAGGCGAACGAGGCTCGGTCTGGTTGCCCGTCGACCATGGTTGCCCGGCTGCGATGGGCAGAGTGGCAAAAGATAGCGTTAGCACTGCCAGCACTTGGCCGCTCCCGTTGCTGGCTATCAGGACGGTATTGAACGTATTGCTGTCGCCCGTCTGTATTGCGTAGGCCGGCAGCCCGTTGGCAATCCCTTGAAGTGTGGCGCCGGAAGGGTTATTGATCTCTTTGATGGTATTGCCCGCCTCAATCACCTCTATTTTCGTGGCGCCCTTCACCACGAATGTATACAAGGCGGCATCGCCGTCATTCAGCACTAAGGAAGAAACCGCAAGCAGCACGATTTCCGGCGGCTTTCCGTTTGCAGAGAACCCTGCGGTGCCACCGGTAGCTCCAGTGGTAATCAGACAAACCAGTACAAGGCAGAGACACAACCCGAGAACGCTATTCATACTGCGGACCCATTTAAAACCTGATAATCTCATTACTCAACCTCCAATTAAAATCGGTGCAACGCCCAGACTTTTCCAAGTGTAGTATACGGTCAATGTAAACCCAGGCATACGAGTGGTGTAGTAGCCATGGAAAATAAAAAGCAAAGCCATCTGCGAGTCCCTAAAATAAATCATGTAGAAACATCGCTAGTGTTACTGTACGCCACATTTTTGCATATGTCAATGGTTGTGTCAGAACATAATCCCTGAAGGGCCAGCCTCTTAGTTTTTTTGGCTTGCCTGTGCCTTGCCAGCAAGTCGCTCCCCTTTTAGAAGGCCAGGACAACAATTTAGCGAAATGTTCAATGCACGTTGGATGTCAGGAAGCACTATTTAGGAAAAACTCCGCAGGACGGATTTGGGATTGAAGGGGCCGCCGTGGGTACAGTAGATTTTTGTTGGTTTCTTCCGCAATATCAGCTTTATGCTTTCCTTTAGCTGGAACATATTGTCGGCGAAAAGGGGGTAGTTCGGCTGCCAGAAGCGGAATATGCCACGCATGACGAGATCGCCGACGATGAACTCACCGTTGGGCAGAATCACCGATACCGAGCCGGGGGTGTGGCCCGGTGTGTGTATTACCTTGCCGTCGACGCCGAATTTGCTGAGGTCCATATCCTCGTCAATAAGGATATCGGGTTTAACCGGCGGCGCTGTGGCGGGTCCTCGACGTTCTAGCAGGGGCAGGAGCATACGGCCTATCGCGCCGGTGGGTTTCAAGACAGGGTCTTGACCTGTTTTTAAGGCGTCGGCATCAAGCTTATGGACGGCTATCGGCGCGCCGGTCTGCTTCTTCATCTCGGCGGCGCTGCCGAAGTGGTCGGCATGGCCGTGGGTGATGAGAATGAGGGAGAGCCAGCCCGGGTCGATACCGTTCTCGGTTAGTTTGTCGATAATGGCTGGAGCACCGCCGGGATAGCCGGTGTCAACGAGCACCGGACGCTTGCCCCTGATGACGAAGGCATTAGCCCAGCCCAGGGAAATCTGAATCACTGATGAGCTCTGTTGTGCCATTTTACCACCCCTCCCTTTAGATACCTATATGACTATATTATGATAGCAATGGCAAGGTGTCAAGATGTTTCCCCTCACTCTAACCACCAAAACATGTAGCCCCGACCTTTTAAGGTCGGGGCTACGAGGTTAAAACCTCGTGGCTACATTTGTGACTTATCTAACAGGGTTAAAACCTCGTAGCTACATGCCGAAGAAATCCTAAATACGAATTTCTAAATCCTAAATAAATTCAAATATCCAAATTTCAATGCTCAAGACATCCACGCAAAGAACTTTGCATTTGTCTGAGATTGCCACGTCGCTATCGCTCCTCGCAATGACAGTAGGAGATAATCAAAAATGATGGCAGCGATATTGTCCGATAACGGAGATTATTGATGCAATCGGAAGTAATCGCCGTAATCGAAAAATTAAGTAAAAATTTTAAAATTCACCCAAAAACCCCTTGACAAAAGCGGCACGGGTTGTCTATAATATATCTAGATATATCGAGATAGCACTAGATATGTCACGATAAAAGGAGGACTGAAATGGGTTACTTTAGAATACTGGCAGCTATTCCCGGTTTCTTTCTGAGCTCGTTGTTCTTTATGCTTCTTTGGGGTGTTATCGCTCCCAAGCTAGGCTGGCAGGGCATAGACTATCCCATGGCCATGCTGATTACTATCACATTGTGGATAGCGGTGGCACCTCTGGCGGCAGCGGCCGGTAGAGTCGGCAGCAGAAGATGGAGCCGGCGCAGCAATTAATTATAAGGAGGTAAAAAGACATGTTTAGAGGCAGAGCTTTTGGAGGTGAGCGGTTTTTCCACGGGTTCGGTCGGGGTGGTGGCTTTCACAAGGGGAACCTGAAATATGTAATACTCGACCTGCTGAAAGAGAAGCCGCGATACGGGTATGAAATAATTCGTGCCCTCGAGGAAAGCTCACACGGGTTTTATACGCCGAGCCCCGGCGTGGTCTATCCTACACTGCAGATGCTCGAGGAAATGGGCTATGCCAGCTCCGTGGAACGGGACGGCAAGAAGGTCTATACTATAACCAAGGAGGGCAGTAAGTTCCTGTCGGAGCGGGAGGACCAGGCCGAAGAAGTCAGGAGCCACATGAAGCATCACTGGAACCCGGAGAATATGGGTGTGATTATGGAGATGATGGGCGATTTCAGAGAGCTGGGGCGATTGATGAAGCAGCAGGCACGGAATATAGAGCCCGACAAAATGAAGCGCATACGCGCGATAATTGCCAGTGCTACCAAGGACATCAAGGCTATATTGGAGAGTTAAAGCTATTCTCAAGTGAGCATATATCAGCAAAGAAAGGGAGGACTGAAATGGGCTTCATTAGCATACTGGCGGCTATTCCCGGTTTCTTTCTGAGTTCATTATTTTTTATGCTGCTCTGGGGCGTTATTGCGCCAAAGCTTGGCCTGAACAAAATAGACTATCCCACGGCCATGCTGATCACCATTACGCTGTGGATAGCGGTGGCGCCACTGGCGGCAGCCGCCGGCAGAAGAATAAGACGGGAACAGCAAAACGATTTATCCTGACCTGGAATTAGACGTGGGCGGATTGTCTTAAATTTCACCCTCACCCTGGTCCTATCCCGTTCCCCGTATCCTAGCGCGAGTAAATCCTCGCTGGATGCCTGCCCACCCCTCACACGTCAAGGGAGAGGGTTTATTTTTGCTGGTTTCTTTATAACTTTGTAACCTTTAGCTGCTAAATTTAACGACTTTTTAATTATTGCCTTGCTACAATCCTAAGCAGGGAGCACAACACTAATGGCTACTGATACGGAAAGAGTGCGGATATTCGACAGGCGCCAGAACAAAATAATCTACGTCGACAGGGTCAGCAAGACCGATGCCGAGTGGAAGAAAATATTGACCCGCGAGCAATACGAGGTAACCAGCAAAAAGGGAACAGAACACCCCTTCACCTGCACCTTCGAAGAAATAAAAGAATCGGGCATGTACCAGTGTGTACGGTGCGGTACCGATTTGTTCCGGTCGGCGACCAAATTTGAATCGGGCACAGGCTGGCCTAGCTACTACGAGCCGGTTTCGGATTTGAATATAAGGTTGATAGGAGATTTCAGCCTGGGCATGAGCCGGACGGAGGTGCTCTGCGCCAGATGCGATGCCCATCTGGGCCATGTCTTCAATGACGGCCCACCGCCCACAGGTATGCGCTACTGTATTAATGGGGCAGCGCTGAAATTCATCAAGGAATAAGCCAACAATATGAGCCAAAAAACATTAAAATGAATCGTGGCACAGACAAGGAGATAGCCACGCTGGCCGGCGGCTGCTTCTGGTGTCTGGAAGCCATTTTCAAGGAAGTAAAGGGTATAGAGAAGGTGGTCTCCGGCTACTCCGGCGGCACCGCTGTCAATCCGTCTTATAACGAGGTCTGCAGCGGGATTACGGGACATGCCGAGTCGGTGCAGTTGGCCTTCGACCCAAAGAAAATTTCGTTTAGGGAAATACTGGCCATCTTCTTCACCGTGCACGACCCGACGACATTGAACAGGCAGGGGGCTGATGTCGGCACACAGTACCGGTCGGCCATCTTTTATCACAACGAGGAGCAGAAAACTGCTGCCGAGGAGGCAATTAAACAGTTGAAGGCCTCGAAAGCCTGGGGTGCATCGGTGGTGACACAGGTGGTGCCGTTTAAAGATTTCTATCCCGCGGAGGAATATCATCAGGAGTACTTCGCCAGGAACGCGGAAAACCCGTATTGCAGCGTGGTGATTGCTCCCAAGCTGGATAAATTCCGGAAACAGTATCTCCAGAAAAATAAAAAATCAAAATGACAGATAAAAATGCAAAAATATGGACGGGTGGACTTTTGCATTTGTCTGAGATTGCCACGTTGCCCTTCCGTGGAAGGGCTCCTCGCAATGACAGTCGGAGGTAATCAAAAATGATTACAGCGATTTTACCAGATTGCAGCGATTGCCTGCTGGTGACCGTCTTGGTTTGTAGGGCATGCTAGCTACTTAGCGTCATTTTCTGGGGTAGTTTTAGCCGCTTTCTGTTCCTCGTCGCTGAGCAGACAGCCGCTTTTACAGGCGGTGCTGCAGGCGCCGTCGCACGGTTCAATATGGACAATGACGTCCACATCATGTGGAAAATGCTTTTTGAAGTCAGCTACTATTTTGTCCCCGATGCCGTGCGATTCGCTTACCGTTAATTTTGAATCGAGTGCCAGGTGTAAATTAATGAAACGGGTGGCTCCGGCTTTGCGCGTGCGAAGCCGATGGGAGGAGCGCACCGTAGGATATAAGGCGGACAGATAATTTTGCATCCATTCCTTTTCCTCTATCGGCATGCTTTGGTCGACCAGGTCCTGTACGGCACGCCTGGTTAAGTCATAGGCAGCGTGGATGATAAGGCCGGCCACGGCAATGGCGGCAATAGGGTCGATCCAGGTTAAGTTAAGGCCGGGGAAGAAAAAGCCCCCAAGCCAGATAATACCCAGTCCGGCCATGACGCCGACTGAGGTGTAAACGTCAGTCCGTAGATGCCAGCCATCGGCTAGCAGCGCTGCAGAATCGGTCTCCTTGCCGACTTTGAATAGTAGTCGGGAGACTATCAAGTTGGCGATGGTCGATATAAGCATGATGCCGACACCCCAGCCGACCGTCTCCATGGGGCGGGGGTTTATGAGCCTTTGTACGGCTTCAGAGATAATCCATACAGCAGCAGCGAAGATGAGCAAGGCTTCAATGGCGGCGGAAACGTTTTCTACTTTGGTGTGCCCGAAGGGATGGTCCTCGTCAGCCGCCCTACCGGCAATTCTAACGGCGAAAAAGGCGATGAGAGCCGCCACCAGGTCCATTCCCGAATGTATGGCTTCGGAGAGTACGGAGACTGAGCCGATGAGTATGCCGACGATGGCCTTGAACAGTACCAGTACGGCGTTAGATATGACGGAGAGCGCGGCTACCCTGGACTTTTTCCGTTGTTCACTCATTTTTAGCATAAAAAAATCCCGCAGGACACTTAGTCCCACGGGATAGAAAAGCCCGTTGCTAGCTTAAAGCCCGGCTGCGTCCCGAGTTCATCGGGCCGCCTGCTCCAAGTGTTTTATTGATTATAAATAACGATTTTGGTTCTGTCAATCCACAAAAATCAAAGATCAAAAGTTAAAAATCAAAATGACAGATAAAAATGCAAAATGCTTCTGTTCTTTGTGACTAGGAACAAAAGTATTTAGCTGATAGCGTTCTCGATAAGCTCGATGCGGGTGGTTTTGCCTTTTTGGTCGAGCTCGACGGCGACGAAGTCTATGCGCCAGGACTCGGGAAGGTTCTGGCGTTCGGACAGATAAGTCAGCGCTGAGGCGATAAGTTTTTCTTTCTTGGCGAAGGTCACCGATTCCTCCGGGCTGCCGAAGCCGGAACTGGCCTTGGTGCGGACCTCGACGAAGACGAGGCAGCCTTTTTTCTCAGCCACGATGTCTATCTCGCCTTCGCGGCAGCGGAAGTTGGTGTCACGTATTTTATAGCCCTTCTTTTTGAGAAAGTCTCTAGCCAGCTTTTCGCCGGTGTTGCCGAGCTCTTTGCGTTTCATTTTGTTTGGGCAGCTAGACGACCCTTGCTGGGCTGGTGGTTGGGTTGCAGTTTGATTTCCATATGGGCATCAAGTGCGTGGGCCACCCTTTTAACCGTTGATAGAGACGGAAGTGAACTGCCGCTCTCCAGTCGTGCTATGCTCTCCTGCTTGGTGTTCAATAACCTTGCCAATTGTTCTTGAGTCAATCCTTTTGCCAGCCGTAGTCGGATTAGGGCAGAGGCTAGTTGATACTCAGGCTTGAGTGCCTCGTATTCTTTCCTGAACTCAGGGTCTCTAAGAAGTCGCTTTTTTTGTTCCTTCCAGTTCATCTATTTTACCTCCCTCTGGACAAATAGTCGTCCATCCGGCTCTTGGCTATTTCTATATCGCTTCTGGGTACCGGTCCGGATTTATTAATAAGTCCGTATAGCAGCACAAAGGTTTGACCGGTTGCCAGGAAATAGATAATGCGATACCTGTTGGTGCCATGTCTTATCCTTAACTCCCATAACTGTTTTTCCAGTCGTCTGGCGTAGGGCATTCCCAGGTCAACGCCAAATTCTTCAAGTAAATCTAATGTCCAGGCTACTTTGGCTTTTGATTTGGCATCCAGCGAGTCGATGAACTCCGCTACCTGGAACCTACCATTTTCTGACTGGTAGTATTCAACGCTCCACACTGATACCAATTATAACAATATTGTTATAATTGGTCAACTCTGAAAAGTGTGAAAGATTTATAAAGGTTCTTCAGTCGCGGAGTTTACACTGAGCGGTATGAGATTCTTCGCTGCGCTCAGAATGACACAAGAAGCGAAGTGCTCCTTCAGAATGACATTAACGAAGGGCTCAGGATGACTAAATGTGGGGACGGACCTTCAGGCCTGTCCGTTTCGGACAGGTAGAGACCTGTCCCTAGCACAAGCTCATTTCGTCCGTGTCGCTTCTTTTACCGGGGCGAAGGAGTGGCGGTGGATGGGTGAAGGGCCGTTTTGACGCAGACAAGATACATGCTTCTTGGTGCCGTAGCCTTTGTGGTCAGCCAAGCCGTAGCCGGGGTGAAGTTGGTCAAGCTCCACCATAATCCGGTCGCGGGTGACCTTGGCGATAATCGAGGCGCAGGCGATGGAAAGGCATAACTTGTCGCCCCGGACTATCGGCTTTTGGGAGATGCGGAGCTGCGGCAGGCGCAGGAAGTCTATAAGCAGGTAATCAGGCGGGCTGGCTAGCTGCTCGATGGCGTGGCACATGGCAATTTTGGTGGCATTGAGTATGCCGATGACGTCGATGGTCTGCGGGGCGATAATGCCCACGCTGACAGCTACGGCATCCTGTTTAATCAGATCGAAAAGGGACTCGCGCTTGGCTGCCGGTAGCTCTTTGCTGTCACGGACTGATTGCAGCCAGGGGAATTCAGGTGATGGCGGCAGTATAACGGCAGCGGCGACTACGGGACCGGCCAGGGCGCCGCGGCCGGCTTCGTCTACGCCGGCGATGAGGCGATAGCCTTTGGCGCTGAGCCCGTTTTCCTCAATCAGGCTTGGCGGCTCCGATATGGGTTTATTGCCTTTAGCTTTCAATGGTGCCACCGCCCAGAACTTCGTCGCCTTTATAAAAGACCACCGCCTGACCCGGCGTGACGGCAGGCTGCGGCTGGTTGAAGCTGACTTCGGCTGAGCCTGGTGACGGGTAGAGAGTGGCGGTTACGTCCGGCGACCGGTAGCGTATCTTAACCGTAACTGCCGTTGATTCGGAGGGTGGCGTTCCCGATACCCAGCTCACTTCGGTGGCGATAAGCTGCGAGCGATAAAGCTCTGCCCTGGAGCCGACGATAAGCCGACTCTTATCGGGGTCTATACTGGTGACGTAGAGGGGTTCAGCGGTGGCCAGACCCAGGCCGTGCCTCTGCCCCACGGTATAAAAGGCGGTCCCCTTATGCCAGCCCAGCACTTCGCCGTGGCTGTTGACGATTTCCCCGGGAGTTGGGGTAACATACTGGCTTAGAAAAGTGCCGTAGTCTGAGGCTATGAAGCAGATATCCTGGCTGCTTGGTTTATCGGCGGAGGGCAGGCCCTTTTGCTCGGCTAAATCGCGGACCTGGGACTTGGTGTATTCGCCCAGAGGAAAGAGCACGCGACTGAGCTTGTCCTGCCCCAGCGTGTAGAGCATGTAGGACTGGTCTTTAGCAGCGTCAAGTCCTTTGAGCAAGTGGTAGCTATTGTCATAGTGCTTGACTCTGACGTAATGTCCGGTAGCTAAATAGCCGGCGCCGAGCGAGAGCGCTTGGTCGAGGAGGCAGCCGAATTTTATGTGCCGGTTGCAGGCAATGCACGGGTTGGGGGTTCGACCGCAGGCGTATTCCCGGCAGAAGTAATCAACTACGTGTTGTCTGAATTCTGTCTCCAGGTCGATGAGGTGAAAGGGTATGCCCAGAGTGCGGCAGATGTTTTCAGCGTCGAGGATATTGGCGGCTGAGGGGCAGGTCCGGTGTTTATTTGGTGCTTGTTTGTCCGACCACAGGCGCATGGTCATGCCGATGACTTCGTGGCCGGCTTCTTTAAGCAAAAAGGCTGCTATTGAGGAATCAATACCGCCGCTTAAGGCTGCTGCTACGTGCTTCTTAGACATGCCTCGAAACTTTCTCTGCCTGCATTAGAAGAGCAACCCTGTCCCAGACAATTTTGCCGATTTCGGCTTGGGGTAGGGTACCGTCTATTCCCAGCCAGCGCTCCGGCTCCTCGGAGGCTAACTTGAGGTAGCCGTCTCTGACTTTCTTGTGGAAGGCGATGTTTTCAGCCTCGAAGCGGTCGTTCATTTTTGACGGTTTGCGGCTCAACCCCTTCCGGGCGGGTATGTCCAATAATACGGTGAGGTGGGGCTTTATCCCTTCCGTAGCTAATTCGTTAATCTCCTCAATGGTCTCCAGGTTTAGTCCGCGGCCGTAGCCTTGATAGGCAATGGTAGAATCCGCGAAACGGTCGCAGATAACTACTTTGCCCTGCTCCAGGCCGGGGCGAATCACTTCGTTGACCAGTTGTATGCGGCAGGCGGCAAACAGAAATAGCTCGGCCTGGGCAGAGATTTTATCCTGAAGCCTTCTTTTGAGCACGTACCTTAACCGGTTGCCCAGTGCCGTGCCGCCGGGCTCATATGTCAGCACTGCGGGTATTCCCCGGCGGACAAGTCTTTGCCACAGAGCTCTGGCCTGAGTGCTCTTGCCGCAGCCTTCGGTGCCTTCGAAAGTGATAAATAAGCTCAAAACTGCCTCCCGCTAATTGCTTCCCGTCATTGCGAGCCCTTCCGCCTTTGTCATTCTGAGCCTGTCGAAGAATCTCCACTCAGGACAAGCTCCGCGAAGAATCTAGCCCAAATCGGACAGACCTGAAGGTCTGTCCCTACTGCCAAAGGCAAAACAAAGGCTCTTAGCCTTTGATAATCTGCACTCTTCTTTTGGGCTCTTTGCCCAGGCTGTTTGATGCCAGACCATGACGTTCAGCTACCAGATGCTGCAGGCGGCGGATATAGGCATTTTGCGG